>Ga0187817_10001163_pt1 | contig 12563 bp, 11 predicted proteins | sample NC_wetland_sal_i_17_FD_132431 | JGI IMG/M metagenome (GOLD analysis project Ga0187817, IMG submission 132431) | Wetland sediment microbial communities from Neuse River Estuary, North Carolina, USA - SO4_2 | ecosystem: Environmental > Aquatic > Freshwater > Wetlands > Sediment | place: USA...
CGTCATATGTCAGGATGAATTCGGTGACCCAAAGATCACCGCCGCCGATGATTCGCCGGACAGTAAACCGTTTTTTGCTCGGCTGACTGGCGCGTTGGCCCTGTATGTTGCGCCGACCGCGGGTTCGCTCGCCTGACTGCGGGTATTCCAGCACCGCGTCCTCGTGATAGATGCGGTGCTCCGTTTCAAAATCGTTCGTATCGGACGCCGCCCAATGCTGATCCAGTGCCGCACGGATCTCTTGATCTCGCACTCCAGAACACTGCTCATTCTTTTGTTGATCGTTCATCTTGAGCCTTCATTCCTCCTACGAGTTGTTGTTTCGCGGATCGTCTTAGCCGTGGGATCCGCCCCAAGCCGGTTTCAAGCCGTGGCTGCGCTTTCTCGACTCATGAAGCCCCGAACGAGCTGCGCAATTTCATCCGCCGCAGTATCGAGCGCGAAATGGCCCCCGTCGACGATGTGCACTTCGGCCTTTGGCACATCCCGGCGATAGGCTTCCGGCTCCGAGGAGTCGAACGAGAGTTCATACTTACCCCAGATGACCAGCAAGCGTGGCTGCTTCTCGCGCATCCATGTTTGCCATTTGGGATAGGCATCAACGTTCGTGCGGTAGTCGTAGAAGAGGTCGCTTTGAATGTCGGCCTGGCCAGGTTGATTTAGAAAGGTAAATTCGTCGGTCCACAGATCCGGGTCGTAGCGTTCCACATTGGGATCGCTGCCGATATGGCGCGTCCACGTCGTCGCGAGCGACAAGAGATTCGTGCGAAGTGCGCTTTCGTTGGCAGCGCGATCGGCCCAAAAGGCGCGACGTGTCTTCCAATTCGCCCCCAGGCCTTCGTTGTGCGCCACAGCGTCCTGGACGATCAGAGCTTCGATCCGGTCCGGATGGGCCAATGCCATCCGAAAACCCACGGGGCCGCCATAATCCTGCATGTAAAGCGTGAAGCGTGAAAGATTAAGTGATTCGCTGAAGTGGTTCATGATCTTGGCGTAGTTATCGAACGTATACGCGAATTTTTCCGGGTCCGGCCAGGTGCTGTGTCCGAATCCCGGGTAATCCGGCGCCACCAGGTGATAGCGATCTGAAAGCCGGGCGAAGAGAGGCTCGAACATCCGCGACGAAGACGGAAGCCCGTGCAGAAACAGAAGTGTTGGCGCGCCTTTCGGACCGGCCTCTCTATAAAAGACGGAGAGCCCATCGATCTGCGCCGTGCGATACAAAGTCGGGTGTTCCATTTGGCGTTCCTTTCTTTGGGTTTGGGTCGGCAATTGAATCAGGGTCGTACCTGTCAGGTTGTCCTTGGAGGATCGCGCTTCCGCAGAACGAATGATGCACAGCTCGGCAGCCGCAATAGCTATGGCCGAACTGGCAAAAAAAGTGCCAAGAAGGCAGCGGCGATCATGGTTGATCTGTTGAAGCATTCTATTTTGCTCCAATCGAATTCGCACACGATCCGAATATTGCCGGTCGCTTATTGGCGCAGTTTCTTGGGGCCGCTCACGTATGCATTGCCCCGTTCGTAAAAACGCAACAGCCGATCTACGTTGCGAGTGATGCCAATGCGCACGCTTTTGCGGATCGTGCCGGTCCTTTGCGCGGTTGCCGCCAACCAAAGCGGGCCGGCAGCGCACAAGTCCAATCCGTCTTGCCGGAGATCAACCTGCAATGCCTTGGTCAATCGCCCCGGACCTCTGCCGAGGTCGGCCAGGCGTGTCGTGCCGCAAGAACCGGCCATCAATTCGATCCCTTCCAGCGGCTCGACGGCACGCAACAGAACTCCGCCACCAACCCCGCGCGCCTCGCTCGTCACATTCATCAGGAACGATGACCCATAAGTGAAATATACATAAGCGTGTCCTCGTTCTAGAAAGAGAGAGCGATTGCGCTGCGTCCTTCCATGGAATGCATGTCCGGCTGCGTCACCGACTGGATAGGCTTCCGTTTCGACGATGCGCCCGCTTAACCTGCCGGAGTCAATGTCATGGACCACGACTTTGCCAATCAAATAGCACGCCAACTCCACGGTGTCTACAGGAAGCTCCGCCCGGCGTAGACGCCGCAGCCGACGAACGAAACTGGTTTGCACTGAGAGCCTCAATTTCGACCTTCACAGCCCGATGCTGCAACGCAGGGACCAGAGCTGCGAACTTGCACCTTCAACGGTTTGATGCGGTGCCCTCACAGTCGACGCCCAATTCTTTGCCGCCGCCCTTTCCACCTCCGTCGAAGCGGCGGAAGGGAAAAATGTTCGCGGATCAAGGGCTGCGGTCGCAACTGACTTGGAAGTCCGAGCAATCGTAAGCCAACCAACCAATTGGATAGGCCAAGTCCTGATTAACGCGCTTGTATTGAGTGATCTGGCCAACTTCCGGGTGGCGGCTACCCGGAAACTATCTGCCGCAGCCTCTAGCTCTTGCGACGAGCCACCCGAACGAAACGTCGCCTGTCGCAAACCGGCCCGCTACCCGCTCGCTTTTTCCGTTGACAAGATAGGTATCAGTATGTTACAATACACTGGTTGCAATGGACAAAACGCACACTTTCGCGTTCAGAAGCCCCACGGGGCGGGCAGCGGCGCCCTCCCTTCCCGTTTTGGACCTCGCCTCAAACCTGCAAATTCTAATCGGTACAAAGTGGAAACAGAATTCCCCGTAAGTTATTCAAAACAAAGGACCGGCCCCTCATTCTACCCGGTACAAAAATGACGATCCGACGAGGATCGTCACCCTGAGGGAGTCCGCTTGGTTGGACGACCGAAGGGCCCCTCTTCGCCGGCTAATAATTTCTAATCGGCAGTCCTGCCGATTAGAAACGGGCCTAAGTCCTTTCGCATCAGCGAAACGACCATTTCTAATCGACAGTGAAATTGGCCCTGCACGATTAAGGTCGATGCGAGCCAGAGGCGAACGGGTGCCGTCAAGCCTTGATGTACCAAGGGACATTGATGAGCACGATCCGCGGGCTGCCGTTCAACAGGAGCAGCGCCTTCAGCAGTTCCGCCCGCTGGTTGTGCAGCGGATAGTGGTACCAATGTTTCTCGACCAGCTCGGGGATAATGATGGCGACTTGGCGGTTCGGGTTTTCTCGTTCGGCGTTTGCCACGTAGTCCAGAATCGGCCGGACGACGAGCCGGTAGGGCGAAGGCAGCGTGACGAGTACCGGCGGCTTGGCTCCCGCGCGTTTCACCGGTTCTTCTATCATCGGGCCCCACTGCTGCTGCAGCTCGTTGGTTTCTTCCTCCGTGGCGACGTGCAACACTCGCACGTCCGTCGAAAGCGTCAGGGCAAACTGCAACGCCCTCTGCGCTACTTTTCCCCACTGATTTATTGGTACCACGACCAAGGGTGGCGTCAGACCCGTAACCTGGAGCGGCGACGAAATGGCCACTTCCAGCGAGACATCATCGTAGTGACGCCGCACCCACAGCATCAGCGACATCAGCCCCGCGATCAGCAGCACGCTCATCCATGCTCCGGCGGCAAATTTTGCGACCAGCACGATCACCATGGTGATTCCCGTGGCCACGGCGCCTAGGCCGTTGAGGATCATCTTGTGTTTCGCGCCGCGCCCTCCGGTTTTTCTCCAATGGCCCACCATTCCCGCTTGCGACAGCGTGAATGCGAGAAACGCGCCGATGGCAAAGAGCGGAATCAGCCGGTCCGTGATGCCGCCAAACACGATCAGCAACAGCCCCGAAATGATCGCCAGGGCGATGATTCCGTCCGTATAGACCAGGCGCCTGCCGCGGTATGCGAAGGAATGAGGCAAAAAATTGTTGTGCGCGATGGCGCGGCACAGCCGCGGGAAGTCCGCGAACGCGGTGTTCGCGGAGAGCGCCAATATCAGCAGAATCGAGCCGATGGTCACGTAATAGAACCATCCGCGCCCCGCTACTGCCGCAACCAGCATGGATAGCACGCTCTGATAACCCGGCTGCCCAGGGACAGTCGCGGCGATGCCGTACGCGCGAACCAGATAGGCCACGCCCGCCAGCAGCACAATCAACAAGCCGATGATGATCGTCAGCGTCCGCTGGGCATTGCGGACGGTCGGCTCGCGAAACGCACGCACGCCGTTGCTTACCGCTTCGACTCCCGTCATCGCCGTGCATCCGTTGGCGAACACTTGCAGCAGCAGCCAGGTGCTCGCGGCGGCGACGATCGGATTCGGCGCCTGCGGAGGCGCCACTACGGGCATGGGATGTCCGCCGGCAAGGACCGTCTTAAACGTGCCGGCGAGAATCACCCAAAGCAGCGTGCCGAGAAACAGGTACGTGGGAAGCATGAAGAAGACGCCTGCCTCGCGCACGCCCCGCAGATTCACAATGGTTATGATCACGAGAATCGCCAAGCACAGCGCGAGTGTGTGCGGCTGAACGGACGGCACCGCCGATACCAACGCGCCGACTCCGGCGGAAATCCCTACGGCCACCACCAGGATGTAGTCAATCATCAAAGCCGCGGCCGCCAGCAGCCCCGGATATTTGCCGAGATTTTCCGTTGCCACCGTGTACGATCCGCCGCCTCCGGGATAGGCCGCAATCGTTTGGCGATAGGAAAGGTAAACGATCGAGAGGAGCACGATGATGCTGGCGCTGACCGGGACGATGTAGGCTATGCCCGCGGCGCCGAGCGGGATCAGCAGCGTGAGCGCAGCTTCCGGTCCGTATGCGGCGGAGCTTAGAGCGTCGAGGCCGAAGATAGGAATACCGGCTGCGGCGCCGATCTGTTCGGCGCGTTCATCCGAGGTGGCTAGGGGTTTCCCGAGCAGGATATCCAGAAAGGACATCGGCGTCTCCGCGCCCCGCGCCGCGACCGCCGGGGACGATGAAGCCTTTCCATCCTAGGGATGGAAGCGCGGGAATGCAACAAGGCATTCCGCAGGGCTTCGCGGACAATTGTTTGCCGCCAGGCGAAGCGTCGGATAGAATGGCCCCTTTGCATCGCGGACAAAATGAACGAGATACGATTCCACAACACGCTGACTAACGGGATTGAGCCGCTCAACCCCGTGCATCCGGGCGAAGTCCGGATTTACACTTGCGGCCCGACGGTCTACGCCTTCGCGCACATCGGAAATTTCCGCACCTTCATGTTCCAGGACGTTCTGCGGCGCTTCCTGCGCACGCGTGGTTACCGGGTCCTGCAAGTAATGAACGTCACCGACGTGGACGACCGCATCATCCAGCACGCGGCCGCCGCTGGAATCGGCATCCGCGACTATACCGAGAAGTATATCCAGGCGTTCCGCGAGGATATTCACGCACTCAACATCGAAACCCCAGAGGAATTGGTGCGCGCCACCGATCATATCGAGGACATGGTCGCGTTGATCGAGCGCCTGCAGAAGAAGGGTCTTACTTACACAAGCGAAGGCTCCATCTATTTCCGCATCGCCAAATTTCCGCAATACGGAAAGCTGTCGAAAATTGACGTCAGCGGGATGAAGGCCGGGGCGCGCGTGGATGTGGACCAGTATGAAAAGGACGACGCGCGCGATTTCGCCCTGTGGAAGGCGCCCAAGCCGGGCGAGCATTTCTGGGAGACGCGCATCGGGCCGGGGCGTCCCGGCTGGCACATCGAATGCTCGGCGATGGCCATGAAATTCTTGGGCGAAACGCTCGACATTCACACTGGAGGCGTGGACCTCGCGTTTCCGCACCACGAAAACGAAATCGCGCAGAGCGAGGGCGCCACGGGCAAGCCCTTCGTCCGGCTGTGGCTGCACGCCGAGCATTTGATTATCGAAGGGCAGAAGATGTCGAAGTCGCTAGGGAATTTTTATACGTTGCGCGACCTCTTCGCCCGCGGCCACAAGCCTTCGACCATCCGCTTCCTTCTCCTTTCGGTGCCCTACAGCCGCCAGCTCAATTTCACCGAAGACGGCCTGACGCAGGCCGCCAATTCCATCGAGCGGCTGCGGAATTTCGACGCGCGCCTGCGCACCGAGAACTTTCCCGACGGCTCCAATCCGCAGATGCAAGAGCGGATCGCGCGCGCCGAAAGCGAATTCGACGCCGGGCTGGCGGACGATCTGAACACCGCGCTCGCCCTCGCCGCGATTTTCGATTTCGTCCGCGACACCAACACCGCCATGGACCGCGGCGAATTCCCGCAGCAGGAAGCGCCTCGCGCCGTCGCCGCGCTCGAGAAATTCGACGCCATCCTCGCCGTGCTCGCGGACGACGACGCCGAAAAGCTGCGCAAGCTCGGCTTCGGCCAGGAGGAGTCCCGGATGGGCGAGAAGCAGATCGAGGCGCTGATCGAGGAGCGCATCGGCGCGCGCCAGCGACGCGATTTCAAGCGCTCGGATGAAATCCGCGAGCAGCTTGCGGAGGCCGGCGTGATCGTCGAAGATACGAAGGACGGAAGCGTCCGTTGGAAGTACAAGTGACCGGGTTTGTGGGTAATGGGTCACTTTGCGGTGGCACGGTCACTCATGGCTGTGCGAGTCATCTTATGTTTCGATCTGCGCGCGCCACTGAGACTGCTTGCGCCGCCAAAGCCGAAATGCCTTGGCAAAGTGACCCACCCGCGCGGCGCTGACGTTCCCCGGCGAAGACGCTTTTCGGGGAGGGCGACATGCGAACCGACACGCGAACGTTCGAAGCCAAGCTGCCGCGCATCGTCACGCCCCTGCCGGGCCCCAAGGCCAGGAAAATTGTCGAGCGAGACCACCGCGTCATTTCCCCCTCCTATACCCGCGAGTATCCACTGGTGGCCAAGGCAGGACGCGGCGCCATAATCGAGGACGCCGACGGCAACACCTTTCTCGATTTCGCCGCGGGCATCGCCGTTGTTTCCACCGGGCATTGCCATCCCGAAGTCGTGGCCGCGATCGAGCGCCAGGCCGCCCAACTGATTCACATGTCGTGCACGGATTTCTATTACGAAGGGACAGTGAAGCTGGCGGAAAGGCTCGCAGCGATCGCACCGGGGAAGGAACCCAAGCGCGTCTATTTCGGCAATTCGGGCGCGGAGGCCATCGAAGCGGCGCTCAAGCTCGCGCGTTACCACACCGGGCGTGGCAAATTGATCGCCTTCGACGGCGCGTTCCACGGACGCACCATGGGCGCTCTTTCGCTCACCGCTAGCCGCGCGCGCCAGCGCAAAGGATTCGGCGCGCTGCTCCCCGATGTGTTCCACGCGCCCTTTCCGGACACCTACCGGGGTGTGCTCGGAGCGCCTCCCGAACAGGCCTCCGCCGATTGCCTGGATTACCTCGAAAACGAACTCTTTCGGCGCCGCGTAGGTCCGGAAGAGGTCGCTGGGATTTTCGTCGAGGCCATCCAGGGCGAGAGCGGATACAGGCCTGCGCCCGCGGAATTCTTGCAAGGGCTGGAACGCATCTGCCGAAAGCATGGCATCTTGCTGATTGCCGATGAAGTGCAATGCGGAATGGGGCGGACGGGAAAATGGTGGGCCGTGGAACACGCCGGGGTCGAGCCGGATATCATCTGTGCGGCGAAGGGCATTGCCTCGGGGATGCCGCTCGGCGCGACCATAGCTCGCGCGAGCGTGATGGATTGGCCTGCGGGCGCGCACGCCTCGACCTTCGGCGGCAATCCCGTGGCGGCTGCGGCGGCGCTCGCGACTCTGGATTTGCTGGAGCAGAAGTACATCGCCAATGCCGCGCGCATGGGCGAGCGGCTTTTCCGCGAGATGACGCCCTGGACCGAGCGGCACGAGATCGTCGGCGACGTGCGCGGCCGGGGACTGATGATCGGCATCGAGTTCGTACGCGACCGGAAAACCAAGGAAAAGGCGCCGGAGCTGCGGAACCGCGCGGTCCAGATGGCATTCCACAAGGGATTGCTCGTTCTGCCCGCAGGAGATTCGGCCATCCGGCTTTCTCCGCCGCTGGTAATCAACGAGAAGCAGGCGGAATTTGCGGCGCGCACGCTGGATGAAATTATCGGCGAGATCGATCGCTCGTTCTAGCCGCTTTCTTCAGGTCGGGCTTTAGAGTCTGTGTGACGACTCAAGAATCTTTGTAGGTCGTGGCTTTAGCCACGACCTAAGCGCTGCAAAACCAGCGGGCTTTAGCCCCTGAAGCCAAAATTTGGATTCCTCATGATTGCTCGCCTGATGTTCGCGCTCGTGGACTTCGCGGCTCGCAAGGGCCTAGCCGAACCCGCGCGCGATGATTCTCCCGAAGCCGGAGCGAAACTGCGCGCGCAACGCACCGGCGTGCGCGGCGAGACCTATGCCTACTGGTATCTGCGGCGCCACGGCTACACGCTCGTGGCGCGCAACTTCACGCTGCCGGGCGCCAAGGGTGAGATTGACATCGTGGGCTACGACGGGCCGGTGCTGGCATTCGTCGAGGTGAAAACGCGGTCGGAAACTCAGCCGGGGCAGCCGGCCCCCGAGGAGAACGTCAACTCGGAGAAGCAGCGCAACCTGGCGCGCATGGCGGGACAATTCGTCCGCGTGCGCCGAATCGAAGGTGCCTCCTGCCGTTTCGACGTTCTGGCAATCGAAGCGCGCGCAGGCGCGCGGCCTGTGGTGCGCTTACACAAAGGGGCATTCAGCCCCTGAACAAAATGACTCGCCCCAGCGTTTACTGCGTCATCGGAGAGCAGCACGGTTTGCGGACCGGCTTGGGCTCCATCAGCTCGACTCGCGTCCCGTTCGGATCGTAGGTATTCAACTGCCATTTCCCGTCGCGGCCGATTTGCGGCGGCTCCGGATGCAAGCCCCTTGCCACCACGGTATCGTATGCCGCCTTTACGCTGGGAACGCCCAAGGAGACGTGATTCAAGATGCCGCGGGTTTTCGGCGTGATGTCTCCGGACGTCAGCATGTACTCGATCCAATCGGTCCCATCCGGAACGCGCATGTCAATCCAATCCGTCTTTTGGTCCGTCATTCCGCCGTGCCAGAATTCGCGGAAGCCCAGGATGTCCTTGTAAAAACGATCCGCGGCCGCCGGATCGCGCACGGTGAAGCCGGCGTGGATGATGTGCACTGAAATCCGCGTATCAGAGAGAAACTTGCCGAAGCTGTTGCTGTGCAGCGATCCCGGCATGTATTGGACGAACTCGATGGTATGGCCGTCGGGGTCCTCCACTTCGAAGCCCTGGTTGCCGTCGAGCATGTGCGGCAGGGCGTCCGGCACTTTCCATCCGCGGCTGGCGAGATAATCGCGCAGGCCTTGTGCGTCCGTGGTCTCGAAGCAGATGTGCGAGAGCCGGTCCTCATTCGCATCTTTTAGCTCGGGGAAAATTTCGATGTACTGATGGTCGTTGACCTTGAAATAAGTGAGCAGCAGCTTGCCGGGCGGATAATCGAGCGAGAAAGGTTCGCCAAGTCCCAGCACGCCGCCATAGAACTTGCGGGCCGCGGCCAGGTCGTCGGTTCTCAGCCCGACGTGCGAGATACCGACAATCGCCGGGCGGGCGGGCAACGCTCGCGCCGGGCGCGGTGCCCGCGCCGAAGCGGCGACGCACGCAATCGCCAGCGCGAGGGCCGCTGCGGCGCTAACAAAAATCCCTGCTCGATGGAAGAAGATGTTCATCGGAATCTCCCGCGGGCGCGCCGCATCTACCTGGTTTTCGCGCCCATAGCGAAGTTTGGAGCGAATGGTATCATAGGTGTTTCGGATTCTCCGCGCCCGCTCGTCATAGTAATATAGCTGCGGGTGGGGATGCGTTGTTGCCCGGCGAAAGCACCGGGCCGGGGGAGGACAAGGGGTTGCCCGAACTACGTAAAGACCCGATAACGGGCCGCTGGGTAATTATTTCAACGGACCGGGCCAAGCGCCCGACAGATTTTGTCCGCGAGAGCGTCACGATCAAGGGAGGTCCCAACTGTCCCTTCTGTCCTGGGAACGAGGGGAAAACTCCACCCGAAATTCTGGCGTATGGGCGCAACGGCACCGGAAAGGATACGCCGGGGTGGTCGCTGCGCGTGGTTCCCAACAAATTTCCCGCGCTCGGGATCGAGGGCGGGCTGGACCGCGAGGGCGAAGGCCTGTTTGACCGCATGAACGGCATCGGCGCCCACGAGGTGATCATCGAGACGCCCGACCACCAGAAAACGCTGGCGAGCCTGGCGGACCACGCGGTCGAGGAAGTGCTGTGGGCCTATCGCGACCGCATGCTCGATCTGAAGAACGACCGGCGCTTCCGCTACGTCCTGCTCTTCAAGAACCACGGCGAGCCAGCCGGGGCTTCGCTCGAGCATACCCACTCGCAATTGATCGCCCTGCCCATCGTGCCCAAGCGCGTGCGCGAGGAAGTGGACAATTCCAAGCGCTACTACGACGAAAAGGAGCGCTGCATCTTCTGCGACATGATCCGGCAGGAAGTGGAGAGCGGAGTGCGCATGGTGCTCGAAAACGATTATTTCATCGCGCTCGAGCCTTATGCGCCTCGGTTCCCGTTCGAGACCTGGATCCTGCCGCGGCAGCACAGCTCCGCGTTCGAGAACATGCCCACGCCCTACTACGGCAGCCTGGCCAAGGTGCTGCGCGATTTCCTGGCGCGGCTCGACGCCACGCTGGCCTTTCCGTCCTACAACTACGTGGTTCACACGTCTCCCATCGGCGAGGAAATCAACGACCACTATCACTGGCATATCGAGATGATGCCCAAGCTGACCAAAGTGGCGGGATTCGAGTGGGGCACCGGATTCTACATCAATCCCACGCCGCCGGAGGAAGCCGCGCGCTTTCTGCGGGAAGCCGGAAAAACATGAGGTCGGTGCTGCGGTCGAAAATTCACAAGGCGGTGGTCACCGACGCCGACTTGCGCTACGCGGGCAGCATCACCATTGACGAAGAGCTGGTCGAGAAGGTGGGACTCTGGCGAGGCGAAAAAGTGCTCGTCGCCAGCATCACCTCGGGCGCACGCCTGGAAACTTACGTCATCGAAGGCGCGCGCGGTTCCGGCATTATCTGCATGAACGGCGCGGCGGCGCACCTGATCAAGAAGGGCGAGGAAGTGATCATCATGGGATTCGAACTCACGGACCGCCCGGTCGTCCCCAAGGCCATCCTGCTCGGCCCCGGAAACAAATTTCTTCAGTGGCTCTAGCGCCGCGTGGGCGGACCGCCGAGTCTGTGTGAGAACCCGCGATGATTTCTCGCGGTTCTCACACAAGCTCTACTGGCCCTGCAACTCGGGCCGCGTTAATCCGAAGCCGAGCTGGAACTGGCCGCGACGGAGGCCATGGCCGCGCTCCGCGACGCGCGCGACGAATAGCCGGAGGCTTTTTCGGCGCCGCTTTCGCTTCCTTCGCCGGCCTTCTCAATCTCGATCGAGCCTTTGAAGTACGCGCCGTCTTCGATCATGATCCGCGCGGTGGTCAAATCGCCCACCACCGAGCCGTCCTTCTTGATCTCGATGCGGTCGCGCGCCCGCAGATTGCCCTTCACGTTGCCGTAGACCACCACTTCGCGGGCCACGATGTCGGCGGTCACGCGCGCGCTCGCGCCGATGGTGAGCTTGCGGTCTTCGAGCTGAACCAGCCCCTCGACGCTGCCATCAATGGCCAGGTCCTCGTTGCCGGTGATTTCGCCCTTCACGTGCAGGCTTGCTCCGAGCCGCGCCGAGCCGCTGCTCGTTGCGGGATACGTCGAATCCAAAGGTGACATGGTCTTTGCCTCCCCAGAAATGGATGGTGCGTTTGTTGCCGTGGTTCTAGGCTGCTGCGGAAGCGGCGTCCTAGCGGGAGCCTCTTGCTTCTTGTCTCCCCACATTGCTCCTCCTTGGGCCCAACTGCGCCGGAAAACAGCATTATATGTGTCTCAATGGACCGGGGCCATCAATCTATTCCGGCGCGCCACGCGCGCCAATCCCAAACTGAAACATTTGTGTCCGGGGAGATAACTGACCTGGAGGTCAGAGGTGGGAGGCCGGAGGTGAGAGGTTGGAGCGCAGGAACGAGACTGGTTGCCGGAGCTATTTTCGGAACTTCCGCAGCACGCCGACGACGCGGCCCTGAATCTTCACATCCGTCGCGGGAACGACGATGGGCGACATCTTCGAATTCGCGGGCTGCAAGCGAATCCTCCCTCCCGCCTCGCGGTAGAAGCGCTTCACGGTCGCTTCGTCCTCGCCGACGAGCGCGACAACGATTTCCCCGGGGTTGGCCACTTGCGTTTGCTCGACGACGATGAAATCGCCGTCGAGGATATGGTCCTCGCGCATGGATTCGCCCTTCACCTGCAATACAAACGTGTTCTTCCCGTGCGCAAAATCGGCGAGCGAAATGGTCTCGTCGTCTTCGACGGCTTCGAGCGGCTTCCCGGCAGCAATCCTTCCGGCCAGCGGCAGTTCGACCACGTGGCGATCGAGGATTTCGGCGCGCACGCTCTTGGGAAGCTGCAGCACCTCGATGGAGCCGCTCTGGTTGTACGCGCGGCGGATGAAGCCCTTCTTCTCGAGCACGCCGAGGTGCTTGTGCACCGTGGCCAGCGAGGTAAGCTTCATCGCGCGCGCGATTTCCTCGAAGCTCGGCGAGTAGCCGTTCTTGTTGATAGAAGTGACCAGGTAATTCAGGACTTCCTTTTGCCGTTTCGTCAGTGTCATATGCACGCCTCCGCGAGCACCCTA
>Ga0187817_10001165_pt1 | contig 12559 bp, 11 predicted proteins | sample NC_wetland_sal_i_17_FD_132431 | JGI IMG/M metagenome (GOLD analysis project Ga0187817, IMG submission 132431) | Wetland sediment microbial communities from Neuse River Estuary, North Carolina, USA - SO4_2 | ecosystem: Environmental > Aquatic > Freshwater > Wetlands > Sediment | place: USA...
GCCTTTCGAAACGACATAGGGACGAAGGTGTTCTGGTAGCGCTATCTCGATATAGAGCGCCATGCCATCTTACCTGATGGTGAGGACGGAGGCTGTTCCTTCGATATGCCCCTGGACCAGGTGGCCGCCTATGCGCCCGTTGGCAGGAAGGGAACGCTCCAAATTGACGGCATCGCCAGGCAGCAAACTTCCTAGACGCGTGCGCCGAAGCGTCTCTAGCATCGTATCGACGTGAAACCAATCCTCATCTCGCTCAGTAATGGTGAGGCAAGCCCCATCGACCGCAATGCTCTCTTTTACTTCTACCCCTTCAAGCACACGCTGTGCCTGGATGACGAGACCTGTCGGCTCAATCAGTCTCAGTGTTCCTACCTCTTCAACGATCCCTGTGAACATCAGCTTGCTCCTTCGCTTGTTTTGCTCTTCTGAGCATCTGAACCGTTCGTGCCATCTCCACTGCGGCTTCAGCACACTCCTTGCTACGTAGAATACGTGCTTCTGCCTGTTGCTGATTCTCGGCGCACATCACACCGAAAATGATGGGAACGTCCATCTCGAGTGCCACGCGCTGAATGCCCTGGGCCGCAGCATCACTCACCACGACATCATGACGTGTCTCTCCTTTCATTACACAGCCGAAACAGATGAGGGCATCATAGGCATCTCCAGTCAGCATGGCCTTGGCCGTTGTCGCAAGTTCGTAGGAACCGGGTGTATAGACCACGTGGATCTCTTCGACCCCGAGACACCTCAGTTCTTCTTGTGCAAGCTGGAGCATTGCACCAGTGATGTGCCAGTTGTAGCGTGCCACCACGATCCCGATCCTCAGTCCTGTACCATCCAATTTAGGCACCGGTGGCTGTGTAGCTGTCTGCATGATTTGCAGTCTCCTCTCTGTATGGTGTTGCTGTCTTCTGTGCACCATGCAGCGATGTCAACAGGTGTCCGAGCCGCTGGTGCTTCGTCTGAAGGTAGCGAAGATTCTCCATGGTTGGAGGGATTTCGAGTGGGACACGCTCGACGACCAGGCCTCCCTCTCGCAACGCCTGCGTTTTCGTGGGGTTGTTTGTCATGAGGCGAGCCGAAGTGATGCCCAGATCGCGCAAAATCTCTACTGCATGGGTGTAGGTACGGGCGTCACTGGGATAGCCGAGCCGCTCATTCGCTTCAATCGTATCGTATCCTTGCTCTTGTAAAACATAGGCCTGGAGCTTTCCCGCAAGCCCTATACCCCGCCCCTCTTGAGGCAGGTAGAGCAACACTCCTCTTCCCTCCGTCGCAATCAGATGCAGTGCTGCAAGCATCTGGGCTTGGCAGTCACAGCGTTGCGAACCAAAGAGATCGCCGGTCATACAGGCCGAATGGAGACGTAGCAGTGGGGGTGGCTCCTGCTGCTCTCCAAGATCACCTAGCGCGAGCACGAGATAGTCCCGGCCTGTCTCGATCTCTCGATAAAGGAGAAGCCGAAACGTGGCTTCGGATGTGGGCAGATGTGTCTTGCTGATACAACTCATCGCATGTTCTTGACGGTACCGAGCGATCGCGTCGACAGAGAGAAGACCAAGCCCCCATGTACGCGCAAGATCAAGCAACACCTGCCCACGTGCTGCCTCCCCATCGTCGCCCAATATCTCGCAGATGACCGCACCCGGCTCCAGACCAGCGATGCGCATGAGATCGACAGCCGCCTCGGTATGGCCTCGTCGCTGCAAGGTCCCCCCTGGTTGTGCCCGAAGCGGGAAGACGTGCCCGGGACACACCAGGTCTTCCGGTCGGGTGCGGGGATCAACCAGAGTGCGGATCGTGACCGCCCGGTCACGGGCTGAGATGCCTGTCGTTGTGCCACGAAGCGCATCGGCCGAGGCGGTGAAGGCGGTTCCTTGTAAGGGATCACCCCTGCGTTCGACGAGAGGAATGCGCAAGGCATCCAGTCGCTCTCCTGCAAGTGCGACACAGATGAGGCCACAGGCGGCGTGTGCCATAAAGTTGATGGCCTGTGGTGTGGCAAATTGTGCTGCCAGGCAGAGATCGGCCTCGTTCTCCCGGCTCTCATCGTCACAGAGCAGCACTATGCGCCCCGCTCGTACCTCGTGAACCGCCTCAACGAGGGCCAGACTCCGTCCAGCAACATCAGATGTGTTTTCCATAGTTCTCCTCTTTATCTCCTTGATTGAACAGATGTAAGCCTGGGCATGTCGGTAGGGTTGCCCTTATCGGTAGACGACATGGCCCTCGACAAGAACATCCCCATCAAATACGCTCGTGTGCACATCCCGCAATGGGGATGCATGGGCCATCATCGGTAGCCCTCGGCCCTCTATGGGTGAAGGGGCATTCCATCCTCCAATCAGTTTGGGTGCAATGAAGGCTACTACATGATCGATGCAGTGGTGGTCAAACGCACTCCCCAGCATCTTTGCCCCGCCCTCCAGCAGGACATGCATGATGTCTCGTCGGGCTAGGGCCTGCAACGCGGACTGGAGATCAACCTGCCCATCTGCTCCAATCGCGACGGGTACCACCTGGGTACCGTAATCAGCAAGACGCTGGCGCTGCTCGCGGGAACAGGTTTCAGCAACGAGAATGCAGGTGCCCCTGGCTAATTCAGGTTGGAGCAGAGCAAGCGTAGCGGGCAAGTGACCATCTGTTGTAAGCACCACGCGCAACGGTGATTGCGCTCGAGGGGTCCTTTGCCATAATCGCTTGTCGGGCGGCAAACGCACAGTCAACTGCGGATTATCCATCCGCACCGTGTTAGCACCGACAAGAATGGCATCCACGCGGTCTCGTAGATCATGGACCCATAGCCTGGCTTGTGGCCCACTAATCCAAGAAGCATCACCTGTAGACGAAGCGAGCTTGCCATCAAGGGTCATGGCCCATTTCGCGGTGACGTAAGGACGCCCCTTGGTGATGTACATCTCGAATGGGCGGATGATCTCAGTGGCTTCATGAGCCTCTTGGGTCTTTTCCAGAAGAGCGGTCTCAATACCAGCAGCCCGCAGCTGCTCAATGCCACGTGTCTGCACGGAAGGATTAGGGTCATAGCTCCCTATGACGACACGGTGAATGCCTGCGGCAATAATCGCCTCGGTACACGGTGGAGTGTGAACAGCAATACAGCACGGCTCAAGCGTCACGTACAGATCAGCGCCATCCGCCGCTGCATCTGCTTGCGCAAGAGCCTGAACCTCGGCATGTGGTCCATACGCAGGTGCGGTGCTACCTCTGCCTACGATCTCACCATCGCGTACAACGATAGCACCAACAGGAGGGCGTGGGCTGGTACGGCCTTCAACACGACGTGCGCAGGCAATCGCTTGTTGCATCGCCTCTCTATCATCCATAACTGGTTGCTCCGTCAATTACCTGGATTGGCGTAACTCTTCAGCAGGGGGTGCAGGGGGACGCAGTCCCCTTGCCGGAGCGCGAGGTGTCCTCGCAACATCCCCTTCTTTTTCCAGGGCCACCGCAGGCGGCGCAAGACACGAAGTGCTTGCGCCCGACATGCCGGGGGCATGTCAGCAAGGTACCTGAATAGTTACGGATTGGCTATGTATTCGGGGCAGAGTGGGGTGTGAGAAGTTATGATAGGAGAAAACGGAAATAGGGTGTAGAACCTATTCCTCGTGGTATGTACGGATGAGTAGGATACTGCACAGAGCATTGTATCTGCACATCCTTCTTGCTCACGAAGATGTTATCTTTCTTGTCTTCTCCCATCCGGACTATACCGTCGGCTCTGGAACTCCCCCAGATCCTGCCTCTCCCTACAAAGAGTGGCTCGCGGGCTCTACCGCCGATCAGGAATTGAGAAGGCAGCTTACCTATCTTCTCTCACCTTGCCCCGAAGACATAGCAGTATTCAATTATGATGCTCCTATGATAGCATAACATTCAGGTAACTGTCTAGGTCAGGGATGGTTGTGGGTATATGAACTACTTGTTGGCAATCAAGCGAGCGGAGGACAAGTGTAGGGGCCAGTTTACCGGCCCCTACACTTGTCCTCCGCTCGCTTGCCGACACCTAGTTCCTCGCTCAGCACATAGATATATATTGACGGCGTACATGCATAAGCGCGATAATGGCATTGTTACTGCTCCTTCTGTTCCCCATCGGGGTGGTATGGACGCTGAGAGGCCTATTCGGTCTGTTGGTGGTAGCAATGGGGACAGGAGAGATCAGACGTCACCATATTTACACTAGGAGAAGTAACCCCGTAAGACCCACAGCAACCGTTTGAGTACGGTCGGTGGGTGAAGAAAGGAAGGCACATGCCAAAAGTCCAGGTAAACGAGTTAACCATGAACTACGATCAGCAGGGAACCGGAGAGCCTCTCATCCTTATCCCATATTTGGCGGCTGATTACGCCTGTTATGCGTTGCAGGTCGCCGAGTACGCCAAGCACTTTACTTGTATCTCGGTGGACCTACGAGGCGCGGGTGAAACGGACAAACCCGATGGGACCTACTCCACCGAGCTTTTTGCCGATGATGTCGCGGCCTTCATGCAAGCGGTCGGGATACAACAAGCCCACGTTGCCGGCCTTTCCCTGGGCGCAGCAACGGGGATGTGGCTAGCGGCCAAGCATCCTGAAAAGGTCAAGTCGTTATCTCTCCATAGCAGCTGGACAAAAACTGATCCTTTTCTCAAAGCTGTGGTGGAAAGCTGGCAGGTGATGGCGAAAGGCCTGGGAAGTGTTCCTGAGATGGTCGTTCGGGGGATTTTCCTCTGGTGTTACACTCCCGAACTCTATGCCTCCCGGCCCGACTACATCGCAGCGCTGGTTGATTTTGTCAAGGGAAGACCGGTACAGCCGCTAGACGCATTCATGAGACAATCAAACGCGGTGATCGCCCACGACTCTGAGGCTCAACTCGGCAAGATCGTTGCACCAACGCAGATTACTTTTGGCCGGTACGACATGGTCACATCAACCCGTTTTGCCGACCCGTTGAAGCAGAACATTCACCATGCTGAGCTGGTGATTTTTGAGGGATGTGCTCACGCACCGATCTATGAGAAGGTGGACGAGTTTAACCAGGTGACCCTGGAGTTCCTCAAGCGGCACTCTGGGTAGGTGAAGTTGGCTCTTTTCACGCGACAGTGTCCAACAACCAGAGCATGCAGGTAATGGCGCCCGCCATCACCTGCGTGCTCTGGTTTAGAAATCCTCGTTCTGAAAGATTCCCCCCAAATTGAGCCGGAGAACGCACCCCGTGCTTAAGTACTGTATCAAACACATCTATTCTACTCACCTGGTAGGGATAGGTGGATAGGGAATTGGTAAGTTGTCACATAGATGTCATCTCCCTGCCATTGTCCCAAGCTTTGTTCTCAGGCATACTTTTCCATAGAAAGTAATGCTTTCTCTCCTCCATTGTTTTGATGGATCCGAGAGGTAGAGGTGGAAATATATATACAATCTGTTTTTCAATTGATACATCTATATTAGATATGGTAGAAAATAAATGAAGAAAAGTACTAGAATCATTACAACAAACGCTCTTGTTCTTGGATCTCAGCCGATCCGGCCTGCTTCCTCTATCCTCTCCCGCCTCAAGCGGCGACCATCGCGCGGCGGGCGTTTGACCAGGGCGGCATTACTGAGCGACTCGCTCCATACTCTCCACTCTCATCGTTTGCGCTCTCTGCTCAATATACTGGGGATCATGATTGGTGTAGCAGCAGTCATTGCCGTTGTTTGCTTGACGCAGGGAGTCAACGAGGCAGTCAATCTCTACTTTACGCGTTTGGGGACCACGAGCATCACGATCATTCCCACCGCGGTCTCTCCAACCTATGGTGTCCGCCCTCCGGCAGGTTCTGGCCAGACGCTCACACTGTCCGATAGTCAGGCCATCGCGACGCAGGTGCCTGACATCCTCGCTACCAGCCCTATTCTGAACACTTCCGCACAAGTGATCTATGCCGGCCAGAACTGGAACAGTCCGATCCAGGGCGTATATCCGAATTTTCCAAGCATTGCCCAGTGGCAACTCGACGAAGGAATCTGGTTCAATGACCAGCAGGAGCAGATGAGCACTCCCGTGGCTGTGCTGGGCCAGACTGTGGCTGATCAGCTGTTCGGTGCGACCAACCCCATTGGTCAGATGATCCGCATCAGAAGGCAACTCTTTCGCGTGATCGGCGTCTTGCAACCCAAAGGTTATGCGGGAGCCTCAGATAGCGACAATATCATCTTTGTGCCCTTTTCGGCAGCTGAGGTCCGCCTCAAGCCGTCCTCCCATCTGGATCAGATCCAGGTCGAGGTCGATTCCCCGAGCAGTATCCTGCAAGCCCAGATCGATATCATCTCCCTATTGCGCATGCGCCACCACCTCACGGGAGCAGATCCTGTGCTCCAAACATTGCAGCAACAGCAAGGGTCATTCTCACAGGGATTTTCATGGCTACAAACAGGCAACACTGCTGCTGTAGCTGCCTCAAGCGCAAGCTCCCCAGCAAGGTCCTCATCGGACCTGGACGATTTTCAGGTCCTCAATGACAGCCTGCTCATTGAGACAGCCCAGCAGGATGCCACCATCTTGGAGGTCCTACTCATCAGTATTGCTACCATCTCTCTGACCGTGGGAGGCATCGGGATTATGAACATCATGCTGATCTCGGTGACGGAACGAACTGCTGAGATCGGTTTACGTATGGCAATCGGGGCACGTCAAGTTGATATTCGTCAACAGTTTCTGCTGGAGGCGCTGATCCTGTGCATGATCGGTGGAGGAATAGGCCTGCTGCTTGGTCTGTTTGGCGGACTGGGACTGACGGGCAGTTTCGGTTTTCCCTTTATCCTCAGCCCCATTCCCATGGTGGTAGCCTTCGGCATCTCGGCCATGGTCGGAGTCGTCTTCGGCTTGTATCCTGCTGTGCGGGCTTCGCGGCTTGAACCGATAGTCGCGCTGCGCGCCTCGTCATAGTCAGCTTCCAGGAAAGGAGGGTCCTTCGCCCGATCCGCAGGCGCAGAGTCCTTCTTTCCCCTACAAAGAAATCACGCATCCCCATTCTCATCCTCTCTTGCAAAGCCTTCAAACAGCATGCTAGAATACATGTGGCTATTTGCATGGCTGGGGCAAGCCCAGCCACTACTATACTACGCAAAGGCCATCGTGACCGTCTATAGTAGTGGCTGGGCTTGCCCCAGCCATGCTCACTCGTGTGCCGGGGCCTGGAACCCACGATCTGAATGAGCTGGTTCTCGCATATCATGTTATAATGCCGGGCCGGCAAGAAACCTATGAAACCACATCCCTTGAAAGTTGAAAGAGAACTGCGTGGCTGGTCTCAGGCGAAAGTCGCCGAGGCTGTTGGGACCAATGTGAGGACTGGGATTCGCTGGGAGCAGGGGCAGTCGGTGCCCTATCCCTACTATCGCGAGCAACTCTGTTCACTCTTTGGCAAGAATGCCAGAGAACTCGGCCTGCTAGCACAAGATAGCGAGGCTTCTAGTGAGCAGGAGAAGTCCCAGGACGGGCAGCTTATCACCGGTATCCCTGTGGGATCACTCTTGGATCCGGCCATTCCGGTGGCTCCAGAAGGTACCAGCAGCATAGTAGGGCGCGAAAGCCTGCTGGCGCATCCGCATCCTCCTGCGCGCCAGCGCAAGCGTCATGGAATACGGATCGTGTTGATTGCCCTTTTGATAGTCGTAGTAGTCAGCTCAGGATTGGTTGCTTTGTTTCTGTTTCGCGCAGGCTCTTCATCTACAAACATTGTTGGGCATGCCTCCTTCACAAGCAGCGGAGTAGCGCCTGGCGCAAATAATATGGGTATCAATGATACGTTTCAGGTAACTCTCTCCAATGTCCCGCTGCCTCAAGTGGGGAACAGTTATTATGCCTGGCTTTTGCCAGATCAGAATCAGAGCGAGGCCAGCCCTCGCGCTCTAGGAACGCTGGTGGTTACAAACGGTGGGGCTACGCTGCCTTCTCCTTACGTTGATCCACAGCATAGCAACCTGCTCATCTATTTCAGCCGTTTTTTGGTGACTGAAGAGCCTAAAAGCCCGCCCCCCCTGGACCCTTCTCTGGATAAAGGGACGTGGCGCTATTATGCCGAGATTCCACAAAATCCTCCTGTTAGAGACTGCATAGCTGTGATCAATCAACTTAACGTTCTCTGCCACCTCAGACATCTGCTCTCCGGTGATCCCGAGCTGGCCGAGGTCAATCTGCCGGGCGGGTTGAACTTCTGGTTTCTGCACAATGTAAAAGAGATTCAGCAGTGGGCAGGAGAGATAGTCGATCGTAAGGACCCGGTTGGTATACGCCACAAGGTGGTCGATATTCTCTATATGCTTGACGGTATGAACTGCATTGCGCAGGATTTACTACAGGCTGCTCCTGGCAGGGAAAATACCCCTGATGATAGCACTCTGACGAAAGTCGCCGCTATTCCTTTGTTAGATTGCTCGTTAACGCCGAATGTTACCGGCTACCTGGTGCATATTCATAATCATCTGAACGCCATGGTTCTATCGCCGGGAGTCTTGGAGGAGCAGGTAACGCTGGCTGATGATATCAGCAAAGAACTCAATACTATAGATGCCTGGTTGAAGCTAGTCCAACGGAATGCCAGGCAACTGATCGCTCTGGATGATCCGCACCTGGTGCTGGCAGAGGGGAATCGTTTACGCGCTGAAATGGATACGCTGGCAAGGATGGTTCTCAATGGGGGTATTGATCCCAACACTGGCACAGCAGAGAAGGGTGTGGTCAGTATCACCGATCAGATCCAGCAACTCGCGACTATGGATGTTACACGCTATTGATGTTCAGACCAGATCCTTCGCTGCGCTCAGGATGACAGCCAGAGACTGCCCTGAGCGCAGCGAGAATATTTGACGGCCTGCCCATCACATGGTACAGTGATACAGCGTCAGGGACCCTACGGCTAAAGCCGAGGGCTTGCGAGTAGGGGTGATTTCTGCCCGTCTCTCATAAGCTTCCACCTGACCAGACTCAGTACTTGAGAACGGGACGCTGAGTTAGCGGGCATCGTTCCGTTTCGTGAGAGTACTATGATACCAGGGAGCGGTCAAGCACCTACCCATGGAATGCTGCCTCAGTTCCCGGCTCTAGAAGCCCTGCTTTAACCAGTGGTAGTGGGTAGCCGCAGTGAGCAGGACATGTCCCGCCTGGTATCTTTGTCGAGGGGACTACTTGTACACCCGCAAGGGTGCCTTACGGTTTGACCGTTCCGTCTCAAAACGGTCCCCCGCAAGGGGTTAACGTGTGTTCGTAGCACACCGGCAGGCAATACATTCGCTGTCATGCTGAGCGAAGCGAAGCATCTCTTTGCCCAGCCAGACAGATCCTTCGCTTCGCTCAGGATGACACGGTTCTAATATGAGAAACGAACTACTGGTATGGTTTGCGCGGGAAGGACTGCTCCTCCATGATGTGGTGACCTCGGCGGAAGATCCGCAGCACGACGAGGTCAAGGTAACGGTGAAGGCACCGATCGTGGCTCTTAGCCGCGCTAGCGATGACTTTCGCGAGTGTCCTGACCCGGTACTCTTCGGCTACCCAGAGTCGTGCCTGGAGATGATGAACCTGGAAGATTTCCATAGTTTCGTGCTGCAATGGTTTGAACGGGCCGTGGAAGCAGGTATGGGACGCTGCTTCGTCTGCAATAACGTCCTGGACATGGGTACTGAGAAGCCGTGGGATGCCGTCTTCGTTACTCACGACATGTTCTGCTGGCTGCTAGCGCATTTCGACTGCAAACGGTACCTCAGCCGCGACCTCAAGGGGCGCAATCCCTTCGAGGTGACGCTGCACCCGCCCGAATTTTTTGATTTGCGCTTGACGTAACCTGGAGAATGAAATGAATGGATAAAAATCAGCTTGCCAGCCTGCTGGATGAAGTCGCTACCCTGTTGGAACTCAAAGAAGGCAGCAATCCGTTTGAGGTGCGAGCCTACCAGAATGCAGCTCGCAGCATCACTGCGCTCGACGGCGACATCGAACAATTGGTCCGCGAGGGCAAGCTCAAAGGGGTACCAGGGCTAGGATCGACCATCATCAAGCGCATCGAAGAGGTGATCGACACCGGGCACATGGCCCTCTATGATGAGCTGGTTGCCACCACGCCCGCCATCAAACTCGAAATGCTGCGTATCCAGGGCGTAGGGCCAAAGAAAGTCAATGCCATCTATGACCAGTTGCACGTTACCAGCATTGCTGAATTAGAACAGGCATGCAAAGAGGGCAAGGTCGCCAAACTACCGGGGTTTGGCAAGAAGACGCAGGACAACATCTTGCAGGGCATCGCGTTTCTGGCACAACATGCCGACCGTTTTCTCTATCCTGTTGCAGAGGAGGAGGCAGCACGCATTGAGGCTGTGTTGGAAACATTGCCAGAGATTGTGCGCTTGCAAGTGGCGGGTAGTCTGCGCCGCCGCCGCGAGACAGTGGGGGACATCGACATGGTAGCGAGTGTTGCTGATTCTGCTGGTGACGATGTAAGGCGCAAGATCATGGATGTCTTCACCAGCCAGCCTTCCGTCAAGGCCATTACCGGCAAGGGTGAGACAAAATCAAGCGTTGTCCTGGGCAGTGGTATGAATATGGACCTGCGCGTCGTCGGCGATGACCAGTTCCCCTATACCCTTCATCACTTCACCGGCTCCAAACAACATCATATCGCCCTGCGACGGCGTGCGCTCAACATGAATATGACCATTAACGACTACGGCCTCTTCCTTGGGAAGGAGCCGGACCTACAACTGGTCCCCTGTAGGAATGAAGCCGATATCTATGCTGCGCTTGGCATGGCCTATATTGAGCCGGAATTGCGCGAGGATACGGGCGAGATTGAGGCTGCTGTGCATGGTACGTTGCCGGTACTGGTGCAGGAGAGCGACTTGCGCGGTGTATTGCATGTTCATTCCACTTGGAGCGACGGTCATAATACAATTCGTGAGATGGCTGAGGCATGCATTGCACGCGGCTTCGCCTACCTGGGCATTACCGACCATAGCAAGGTGGCAGCGTATGCGAATGGGTTGAATGAGCAGGCCCTGCGTCGTCAACACGAAGAAATCGACAGCCTGAACCGCGAATATGCCGGTCGCTTACATATTCTAAAGGGGACCGAATGTGATATCTTGAAGGATGGGTCGCTCGATTTCGCCGATGACGTACTGGCAAGCCTCGATTTTGTGGTTGCCTCTATTCATAGCCTGTTCAACCTGTCGCCAGAGGAGCAGACACAACGCATGCTACGCGCCATCACCAATCCCTACGTCGACATCATTGGCCATCCTACCGGGCGCATTCTGCTTGGCAGAGCAGGGTATACGCTGGATATGGAAGCGGTGATCGATGCCGCCGCCGAGCGTGGGGTGTGTATCGAGATCAATGCCAACCCCTCACGTCTCGATCTTGACTGGCGCTTCTTGCACCGTGCACGCGACAAAGGCATCAAGATACCGATCAATCCAGATGCACATGTACTTGCCGGATTGGACGATATGCGCTATGGTATAGGCATTGCACGCAAAGGCTGGCTACGCCCAACAGACGTACTCAATACCATGCAGACTGAGGAACTATTGGGTTTCTTTAAGGCAAGAAAACAGCGATACTGACGCCTGCTCAAAAAATGCAAAGGGGGTGCAGGGGGCGAAGCCCCTTGCCGGGGGTTCGGGGGTGTCCCCCGAAATCTTCTCTCTCCTAATTGTTCGCCTCCGAAGGAGGCAAGTTATCAGTGGATATCATCCTGATATCCTTAACAAATAGGACATTCGCACCATGCGTCCTTTGGGTACAATATAGCGTTATATATATAGAGAGGCGACCGCAAGGATCGCCCAGAAAAGGAACATTCATTATGGCACAACAAACAGAATTAGAAATTTCGCCTCGCGAGGTAATGGGCAAAGCGACCAAGCGCCTTCGCAAGGTGGGCATCATTCCGGCCAACATCTTTGGACATCATGAAGCATCGCAGGCAGTACAAGTCGAGGCCCTCGCCTTTGAGCGTTTGCGACGTTCACATGGCGCTAGAAACATTATCATGCTGCGTCTGCCGGGCACAGGCGTTACACAGACGGCATTGATTCGCCATATACAACGCGACCCACGCAACAGCAAGATTATCCATGTAGACTTCTTCCGTGTGAGCCTGAGCGAGCGCATCGACGTCAAAGTTCCGCTGCACTTTGTCGGCGTGTCTCCTGCCGTGAGGGACGAGAATGGTGTATTACTACACCTGATGGATACACTCGAGGTAGAGTGTGTGGCAAGCGACATCCCAGAATACCTCGAGGTCGATGTCACGCCTCTGGATGAGATTGATGCCATCCTCCATGCCGAGGATGTGAAGCTGCCTGCCAACTTCACGCTGATTACCGATCCCCAAGAAGGTGTTGTAAAAGTTGCTGCGGCTCGTATTGAGAAGGAAGAAGAGGCTCCTGCTGCTCCAGCGGCTGCAGCTGAGGAGGCTCCAGCGGCTGCAGAATCGACAGAGAAACAGGCTGGTGAGGAATAACGACCTGGAATTGCAGGCGTTTGGAGATAAGACTTGAGCGGACGTGA
>Ga0187817_10001166_pt1 | contig 12558 bp, 9 predicted proteins | sample NC_wetland_sal_i_17_FD_132431 | JGI IMG/M metagenome (GOLD analysis project Ga0187817, IMG submission 132431) | Wetland sediment microbial communities from Neuse River Estuary, North Carolina, USA - SO4_2 | ecosystem: Environmental > Aquatic > Freshwater > Wetlands > Sediment | place: USA: North...
CCGCGCCCTGCACGACCCGGAACGTCACCAGCCATGCCTCGGCGCCGGCGCCGCGCGGAGTCAGCCCGCACAGGGCCGACGAGCCCGCGAAGATGATCACGCCGAGCACGGCCATCCTCCGGTGCCCGGCCGTATCGGCCAGCCGGCCGCCGAACGCGAACAGCGCCGCCAGCGCCAGCAGGTAGGCGTTGATAGCCCACTGCATTCCGCTCGCGGACAGGCCCAGGTCCGCCTGGATCTTGGGCGCGGCGATGGAGACGATGGTCTGGTCGATGAACGTCATCGCGACCGCGAAGATCATCGCCGTCAAGATCAGGCTCTTGGACCGGCTGCCGGTCCCGGTGGTGCTCATGGCGCTCATCGCGTCCTCCAAGCTCGCAGCATTATGTAGCCGCTGTTAAGTCTGGGATCGTGGGCATCGCCCATCATCCGTCAAATGACTGTGGCTACCGGGCCATCGCCGCCTGTGCGGAACGCCGTCCCCGGCCCGTGGCCATACGACCGATGAAAGGCCGCGGCCTGCACGCCGATACCGGCCCGACCGGGCCCGGCGCAGGCAGGCGGCCCGCCTTGGACAGTTCAGGATCTTTAACCGAACGGCCGGCGGTGGCACGCTCGCACGATGGCAGGACCGATCATTGACGAATTCGTGACCGGCAGCGCTAGCGAGCGACCGATGGAGACGATGATGTGCCGCGCCACCCAGCCTGTGCTGTGGGTGGCACAGATCAGGCCAACCGCCGGGCGTCCGGGATAATTGAAGGTCTCTTGACCGGACGAGCCGCGGTATTACCCTCGCGGTCCTGGTTACCGACTGCGTGGTGCGGCGACCTGCCAGCCCGGCGCGTGCCATCTTATCGCCGTCGCCCGCGGCCAGTTCCTGTCACCCGTCAGTCGACCAAGGCATGGTCAAATGACCGATGCTGCGCCGGGATGACCGGCTGACACAGTGGTCCGTGGACGAAGCCACGGACAGCAGTGTGCCTGGCGCTAGACCACCCCCATCGAAGGAGGCCGGACAATGCCGACCGTGGCAGTACAAGGATCCGTAACCCTGCAACAGGCCGCCACCGCGCTGCAAGGCAAACTTGGCCGCGGCTACGAGGTAACTACGCACCGAAACGGTGCCCAGGAAGCACTGAAGGTAAGGCAATCGGCGGCGTCCACCGCCATCATCCACCTGGACCGGGACGCAAGCGCCACCACCTTCCACGTCCACGGCGGCGGCCTGGTCATCTCGCGCATGGTGAACGAGTTCGGCATCGCCAAGAAGGTAGCCGCGGCGATCGCGGAAGCCTTCGACGCCCGCTCCGCCAGCTGACCTCGCCGAACTGACCATCGCTCCGCCGGGCGCCCCGGGGCCGTCCGGAGGTAACCCCGTCCACCAGAACCGGCCCGAACCGGCCGGCCCGCCGCGGCCTTGACCGCATACTCCAGAAAGGACATCGCCATGCCCGTCATCGTCGTGACCAGGCTCAGGCTGAAGGATCCCGCGCTCCTTGATGAGTTCTTCACCGATGCGGTCGCCGTCATCGAGCAGGCTGCGAAGTCCGCAGGCAACCTCGGCGCAGACGCGCTCGCCGATGCGAACAACGCCTGGTGGAGCGTCAGCGCCTGGGAAGAACGCGGCCGGATGCAGGCCTTCGTGGCCAGCGAGCCGCACCAGGGCATCAGTACTCGCCTGGATCGTTACTGCGACGAGGCCACGTTCGTCGACTGGGAACAGGACAGCCCCGCGCTGCCGGACTGGCAGACCAGCTGGCGCCACCTCACCGCCGACGGCAAAGCAGCCGAGCTCACACACCCCTCAGCCGCAAACCAGACCCGTGATTTCCCCCCACCCGTCGAGCCGCCCGGCGTCTCCTGACGCTAGGCAACGGGTAACTCGCGGTGGTGCAGGTGATCGGGCTGGGTGCGCCAGCCGAGGGGTAGCTGGGCGGTGAGCGTGGTGTGGACGAACCTGGCCACGGCCATGGTGTAGGCCCGGTTGGGATTCCACTGCAAGGTGAACGGCACCAGCAGTTCGGGGTCCGCTGGCCGGATCACGGTCGTGGTGTGCGCGGTCGCCAGGGACGGGATGAGCAGGATCCAATCGATGCCGTCCTGGTCGGCCCAGCGAGTGGCAGTCAGGTCGGTGTCGGTCAGGTCGATGCTCGGCGGGCTGATGCCCGCCTGCTCCAGGGCCTGCCGCTGACTCAGCGCCCAGGCGGGGAACAGGTCCGCAGGAGCGGTACCGAGAACGTCCTGGGCCAGGTCTTTCAGCGCGACCGCGTCGCGGCCGGCGAAGCGGTGATCTGACCGCAACCCGACCAGGAGCGGCTCGGCGCAGAACACCTCGTTGGCTATTCCCTCGGCAGCCGGAATCAGGCCGCAGGTGATGGCCACATCGATGCGCCCTGAGACCAGGGCCTCGGTCAGGGCAGGCAGCCACATCCGCTGCAGGTCAATGGTTACCTGGGGCGCCTCGGCCGTGAATCGCCTGATGAGATGGGGGGCGAGCACGGGCGCCGCCGGCGGGGTAATCCCGACCGCGACAGTGCCCGCCTCTCCCCCGGCTACCCGGCGGACCGCGGCGCCCGCCGCGGCGACCTCGTCGAGGATGACCTTCGACCGGGCCAGCAGCTCGGCTCCGGCGCTGGTCAGCGCCACCCGGCGGGTGGTGCGGGTAAATAGCGGTGTGCCCAGCTCACGCTCCAGGCGCCGGATCAGCTCGCTCAGCGTCGGAGCGGCCATGTGCAGCCGCTCGGCGGCCCGGCCGAAATGAAGCTCGGCGGCCACCGCGACGAACGCCTCAAGCTGGCGCAATTCCACAGCCTGACGGTACCGCGACGAGCTCGGACGGCCCAGGAAAACGGCGCCCGCGCCGCTAAGGCGGCGTTGATGCCCCCGAAGACGGTGCGGTACTGCTCGCCGTTCCTCGGCCCCGGAAGGGAATCCGGGGCGATTCGCGATTCTTCGGTCAAGACGAAGAATACGTTCGCGAGTTGCGTCTTGATTGCCCGTGACCGCGTTACCCAGGCCGGGGTCGCGGCGGATTCTTCGGCCAGACCGAACGGTGCCTTTCCAAGTTGCCCATTTTTTCCGCGCGGTAGCGATACCAGGATGAAGGCATGGCGTGGCGGCCCCCGCCGCCCAGAAGCCGCAGGAGTTGCCCCGTGAGGTACAAGGCCACGATGGTGGTGGGACGTGACCGGGAACAGGCGATCCTGGCCTCTTTCCTCGAACAGGCTGCGGCCGAGGGCGGAGCGCTGCTGCTCACCGGTGCACCCGGCGTGGGCAAGACGATCCTTTTGGACGTAGCCGCCGAGACGGCCGCCGCCGCGGGCACCACGGTGCTCCGTGCGACGGGAGTGCAATTCGAGACCGGGGCGAATTTCTCCGCCCTCGGCCATCTTCTGAAACCCCTGCTGGGCCAGGTCGGCCAGCTCAGCTTCTCGTACCAAGGTGCTCTGAAGGCCACGCTCGGCCTCGGTTCTGAATCTCCGGCGGACCGCCTGGTCCTGTCCAACGCGGTGCTGGCCCTGCTCCGTCAAGCCAGTACCGCCAGGCCGGTGCTGATGGTGGTGGACGACCTGCCGTGGATCGACCGTCCAAGTGCGCTCGTGCTCGGGCTGGTGGCGCGGCGACTGGCCGGCTCGCGAACCGGATTCCTCGCGGTATCGCGGTCGGAAGAAGAAGGCTTCTTCGAGCGTAGCGGCCTGCCGACACACGAGATCAAGCCGCTTGAGCAGGCCGCCGCAGCGGCCCTGCTCGGACGCAACTTCCCGGCACTGGCGGAGCGGGTACGGGCTCGGGTGCTGACTGAGGCCGAGGGCAATCCGCTGGCTCTGCTGGAGCTGCCTGCCGCACTGAGCGATGCCCAACAGGCAGCGACACGACCGCTGCCTCGGGTCCTGCCGCTGAGCGAGCGCTTGCAGGGTTTGTTCGCGTCGCGGATCAGCGGTCTTCCCACCCCAGCGCGACGCTTGCTCTTGCTCGCCGCCCTGGACGGTACCGGTGACCTTCGTGCCTTGAGGGCGACGGCCAGGCAGGGCAATCTAGAGGATCTAGCTCCGGCGGAACAGGCCGGACTGGTCCAGGTGACCGGCAGCCCCCGCCGTCTGGCCTTCCGTCATCCGCTGGCCCAGGCCGCCGTGGTGGCGCTGTCGGACAGCGCGGCCCGCCGACATGCCCACCGAGTACTCGCGGAAGTGTACGCGGATCAGCCCGACCGGCGGCCCTGGCACCTGGCCGACGCGGCGACGGGGCCGGATGAGCAGGTGGCCAGGCTGCTCGAGCAGGTGGCGCGCCGGACCCTGCGCCGCGGCGACGGTACTGGCGCGGTCGCCGCCTTGCTCCGGGCTGCCGACCTCAGCCCTAGCGGGTCAGACCGCGCCCGGCGGATGGCCGAGGCCGCCTACGTCGGGGCCGACGTGACCGGTGACCTGTGGAACGTGGCCAGGCTGCTCGAGGACGCCTGGAGGTTCGATCCGAACTCCGGCGAGTCGCTGCAGGTCGCAACGGCCGCCGCTTATCTCCTGCTCAACGGGGACGGCGATGTCGACACCGCACACCGCCTGCTGGCCGACGCGATCGAAAACTACTCCGGCCGCCCGGACGCCGATCAGAATACCCTGGTCGAGGCGTTGCACACGCTGGCCCTGGTGTGCTTCTTCGGCGGGCGGGCCGAATTGTGGACGCCGTTCGACGCGGCCGTGGCCCGCCTCACGCCGCCAGTACCGATAGCGCTGGCCGTCGAGAGCAAGACGTTCCCCGACCCGGTACGCACGGCCCGGCCCGTTCTCGACATGCTCGATGCGGCGATCCGTGACCTGGAACACGAGGTAAATCCGCCCCAGATCGTGCGGATCGGGATCGCCGCGGACTATGTTGACCGACTGTCGGGCTGCCGGGAAGCCCTGTGGCGGGTCGTGCGGGACGGCCGGGCGGGCGGGGCCGTCACCTCAGCCATCGAGGCGCTGCTGCTGCTGTACGTGGACGCCTTCCAGTCTGGCCGGTGGGACGAGGCCCAGCGCCTGGCCGACGAGGGAGTCACGCTGTGCGACACTCACGGCTACCAGGTCATGGCCTGGCCGGGGCACTGGGGTAAAGCGCTCCTCGCGGCCGCGCGCGGCGACTACGGCACCACGCGCGCGTTGACCGAGGAGATAGTCCACTGGGCGATGCCCCGGCGGCTGAGCTCTGTCCACGCTTACGCCAGCCACGCCAGGACCATGGCGGCTCTGGGCCAGGGCGACTTCGAGGAGGCTTACCGGCAGGCCACCGCGATTAGCCCCGCCGGGATGCTCGCTCCGTTCGTTCCGCACGCCCTGTGGGTGCTCCTGGACCTAGTCGAGGCGGCCCTCCGCAGTGGCCGCGACGCGGCGGCACAGGCACACGTCGACGCGATGCGGGAGGCTAATGTCGGGGCGATCTCGTCCAGGCTGGCGCTGACCGTGGCCGGCGCGGTCGCCTTGGTGGCACCTCGCGAGCAGGCTGACAAGCTGTTCGCCGAGGCGCTGGCGCTACCAGACACCGACCGGTGGCCATTCGACCGGGCCCGGGTCCAGCTTCTCTACGGAGAATGGCTGCGACGGGACGGCTTTCCTGACCGCGCCCGGACGCATCTCGAGGCGGCGCTGGATACCTTCGGGCAGCTAGGCGCGCGACCCTGGCAGGGACGGGCCATCTCGGGCCTTCGGGCCTAGCCGGCTGCTCCGCACGTGCGGGTGCACGCGGACATGGCGGCCGAAGCCGGCCCGGTCGATGGCCGGAGGGCATCCCTCAGCGGGCGTCGAGGAACGCCAGCACAGCCAGTACGCGACGGTGGTCTTCGTCGCTCGCGGGCAGCTGCAGCTTGGTCAGGATGCTACGGACGTGCTTTTCGACCGCACCCTCGCTGATGTACAGCCGGTGTGCGATCCCGCTGTTCGACCGGCCCTCGGCGACCTGCGCGAGTACCTCCCGTTCCCGGGTGGTAAGCGCGGCCAGGGGGTCGGTCCGGCGTTGCTGAGCCAGCAGCTGCTGGACGAGGGCCGGGTCGATCACGGTGCCGCCCGCCGCAATCCGGTCGAGCGCATCGACGAAGTCCTCGACCTTGGCGATCCGGCTCTTGAGCAGGTAGCCGAGGCGTTCGCCGTCCTGCAGGAGGTCGATTGCGGTCTCGAGCTCCACGTGCGCCGACAGGAGCAGGATCCCGATCTGGGGGAATTCGCTACGGATCGTGCGCGCGACGTCGATGCCCTCCCAGGTGTTGGTCGGCGGCATCCGGATGTCGATCACGGCGAGGTCGGGCTGCCCGGCCCGCACCGCGTCAATCAGCGTCCGGGCGTCGCCGACTGTCTCGATCACGTCGAAACCCGCCTCGCGGAGCAGGCTGGCCAGCCCCTCACGCAGCAGGACGTCGTCGTCGGCGACAACGACGCGGCGCTTGCCTCCCGCGGACGGAGCTGGAGCCATGCCAGAACCATATATGCCGGTAAGGGCCTCGTTCTTCCGGCCGTCGGCTCTCGCAGGGTGACGGCGGTGGTGCTAGCAGGAGCACCACCGATCCCGGTAGCAGCATCGGGCAAAGCTCGCTGGCCGCAGCGACAAACAGGCTGGTCGGCGGCATCGTTGGGTCAGACGGCCTGGACTGCCTGAGGAGGGAACGGTTGTGGACGGCACGATGTGCGCGGAGGACGCCGGTCAGCTGACGCTGACCAGATCACGGCCGGTACCGGGAGTGCTCCTGGGGCGCGACCACGAGCTGGCGCGGATCGGCGCATTCCTTGATCGGGTCGCTCGCAGTGGAGACGCGATGCTGCTGATCGGCGAGCCGGGGATCGGCAAGACCGCGCTCCTCGGCACGGCCGCGGACTGGGCGCTGGCCGGCGGGGCCCGGGTCCTGCGAGCCTCCGGCGTTGAATTCGAAACTGATATCCCCTTCGCGTGCCTTCACCAGACTCTCGTGCCGCTGGCCGAGGAATTCCGGAAGCTGGACGATCACCATCGTCGTGCACTGAACGCCGCCTTGGGATTCGGCGAAGGTCCCGCGCCCGGCCAACTGCTTCTCTGCCACGCCACCTTGACTCTGGTGCGCATGGTGTCGCAAGAACAGCCTCTGCTGATCGTCGTTGACGACCTGCACTGGATCGACCAGGCGACGGCTTCCGTACTCGGGTTCCTGGCCCGGCGTCTATCCGGGACCGCAGCGGGTTTCCTCGCCGCCCTGCGCAGCGGCCCGGTCGGGTTCTTCGAGCGCGCTGGCCTGACCGAGCTCGAACTGCCCCCGCTCGATCAGGCTTCAGCTAGTTTGCTAATGAGTTCGCGGTACCCCCTCCTCCCGGCATTGACGCGTCGGCGGCTGCTCGCAGAGGCGCACGGCAATCCGCTAGCCGTGCTCGAACTGCCGCGTGGGCTAGATGAGAACGGCATTACCATCGCGGGGCACCATGCGACGGCGATTCCACTGGGTCGTCGGCTGCACCAGCTCTACGCCTCGCGACTGGACGGGCTGCCGAGGGCCTCGCGTGAGGCATTGCTGATGGCCGCGCTGGACGGGACGGGGGACATCCGGGCCCTCGAGGTGATCCCGGGTGGCGGCAGTGGCCTGGCCGCTCTTGGTCCTGCCGAGCTGACCCAGCTCGTTGGCATCCGGCCGGGTTCGAGGCGGCTGGCCTTTCGCCACCCGCTGGTCCGCGCGGCCGTCGTGGAATTGGCCACTGCCGAGGAGCGGCGCCGGGCGCACCGGCGGCTGGCGGAACTACTGTGTGATCAGCCCGAACGGCGCGCGTGGCACCTTGGCGAAGCCGCGATCGAACCGGATGAGGACGTCGCCGCCTCGCTCGATCGCTCCGCCCACGTCATCCTCAGACGCGGTGACGGCATCGGCGCCGCGGCGGCCTTGATCAAGGCCGCCGAGCTGAGTCCCGTGCCGAGCAGCCGGGCGCGACGCCTCGCGGATGCCGCTTACATCGCCGCCAGCGTCAACGGCGACCTTCGCGACGCCGAGGCTCTCCTCCGCGACGCCCAGCTGGCCGACCCGGAAAACCCCAGGTCAGCGGAAGCGGCGGCCGCCGCCTCGTTCGTGCTGTTCCATGACGACGGCGACGTCGCCACCGCGCACCGGGTGCTCCTGAGGGCGATCGAATCCGCTGACGGACGGGAAATCAGCCCGACGGCCCTGACGGAAGCCCTGCGGACGCTCGCGCTGGTCTGTTCCTTCGGCGGCCGCGTCGGACTATGGCAACCGTTTGGCCGGCAGCTTGAGGGCTGCCGCGCCAGCCTGCCCGTGAGCCTGTACCTGAACGCCGCTCTCACGTCCGATCCCGCCCGCAGCCCTCGGGCCGCACTCGATCACCTCGACGCCGAGATCGAGGCGCTCGCCGACCTAACCGACCCGACTGAGGTCGTGCGGATCACCAGCGCGGCCACCTTCGTCGACCGGCTGCCCGGCTGCCGCCGGGCACTGCGTGGCGTGGCCCGCGACAAGCCGGACGGAGGCCCAGTCACCTGCGTCATCCTCGCCGAGATCCTGCTGGCGACCGAGGCGTTCCTGGCCGGCCAGTGGGACGAAGCGGAGCGGCTGGCAGCCACCGCCGCCGAATTGTGTGACTCCCGCCATTTCAGGGTTCTCGGCCGCAACGCGCGAGCTATCGGAGCGTTCGTGGCCGCGGGACGGGGCCACGCAGCGGCGGCCCGGGCGGTGGCCGACGAGATGATCCACTGGTCCGCTGCGCGAGACCTGGGATTGCTCAGGAACTACGGACTGTACGCGTGCGTGCTCGCAGCGCTTGCGCAGTCCGACTTCGAGGCCGCTTATCTCTACGCCGACAAGATCAGCCCCGCCGGGCGACTCGCATCACACCAGCCAACCGCCCTGTGGGTGATCCTGGATCTGGTCGAGGCGGCCTTGCGCACGGGCCATGCAAGCGAAGCGATCGCGCATATCCGCGCGGTACAAGAGGTCGGCGTCGCGGCAATCTCGCCACGGCTGGCCCTTTTGTCGGGCGCGGCTGCCGCGCTAGTCGCCCCAGATGACGAGGCGATCGCCGGGTTCGAACGATCGCTGGCGATCGCCGGGGCCGAGTCGTGGCCCTTCGACTTCGCGCGGGTTCAACTGCTCTATGGCGAGCGCCTGCGCCGTACCCACGCGATGGGCCAGTCCCGTGTCCACCTCGCTGCTGCCCACGACATCTTCCGCCGGCTCGGCGCCGCGCCATGGGCTGACCGTGCCGCCCAGGAACTCCGGGCTACGGGGCAGGTGCGGCTACGCAGCGGTCACCATGATCACGAGGCGCTGACACCGCAAGAATTCGAGATTGCCACCCTGGCCGCGTCTGGTCTCAGCAACAAGGAAATCGCCGGTCGTCTGTACCTGTCGCACCGAACCGTCGGCGCTCACTTGTACCGGATTTTCCCCAAGCTCGGGATCACCTCGCGGGCCGCGCTCAGAGATGCCCTGCCGCAGCCGGCCGGGTGAGCCCGCGTGCCGGGAACCGCAGCGCGATCAAGTAGAAAGCAGCGCCCGCCACCCCGCCGACCACCCAGGAGATGTCGATCCCTCCTAGGGGCCTGACCAACGGACCGGTATAGAATGTCTGATCGATAAACGGCACCTCGGCGGCGACCGCGAGCGCGTAGGGGATCAGGCCGCGCCACAGATAGCCGCCGTAGCGGCCCTCAGGTGTGAAAAACGACGCGACGTCGTAGTCGCCATGCTTGACGAAGTAGTAGTCCACGAGGTTGATCGCCGACCATGGGATGAATACGAACAAGAGCACGTTGAGGAAGTTCGATAGGTTGGCGACGAACTGCCGGTAACCGATCAGCGCGCTGCCTGCCCCGGCGGCGATCAGCAGCAGCGAGCCGATCACCCGCATCGGAACCGAGTGCCGGACGTCCCTGAAGCAGCTGGCGATGCCGGCCAGAGCCAGCATTCCGGTGTAGGCGTTGACGACGTCAGATCCGATCAAGCTGACCGCCATCACCGGCAGCACCCAGCCACCTGCGACATCCCGTATAGCAGCCACCGTGGAGGATGCCTGCGGGAATAGCCCGGTGAGATAAGCGCCGAGTACCGCGCAGACGATGGTAGGGATCGCGCAGCCGAGCACGACCGCCCAGAATGTCCTCGCCTTGCTTACCGTAGGCGGCAGGTACCGCGAGTAGTCAGAGACGTACGGTGCCCAGCTCACCATGTCGAACACGAACAGGCCGGTGGCGCCCATGAAGAGCGCGAACGACGGTGCGTGGGTGCCGGCTGCGGCTCCGGCCGGTCCTCCGCGCGCGAGCGCCTGGCAGAACACGATGACGAATGTGATCCCCAGGACCACCGTCATCCACCGCTGCCAGCGGTGGATCCAGTCGTAGCCGAATATGGTGAGCACCACGACGGGCACGGTGAGGATCGCGATCCAGGCGGGGATGTTAACCGAACCCACCAGCAGGTTCATGGCATCCGCCTGGATGACGAGTTGGGCCGCCAGGAATCCGAAGTCCAGGACAATCGAAGCGGCGAACACCAGCACCGCACCGTAGAAGCCGAACTGGCCCCGGCTCTGGATCATCTGCGGCACGCCGAGCTTGGGGCCCTGGATCGCGTGGAAGCCGACTAGGAACAGGCCGATGGTGACGCCGAGCACGATCACAATGGTTGCCCACAGCAGGTCCAGGCCCATCAGCACGACCACGCCGCCGAGGACGACGTTGAAGATGTTCGCGCAGTTGGCGAACCACAAAGTGAACTGGTCCCGGATCCGGCCGTGACGCTCACCAAGTGGGACATAATCGATCGAGCGGACCTCGACCTGGGCCACGCCCTCCCGGACCGGATCGGCCATGGGAATTCTGCCTCTCCCTCCCAACGACGCACCGGCAACCGAAGGAACAGCATCGCAGGCGGGCCCGCCATTGTCTGTGCCGCTAGCAGCCCGGCCGCCATCCTGCTGGCGGGCTAGGCTTGGTAGGGCTAGCAGGATTGCGCTGGCGCGAGAAATTGTCAGGCTGTTGAGGTGTCTCTAACCTGTTTGATAGTTGATGACAGCGACGATTTCCTTGCTTCCGCGACACGTCTGTTCTCGCTGCAGGGTCTTGAAGTGGTCGGTGTGGCATCATCTGGCGACGAGGCGCTAAGACTCGCAGAGACGCTCCGGCCGGATGTTGCCCTGGTCGACGTCGAGCTCGGCGACGAGGACGGGATCGAAGTGGGTCGGCGGATGAGGTCGGCGACGTCCACGACGCAGGTGATCTTCATCTCGATACGCAGCCGCGCCCAGCTCGCCGAGTTGATGGCGGGCAGCGGGGCCATCGGCTTCCTGCGCAAGGATGCCCTCGACGCGGGCGCGATCGCGGATCTGCTTGTCGAAGAGAAACAGCGCCCGCCCCGCGCGGAGCCGCCCCATGTCAACTAAGACCAGCAGCCGCCAGGACCAGGAAGCCCGTGAGGAGGCTGCGCTGCTGCGGGTAGCCATGCTCGTCGCGGAAGGGTCCTCGCAGAACGAGGTGTTCGAGGCCGTGGCCGCCGAAGCGAGTAGGCTGCTCGCGCCAGCGCGGGTCACGGTCGTGCCCGGGGCAGACCCGGCTAACCTCGATGCGGCCATCGCGCGGATCGCCCGGGAAACCGGGGCCGCTTCCGGGGCCGGGATCCCAGTCGTGGTGAGCGGGACGCCGTGGGGTGCGCTGGTCGTCACCTCTGCTGGTGCCACGCCGCCCGCGACAGAGTCCGTGGCCCGTCTGGCTGACTTCGCCCGGCTCGCAGCCAGTGCGGTCGCAAGCGCGCAGGCTCGCGACGAACTGCGCAGCCTGGCGGAGTCGCAGGTTGCGTTCCGGCGGGTCGCGACGCTGGTCGCGCAGGGCGCCGAGCCGAACGAGGTGTTCACCGCGGTGGCCGTCGAGGCGTCCCGGCTGCTCGGGGTCGGCGCGGTCAGCCTGGTCAGCTATGACGTCAACGCTCATACGTTCACCAAGATCTTCGCGACACACGGCGCGCGGTCTGTGACGCCGGAGGGGGTTACGTGGCCGGTGGAGGATAGCCCGGAGGGCTCACTGGTAGTCGGATCCGGCAAACCTGGCCGGGTCGATGACTGGTCCGATATCCCCGGGCCCATCGCCGCCGGGCACCGCGAGCGGGGTTTCGGGCCGGCCATCGCCGCGCCGATCATCATCGGCGGCGCGATCTGGGGATACCTTGCCGCGTACGCCGAGGCCGGCGAGGTTCTCCCGGCCGGATACGAGGACCGGCTCGCCGACTATACCCAGCTGATGGCCACCGCGATCGCCAACGTCCAGGGCCGTGACGAGTTGCGCGGCCTGGCGGAGTCGCAGGGAGCGTTGCGGCGGGTCGCGACGCTGGTCGCGCAGGGCGCCGAGCCGAACGAAGTGTTCACCGCGGTGGCCGTCGAGACGTCCCGGCTGCTCGGGGTCGGCGCGGTCAGCCTGGTCAGCTATGACGCCCCACCGCAGACATTCACCAAGATCTTCGGGACGCACGGCCGACGGTCTCCGGTGCCGGACGGGACCACGTGGCCGGTGGAGGATAGCCCGGAGGGTTCGCTAGTGGTCAGGACCGGCCGACCAAGCCGGATCGATGACTGGTCC
>Ga0187817_10001168_pt1 | contig 12556 bp, 8 predicted proteins | sample NC_wetland_sal_i_17_FD_132431 | JGI IMG/M metagenome (GOLD analysis project Ga0187817, IMG submission 132431) | Wetland sediment microbial communities from Neuse River Estuary, North Carolina, USA - SO4_2 | ecosystem: Environmental > Aquatic > Freshwater > Wetlands > Sediment | place: USA: North...
CGGAGGCGGGTCCTTTCTGCTCGTGGCTTCTTGTCTTTTGGGATTCTTCCTGGCTTCCCTGCTTGTTTCCTTTCTTGCTTCCTTTTATTGAGCCTTTAGGTTCTTTCAAGCTTAGTAGTGATCACTCCCACAACGGGCGCCAGCCCCTCGCTATCTGGGGTAGCGTACCTGAAGCGCCCTGAACGGGTGTCCCTCTGTCCCTCACTCGCATGGGGAGGTTGCGGGGGCCGCGAGTTTCCTAGGACTGGCGCAGCATCACACCCGGCACCTACGCTGCCAGATTAGGCAGGTAGAAATCCTCAGGGAAGGTTGTCCGTCACATAAGCAGAAAAAACGGCACTAATATACAAAGCTAACCAATTTGTGATAACAAAGGAGTTACCGTGACAGGGCAGAATACGAAATTATGTTCAAAATGCTTGCAGGGAGAGGAATTGCTATTTCGCGTGAAGGCAGAAGGGCGGGAATATAGGATTTATACAAGTGGGCGAATCGAGGGGTTTGGCAGTGATGCGCGAATTTTTAATTGCTATCCGCTTCTTCTCGCAGTAAACATTCGGCGGCATCTGGATGCCCGACCAACTGAGTCGCCCCGTACTTCGCCGGAGGTAAACACGCCCGCGCCTCAAACTTCCTAAGAATTGACGGTGCAATCGTGGCAGCCGCTGGCGAGAAGTAAATAAACTCATGCTTATGTTCGGCGTCATGACTCGTGAAAAGTGCCGCATCTTTGGGCGATCCGTGATCTTCCCAGATAATTTCGAAGTCCAATCGAATTTGGTTGGCCGGGGCGAAACCCTGCCCATATGGAAGGATGACCTTGTACCAGTTCTCCATAGCGCCGCGAATTATACGCCTTCTTTATCGTCTCTCTTTCTTATCCAGTCAATAAACAGGAACAGATTGGTTAGATCATGGTGCCGATTTCTTTCTTTCAGCCATCGCACGTAATCGCCTTGGTCAAAATTGACTTTTCGTTTCAAGCTCCCAGAATCTATATTGGCCTTCAAATCTATAAACCATTGCTCGCTGTAGCTGTAGGTCTCGAAGCGCTGTGTTGCCCGTAGAGCATCCCAGGATGCGCGTCGTCTTTTGACTGGCCCCACAGTGTGATCTAGCGCCTTCATTGCTTCATACGCCAACAAATCGGCGGCCTGGACGCGGGGGGACTCGCGCCAAGGAACAAATGAGATTTCGGGGTGAAGCCATTCGAGCAGTTCTGAATCGCCGTCTCTCATAGTCTTGTACAACAAGGCAGCGTTGTATTCGTTCTCTGTGCTTATGTCGAATGTGAGTTTTGCGACTTCTCTCAGGTTCTTGGCCAACTCGGTCACGCGCTCTAAGCAGTCAAGGAAGGCTTTGTAGTAGGCCAACTGCAGCGAGTGAGGAAATATCTTGCGTTGTGCGACCAAATCTATCGCAATCCCGATCCCCCCGACTTTGCTTTCGGCTAACAGTGTAGCCAGATCGCGATACAGTTCCTTGTTCTCACGATGTGGCTTTCCTTCATAATCACCATGGTCGCTCTCGCAAGCATTCGCATGAAATGGGATTCCGGCAGTTCTCACGACCCATTTATCCTGCAGGTCTTGCCACCATTCTTCGTATCCCGCGATTACAGAGACGGCACTGACGCGCTCTTTCTTTTCGTCGGCGCTGTCGTCTCCATAAACGTAGATCACAAGGCACAGCCCTTTGTCTGGCTGGGATTTGCAGAGTTGACTTTTGACACACGTAGAATTACCCTGCTTTCCAGCAGGTCAACGTGTCTCAAAAAGCAACCTCCGTCGCTTCCGGCAGGAATGAGCAGAGTGAATATGCTACTTTTGAGAACGCCCTTAAAAAAGTTTTGTCTGTCCCGCACTCCGCTCTCAAGGCTCAACTCGACCACGAGAGGCGAGTGCGGAAACAGCGGCGGAAGCGGCCTTCCGGCCACGCTTCCGGTAAAACGGATTAGAACGGCGTTTCGCCCACCTTGCCAGTCACCTCCGCGAAGGTCAACCGCTTTCCCGCAATCTGCGATAAGGCTAGCTGAAACCGATCTGCGTCTGTCACTTTGTTCTCGCGGTTTCCGCGATTGTTGAAACGAAACGCTTGCTCATCCACGTAACGAAACAGATGAAACGGTTCCACGGCAACGTAGGTTCCACCAAGGCCGCGCTTCAGCAGACTCCAGAAGTTCTCGATTCCCTGAGTGTGCACATTGCCCTGTACGTAGCGCTCAAGGTGATTGACCACCAGATGAGTGTAGTCCTTCTGCAAATCTTGATAGCCAGTGAATTCATCGGTCATCAGCCAAGTTCCGGGGACTACGTTTTCCCGGATGATCTCCTGCATGACTTTTCCATGGCGCTTATTGCCGAGAACGGCGGTTTTGACTTTGCCGCCACGCTCCAGCATTCCCATGACAGCAGTCTTTGCGCCGTAGGTGGTCATGCGGTCCCGGCGGGACTTGTGCATGTTCCGGGCTTTGCCGCCGATGAAGGTTTCGTCAATCTCCACTTTGCTGTGCGGATCGCCGCCAAGCTTGCCGCCAGTTTCTTTGTCCTGCAAGGCGAATCGAAGGCGATGCAGCATGAACCACGCCGACTTCTGAGTGACGCCGATGGCCTTGGCAATCTCGTAGGAACTAACGCCATTCTTGCAGTTCACCAGCATCCAGAGAGCAACCAGCCATTTATCGAGAGGGATGGTGGAATCCTCGAAGATGGTCCCTATCTTGACAGAGAACTGCTTCCAGCACTCTTTGCATTTCCAGCGCTTCTGGGTTTTCAGGTAGTAGTGTTCTTGATGGCCGCATGCTGGGCAGGTTGGCTTGCCATCAGGCCAGCGAAGGGCGGCTACGGCGTCAATGCACACTTGCTCATCCGAGTAGTGCCGGATGGCCTGCTGGAGTGTCTTTGGATGTTCCATGTGAGTAAGGTAGCACACTCACCATGGTTAGTCAAGTAAATTATTACCGAAAAAACTGTGGAAAAAGTCGGACTTCGGACGTCGGCCCTCGGAACTCGGACCTAAGACCTAAGACCTAAAACCTTGGACCGGTTTTTCTAATGTGGCAGTCTGAAGTGGATGGTGACCTGCGTCTGAATCTCGACGGGTTCGCCATTGAGCAGGTAGGGCTTGTATTTCCAGCGCTTGACGGCATCCACCGCAGCTCCAGTGAGCTTCTTATCGCCGCTGAGCACTTGCACCTGGCTGATGTCGCCGTTCTTGGAAATCGTGGCCAGGAGTTCGACCGCGCCCTCGATACGCAGGCTCAAAGCGCTCGCAGGATAGACCGGGTCAACCTTCTTGACGAGCAACCCCTGCGACACGCCCTGGGAAACGTTCAATCTCTGGAGAACCGGTCTGGATGCTGTATCTGAACCGCCGAGGTTGGGCAGAGGTCCGTTCGCACCCGGTGCCGCGATTCCAATCAGGCTCGGAGCAGGAGCATCCGGCGCCGCGGGCATTGCCTTCGCTGGCGGGGCTGCGCCACCTTTCACCACCAGAGGAGCCGGGGCTGCGGCCGGGGCCGGTTTCGTGGCCGAAGCAGTTTTGCTGGGCGCGGACGAGGCGGAAGCTGACGGCTTGGTGGAAGCTGGCGTCGCATCTTCGTCGGGCGTGGAGTCGCTGTTGTCGTCACTCGTCGCACTCGTTGCTGACGCCGGCGTACTCGCCGCCGGCTGCGCGCTAGACTGCGAACTGGGCGCGGCTGTCGGAGCGGCGGGAGCGGGCTGAGCGCCGGACGGCTTGGGAGCAGCCGGCGGGGTCGCAACCTTTGCCGGTGCCGGATTGCTGATGGGCTGGGTCGCATGACCCTGGTAGTACGTCCAGCCAGCGTACACGCCTGCGGCCACAAGAACGGCGGCTGCGATTCCCAGGAAAATCTTCTTGGCTCCGCCGGATTTCGCGGGGGCGTTGCTTCCGCCGAAGGTGAATATAGGTGGCGGCTCATCCTTCGCGGGTTCGCTGGCCGCGGCCGGCGGTTCGGCTGTGGGAGTCTCGAGGATATTGTCGTCTTCGCTGGGCGGACCGGCCGGCACTACTTCCACAGGCGGAATGTCCAGGATTTCTTTGGCCGGAGCAGGCGCGCTGGCGGCCCCGCTGCCCAGCCAGAAAGACGGGGGAGAAACAGCAGACTTGAGAGTTGGGTGCGTCTCGGACGCGTTTGCCACGGGAAGCACAGGCGCAGCCGCGAGCACGGAATCTTTGATGGCATGCACTTCAGAATCGCGCACCACCGGAGCCGAACTCGCCGATGCGCCCAGTACGGGCCGAGACGGGCTGAGGGTGGGCTTGGCTACTGCCGGCGCGGCCGGCCGCGCAACTGGCGCGCTTGCGGGCGTCTTGACCGGGGCGGCAGCCGAGGTCGCGGGAGCAGCCGACTTTGTGGAATCGCCCTTCCGCAACAATCCGCGGGCCACGCGCAGCGTTCCCTTGGCCTGTTCGATATTGATGGGTTTGGTCAGGACCAGGTTGGCGCCAATGCGAAATGCTTTGGCGACCCCGGCCTGACCTTCCACGACGGCGACGGCCAGCGACGACTGGTTGGACGTCGAATTCCGCGCGCTCTTGAACAAAAGTGTGGCGTTCTGCTCGTTATCACAGTCCACCACGATGGCGTCGAAGTGTGCGCCCATCAGCTTCTTCACTGCAGCGAAAGGTTCATTGCAGGACTCGACGTTGAACTCTAACTCGCTCAAGACTTGCGTCACGGAGCGAGCGGTTTTTTCATCGGGACAGAAGAGGAGCGCTTGGTAACCCATACCAAATCCATCGTAGGTACAGCCGTAAGGGCCATCAAGTTACGGTAGTAATTCGTGACCGGCTGCTGCGCATACAATAGCGGGCCATGAGCATGCGGGTGCCTCTGTGGCTCAAGATCGGCTGGACGGTCTGGCTGATCGTCTGGGCGCCGGTGTACTGGCGGCAATATGGGCTGCAGAATTTTCTTTTCTTCTGCGACATCGGGAACGTGCTGATCGGAATCGGATTGTGGCTGGAGAGTCCGCTGATTTTTTCCTGGGCGGCATGCGGACTGTTGTTATTCCAGACGCTTTACGTGGTAGATCTTGCGGGGGCTCTGGTGAGCGGCCGTCACATCGTGGGCGGCACGGAGTATATGTTCGATCCGGGGCTGCGGCTCGGCGTTCGCCTGTTGAGCCTGTTTCACGTGGCCACGCCGCCACTGCTGCTGTGGACGATCTGGCGTCTGGGCTACGACCGCCGCGGATGGATGTTGCAGACGCTGACCGCGTGGATTGTGGTGCCGATCAATTACTTCTGGCGTCCAGAGATGGATGTGAACTGGGCTCGCGGCCTGTTCTTTCATGAACAGCACGCCATGCCGGGGTGGGCGTATCTGGCGGGCTATTTAGTCGTAGTGCCGCTGTGTGTGTATTTTCCGACGCATTTATTTCTGAACTGGTTCAGCCGCCGCTGGCAGGTACGACAGTAGAACTCAGGCCGGGTCATGGGTGGTCGGATAGTGACTCAGTTTGAATTTCCATCCTCCTGTGAGGCATCATCCCGAAGGCCCGCGCTTTCACCAGCGGGCCGAGGGATCGGGCGCGCACCACCGAGACGCCCCGCGCGAGATCCCTCGCCCGGCTGAAGAACGCCGGCTTCGGGATGACGCCATCGAAGAAGACGGTCGTTCGGGATAGCCAGCGTAAGCGCACCTTTGCGTGACAATTGAGCTGATCTCGGCCGTTGCATCGTGACTTACGGCAGACCGCTACGGAACAGAACCGTGCGCGAGCAGGTAATCGATGATGGGCTGAAATGAGTCTGCGCGCTCCGGCGTAGTGCGATATTCCCTTTGCCGTTGCCGGGCAACCGATAGCGCGGTATCGCCGTGCTTGTTCCGCACGTTGACATCTGCACCTCTCTCAACCAACAGCTTTACGCTGTCGAGGTTCGCCATGGACGCAGCACTCATCAGCATGGTATGTCCCGCGTCACTGGCGGCATTGGGATCGGCGCCTTTTTCCAAGAACAGCCTCACGATTGCGGGATCGCGCCAGGCAGCTTCGACAGCGATATTGTTGTCGCCTTCGTTGGACTCGAGTCGCCAGTCCGCACCCGAATCGAGCAGGGCGCGCGTAGCCTTGATGCTTCCGAGCGAGACCGCCCTCATCAGGAAATGCTGGTTCGAGTCATCGAGTCCGTTCACGTCAGCGCCGCTGCCGGCCAGAATACGGATAATCTCGTCAGCGTCCCAGGTGATCGCGTCCTCCATGATCGCCGGCATATGATCGGAAGGTTTCCAGCCATGGGCGATGTCGGAACGCAACTCCTTGGGATCGTAAACCACCCAGCGCCAAACCTGGGCCAGCGATTCAACCTCATCCATCAACCGTTCCACCGACGGCGGCGCACCACAGGTACCGACCGACTTCTCGCGGCCATCAAGCCGAACCCGCACGCCACCCACGGGGCTATCGATCGCTGAGCAGGGTCCACTGTCGTAGGGGCCGGGCAGATCGAGAAATCCTGACGCACGGATATCGGCGACAAGCTGTTCCACCGTGGCGCGGGATACCCTGCCGTGCCGTTTGCCCATCGCGTGAACGTGGTCGTAACCGCGATAAGTGATGCGTCCGCTGCCCGTGATTTTTACCGTGTATCCCGGGCTGTGGAAGAAGCCAATCATGCTGTCCACTTCGATTTCGAACGAGCCGACGCCCTCGTGATCAGCCGCCTGAGTTGGCGTGAACCACAGCGTCACGGCGGCACAAAGGACAAGGAGCTTCCGCAGATGGCGCTTGCTGGGAGAGACGGTGATCGTTTGAGTCGCAGCGCGGGCCATTGGACAATTATCCGCCGTCAGAACTACGGCGCGGAATCCGGGAGTCACGCACGAGGATAACTGTCGTAACGTGGTGCGTGCCCGGGTGGCTGTTTTCTCTGCGACTAGTGGGCTTTGCCAGGATCGTCTTTCTTCCGTACGGCCGATTCTGCCGGGGGGTACTCGATTGATCCCTTGAACGAAGAAATGTCTTCCTCGTGGAAGTCGGGGAAGGGCAGCTGTTTTCCGTCGCGCAATTCCGCGACCTTCTGGACGGCAGCGTCGGCTTTCTGTTTCTCGAGGCCAGCATCACGGCTCAGATAGAGAGTCTGCGAAGGGAGCGCCAGACTGCCGCCAGAGTCCTCCATGATATCCATCATGCGCAGCAGCAGGTCTTCGCGGACGGCCGCGAACTCGTTGAAGTCCCGCGTCAGGATGTAGGCGACGACCTCGACGCTGAGAGAAGCACCCGCAATATCGGTGAGGCGCACGCGAACGGTTTTGCTTTCGACTTTGGGATGGCTGTAGAGCAGGCGGCGGATTTCCGCGAGCACGAAGCGGACGTGGTCCGCCTTGCTCTCAGGGCGCAGGCCAAGGGTTGTCTTGAAAAGAATCTTGTCGCGGCGGGTGAGATTCTCCACGTTGATGGTGGCCACCGTGCCGTTAGGAATGGCCAGCAGAGTACGCTCGTCGGTGCGGACGCGGGTGGAACGCAGGCCGATATCTTCGACCGTGCCGGTGCGATCGCCGAAGCGGCAGACGTCGCCCACGCGAATAACTTCATCGCCCAGAACGGAAACGCCGCCGAACAGGTTTTCAATCGTCTTCTGGGCGCCGAAGCCGATTGCCAAGCCGCCAATGCCAAGGCCGGCGAGCGCGGCGCTCATATTGAAGCCCAGGCTGCCGAGCACGGCCAGAACGCCCGCGACGAAAATGGCGGCCTTGATAAAGCGCTCGCCCAGCAGCATGAGGGATCCGGTTCCCACGTGCCCGTGGGCCAGGGCGCGATTGCGCACGCGGCGCAGCGACCAGCGAACGAATCGCCAGAGGATCCAGGTCGCGCTGATGATGAGCGCGACGGAAGTGATTTGAAAGTAATAGTGCCGGTCGAGCAGCGGCATGCGGAGGTAGCTGGTCAGGAACTGGTGGGCAAGAGTGCCAGCCAGGAGCCAGGCCGGGCCTGAGACCGAGCGCCAGTTGGCGACCTCCACGTGGCGGCGCCACCGCGCCCACCAGCGCACAGGAATCTCGAGCAGCGCCAGCACCAGCCAGCCGGCGCCAGCCGCCAGCGGCAGCGCGAGCACGAGTGCCAGCCACTGCCACACCGGCATTCCTGCCAGCTGGTGCTTCACCAGAAACTGAGGCAGGCGAGACTCGACCTGGCGCGCCTCAACTTGATCGTAGAGTTCGGGGACCTTGGCGAGTGTGTCGGAGGAAATCAGCCAGATCTTGCCGGCATTGGGATCGGACACGCGGACCAGGTCGAGATCAACTTCCACGTCGCCGGATGACATCGTGCCAAGCCGCTGCCGGCCCGGGGGAACGCCTTCTTGCGGAATTCCTTCGGGCTGCGTGAAGTTGCCCACTCGTCCGGAGAACGTGCTGCGGTCCATAACAAACTTGAGTTGCATTGCCAGTTGTTCGCCTTCCGACTGGCGATGCGCGGGGCTCATCTGTAGGTATTGCGCTGCGATGCTGTAGTCGCCGGACTGCGCCACCTTCAGGAATCCGAGGACGGCGCCTGAAGGCGTGCCGCGTCCGAGAGGATCGGCGGGAGTGCTGGGGGTGCTCGGCGTCGGAGACGGTTGCAGCACCTGGCTGAGAGGCGTTTGAGCCGGGGAGCAGAGGCAAGCGGAGAGGCAGAGGACAATAGCGAATATCGCTTTAGGAAAAGAGAGCATGATCTACTCCCGCCCAGATTTGTGTGGGCGCGCACGGAGGAGTGCGAGAGAAATCATTGTATCCAACGCGCGTCGTGCGGAGCAGACGGAGAATAAAAACTGAAAATCCCCACTTCTCGCGCAAAAGACGCGCGAGAAATGGGGTACCCAAACTCGTCATCCGCGCTTGGGGCGGTAGATGTCCGTGCTAGTACCGAAGAAGACCTCGGCGGACTCCATGATCGTTTCCGACAGCGTCGGATGCGGGTGAATAGTCATGGCTACGTCGCGCGCGAGCGCCGCCATTTCGATGGCGAGCACACCCTCGGCGATCATCTCCCCGGCGCCAGCTCCGACGATGCCCACGCCCAGCAGGCGTTCCGTCTGCGGATCGAAGATGAGCTTGGTCACCCCTTCGGGCCGATCGATCGTGATAGCGCGGCCCGACGCAGCCCAGGGAAACTTGGCGACCTTGATCTCGCGGTTTTCGTTCTGCGCTTGAGTCTCCGTCAAGCCGCACCAGGCCACTTCAGGATCGGTGAAGACGACGGCGGGAATGGCGTTCGGCTCGAAGGCGACTTTGTGGCCGGCAATGGCTTCGACGGCGGTGCGGCCCTCGTGCATCGCCTTGTGGGCGAGCATGGGCTCGCCAACGACGTCGCCGATGGCGTAGATGGAAGGATCGTCTGTCTGCAGCTGTTTGTTGATTTGAACGAACCCCCGCGGGCCAACTTGCACACGCGTTTTTTCGAGCCCGGAAATTTCGGAGTTGGGCTTGCGGCCGACGGAAACGAGGACACGATCATACAACTTTTCCTGAGCGTTGCCGTCCTGTCCTTTGAGTGTCGCGTGGATGCCGTTGCCTTCGTCTTTCACCGAAGCAACAGTTGTGTTGAGCAGAATTCCGGCGAACATTTTCTCCAGGCGCTTGTGCAGCGGGGCGACGAGATCGCGATCGGCGCCGGGGAGCAGGCCGGGGAGCATCTCGACAACGGTGACGCGGGTGCCCAGCGCGGCGTAGACGGAACCGAGTTCCAGGCCGATATATCCGCCGCCGACCACGAGCAGGGTGCCGGGAATATCTTCCAGATTGAGCGCTCCGGTGGAATCCATCATGCGCGGCGTGTCGAGCTTCAGAGATGGAATGATCGCGGGACGCGAGCCGGTAGCGATGACGATGCGGTCGAAGGCCAGCCTTTCTTCTGATCCGTCGAATTTCGTGACACGCAAGGTGGTGGAATCTTCAAAAGCCGCGCGGCCCTGAACATAGTTCACCTTGCGTTGTTTGGAGAGAACGCCGAGCCCGCCGGTCAACTTCTTGACCACGCTCTCTTTCCACGAGCGCAGGCGTGCGAGATCAATCTTCGGAGCGGCGAAGTCAATTCCCCAGGCCTTGGCCTGTTCTGATTCTTCGAGCAACTTGGCCACGTGTAGCAGCGCTTTCGAAGGGATGCAGCCGCGGTACAGGCAGACTCCGCCGGGGTTCACTTCCGGATCAATGAGGGTGACGGTCATTCCCAGGTCCGCGGCGAGGAACGCGGCGGCATAGCCTCCGGGACCGGCCCCGACGACGGCGATGTTTATGGCTTCAGGCATAGGGCTTTAACCACAGGGGGCACAGAGGAACACAGGGGTGGCCAGGGCGGTTTCGTGCCTCTTCGTTCTTCTCTGTGTTCCTCTGTGTCCTCTGTGGTTCACGAATTGCTTTCACCCCTGCACCGACAGCAAAAACGGCTGCTCAAACGCTTCGGCGATCCAGCGCAGGAAGCGGGCGGCATCGGCGCCGTCAATCAAACGATGATCGTAGGAGAGCGAGAGCGGCAGAATCAGCCGGGGCTCGAACTTGCCCCCACCCTTGTGTGGGATCCATTCCGGCTCCATGCGCGACCGTGACAGGCCGAGAATCGCGACTTCCGGATGATTTACGATGGGCGTAAAACCGATGCCGCCGATCCCGCCCAGGTTCGTGATAGTGAACGTGCCGCCTTCCATTTCCGCGGGGGTAAGTTTCTTCTCCCGCGCCTTTTTCGAGAGCTGTGACAACTCGACCGCCAGTTCGACAATGTTCTTCTTGTCCACATCGCGGATCACGGGAACCAGCAGGCCGCGGTCCGTGTCGGCAGCCACTCCGATGTTGATGTACTGCTTGTAGATGATTTCTTCCTTCTCGATGTCAATGCTGGCGTTGAACTGGGGGAAGACTTTCAGCGCAGCCGAGCAGACTTTCAACGCAATTGCGGTGACCGTCATTTTGCCGCCGGCCTCTTCAGCCTTGGGAGCAAAGCGGGCGCGCAGGTGCTCGAGTTCGGTGATGTCGGCGCGGTCGTGCTGGGTGACGTGAGGGATCGTGTTCCAGGATTCGGCCAAATGCTCGGCCGTCTTGCGGCGAACGCCGCGCATGGAGACGCGCTCGATCTTGCCCCACTTGGCAAAGTCGGGCAGTTGAGGCGTGGCGAAGTGGCCGGCGCGGGGCGGGGCTTGAGCTGCGGCGGATGCGGCTTGCAGCAAGGACTTGGCGCAGGCCTTGACGTCGTCTTCGCTGATGCGGCCGCCGGGTCCGGTGCCCTCCACGTCGTAAATGTCCACACCGACTTCGCGCGCCAGCCGCCGCACATGCGGCGCCGCGGGAATAGGCTGGCGTTGTTCGGTGCCCGCGACCTTGCCCAGTTGCACGGGCATGCGGAATACCGGCGGCGAGGGCAGCGGCTGGTCGGGAGGCAGGGCCTGTTCTTCGGTTTTGCCCTCGGCGCGAATCGCAGCTTGAAATGCGAGACGAGCGCCAGTCTGTCCGGAAACGTGCTCCACCGGCGCATTGCGGGCACGCGCCGGTTCGGATTGTGCGGGCGCTCCGCCTTCAAGGGTGAAAATAACCTGGCCGACCTTGATCTTTTCGCGCTCCTGGACTTTGACTTCTTTCACGATGCCGCTCACCGAGGAAGGCACTTCGACGACGGCCTTGTCCGTTTCCAGTTCCATGACCGGCTGACCTTCGGAAACCCTGGCGCCGGGCGCGATCATCAGGCGCACGAGATCACCCTGCGAGATGTTCTCGCCGAGTTCGGGGAGCCGGAATTCGCCCGGGCTGGTGGCGGGCGCAGAAGAGATGCTGGGAGCGGGAAACGCGGGAGATGGCGCGGATGCCGGCGGCGGGAGCGCTTGCGGAATTGCGGGAGGGTCCTGTGGCATGGGTACGGACGCGGCTGCAGCGGCTCGCGTGGCGGGCGCAGCGGGAGACTTGGCTTCCGCTCCATCGACTCCATCCACCGTGAAAATGACCTGCCCGACTTTGATCTTTTCGCCTTCCTTGACCCGAATCTCCTGCACGGTTCCGCTCACCGACGAAGGCACTTCGACGACAGCCTTGTCGGTTTCAATCTCCATCACGGACTGGCCGGGGCTGACCGTGGCGCCCGGCGCGACCATCAGGCGAACCAGGTCGCCCTGTTCGATGTTTTCTCCCAGCTCGGGAAGTTTGAATTCAATCACCGCGTTTTTGTCCTCATCAGTCTATGTTTCGTTCTCAAACTGAGGCGTCATCCCGACCGAAGCCGTTTTTCAGGCGGAGGGAGGGATCTCGCGTGTACTGCCGCAACGCTGGCCCACGCGAGATTCCTCGCCCCGCTTGCTCCGCAAGCCCCGGCTGAAGCCGGGGTCTACCAGAAAACGCGGGGCTTCGGAATGACGCACCTCTCAGCAACAATCTAGCTCACCGCCGGGTTCGCCTTTTCCGGATTAATTCCCAATTCCTGAATCGCGCGCTGTACCACGTCGGCGCCGATCTTCTTCTCTTTTGCGAGCGCTCCCAAAGTGGCGAGCACAATGTGCTTGGCGTCCACTTCGAAGAAGTCGCGCAAGGCCGCCCGGTTTTCGCTGCGGCCGAAGCCGTCAGTCCCGAGCGACA
>Ga0187817_10001169_pt1 | contig 12555 bp, 9 predicted proteins | sample NC_wetland_sal_i_17_FD_132431 | JGI IMG/M metagenome (GOLD analysis project Ga0187817, IMG submission 132431) | Wetland sediment microbial communities from Neuse River Estuary, North Carolina, USA - SO4_2 | ecosystem: Environmental > Aquatic > Freshwater > Wetlands > Sediment | place: USA: North...
GGCGACTTCGGCGGCGGCGGGATGGTCCTGGCCTACGGCATCTGCGCGGCCCTGGTCGAGCGGGCCACGTCCGGGCAGGGCCAGGTCGTCGACGCCGCCATCGTGGACGGAGTGGCCTCGCTGCTGGCCATGCCGCTCATGCTGATGGCCAGGGGCCTGTGGCGGGACGAGCGCGGGGTGAACCTGCTCGACGGCGGAGTGCCCTGGTACGACGTGTACGAGACGGCCGACGGGCAGTGGATGGCGGTCGGCGCCCTGGAGCCGCAGTTCTACGCCGCCCTGCTGTCCGGGCTCGGCCTGGCCGACGCGCCCGACCGGGCCGACCCCCGCAACTGGCCGGCCTTGCGCGCCGCGCTGGCGGCACGCTTCAAAAGCCGGACCCGGGACGAGTGGGCCGCCACCTTCGCCGGCACCGACGCCTGCGTCGAGCCCGTCCTGTCGCTCCACGAGGCCGCCGCCGACGAGCACCTGACCGCCCGCCAGACCTACGTCACCGCGGACGGCGTCCTCCAGCCGGCCCCGTCTCCCCGCTTTTCCCGCACCCCCGCCCCGCTGCCCGACCCGGCCCCCGCCCCCGGCCAGCACACCCTCGAGGCGCTCACCGCCTGGGGCCTCCCCGACGCAGAAGATCTGATCGTCTGCGGCGCCGCCATCCAAGCCTGATCGCGACCGCCGGCCCCGCCCGCCCCGCGCGCTCATACCCCACCAGCGCTCGTCCCACTGGCCCCGTTGATCCCACGCACCCCATTTGCGCGGATGATCCGGCCGTCGCGGTGGATCCGGGCAACTGGGGGACACCACATCCGCACAGTGCCCGCACAAGGACGCTATGCCCGCGCGTGACTGTGCGGGCTCTACGTGGGGTTTTGTGGGGTCTGGGCAAGGGTGCCGGAGATTGGGTCGTGGCCGGGGTTTAACGGTGCGAAATGGCGTCGTGACGTGGGGACGGCCGCGTCACGCTCAGCCGGTGATCTGTGGCCTGGTGGAGGGTTCCGTGCTGAGCGGTAACGTTCCCGGAACGGTCCAGGCGTAGCGTGGCGTTCGTGAGGCACATGGCCCCGGCAGCGTTCTGGCGCGCGTGGTCAATCTGGGCCGTCTCGGTAGCAGCGACCGCGACCGGGATCGGCTATACCGCCGTGCACCCGCTGCCCGCGAAGCTGGCCAACGGGAACGGGTTGGACGTGGCGGTCGTGATCGTGTTCGTCGCCGCCTTCGCCACGGTCGGCGCGCTGCTGGCGTGGAAGCGGCCGGGGAATCCCATCGGATGGCTGCTGTCCGCGACCGGCCTGGCGTACGCCGTAGGGGCCTTCGGCGGGTTGCTGTTGCACTTTCATCAGACGCTGACCCTGGCCAACTGGCTGGGCTGGATCTTTCAGCTGGGCATCGGGCTGTGCGTGTTCGTGGTGCTGCTGTTTCCCACCGGCAAGCTGCCCTCCCGCCGCTGGCGGCCAGTGGCCTGGGCCGCCGGGGCAGGCCTGGCCGGGTGGGCCCTGGGCAACGCGTTCGCTCCCACCATCCTCTCGAACAGCCCGTCGCCGCCGAACCCGGTCGGCGTGGCCGGCCCGGCCGGGGACATCTTCACGATCATGGCGTTCGGCGGCGTAGGGCTGATGGCCGCCACCGGCCTGGCCGCCATCGTGTCCCTGGCGTTCCGGTACCGGCGCGCCCGCACGGCCGAGCGGGCGCAGCTGAAGTGGCTGCTCTACGCGGGCGCCCTGATCGTGGCAGCCCTGCTCGCCGAGGTGCTAGTCGAGCAGATCATCGGGCCGGGCACCGCGACCGGCAACCTGCAGAACGCGGTGCTCAGCGGCGCCGTCGCGCTCGTCGCGGTGGCCATCGGCATCGCCGTGCTGCGGTACCGGCTGTATGACATCGACCGGGTCATCTCCCGGACCGTGGCCTACGCGATCGTCACCGGCGTGCTGGCCGGGGTCTACGCCGGGCTGGTGCTACTGGCCACCCAGGTGTTCCGGGTCCACACGCCGGTGGCGGTGGCCGCCGCCACGCTGGCGGCGGCGGCCTTGTTCAGCCCGGTGCGGCGGCGGGTGCAGCGCGGGGTGGACCGGCGGTTCAACCGGGCCCGGTATGACGCCGACAAGACTGTGGCCGCGTTCGCGGCACGGCTCAAAGACACCGTCGGCCTGGACGCGGTCCAGGCCGACCTGGCCCGTGCCGTGCAGCAGACCTTGGAGCCCGCCCATATCTCGGTATGGATCAGCGAACGCAGGTGAGACCGGCTTCCATCGGCTCCGCCGCCCATCGCCTCGATGGTGAGTCGGCGGGCTCGCCGGACGTTTCGGATGGGACCCTGCCCTAGAGCTGGATCGTTGCCTCAACGGTCAGGCGGCGGCGTGTGTTTTCACACTTGGCATACGGCTCTGGGGTTGCCCAAAGTCTCCGCGTAGGCCGGATCCTCCGCGATAATCCGGCGGAGGAATGCACCACGGGGCGCTGGCGCACCACGGCGCGCACCGGTACCAGCGCACGGCTCACTCGGGCCCCGCCGGGCGGGCGCTGGCGTCCCTGATGTAGCGCCGGATGGCAAGATCCTCGATCCGGTCGATCCGGCGCAGCAGGTCGCGCAGCTCGGTGAGGAAGGCCGTCCGCCGTTTGGCCAGGTCCTCGCCCGGCTCGAACAGCCCCCGGTTCCTGGCCAGCTGGAGCGCGGTCGCGAACAGCAGCACCGACACCGACTCCGAGCTGCGCAGCCGGCCCTGGGCCACGTACTGGTGACCGAGCCCGAGCGCCCGCTGGGTCACCTCCGTGTCGTCGGCCAGGCCCGACCCGTCAGCCGGAACGGTCGAAACGTCCTCGCTGGCCAGGACGTCGGCCACCAGCCGGTAGGCCTCGACGAACGGCCGCACGATGACCTGCGACACCAGCGGCCGCATCCCCGCCAGCAGGGCGTCCGCAGCCTCAGGGCCGGACCGCAGCCGCTCCTCCCAGGCCGGGTCGTGCCGGTCCATCTCCGCACGCACCTGGCGGCGGTGCTCCTCGCGCTCCCGGAAGTAGAACTCGAACTTCAGCAGGTCGCGCAGCCAGGCGATCTCGGTCCAGAACGCCCCGACCGGGTCGGTGCTGTCGTCCCTGGCCCGCAGCACGGCCAGCTCGCACAGCGCGGTATCGAGCAGGAAGTGGACCGCCGAGTTCCGGTAGAAGGTGGCGGCGAGCTGATGCTCCGGGCCGATCAGCCAGACCGGCTCGCGCCCGTCGGCCACGGCGGTGACCAGGCCACCCTGGCCGAGCGCGTCCAGCGTGGCCCGGACCGGCTCGGCCGCGGACAGCGCCCGGGCGCTCGCGGTCCGGGGGATGGCCCGGCTGTCCAGGTAGTCCAGCGCATCGGTCAGCGCCAGCCGGATCTCGTCGAAGGTCAGGGCGGTCCCGCGGGCGGCCAGCAGGATGGTGGTGATGATGGCCGTGGCCGTGACCGGCATGCCCTGGTTGATCCGCCAGGCCACCTCGAACGCGGTCTTCTGCAGGGCCAGCCGCCGGGCCGCGGGATCGCTGGCGACCGGACCGTTGACCGGGCCGAGGAACGCGCTCAGCGAGACCGGCTCGCCGAAGCGCACGTAGATCTTGCCGTAGTGGTGGGCGCCCTGCGCCTTGACGAAGCCGTACAGCCAGCCGAACCCCTCGGGTTTCTTGACCCCGCCTCGCGCGTAGTCGGCATACTCGGCGATCTCGTTGAGCTGGTCGAAGGTGATGGAGACGGGCAGCAGCAGGATGTCGTCGACGCGCCGCTGCAGGTACGCGTCGGCGGCGTAGGACAGCAGGCCCAGCCGCGGCGGGAGCATCTTCCCGGTGCGCGAGCGGGTGCCCTCGATTGACCAGCTGAGGTTGAACCGTTTCTCCAGCACGTAGCCGACGTACTCGCGCAGCACGTACTTGTACAGCGGGTCGTCACCGGTGGAGCGCCGGATGAAGATGACCCCGCCCCGCCGCAGGATGGCGCCCATCGGCCCGAAGGCCATGTTGATGCCCGCGAACACGTGCGCGGGCGGCAGCCCCTGCTCCTGCATCGCGGCGGTGAGCACCAGGTTGTCCAGGTTCGACCGGTGCGACCACAGCAGGATGCCCGGGTGGCGCTGCAGCGCGGCGCGCAGCCGCTCGACCTGGGCCTCGTCGTAGTCGATCTGCGGGTCGAAGCCCCGCTGGAAGATCAGCCGCCCGACGTTCGGCATGACGTCGATGAGCCGCCGGCTCCAGCCCGCGGCGAGCTCGTCGAGGATCTCGCCCGCCTCCTCCAGCGACGGCGGCGTCCCATCAGCTTCATCCGGCCGCCGGATCCGGGCCAGGCCCGCCCGGAACCGGCGTGAGGAGAGGATCTCCTCCTTCACCAGGCTGGGCGTCTTGTAGCGGGGGCCGCGCAGCCGGTACTCGGCCCGGTCGAGCGCGAGCGTGGCCCGGCGGGCCACATAGCCGCCGAAGTCGTCCGGGTCGTCCCCGCCGGTCGCCTCGGCCCAGCGCTGCCGCAGCGAGCCGATGGTGGCCGGCTCGCCGACCAGGACCCGGGCCCGGCCAGGCTGGCGGGCCAGGATCCGCCGCTGCTGCCGTTCGCTGGGCTGGTACGGGTCGCGGCCCGGCATCATGTCGGCCAGCCGGGCCGCGCGCCGGCCCGCGTGCTCCTCGGGCAGCCAGGCCACCCGGACCGGTACCAGGGTGGTGTCATCGTCGCGGTCCAGGAGATCGGCGGGCAGCCCTCCGTCCGGGCTGCCCGCCGGCCCGAGGCTGACCAGGGGCTGCCCGGTGCCGCCGGCCGCGGCGACCTGCTCCCGGATGAGCCGCGCCTCGGTCGGCGTGCCTGCCTGCGCCAGCACCACCGAGCCCGGACGCCCGGCCAACAGCTCACCCAGATCACTCACGGTATTTTCCGCTCGCCTCCGGGCCGCCTGGTGGCGACTCCTTCCCTCGTCGCTCGTTCCTCGCTCCTCAGTCCAGGCGTCGCCGCGCCCCTCCGGCTCGCTCACGACGGCGCCCCGTACCGGCCGTCCAGCGTGACCGGCCAGCTGGCCAGCAGCTCCTCGTAATCCCCCCGGATCCGCTCGATCTTGTCCCCCAGGTTGGCCGGGGTCCAGTCCGCGACACTGACCGGGGGGAGCACCGCGATGTCGACGGTGCCTGGGTGCAGCGTGGTGGCGTTGCGGCCCGCCACCGAGTCGGAGTTCCGGATCACGATCGGGACCACCGGCAGGCCGGTCGCCATGGCGATCCGGAAGGCCCCCTTCTTGAACGGGCCCACACCCGCGCCCTCCCGCCGGGTTCCCTCCGGCGCGACCAGGATCGACAGCCCCTTGCGCGCCGCCTCCTCGACCGGCTTGAGGGCGGCGACGGCCGCCGCGGTGTCGTCCCGGTCGATGAACGCTGCGTCGAGCAGCCTCCCGAGCGTGCCGACGAGCGGGTTGCTGGCCAGTTCCTTCTTGGCCACGCCGGTCCAGTTGTCCTTGACCAGCGCGGCGACCATGAACACGTCGAAGTTGTTGCGGTGGTTGAACAGGAAGACGGCCGGCCGCTGCGCGGTCAGGTTCTCCGCCCCGATGACGTTCAGCCTCACCCCGCTCAGCGTGAGCACGGTCTCCGGCCAGAACCTGGTCAGGAAGTTGACCCCGACCCGCTTGTTCAGGGTCAGCACGCCGATGCTCAGCGCGCCGGCCGCTACCGGTCCCAGCGAGCCGAGCGCGGCCAGGTTCCGGACCCGGCCCAGCGGCCCGCCGCTGCCGCGGCTGTGCAGCCGCAGGATGGGCCAGCCACGGCGTTCGGCCACCCGGGTCAGGGTCGGCCCGGGGTTGACCGGACGCGGGTTCCCGACCAGGTGCATGAGCGCGACATCCTCGTCGCCGTCGGCGTAGAAGTAGCTCGACCGCAGGTCGATGTCGTGGTCAGCGGCGAACTTCTGCACGCTGGTGGCCTTGGTCGGGCCCCAGATGACCGGCTGCTCGATGGCGCCGGTCAGGACGCCGTGCTCGTCGACCACGAACCGGTTGCACACCACGTGGTCGATGCCGAGGTAGCGGGCCACCGGCTCGGCCTGCATGGTCAGCGCGGACGAGCTGAGCACGACGGTGTGGCCGCGGCGCTGGTGGGCACGGACCAGATCGCGCATCTCCGGGTAGATCTCGTCCGCCACCGACTGCCGGAAGATCCGTTCGCCCATCTCCTCGACATCCTCGGCCAGCCGCCCCCGGGCCGTTCCGGCCCCGCCCTCGATCAGGGCCTCGATCTCCCGCCGCCCGAGCTTGTACTCCACCGCGAGCTGCGCGATGCGCAGGAAGTCACCCGGCCCGACCTCCCGGCGGCGCAGCCGGTCCAGGGTGTGCGCCGCGGCCGTGAACCCGGCCACCAGCGTCCCGTCCAGGTCGAAGAACGCGCCGATCCCCGGGCCTTCCGGGCTGGCGTCGACCTCGGCCACCGACCCGGGCAGGCGCAGCTGCGGGGCTCGGCCGTCGGGCGAGGCGGCCGTCACGAGGACCTCCGGGCCGGACCCGGCCGCCCCAGGTCGATCACCTCGTCGAAGCCGAGCTGCAGGCCCTTCTCGAGTTCGTCGGAGGCGGTGAACGAGGCCGTGTCGTAGCGGAAAGTCACCGTGCAGGTGCCCGCCCGGGAGATCAGCACGGCCATCATCGCCACCCGGGGCAGCGGCCCCATCCCGTACTGCCGGTCCACCCGGGCCCCGGCCAGGAACGTCTCCTGGCCGTAGCTCGGCACGTTGCTGGCCTGGATGTCCTGCGGGGTGAGCCGCGCGGTGACCGTCTCCAGCGCCGCGTCCGGGAGCAGGGTCAGGACCGGCGCGATCCGGTCCAGGATGTCGAGGGCCGGCTCGCTGCGGCGGGCGATCACCTGCTCGCGGACCAGCCGGACCCGCTCGGCGGGATCGGGTTCGCCGACCGGCGCGGCGATGGTGATGCCGGTGATCCGGTTGCCCGCGGCCGGGTCGTCGGCGGTCCGCAGGCTGACCGGCAGGGTCAGCGGCAGCTCGCTGACCGGCACGCCCAGCGCCTCGTGGTAGCGGCCGAGACCGCCGCTCAGCGCGGCCAGGTACGCGTCGTTGACCGAACCGCCCGCCGCCTTGGCCGCCGCGCGCAGGTCGGCGAGCGGGACCTCGAGCACGTGCGTGCGGCTGACCAGGCTGCGGCCGCGCAGCAGGGGCGACGGCGCGGCCGGCGGCGGGCCGAGCAGCCGGATTACCGAGCTCGCGAAGCCGATCGCCTCCGCCACCATGGGGACCGGCGCGGTGATCAGGCGGCCGACGTTACCCGCCGTGCGGCGCAGCAGCCGAACCTCGGCCGCCAGGGCCGTCTCGGGCAGCTGCCGCAGGCCGCCGCGCAGCAGATCGGAGCCGGTCAGGTCGCGGGGGATGGGCACCGGCGGCATGGGCCGCGGACCGGGTTCCCGCTCGGTGTCGTAAATCTGCTCGAACAGGGCGATCCCGCCGAGCCCGTCGGTGATCGCGTGGCTGAACTTGCTCAGCAGCGCCGCGCGGCCGCCCTCCAGGCCCTCCACGTACACCGCCTCCCACAGGGCACGCGAGGTGTCCAGCGGCGACTGCAGCGTGACCTCGGCCAGGTCGAGCAGCTGGCGCAGCGTGCCCGGCGCGGGCAGCGCGATCCGGCGCAGGTGGTAGTCCAGGTCGAAGTCGGGATCGACCACCCACTGCGGCGGCGTGACCGGGACCGGCGGGACCACGACCTTCTGCCGCATCCTGATGACCACGCGGCTGGCCCGGTCCATCGCCTGGCGCAGCCGGCCCCAGTCGGCCGGCCGGTCGAGGAGCTCCACGCCGAGGAACGCGGACCGGGTGGCCGGGTGCGCCTCACCCCGGTGCATCAGGTAGTCCAGCGGGCTGAGCTCGTCGGGCTCGCCTAGCGGCGGTGGCGGATAGGTCATTGCGTCATTATCGTCGTGAGCAGTCGGGTCAGGGAATGAGGCGGGGTCGGATAGTGAAACAACAGCGGCGCAGCCGGGTGATCGCGATGAGCGGGGAGGAGCTGACCGCGTTCCTGGGCGAGCAGCGGACCTGCCGGTTCGCCACGACCGGTCCGGCGGGCCCGCACGTCGCGCCGGTCTGGTTCGTCTGGGACGGGCAGGCGCTGTGGGTCTACTCGCTCACCCGCAGCCAGCGCTGGGCCAACCTGGCCCGTGACCCCCGGGTCGCGGTGGTGGTCGACGACGGCCACCACTACCACGAACTGCGCGGCGTCGAGATCGAGGGCGAGGCGGTCATGGTCGGGCCCGTGCCGCGGACCGGCGGCGAGGACCCGGCCGAGCCCGAGCTGGCCGGGCCCGAGCGCCTGATGGCCGCCAAGTATTTCGGCCATGCCAGCCTTGCCGCTGGCGGCGGCGGGCCCGAGATGATCCACGACGGCCGGCACGCCTGGCTGCGCGTCACCCCGCTGAAGATCGTCAGCTGGGACTTCCGAAAACTGGAGATGGGATGAGCGACGAGGTACTGGTCGAGCGCCACGGCGCGGTGCAGGTCATGACGATCAACCGGCCGCAGGCCCGCAACGCCCTGAACGGGGCGGTGGCGGCCGGCATCCGCGACGCGGTCGACGAGCTGGACGCGACGGCCGAGCTGCGGGCCGGGGTGCTGACCGGAGCGGGCGGCACGTTCTCCTCCGGGATGGATCTCAAGGCGTTCCTCAACGGGGAGGTGCCCTCCTTCCCCGGCCGCGGCCTATGCGGCATCACCCAGACGCCGCCGCGCAAGCCGCTGGTGGGCGCGGCCGAGGGCTGGGCCCTGGCCGGGGGATTCGAGCTCCTGCTGGCCTGCGACCTGGTCGTGGCCGGAGCGTCGGCGCGCTTCGGCGTGCCCGAGGTCAAGCGCGCGCTGGTAGCCGGGGCCGGCGGGGCGCTGCTGCTGGCCCAGCGGGTGCCCCGCGCCCTGGCCCTGGAGCTGCTGCTGACCGGCGACCCGATCGACGCCCCCCGGGCCGCCGAGATCGGGCTGGTCAACCACGTCACCGACGACGGCCAGGCCCTCGACAAAGCGATCGAACTGGCCGAACGGATCGCGGCTAACGGGCCCCTGGCCCTGATCGCCACCAAGCAGATCGCCTACGGCGGCGGCGACTGGCCCGCCGACCAGCGCTGGGAGCAGATGGCCGCGCTCATGGGCCCGGTCTTCACCTCCGCGGACGCCCGGGAGGGGGCCCGGGCGTTCGCCGAGAAGCGCGCACCCGTCTGGCAGGGGAGGTAGCCCGCACCTAGCAGACTCCGACCGGCTCGGGCGCATCCGGATCGGCCTCGTAGTAGCCCGGCATCCACCGCAGCACCTCGGCCCGGAACTCGCCTTCGCACTCCAGCTGGCACAGCACGCCGATGCCGGCCGTGGACATGCGGTGGATGAGCACGTAGGACGGCGGCAGGTTGAACTTGCGCGTGATGTTACTGGTGTTTATGTCGGTGACGCGGACCGCCTCGCCGCGCAGCCACTCGCGGCTGAACTTGAACGAGTCCACCTTGGATGGCTCGGCGAGCGGCGCCAGGAAGGCGCGCAGTGCGTCCAGGTCCACCTCGATGCCCGGCCGCAGGAACCCGTGGGCGCGCAGCTCCCGCTCGACCGCGGAGATGTCCGGTTCGTCCTCGTGCATGATCCGCAGCAGTCGGCCGAGGAACGGCGGCAGCCCGTCCGGCAGGTGGTCCACCGCGCCGAAGTCCAGCACGCCCAGCCGGCCGTCGTCGAGTAGCCGGAAGTTGCCCGGGTGCGGGTCCGCGTGCAGCAGCCCGGCCCGCGCCGGGCCGGAGAACAGGAACCGGGCGAGCAGGATGCCGGCCCGGTCGCGGTCTTCCTTGCTGCCCTCGCTGATGATCCGGGACAGCGGGGTACCGTCCATCCAATCGGTGACCAGCACCTGGCTGGTGGCCTGAACGACGTCCGGCACGTAGATGTCGGGGTCGCCAGCGCACGCCGCGGCGAAGGCACGCTGCGAGCCCGCCTCGAGCTCGTAGTCGAGCTCCTCCGCGACCCGGTCCCGCAGCTCGTCGAGCAGCGGCTTGACGTCCAGCCCCGGCATCAGCAGGCCGAACAGCCGCCCGGCCCGGCTGAGCTGGGTGAAGTCGCCGATCAGCGCGCGTCCTGCGCCGGGATACTGGATCTTCACCGCGACCCGCCGGCCGTCGTGCCAGACCGCCCGGTGGACCTGCCCGATGGACGCCGCGGCTGCAGGGATGTCGTCAAACGAAGTGAAGTTGTCCCGCCAGGCCTCGCCCAGCTCCCGGGTCAGGACCTGGTGCACGGTCCGGGCCGGCAGCGGCGGCGCGGACTCCTGCAGCCTGGTCAGCGTGGCCCGGTACGGCCCGGCGATCTCGGGCGGCAGCGCCGCCTCGAAGATCGACAGCGCCTGGCCCAGCTTCATCGCGCCGCCCTTGAGCTCACCCAGGACCCGGAAGATCTGGTCGGCCGTGCGCCGCTGGATCTCCTCGGCCACGATCTCGGCCGGCCGCCCGCCGATCCGCTTCCCGACCCCCAGTGCCGTCCGGCCCGCCAGCCCGATCGGCAGCCCGGCCAGCTTTGCGGCCCGGGTCACCGCGTTGCGCGGCACATCGTTCACGTAAACATTGTCCCGCACGCCGCGTAGCGCGTAGAACCTCCGGCCACTTGCCGTCGCCCCCAACTCGGTCATCTCGTGCCTCCTCGCCCCTGTTCTCTGCCACACACGCTAGGCAGCACGCGTTACCGCATCGTTACGGCGAAGCTAGCCCGGGTGACAACCGTGACGGTCAGCGGTTCCATGGGTCCGCGCGGCACGGGCACGCCGGGTGCGGCGGCCAGGTCCGGCGCCGCCACTGCCAGTCCGGGAGGACCACTTCCAGCGTCCCGTTCACCGTCACCGGGACATCCGAAGGCCGGTCGATGAGCGCGAGCGCCTGCGCGCAGGCGAGCGTGGCCGCCATGGCGGCCAGCACGGTGTCGCACGCCGGCGGCTGGGCCCGGGCGAAGGTGGCCTGGGCCACGATCTTCGGCCACTGCGGGTCGGCGTCGGCCTTGCGCAGGCCGACACACCGCAGGCAGGTCGAACGGCCCGGCAGGACCAGCGGCCCGATGACGCCGATCGCCTCGCCCGCCCACACCGCCAGGTGCGGCACGCGGTCGCGCACGAGCCCTTCGGTCAGGTCCGGCAGCACCGGCCGGGTGAGGATGACCAGGTCGGGAATTGCGCCGTCGTCGCGGGTCCGGACGTCGGGCGCGGCCCGCCCGATGGCCCGGGCCGCGCCGTCTTGTCTCGGCTCGCCCAGATCGGCCTCGATCAGCCCGGCGGGCGCGAGGTCAGCGGGCTCGGCCGACTCCGGGTCGGCGCACGCGACGTGCCCCACCCCAGAGGCGGCCAGGAAGCTGGCCACGCACGCGCCGGTCCGGCCCGCCCCGTGCACCCGCACGAAGGCCGCCCGCCGCCGGGCGAGGGTCCGCGCCCCGCCGTCTCCATCCCCGTAGGCCAGCGCCGCCGTGGCCAGTTCCGGCGCCAGACGGGCCCGCACCCGATCCGGGAGCGAGGCATGCAGGCCGAACGGGAAGTCGTCCAGCACGCCCGCCTCGGCCAGCAGCGCCAGCACCCGGCTCACCGCCTCGGCCGGGATGCCGTACGCCTGCGCCGTGGCGATCAGGGCGTCCCGATCCCGGCTTCCGTCCAGCAAGCTGATGACGGCCGCCGCCGACCCCAGCCCGCCCAGCGCCCTCGCCCGTCGCGGATCCACGCCGAACTGCAGCGTGTCCCGGTCCCGCCACACCGGCAGCAACCCCGCCTTCAACGCCGGTCTCATGGCGACATACTGACATCCCCCAGTGACATTCCGCGTCCGCCCCCGGGCTAGCCGTCCGACCGCGCACGCTCCCGCCAACGCGCCGGCCGCCAGTCCGGCCCGGTGGCCAGGACGAGGGTCGCGACCAGCGCGGCCAGCGGCAGGGCGGGCACCGCGTCGGCCGCGGTCGCGACGAACAGGCCGCACAAGCTGGCCCCCGCCACCAGCCCGATCAGGACCCCGATCCGCCGGCCTCCGTGCGGCGTGTCCTGCCCGGGGCTCACCAGCGAGGACACCAGCCCGGTCAGGGTCCCGGTCAGGTAGGTGGTCGACACCTGGGTCAGGCCCATGTCGTTGACCGCCGAGGACTGCACGCCCATCGCGGCGGCCAGCGTCGCGAGCAGGCAGAACTGCGCCCACCCGGCCGGGCTGGCCCCGGTGACCTCCCAGCCCACCATGAAGCCGGCCAGCAGCGTCAGCTCCGCGAGCAGGACCCAGATGACGTGGGACGGCAGCACGCCGTCCTGGCTGGGTTCGTCCTCCTTGAAGCTGTGGGCGACCCAGGTCCCCACGGCCACTCCGGCGATGTAACCCGCGATCGAGACCGCGGTGTGGCTGGCCAGGGTCAGCGACCCGCGGGCCACGGCCAGGCCCCACAGCACGATGTTCCCGGTCATGACGCTGGTGAAGACGTCGCCCAGCCGGGTGAAGCTCGCCACGTCCGCCGCCCCCGACGCGAAGGTGAGCGCGATCGCGATCAGGGTCAGGACGTGCTGCCGCGGCCAGGTCTTCATGGCCCGCTAGGTTAGTCCGGGTCGACCC
>Ga0187817_10001170_pt1 | contig 12551 bp, 15 predicted proteins | sample NC_wetland_sal_i_17_FD_132431 | JGI IMG/M metagenome (GOLD analysis project Ga0187817, IMG submission 132431) | Wetland sediment microbial communities from Neuse River Estuary, North Carolina, USA - SO4_2 | ecosystem: Environmental > Aquatic > Freshwater > Wetlands > Sediment | place: USA...
CAGCTCCTTGCAGATGCGGCGGTACTCGTCGAAACCCTTGTGCTTGATGCACACGCGGCCACGGGTCGTGTGGACGCCGAGGTCGTCCATCGTGTCGGGGATGAGGGTCGTGACCTCGTGGTCCTTCAGCCAGAGGCGCTGGGCGTACTTCGTGGCCCAGATGCCCCGGCTTCGGTTCGAGACGAGCTTGTTGTCGTCGAGCGGTCCGTAGACCGCGCCTGCTGTGATCAAGACCTTCATGGGAGCCTCTTGCAGAGCCAGTGGGTCGAACGCGGCTTGCGGTCGACCGTCACGTTGAAGTCCGGTTGAAGGGCTGCGAGCAGCTCGTCGTCCCGGTGCCAGCGAAACAGGGTCACGTCTGTCCCGATGCCCGCCGCCGCTTGCAGGTGCATCACGCGCCCGAAGGCGTACGCGGATGCTTCGGTGAACCGCCGCCCCTCGAACTCGTAGCGCTTGAACGCCCAGCGGGGCTTGACGAACGTGTTGAACACGAACCGCCCGTGGGGTTCGAGGACACGCGCGACCTGGGGAAAAACCGTGGCGACGTCGAGGTAGCCGACCGCTTGCCGGCACACGACGAGGTCGTACCCGCCGGGGCCGATGGAGTCGCACAGGTGCGAAGCGTCCCCCTTGGCGTTGCAGACGTGCTCGTGCCTGAGCCGTGGGTTGAGGTCGAACAGGCAGATGCGCTGTCCCCCTCGCCGGGCGGCTTCCTTGGAAACGGCGCCGGAGCCCCCGCACAAGTCGAGCAGGCATTCGCTCGGCTTGTACCCGCCGAGGTCGAGAAGCTCACCGGGCTTGGCGAGCCACCTGGCGTAGAGCTGGTCGTAGCGGTCCGTGGTGCAGGAAAACACGGTCAACCACCCCGCTCGCGTCGGTAGACGGCGAAGACGCCTTCGGTGGCAACGTCGGCCCAGACCCTCTTGTACCCGTGCGCTGCCAGCTCGCGGTCGGTCGCCAAGCCAGCATCGTCACCGATTGCCTCGAACGGCATGAGACGGGTCACGTACTCGTACTTGGAGTTGCGGGCCTCGCCAGCCGGATGCCACACGATGTCGCGGTCGTAGTACCCGTGCGTCGGGATGAGCGACGCGCGGTCGGGGTCGTCTGAGTACTCGGGGTTGTTGCTCCCACACTCTTCGCACGGGTACTGCTGTTTGTGCGTCCTGAGGACGACCGGGCAGGTGTTGTCTTCGCCGTACTTGCACCCGTGCGCGGCACAGCAGTGGGTGACGTGCGTGCCCGTGAAGTCCACCAACTCGCTCCGGTTGCTCATGGCTGGCTCCCGATGACGGTGGTCGCGCGGTCTTCCTCGGCGCGAAGCTCGTAGAGGTTGGCGGCGTACTTGAGGCCGATGATGAAGTAGTCCAACTCGGACGAGCCTTCTTCCTCGCCCTCGGGGGTGCGCTTGAACCAGAGCAGGATGTCTTTCTTGTCCTTGCCCGAGCGGACGAACAAGAGCGGTACGGCGCCGGGGTACTTGTAGCTCTTGACGGCGGCCTCGATGACCTCGTGCGCCTTCGTGACCGGGCCCGGCTCGATGCGGATGGCGAGCTTGCCGTAGGCGTAGTTCACGGCCTCGCTGAGAACGTCCCCCACGTCGAAGTCGTCGCGGAACCCGCTTTCCTTCGGGTGGTTGCACGACGAGGAGCACATGAACTCCCAGCCGGGGCTCTTGGCGAGCCAGTCCCCGATCTTCTCGACGGCCTGAGCGCGGGCGAGGTCGTCGCCCTGGACCACGAGCGCCTTGCCCTTCTTGTCCATGTCGCTGATGGAGATCTTGCGTCTGGACACGAGGCTCACGTAGACGATGGGCATGACGCGCTCTCCTTCTTCTCGAACTCGACTTCCCGATCCTGTTGGGCGAACACGGCGTCGAGCCACGCCAGCCGGCGCCCGGTCTCGGGGTGAATGAATTCGTGCAGCTCCCCGCCCCGGTTCTCGACGACGGTCTCGTCGATCTTCCAGCCACGTTCGATGAGTGCTTGGCGGATGGCTTCGAGGATGTCGGGGGTAGGCATGGTTCAGGTCCAGGTTTCGACGGTTTCGTAGCGCTCCCAGTGGAGGAGCCGTTTCAGCTCGGCGGTCCAGTCGTCCACCTTCATGTTCCGGATGATCCCGAGGTGCTTGAGACCTGCCTCGGTTCCGACCCTGATACGCTTGGCGGGCCTCTCGGCGATGACAGCATCCCGGTCCGACCAGTAGCGCCCGATGCGGAAGTAGTCGTACCAGGCCGACGAGTCGCACGTGCGCATGACGGCCTGCTCGAACGTCTCCATGGAGAACATGAGCCAGTCCGGTCGGGTCGCGATGTCGAGCGCGACTTCCTCGAAGGTTCTCTCGTCGTCCTCCATGTACGCGAGGATCTCGTAGACCTCGCGCATCCCGTCGTGGTCGAGGTCCGTGCCGTATCGCGCGACGAGGACCACTTTGTGGTCGAACGGGCGGTGCTCGCGGATGTACGCGCTGTCTTCGTCGCGGAACTTGGCGTCGAAGTACCCGAGCGGGGCGAGGAGATTGACGGCCCGCTGCCATTTCGCCTCCTCGCGCACGTACATCCAGGTGAGTCCGCCGTCGGCGCCCATGGTGTTACTACTTCTCTGGAGCCGGGCGATCAACTGACGCCCGCAGCTCCTCCACGATCTTGTCGATCGTCGGGTTGATGGGAAGGATCGCGATCGTCGTCGCCGAGGCGCGTTCGGCCTTGACCATCTGCCGAACCTCGCAGAGTAGCGCCAAGACGCGTTTGAGGGTCTCCTCGTCCACGATCGCTCACTTCCTCTTGGCGTCCCGAGCGAGCTTGGCCCCACGGACGCGGGCGAACCTGACGTTCTCCATCGCGACCTGGAACGTGCAGAAGATGTCCCACCACGCTTCGGGGACGGTCGCGCCCCGAGCGAGGATCTCCTTGATCCACGCCTCGGCTCGGCGGATCTGCTTGACCGAGTCGGGCCAGGACTTCTTCTGGAAGCCGTGCCCGTCCATGTAGCGGGAGCCCCCGCGTCGGGCCTTCTTGCCGGCGGCGATGAGCTTCTTGGGGGTGAGACCCGCCGCTTTGGAGCGGCGCTTCAGTTCTTCGCTGTCGTGCTTGTTCACGGCGTCTCGTCTTTCAGGACGGGAGCGCGTCCGGTCTTGCCGAGGTACTCCTTGAACTCCTCGACGGAAAGCTCGACCTTATTCTCGCCTTCCGCGTGACAGCGGATGTACTCGTTGGTGGCCCAGTCGTGGAGCCGCTCTTCGAGGCGCTTGGCCGCCCGTGGGTCCACCTCGCGGAGGGCCTCGATGGGCGTCTTGCCGGTTGGGACGCGCGCGAGCATCCGGTACTTCCGGCTGACCTGCTTGAACCCGCCTGCGATCACTTCGTCCACTCGGCTCATGACTACTGTCCTTCCAGGGTGCGGATGAGGGCTGTCGCCTCCTCCACGTTTTCGGGCTTCTTGAGCGCGACCTCCAAGAACAGCTCGGGGATCGTGTCGTCGAACGCGAGCAGCTCCTTCTCGCTCTTCACGTTGACGGGCTTGCGACCGGCGAGGACGGCGAGCCGGAGACGGACCGGGAACTCCCGTTCGATCTTGGCCTTGAGCGCCTGATACTCCTCTTCGGTCATACCCACCGCTACCTCGCGTTCGGCGTCGTCATCTTGGGGATGCGGCAGCCCGAGTTGGTCGAGATCTTCACGGCGCATTCGATGGGCTGGAGCTTGAGAGACCCATCCGGCTGCTTGATCGACAGGGAGCACGAGACGTAGCCGTCCCCGTCCGAGTCGTTGCGGGCGCAGTCCACGCCCTGGACCTGGAGGCCCATCTTGCCGGCGTAGTCGCGGGCCTCTTGCTCCGCGGTTGTCTGGTTCATCCCCGAGACGTTGCCGATGCAGGATGAGAACCCCGCGACGACGACGAGCCCGACGATGATGACGATGCCGCCGATGACGAAGAGCGGGAACACGGAGAACGACTTGGGGATGGACATGGCCTTTCCTTTCACGAGAGGAGAGCTTCGAGTTTGGCGATCAAGCCGTCGAGGAGGCGGACTTCCTCTGCGGCCCCCCGCGCCCCAGCGGCGTCACGCTGAGCCTTGAGGCGTCGGAGGGCTTCCCGCAGAGGCACGTTCACCCCACCGCGACTTTGAGGGCGAGGTCGAACGCCTTCTTGTTGACGTTCGCGCCGTCCCCGAACCAGAGCGAGTCGAGGCGGATGTCGTCGCGGCCACGCTCCCAGCCGAGGTACTCGCTCACGGCGTTGTACGCGCCCCACATGGTGCCTTTGACGCCCGGCAGGTCGTTCCCGCGGCCCTTCTCGAAGAGGGGGATGATCTTGCCCATGAGGCGCTCGCATTTGTTCTCCTGCTCCTCCTGGTCGAGCATCGTGACCTTCGGCGCGAAGACCTTGCGGACGTACTCCTTGAGGTCTTCCGTGTTGACGCCTTTGCGCGCGAGGAGGCGCATCTTCTCGGTCGAGGCGACGAACTCGCGCCGACCGAGGTCCATGATCTCGCGGACCTTCTGGAGCGTCTCGGCGGCGTTCTCCGTGTGCCGGACTCGCAGGAGCTTGGACGCGCCGGCCTCGTGGGCGGCGGCGAGGGTGTTGGCGCACACGACGCGGATGCTGGAGAACCCGGTGCGCACCGCCATCGAACCGTCGTGGCCGTTCGACAGCAGGATGTAGTTCAGGACGGCATCGCCGGGGACGATCTCGACGGGGTCTTGCTTGATACGGGCGAGGACCCACACGCGGCGGCCACCCCGTAGGCTGCCGGCGGTCTCCAGATACGCTTCCCCGGCGTCGAGCGCCGGCTGGAAGAACTTGAAGGCGTCCACGTTCTGGAGCGGGCGATAGGTCGGCCCGACTGTCCCGAGCACGCGCCGGTCGCTCTTGCGGACCGTGGCCCAGGAGCCGACGTCCGTGAGGGGCACGCCGTCCAGCTCCCCTCCGAGCTTCACGAGCACCACCTCCCAGTCGAGCCCTGCGCACCGGATGGCCTCCTCGGTCGTCGGGGGCGACTCCAGGATGGTCGCGTTCCCGTGCCAGGGGACTTCCTTCAGCGAGAACATGCGCTCTACCTCATCCATGGGGCACTCTCCTTCGGTGATCTACCTATACACCGGAAACCTAAGGGTTGGGATACGAATTCTCAAGCTCGGGATTCGGAGCGATGCGTCAAAGCTGCCATCCCGCGGGGCTGGCGGTACTAGGGGCGCGCGAGCCCGCCGATCAACCGCGGCTCAGGCGGTGTAGAAGCCAGACATGAAGCCAGACATGACCCAGAGCGCCGAGACGATCGTCACGCCGACCCCGAGCCCGAAGAAGACGGTCATCATCGGCCCCGGCAAGATCCCTCACAACAACTCGACGCCGGAGTACATCCTCTCGACCCTCAAGATGGAGCCGCCGCCCGCTCCCGTGGGCTTGAAGGTCAACAACGGGCATCACGACGGACGCGGGCGCCTTCTCACGTGCGTCGTCGACGTCGCTCCGGGGGTCTCGATCAAGGCGTACGCTTGGGACCACTACATCTTCATCACGTCGAACGCGGGTGGGTGGAACGACCAGCAACTGCACCTCTGGCAGTACGAGCAGGTCGAAGTCCCGCCGTTCGTCTCGGCGGTGGCCGAGGGCAACGCCTTCCACAAGACGGTCGAGCGCGAAGTCCGCGCCGGCCAGTGGGGCTACCGCACCACGAAGCAACAGATGGTCGACGAGTACGGCACTGGCTGGGACAGCAACCAGGGCCACGAGGTCCGCGGCATCCCTTGGAACTACCTCAAGCTCCGCGTGACGTTCTTCGACGACGGGACCGAGGAGGTCGTCGAGTGCAAGTTCCCCAGGCCCGATACCGGAACGATCGACATCGACGCCTACGGGGAGAAAGCCACCGTCTTCAGAGCGACTGTTGACTTCTACGGGCTCAAGCTCCAGTGGGACGAACCGATCACGAACACCGCAAACTCCTACTACGACGAGCGGTGGTCGAAGGCGCACCGGCTGCTCAACAAGTTCGAGATCAAGCAGGGCAAGGCGGCCCTCTGGACGCGGTTCTTCACGATGTTCGAGAGCCGCGCGAAGCTCACGAAGGGCGTCAAGGCGTCCGAAGGCAAGAAGGGCATCCGCGAGAACCTCGAACGCATCCAGAAAGAGGAGCCCCTCCTCTCAGCGTTCTACGCCTGGCTCCACGACGAGAAGACGCGCAAGGGGGTCTCGAACAACACGCTCCTGGCCGCGTTCCTGGAGGCCCGCGGGACCGACTACGAGGTCTTGAAGTCCTCGCTCACCGAGGCGATGGAGGAGGCCCTCAAGACGGAGGCGACGCACTCCTACCATGACCACGGCGCACCCGAGACCCGCAACATCTGCCTCGCTCTGCCCGGCGCCAAGGACAAGGACGAGGAGCGCCGCTCGAAGAAGGAGTGGTACCTGCGCAAGAGCGCCAAAGAGCAGGGCATCGGTCTCGGGATCTCACCCGAGGCGCACCCGAAGCTCCTCAAGGCGGTCGAGGAGCAGCGCATCCCGCTCTCCCTCTTCCACAAGGCCGGCGACCAGCTCGCGCTCGTGAACGTCGAGTTCGACCTCTGGGAGAAAGCGTTCGAGCGCGACGGCTGGGAGGAAGTCCTCTGCCGGATCGCCCAGGATGCGTCCCGCCGCACGACCTACGACAAGGCCGTGACGCCGTACATCGCATTCCTCTTCCGCATCGAGCCGTACCTCACGCGCCACACGGACAAGGGCAAGAAGTGGCGCGCGATGCCGAAGTTCGTCGAGTCCGAGTGGGAGCTGGAGATGAACGAGGCCGACGAGGGCGGGACCACCAAGCGCCGCAGCGCGCTCACGCCCGTCCCCGACAACGAGACCCGCATCATCACGGTCCCGTACGTCGCGATGGCGGTCCACGGCATCCGCACGACCTACTGCTACTCGCTCGACTACCAGGTCTTCGAGGAAAGCACGGTCGACCGCGAGTCCTCGACGGTCATCGTCAACGAGCTGGAGCACAAGCTCAACGGGCGCGACGACTACGGGCTCATGTACTACACGCTCACGGGGACGATCCAGAACACGGGCTACCCGGCGTTCCTCATCATCTTCGAGCGACGCCCGAAGTCCGGCACGTTCGTCCACTTCCACCGGGTTCACCCGTGCCGCTCGAAGGAGGGCAAGAAGACGCCGGCCTGCCGCCTCATCGAGGAGTGCTACCGCTACATGGCGGGGAACGTCCGGGCCGAGGAGATCTACGCCCAGCAGGGAGACCTCATCTTCCTCAAGACCGAACAGACGGTCGAGATCCCCGAAGACGCCAAGACGGTCAAGGAGTTCGAGAGCCACGCTTTCAAGCCCATGGAAGAGGGCAAGGGCGGCATCCTCCTCATCCCCAACGAGACCAAGACCGTCAAGAACCGGCTCGGGTTCATCTACTCCGAGGGAATCTTCATGGTGGACCATCCCGAACATGAACCCATCAAGGGCATCCCTGCCGGGATGTACGAGGTCCGCCGTTGCAAGAGCTGGGAGGCAAACCCGAAGGCGGTCTGGGTACTCACGATCGACTGACCGAGCTGGTTCGCTGTACCAAGTGCGGCGAGAAGAAATCTCGGGACTCGTTCGCGGATGACCCACGCAAGAAAAACGGGCTCACGTCGTGGTGTTGCCTCTGCCGGGACAACCGGAAGAAGCAATGGGATCGCGACCACCCCGAACTTGTAGACGCAGCTCGAAAGCGTCACCGGGCCAAGCTCAAGGCCCAGGTGTACGCCAAGTTCGGCAATCGCTGTAACAATCCGGAGTGCTCTACGCCGGGAGGCTGCACGGACGTCCGTTGCCTTCAAATCGATCACGTCCACAATGACGGGCATAAGGAGCGCCGTCCGAACGGGTCGCGCCCCCGCTACCGCATCTTACGGGAGGCCCTAAACGACACGGAAGGCCGGTTCCAGCTTCTCTGTGCCAACTGCAACACCATCAAGGCGTGGGAAAACCGTTGCCGGCCAGACCCCAAGACCGAGCCCTTGCCGGTGTAGAACGCTCACGTGGCCGTTTGCATCCAATGCGGGCAGGACATGTTGGCCGGCAAGTCCTGCCTGGCCGTCGCCGTCGTCACGTCGGATGAGGCGGAACACGAGCCCATCGCGCACGTCGGCCCCGGCAAATGCCACGATTGTTGCACCCCTGCGGGCGGGTTCCACCATCCCGGCTGCGACATGGAGCGCTGCCCCAAATGCGGGGGCCAGCTCATCACGTGCGGCTGCCTTCTTGAACGTCTTTCGGAGGAAGAGTAGGCCGCCGCCGGTGTACTGATTGATCAGACCGACCGCCGTACCGTAGTCGTTACGGTACCACCAGAGGTCCCAAGAGAGGTTCCCATGGCAGGCATGCGTTCGACCGGCTCCGCTACCATCACGTTCTGCCTCATCAACATCCCGGTGAAGCTCTACACGCCGGTTTCCGCGAGCGAGGGCGTCAAGTTCAACCAGCTCACGCCCAAGGGCAACCGCGTCAAGCAGAAGAACTTCGACGCCGTGACCGGCGAAGAGGTCTCCTACGACCAGCTCGACAAGGGGTACGAGGTCGCCAAGGACGAGTACATCCGCATCACGAAGGACGAGCTGAAGGCCCTCGACGCCGAGTGCGACTCGAAGACGGTGGACATCACCGAGTTCGTCAACGCCGACTCTGTGGACGCGCTCTTCGTCGAGAAGAGCTACTACCTCGGGCCGGACAAGGGCGCCGAGAAGGGCTACTCGCTTCTCGCCGAGGCCATGACCGAGCAGAAGAAGGTCGCCGTCGCCCAGTGGAACGCGCGTGGCAAGGAGCACCTCGTCACGATCCGCCCGTACCGCGGCGGACTGGTGATGCAGCAGATGTACTACGCGAACGAGGTCCGTCCGTTCGACGAGGTCAAGCCGACGAAGGCAGGCGCGGTGAGCGAGGCCGAGCGCGGCATGGCCATGAAGCTCATCGCGTCGCTCTCCGCGACGGCGTTCGACGCGAGCAAGTTCAAGGACTCGTGGACCGAGCGCGTGAAGGCGGCCATCGAGGAGAAGAAGACCAGCGGGACGATCAAGGTCTCGGCGACCACGCCCGCGACGACCAGCAACGTGCTCGACCTCTCGGCCCTGCTCACGCGGAGCCTGGAGGCGGCGGCTGCGAAGGGCTACAAGCCTCCGCCCGCGACGAAGTAGGGAGAGCGACGAATCGGCTGCCGGTCCGTCGTGGGCCGGCAGCCCACGACCATTTTGACCTGGAGAGTCCCATGCCGAAGAAGTCCCCCAAGGAGTCCACCGCGGAGACGCCCGCGGAGGGCGGTGCTCGCGAGATCGTTTTTTCGTGGGACACGACCGGGTCCATGTACCCGTGCCTCACGCAGGTCAGGCGCAACGTCGACGCCACCATCAAGCGACTCTTCGAGAACGCGATGAACGTCCGCATCGGGCTCATCGCCCACGGCGACTACTGCGACGGTCGCAGGATGATCTCGGTTCACGAGCTTTCGACCAACCAGAACTCGCTCTGCAAGTTCGTCCGCGAGGTCGAGTCCACGAGCGGCGGCGACGCCCCCGAGGCGTACGAGCAAGTCCTCCACCGGGCCCGCACGTTCAACTGGACGGACGGCCACAGCAAGGCGCTCGTGATGATCGGCGACGAGCTTCCGCACCCGGCCAACTTCCGCGACAACACGGACCACATCGACTGGCGCCGCGAGACCGAGGCCCTTCGCGACCTCGGAGTGAAGGTCTACGGCGTCCAGTGCCTCAACCGCCGGCACGCCGACAACTTCTACCGGGACATCTCCCGCATCTCGGGCGGCTACCACCTGCGGCTCGACCAGTTCGCCAACGTGACGGAGCTGCTCCTCGCGGTCGGCTACCAGCAGCAGGGCGACGAGCAGCTCGCGCAGTACGAGGAAGAGGTCATCGCGGGCCGCCGCATGAACCGCAACCTCGACAGCATCTTCGCGACCCTTCGCGGACGCGCCGTGGCCCGCACGATGGGTGCGACCGACCTGCACGCCGTGCCCGCGGGCCGGTTCCAGATCCTCACCGTCGACCGCGACATGCCCATCAAGGACTTCTGCTCGGGCCAGGGCGTCGAGTTCAAGCCGGGCCGCGGGTTCTACGAGCTGACCAAGAGCGAGAAGGTCCAGGGCACCAAGGAGATCGTGCTCATGGCCCGCAACACCGGGGACCTCTTCACCGGCACGCGCGCCCGCGAGCTTCTCGGCCTCCCGCTCCACGACGAGGACGTCAAGCTCCCGCCGACGAGCCTGGAGGAGTACGTGCCCTTCATCCAGAGCACGTCCAACAACCGCAAGCTCATCGGCGGAACGCGCCTGCTCTACGAGGTGCCGGACTGGGACCGCGCCGAAGAGGCGTGATGCCTCTCCCTCCGCTCGGAACGAGCGTCCCCCCTTATGTCCGCTGGCGAGAGTTCGTCGAGCGGGCTGGGGGGCCTGCCCGTGACAAGGATCTCGTCGGCGAGGCCGTTGCCCTGAACATCTTCGGCATCCTCGACGTCCTCTACGGCGGCCCGGACCGGCACTACCACAACTGGGCGCACATCGGGTGGTGCCTCGACATTCTGAACATGGAGTTCTTGGAAGCCGAGCCCTATCCCGAGTGGTTCACGCGGGTCGAGTTGGCCCTCTGGTTCCACGACGCCATCTACGATCCCAAGCGCAAGGACAACGAGAAGCGTTCGGCCAACGTCCTGATCGGCGCCGCCGCGCTTCTTGGGGTGGACCCCAAGCTCGCTAGCGAGGCGGCCTTCGACGTCGAGGCCACAACCCACACGATCACCTGGACTCACCCGCCGTGTCCGGTCCCGACTCAATGGGTGCTCGACATCGACCTCGCGTCGCTCGGATTCTCGGCGGAGCGGTTCGACGAGAACTCGGCCCAGATCCGGCAGGAGTACGCGTTCGTCCCCGAGGATGCCTTCATGGCCGGGCGTAAGGCCATGCTCCAGGGATTCCTCGACCGCCCTCGCATCTACCTGACCGACGAGTGCCACAAGCGTTTTGAGGGTCAGGCTCGGGACAACTTGCAGAGGGCCATCACAGCGCTAGGGTAGGACGCCGTGGAACGAAGAATCGTCAAGGGAGTCACCATCGACTCGGAACAGACGCGCGACATCGATGACGCCGTTTGGATCGAGCAAGGCGAAGATGGGTTCTGGCATGTCCTCGTGTCCATCGCGGACGTGGCGGATACGGTCCCGTCTGGCTCCAAGATGGACCTGCGCGCGAAGGAGATGGTCACGACCAAGTACTTCGCGACCGGCAACAGCCCGATGCTCCCGCGACACTTCGCTGAGGACCAGCTCTCCCTCTGGCCGGGCTCGGAGCGCAAGACGGTCACGATCGACATGGCCGTCAACCCGACCCTGGAGGGTAAGGTTGTCTCGAAGCTCGGCATCTACCCCTCGACCCTCGTGAGCGAAGCTCGGGTCACGTACGACCGGATTCCCGTGATTCTGGCCGACAAGGAGCACGTCGGGCACGCGCTCATCTCGACCGGGTGCAAGCTCGCCTTGGCGCTCCTCGACCGCCGGCGCAAGGCCGGGGCGATGGTCCTCTACGACCTCAACAACGGCTGGATCACGACCGAGGAAGGGTTCCTCCGCAAGATCGAGAAGAAGGAAGAGACCATCGGCTACATCCTCATCCAGGAGCTGATGGTCCTCGCGAACGCGCAGATCGCGGAGTGGGCCGTCGCCAACGACATCCCGATCCTCTTCCGCAACCACGTGGCGATGAGCGCGATGCCCGACCGGGCCGTTCTCATGGCGCAGATCCAGGACGCCATCTCGACGCCCTTCGCGGATCTCGAAACGGTACGGCAGCGGACGCACATGCTCCTCGGGCGGGCGAACTACGGGGACGTGCTCCTCGGGCACTACGGCCTGAACCTCGCGGCGTACACCCACTTCACGAGCCCCATCCGGCGCTACGCCGACCTCGTGACGCACCGCCAGGTCAAAGCGTTCCTGGAGGGCAACCCGCTCCCGTACACGAAGAAGGACATCGAAGCCCTCGCGCTGCACGTCAACGACACGCTGGAGCTGGAGCGCGAGAAAGCCAGCATGCACTTCAAGACGGCAGACGAGCGCAAAGCCCAGCAGAACATCGATGCTCGCCGTCTCGACGGCCTGGACGCCGTTCACTTCGAGCGCGTGACCAAGGTCGAAGCTCGGTCCGGCTATGATCCGTCCGATGGGTTCGAAGAGACGTTCCTCTTGAGGCTCAAGGAGAACCGCCTCCCGCTCATCTGCCTGACGGTCATCATGACCACGGAGGGCCTCACGGAGGGCTGGCAGCCCATCCAGCAGGCCATCGTGAACCAGCTCGCGAAGCGCCCTGAGGACGCCGTTTCCGTGCTCGCTATGGCCCAAGGCGTGGCCGAATGGCCCCTGGTGACGTACGAGACGGCGCACGAAGGGCCGGACCACGCACGCGTCTTCACGTGCAAGGCGATGCTTCCCTGGTGGACGCCCGCCACCCAAGAGCGCGATGAGATTGTGACGGGCATCGGCAAGGCGAACACGGCGAAGCTCGCCAAGCAGTAC
>Ga0187817_10001171_pt1 | contig 12550 bp, 9 predicted proteins | sample NC_wetland_sal_i_17_FD_132431 | JGI IMG/M metagenome (GOLD analysis project Ga0187817, IMG submission 132431) | Wetland sediment microbial communities from Neuse River Estuary, North Carolina, USA - SO4_2 | ecosystem: Environmental > Aquatic > Freshwater > Wetlands > Sediment | place: USA: North...
CGATTTTCGCCTCGACTTCCGCAACCGTCGGATATTTCTCGGGTTTTGTCTGGTCCCACGCGGGATCGCCCGTTTTCGCGCGGTTCAACTGCGCCATCATGTGGGATTCCAGCGCGTCCGCACGCGCTTCGGAATCCATCCGGCTGGCGGCTTCCGGGCCGCCGAGGCTGTCTAGAAAAGTCTTTCGGTCAATTTCCATGGAACCTCCTAGGGCGGGATTCCCAATTTCCTTCTCTATATAAAACGGTAGTCCTGGGGCCTTGCGGTGTCAACTTCGGTTGCGGCGGAAATTGCTTTTTGGTAGGCCAGCCGAGAGCGACTGTACTATTAAGCCCCGGTCCACTGTTCGCTGTTAAGCCAGATCTTCCGGTTGGACTGGGAGGCGGCGCACGCGTCTGCCGGTCGCCGCGAAAATCGCGTTGCACAGCGCGGGGGCGACGGGCGGCACCACAAATTCACCGGCGCCCGTGGGAGGCAGGTCACTGGGGATGATGTGAACTTCCACGTCCGGCATCTCATCGAAGCGCAACATTTTGTAGTCGTTGAAATTATTTTGCTGTACGCGCCCGCGGTCGATGGTGATGGCGCTGTGCAGCGCTGCCGTCAAGCCGTACACGATGCAGCTGCGCGCCTGCGCGTCAATGCTCGATGGATTCACGATGCGCCCGCAATCGAGGGCGCAAACCACCCGGTGCACCCTCAGCGTTCGCTCCTTGCGATTCACCGAAATTTCGTTCACCAGGGCCACGTAGCCGTCGTACGAGCTGACGAGGGCAATGCCGCGAAACCGTCCTTCGGCCAGTGGCTTTCCCCATCCCGCGTTTTGCGCGGCAGTATCCAGCGCGGCGAGGTGCCTCGGCGATTTCGCCAGCAAATGGCGGCGCAGTTCGTACGGGTCTTTCTTCCCGGCCGTGGCCATTTCGTCGATGAAGCTCTCCAGGAAAAACCCGTTTTGTGACGCGCCCACCGACCTCCAGAAGCCGATCGGGACTCCCGTATTCACCAACTGAAAATCAACGAGGATGTTCGGGATCGCGTACGGAACGCTGTCCAGGCTCTCGACGCTGCGATGGTCGAAATTGTCCTTGAGCGGGCCGAACCGCGCCAAGAGAGACGGAGACGACACGCGGCTCGACCACACCACCGGCCAGCCGTCCGCGTCCAGCCCTGCCGTGCCTCGCATATGCGAAACCATGCGGTAATAATCGTGCTGCATGTCGTCTTCGCGAGACCACGTCACCTTGACCGGGCCTCCTATGGCCTTGGAAATTTCCACCGCCTCGCCGATGAAGTCGGCCTCGAAGCGGCGCCCGAATCCGCCGCCGAGAAAAGTCGTGTGAATGAACACGGAGCTTGTGTCGAGGCCGGTGATTTTCGCCGCTGTGTTCTGCGAACTGGTCTGGGCCTGCGTGGGCGCCCAAACGTCGCAGCGATCCGCGCGAACGTGCGCGGTGCAATTCATCGGTTCCATTGTCGCGTGCGCCAGGAAGGGAACTTCGTAGTTCACCTCAAACTTCGTCGCTGCGCCCGCGAGTCCCGCGTCAACGTCGCCCTCTTTTCGCGCCACAGGGCCGGGGCGCTGCGCGGCATCCGCAAGCTGTTTGCTGATCTCCGCGCTCGTAAGATTTGCATTCGGCCCCTCGTCCCATTTTATGTCCAGCGCGCGGCGGCCTTGCATCGCCCCCCAGGTATTGTCGGCAATCACGGCGACGCCGGTCGAAATCTGGATCACATCTTTCACGCCGGGAATTGCCTTCGCTTTCGCGGCATCGAAGCTGGCGACTTTTCCGCCGAACACTGGGCATCGCGCAACCACCGCGTAAACCATTCCCGGCAGGCGCACGTCGATCCCGTATTGCGCGCTGCCATTCACCTTGTCCGGGGTATCGAGCCGCTTGGTCGGCTTGCCGATCAAGTGGTACTGCTCCGGAGTTTTGAGCGGCACGTTCTGGGGGACTGGCATTCTAGCCGCGGCTTCCGCGAGGCTGCCGTAGGTCAGCCGCCGCTTGGTGGAAGCGTGAAGGATCGTGCTGTTTTCCGCGGTGCACTCGGACGGATCGACGCCCCACTTTTGTGCCGCTGCTTGCAGGAGCATCGCGCGCGCCGTCGCGCTGGCCTTGCGCAGCGGGTTCCACGAAGTGGGCGTGCCGGAACTTCCCCCCGTGCCCTGCACGCCGAATCGCGGGTTGATGTAAACCTTGTCGGCGGGCGCGAATTCCGTGCGGACCTTAGCCCAATCGCAATCGAGTTCGTCCGCGGCGATCATCGCGAGCCCAGTCAAAATGCTTTGGCCCATCTCTGACTTGTCGATGAGGATGGTAACCAGGTCGTCCGTGCCCACGTGGATCCAGGCGTTGAGCACCACTGGCGCATCGGGCGCTGCTGCCAGTGATTCGATATCGCCGTGGAAATAAAAGCCGACCAGCAGTCCGGCCGCACCGGCAGCGCTTGTCTTCAGGAAGCTGCGACGATCAATACCATTTTTTTTCAGACTCATGTCCAACCTCCGGTCGCCAAAACCTCAAAGGGTGGTGAAATCCAAAGTGCAACTCGCCAACCCGCGTTGCCTGAAATTACAAGAAATCGTATGGCTGCTAGCAGCCTGTGTCAACCGCATACGGTTTTTCTTTCATTGTGCTCTCGCTTTTCTCTGGGTCCTCCGTGTTAGGGCCTTTAACTTTGGCCTTCCGCCCGCAAAAGCTCACCACAGAGGACGCAGAGAAAACCGAGGCCAGAAAGATATCCAGCCAACACGGAATTATTCCATGCACACAAACAGAACTTTTTGGCTTGTTCGGGGTTGAGAATGGTGCGGATTCGGCGTATGAAATTGAACGTGGTGAAATGCGCGCGGATGCGAAACATTTTCCCCGGCGGTTGTTCGGTCGAACCATGAAGCGCTGGGCCCAGATCATTGGTTCGGGAATACTGGCTGCAGCGTTCCTTGCGACGCTGGGCTGGGCAGGACCTCGCAACGGCGCTGCCGAACCGTATCTCTCACCTTCGCCGCCCAGCGGAAATGAAAAGAACACTAGCGCCGCGAACTTTGCCGGCAAGCTCCCGATCCGCGAGTTGAACAAAGACGAAGCCATCCTGCACGCCCTCAACCGCCTCGGATTCGGCCCCCGCCCCGGCCAGGTCGAGCAAATCAAAACAACGGGCCTCGAGAACTGGATTCAGGCGCAGCTGCATCCGGAAAATATCGCAGACCCCGTGGTGGATGCGCGCATTGCGCAGTTGCCGGCCCTCCATCTCAGCGCTGCGGCGCTGCTCGACCAATATCCTCCGCAGGATATTGCCGCCAAGCGCCTGGGGATGAAGCTCGAGGATTACCAGAAGCACTTACAGGATCTGGCCAAGCAGCCGGGCGGCATGAATTCGCTGCCGTTCAAGGACCCCAATGAAATCGTAAACGACGTGATGCAGGCGAAAATGATCCGCGCGGTTTACAGCGAGCGGCGGCTGGCCGAGCAGCTCTCCGATTTCTGGTTCAACCATTTCAATATCTTCATCTACAAGGACACGGATCGCTGGTACCTGATCCCCTACGAACGGGACGCCATCCGCCCGCACGTGCTCGGGAAATTCCGCGACTTGCTCGAAGCCACCGCGAAGAGCCCGGCGATGCTCTTCTATCTCGATAACTCTTCGAGCGCGGACCCGCACGCCTTCGACCGCTTGCGGCAGCATCCGGTGCACGCGCGCCCCGGCGAAAAACTGCCGCCGCTCGGAGGCAGGCGCGGCCTGAATGAAAATTACGGCCGCGAGTTGATGGAATTGCACACGCTCGGCGTCGATGGCGGATACAAGCAAGAAGACGTTATCGCAGTCGCTCGCGCCTTTACGGGATGGACGATCGAGTCACCCCGCGAAAATCCCGTGTTTTATTTCGACGCACGAATTCACGATCCCGATCCGAAGCGCGTGCTCGGCAAAAATATCAAAGCCGGCGGGATCAAGGACGGCGAGCAAGTTCTCGATCTCCTGGCGAAAAACCAGCACACCGCGCGCCATATTTCGCAGCAACTGGCGGAACATTTTGTTTCGGACGATCCGCCGCCCGCGCTGGTCGCGCGCATGGCCAAAACCTTTGAAAAATCCAAGGGCGACATCCGCGCCGTGATGACCACGATGATTTATTCGCCGGAATTCTGGTCGCGCGCGGCGTTTCGCGCGAAAGTGAAGACGCCGTTCGAGCTCGTGGCTTCGACTGCGCGCGCGCTAGGCGCCGACGTGGACCAGCCGTTGCAGCTCGCGCAATGGGTCTCGCGCATCGGCGAACCTTTGTACCAGTGCCTGACGCCCAACGGCTATTCGGACAAGGCGGCCGCCTGGATCAGCACCGGAGCGCTGCTGAATCGCGTGAATTTTGCGGTCGCCCTGACCAGCAACAAAGTGCGCGGCTCGCAGGTGGACATCAATTCGCTTGTGGGCACGGACGTCGGAACGAATCCTCAACTGGCGCTCAATCGCATCGAAGGCGAGTTCCTCGCCGGACAAGTCTCCGACTCGACGCGGGAGACCCTGGAAAAGGAAATGACGGAACCTCGCATCCTCGGCGCAAAGCTTGACGACCCGGTGACGCAGGTCAACGTCGGCCTGATCACCGGCTTGGTGCTCGGCTCGCCGGAATTCCAGAAGCGATGATCGAGCAAGAATTTTTGTGAAATGTTGGCGCAGGCTTCAGCCTGTGGATTTTGGTCCTTGCAAGGCCGAACCCCCACAGGCTGAAACCTGCGCCACTCTACCCGCGGAATTCGCGATCCTGGCGAGCAGAGGATTTCTCACGCGCGGTTTGCGGATGGCTCTGCTAGAATCCGGGGCATGTTGCCGCCTGCATTTCTCCGATCCTGCCTTTCGCGCCGCCCACTCTGCGTGGTGTGCTGCGGATTGTTGACCCTGATTTCCTTTTTCACGGCAATTTTCAATGCGCGGGCGCAGGAAAACCATTCACCTAAGGCAAGTTCCAAATCTCAGCCGGCCGCGCAAAATCCAGTCATCTCGCCAAATCTGGAAAAAGAACTCGCAAAATTCAAGCCGGTGCGCATGTTGTTTGACTCCTCGCATCTGACCGCGCGGGAACAGCAGATGGTTGGCAAACTGGTGGAGGCGTGCCAGGCCCTTGAATCCATTTACTGGCGGCAAAGCGACCCGGAGGGTCTGAAACTTTATCAATCGCTGGCCGGCAGCCGCGCGCCGAAAGATGTTGCCCTGCGGCGTTTTCTGAGAATCAACGGCAGCCGGTTCGACCTGATCAACGATAACGCTCCGTTCGTAGGGACCGCGCCATGGCCGCCGGGCCGAGCGCTCTATCCTTCTGACCTGACGCATGAGGAATTCGACCGCTACATCGCGGCCCACCCGGACCAGAAAGCGGCGCTCTACGATCCGTGGACGGTCGTCCGTCGCAAAGGCGACGCGCTCGAAGCGATCCCCTATCACGTCGCCTACAAGCAGTGGGTGGACCTCGCAGCGAAAGCGCTGCGAGACGCCGCGGATCTTTCCGACGATCCAGCCTTTGCCAAGTTTCTGCGCATGCGCGCGGACGCATTGCAGTCCGACCAATATTTTGACAGTGACATCGCCTGGGTTAGCCTGGTCAATCCGAAATTCGACGTCATCTTTGCACCCTACGAAACCTATCTCGACGATTTTCTCGGAGTGAAAACTTCTTACGGCGCATCTATCCTGGTCCGGAACGAGGAGGAGAGCCGCAAGCTGGACGTATTTCAGAAATACGTTCCGGACATTCAGGATAGCCTACCGCTCGCGCCCGAAGATCGCCCCTCCAAGCGCGGTCTTTTCTCGCCGATGGAAGTGATGGACGCGCCGTATCGCGCGGGCGATCTGCGTCACGGCTATCAGGCGGTGGCCGACAATTTGCCGAACGATCCTCGCATCCACGAACAAAAAGGCTCTAAGAAAATCTTCTTCAAGAATTTCATGGACGCGCGCGTGAATTACGTAATCCTCCCGATCGCAAAGCGCCTGCTGCGTGCCGACGAGGCGGAACTCGCCTCCGCGGAAGGCTATCTCGCGACCACCATGATGCATGAAATTTCGCACGGCCTCGGCCCCGCATTCTCGCGCACGTCCAGCGGGAAGCGGGATGTGCGGGAATCAATCGGCCCCACGTATTCCGGCCTTGAGGAAGCAAAGGCCGATATCGTCGGACTCCACAGCCTGAAGTGGCTGGTGGACCGCGGCGATCTTCCCAGGGAGAAATTGAACGGATACTATGCGTCCGAAGTGGCCGGAATTTTTCGCACGGTGCGATTCGGCGTGGCCGAGGCGCACGGGCGCGCCGAAATCATGGAATTCAATTTTTTCTCTGAACGCGGCGCCATCTCGCGCGACGCCGCTTCAGGCCGCTACGCCATCGATTTCAGCCGCATGCCGGACGCCGTCGCGGCGCTCGCCAAGGAACTGCTCGACGAGGAAGCGACAGGTGACCGCGCTCGCGCCGAAGCTTGGTTTGCGAAGTACGGCGCGATTCCTCCGGACCTGGCCAAATCGCTCGAAGCCGCTTCCGATGTGCCCGTGGATATCGATCCGATTTCTTCGTTTCCCGAGCCCATGCTCTAGATTTCTAATTCGCAGACGAGAGGATGGTGAACCAGTATGGCCAATGAAAAACCGCAAAATCTAAAGAATCATGCGCGCCTTTACCCGCCCTTCCACCTTTTTGTTCTCCCAGTATTGCTTGTCAACGTGGGCGGGTCTATCTATCGGCTGGTTAAATTTGGCATTCATTACAATACCGTCTTCGGAGTCCTGCTGGCATTGGCGCTATTTGTTTTGGCTTTCTGCGCCCGCATTTTCGCGCTTACGGTGCAGGACCGCCTCATTCGCCTCGAAATGCGTCTGCACCTCGCCGAAATTCTTCCCGTGGATTTGCGTCCGCGCATCCCGGAATTCACTGTCGCACAGCTGGTTTCCTTGCGTTTTGCCGGCGACGCGGAACTTCCTGCCCTCGCGCGCAAAGTCCTCGACGACAAAATGAACGATCGCAAAGCCATCAAACAATTGATCAAGGATTGGCGGGCGGATTATCTGAGGGCCTAGTAGGACGAGCTTTAGCCCGTCGCTTCTTGTTTCTCTCGCCCAATCAAAAATCAGACAGGCTGAAGCTTATCCTACTGCTTTACCTCTGTATTTTCGGCGAAGCACCAGTGTACGAAATCCTTCCCGTAGCGCGCGGTCACGGATGAAGGAACGTCCTTCTCCTCGAGCTTTTGAAATTCAAAATCGATTTCCCCGTTGGCCTGCACCGTTCCGAGGAGCGATCCGTACGTGTTAACCAGCGCGATGTGAGCGTCCGCAGCGTTCGGCGGCAGCGGCACGCGCCGCGCTCCCGCAGTGCCCACGATCCAGCCCGACAGCACGCCGCCATGCTGCTTCCAGTAATCCGTGTTGAAAATTCCGTCCATGAAATAGTGAGAATGGCTTGCGAGCACGTAGACGCGCTTGTGCGCTTCGTCGCGCGCGCGCAAGAGATCGGCGTAAACGCGTCGCCCGCTTTCGATTCCCGTCGGCGACTCGTTCATGCTGTGATTGGCGGAAATGCTTTCAGGCAGCGCCTTGTGCATCCCGGTGACGATCGTCACGACGGCGGGATCGGCGAGATCCTTGGCCAGTGTGCGCTCGAACCAACGCAACTGGGCGGCGTCAAATTGATCGGCGGTCGCGCTATCGAGGTAGTAGAAGGCGACGCTGCGATCGATCCAGTGAAAATAAGTTTTCATGCGGTAGTCTGCGGGATCGTCTTTCAGGCGCTGTGCGCGCAACACCGGCATGTCCAACCAATCCGCGAATTGCAGCAGGAAATCTTCGCGCGTTTTGTACGGGAGAACCGTCTCGTGATTCCCGATTCCCAGGAAAAACGGAATGGAGCCGAACGGCTTGATCTGGCTTTCGATGTAGTCGGGCCACTCGATATTTTCATATTCGGTGATGGTGAGCGGCTTGGCGATGTGTTCGGGCTGGTGCGCGATGTCTTCATCAAAGTTGGTGGTCAGGCGCAGATCGCCCAGGTGCCAGTAGAACGCGGCGCGGTTTTTTCGCGCCGTTTCCGCGATTCCCGGCATCACCACGTCCCCGCAATTGCGGGAGTCGCCGGAAGCGAGGAAGCGCCAGGCCCCGCTCGCGGATTGTTGCGCACCCGCATTCTGCCCCGCCAGCGCCAGGCCGAGAATCACTACAATCGCGGACAACGCCCTGCGAATCGTTGACATTTTTGATCCCCACTTCACAAAAAGATGCTACCAGAACTTCATTCGCCGGCGCAGCCCCGCGATATAATTTCCCTTCTCGCAAATGGTTCTTGATTGTAGATTGTGGCGGCGCTTCGCCAAAGCGTGTATGTGAGTATCCACCGTAGTGTTGCGCGCACTTTAAGAAAATGTGAGGAAATCGTGAACAGGAAAATCGGGAATGCAATCATGATCGCGGCCGCCATATTGGTGCTGAGTGCGGGCTTGTTTTCCCTGTCTGCCCGCCGGACGCCGGCGCAAACCGCTGAGCTTCGCGTGATGGTCTCGGATGGCATGAAGACGGTGGTGGAGGAGCTCACCCCTCAAATCGAGCATTCCACCGGACGCAAGCTCGCGGCGCAATTCAATTCCTCGAAAAATTTGCGGGACAAGATCCAGGCCGGGGAGCCGTTCGATGCCGCAATCCTCACCTCCGATGTGCTGGATGATCTGATCAAGCAAGGAAAGATCGCCGCTGACACGCGCGCGGAAATTTCACGCACCGGAATCGGCGTCGGCGTTCGCGCCGGCGCTCCGAAGCCCGATATCAGCTCTCCTGACGCTTTGAAACGAACCTTGCTGAACGCAAAATACATCAGCTTCAATCCCACCGGTGCGAGCGCGACGCATACCTACGACATGTTTGCGCGACTCGGCATCACCGATGCCGTCAAACCCAAATTGATGCTCGATGCGGAGGCGGGACGCCCTCAGATGAACGTCGCCGGGGGCAAAGCGGAACTCGTCATCTCGCTCATACCCGAGATTAAGTTCTTTCCGGGTGTGGATCTGGTCGGCCCGATCCCGGCTGATTTTCAAAGCTACATCAATTTTGCGGCTGGAATTTCAGCGAACCCGCGCGATGCGGCCGCCGCCAAAGCGCTGATCCAATTCATCACCGGCCCCGCGGTTGTGCCCGTCCTGAAGGTGAAAGGGATGGAGCCGCACAAGTAGCACAGGCTTCAGCCTGTGGATTTTGATTTCATTCACGCAATGAAAACCCACAAGCTGAAGCCTGTGCTACTGAAACCTTCACGCCCGAATGGCCGACGCTCGCGCCGCGACGTATTCCCGCATGTTGGCCTCGAACGCGCGTTCGAGCCTCTGCACGAGCGACCCCATCACGGTCGAATACCGGTGGCCGGAAATTTCGCTCACTCCAAGCAGCGTGCGGTTCGTGGACGTGATGAATACTTCGTCCGCGATATAGAGGTCTTGCAGCGTCAACGTTCTTTCCGTCATGGATACGCCGGCGTGCGCAGCGATTTCCAGCAGTACGCTGCGCGTCACTCCCTCCAGGCATCCCGACGAAAGGGGCGGCGTGAATACCGCGCCGTCCTTCACGCAAAAAATATTCGCGGAAGTGCATTCGGCCACTTCAGCGCGCTCGTTCAGCAAAATCACTTCGGTCCACCCGGCCTTTTGCGCTTCCGCCAGATGCCACACGTTGTTCAGCCATGCCGTCGTCTTCACGCCCGCGAGCGGGGAGGCCGCGTGCCGGCCATGTTCGGCGACGCCCAGCCGAGCTTCCCCCGAATTCGCCGGGAGTCCCGCCGTGCAGAGAATCAAGTCCACTTCGGGCAACGGCTCGCCGCTCTGCCAGAACCCGACGCGGTTATAGATCAGATAAATTCGAGCCGTGCCTTCTGCTACATGATTGGCGGCCAGCAATTCTCCGAGATGCCGCCGCACCTGCCCCGGATCGAAGGGAAAGGGCAGCCGTATGCGCCCGGCGTCTTTTTCGAGCCGCCGCCAGTGGCGCTCGTAGGCGAAAGCTTCGCCCTGAAAAATGCGCATCGTCGTGAACAGGCCCCAGCCGTTCAGGAGCCCCGCCTGGCCGGGCGATAGCCGCGCTTCGTCAACGGGCACTATCCGGTCATTATGAAAAATCAGCCGATGAATCAAATGGACCTCGCTCAAAATTTGCTAGGAAGCGCAATATATTCTAACCCACCCCGGTCAGAGGGCGTTGCACGTGCGGAGCATTGTGTGGCGCAGAGAGTAAACAATTCGCGAAATTGTTCCAATGTCTCACGTAGCGGTGATGCGGTCCTCCGGGACTTCAACTTCGGTGACTCCACGAAAGGAGAAGAGCAGCTTGACTAGATATTTCGGAGGATTTTCGGAAATTTGGCGCACGATGTTGCCGACCGCGGCTGTTACGGCCGCGTGGAATAGAACATCGCCGGATTGCAAGCCGGCGAGATTCACCCGCACAGCCTGTCCTGGCTTAAGGGATGCCACACTTCACCTCACATGAAATTGTGGGCCTCTAGCCCGCCGATTGCAAACCGCTCGCATTGTTTCTTCGCGCGGAGCGGGATAATATGCTCGAGCGCGCCCATTCGATCCGTTCACATCCCGGCGGAGACCTTCATGCAAACCCTGAGACCGCGTGATCTATTCAAAATCCTTTTCGTCCTTTTTGGGATCGCCGCACTCTCCGGCTGCTCGCGCGGCCCGAGTCCTCCCGCGGCCGCTCTGGCTTCATTTTCCGGCGATCGCCTCCTCGACCACATCCGCACACTTTCTTCGGATGAATTTGAAGGTCGCGGGCCGGGCTCCAAAGGCGAGCAACTCACAATCAAATATCTCCAAGACCAATACCGTTCGGCGGGCCTGGAGCCCGGCAATCCGGATGGAACTTACCTGCAAAATGTCCCTCTCGTCGGGATCACTCCCGATCCCGGCATGAAGCTCACGCTTACAGGCCACGGACAAACTCTCGAACCGAAATTCCAGGACGACTTCGTCGCGTGGTCCAAGCGTGTGACCGAAACTTCCGAGATCGACGCCGACATGATCTTCGTCGGCTATGGCGTTCAGGCGCCTGAATTTCAGTGGGACGATTTCAAGGGCGCCGACGTAAAAGGAAAATACCTCGTCGTGCTAATCAACGATCCGCCCGTTCCCGATCCCGCCGATCCCTCCAAGCTTGATCCCAAAGTTTTCGGCGGCTCGGCCATGACCTACTACGGCCGCTGGACCTACAAATTTGAAAAGGCCGCGGAAATGGGCGCCGCCGGTTGCATGATCATTCACCAGACTGACCGCGCCGGCTATCCCTGGGAAGTGGTGCGCGACAGCTGGGCCGGAACGCAATTTGACTTGTCCACGCCCGACAAAAACATGGGGCGCCTTGCCGTGGAAAGCTGGATCACGCTGGACTTTGCCACAAAATTATTTCGCGCCGCTGGCCAGGATCTCAACAAGCTGATGGCCGCCGCGGCCCGCCACGACTTCAAACCTGTCCCGCTCGGCATCCATGCCAAGCTTGCCATCCACAATACTCTGCAAATGATTGATTCGCACAATGTGATCGCCAAGCTCACCGGCGGCGATCCCGACCTGAAAAATTCTTACGTCATCTACACTGCCCACTGGGATCACTTCGGCATCGGACCCGAGGTCAACGGTGACAAAATTTATCACGGCGCGGTCGACAACGCCTCCGGCACCGCCGCGCTTCTGGAAATGGCGCGCGCATACAAAGCCCTGCGGACGCCGCCGCGCCGGACCATGCTTTTTCTCTCCGTGACCGCGGAAGAGCAAGGGCTGCTCGGCTCGCGATACTACGTTGAACATCCGCTCTATCCGCTCGCTCACACCGCGCTGGACATCAACATGGATGGAATGAATGTGATGGGACGCACGCATGACATCGTGCAAATCGGGCGCGGCGCGTCCACCCTGGACGATGTCGTTGAGGCTGTCGCCACCGGGCAGGGACGCGTCGTGAAACTCGATCCCGAGCCCGAGAAAGGTTTCTACTACCGCTCCGACCATTTCGAATTTGCCAAAAATGGCATACCCGCATTCGATCCCGACGAAGGCGTGGATTTCATCGGCAAGCCCGTAGGCTGGGGCCTCGAAGAGCGACGAAAATACACCGCCGAGCGGTATCATAAGCCCGCCGACAAAATTCAGCCGGACTGGGACATGAGCGGCGCGGTCGAGGATTCCCAGCTCTATTTCCTGGTTGGCTACCGCGTCGCCAACGATCCTCACATGCCCGAGTGGAAGCCTGGGGCGGAATTTAAAGCGATTCGGGATGCGTCTTTGAAGGCCGCGGGAATGGCTCCATGAAGAAGACGGGTCATCCCGGAAACTCTGCTAGGGCGTCCCTAAGACGACGGGTTCGCGGTACTTTCGTCCCCAATTTCTGCTCTCTCTCGAGGGTGCATCTTTCGCCTACTTAGTGATTTACGTGTTGACAGCTTTCCTGCTTATTCTTAACCTTAGATCGCTGGCCCTCTTGGAGGCATAAGTGCGTACTTTCATCACGGCCGTCCTGATTA
>Ga0187817_10001172_pt1 | contig 12548 bp, 12 predicted proteins | sample NC_wetland_sal_i_17_FD_132431 | JGI IMG/M metagenome (GOLD analysis project Ga0187817, IMG submission 132431) | Wetland sediment microbial communities from Neuse River Estuary, North Carolina, USA - SO4_2 | ecosystem: Environmental > Aquatic > Freshwater > Wetlands > Sediment | place: USA...
CCTGACTTCGACCCGGGCTACGCGGTGGAGTTCTGGGACATCACCAACCGGCAGGACTGGTCCGCGTGCGAGTCGGTGCAGCGAGGGCTGTCCTCGCCGCACGCGTCACCGGGCCCGCTGGCGCCCGACGAAGACGCGGTGTACTCGTACGTCACCACCATCGCCCGGGGCTACCTCGGCCAGATCGCGTGGGGCCCGGTAACGTAGGGCGCGTGACCATCCTCGAGATCCCGGTGAAGACCCTGGCCGGGCAGGATTCCTCGCTCGGTGCCGTCGCTGCGCCCGGCCCCGGTTTGCCTGGCCGGGCGCTGCTGGTAGTGAACGTGGCCTCCAAGTGCGGCCTCACGCCCCAGTACACGGCGCTGGAGAAGCTGCACGAGCAGTTCGCCTCCCGTGGGTTCGCGGTGGTCGGCTTCCCGTGCAACCAGTTCGGCGGGCAGGAACCCGGCACCGCGGAGGAGATCGCCGAGTTCTGCTCGGCGACCTACGGGGTCACGTTCCCGATGTTCGAAAAGATCGAGGTCAACGGTCCCGGCCGGCACCCCATCTACGACGAGCTGACCGCGGTACCGGACGCGAACGGCGAGGCCGGCGACATCACGTGGAACTTCGAGAAGTTCCTGATCCGGCCGGACGGCACGGCGGCTGCGCGGTTCCGTCCGCGCACCACCCCGGACTCCCCCGAGGTGCTGTCCGCCATCGAGGCCAACCTCCCGGCCGGCTACTTCCTCGGCTAGGTTCGCCGACGTGGGACTTACTGTATACGGACGCGGAGCTTTCCAGGCTTTTTCCCTCAATTAAGACTGAAAGCATTCTGCTACTTCTTGCTTACCGGCTCGGGCAGAACAGCGGCCGCTCCCACCTTCGATTGCGATGGCCTTGTCGGTGGCGTATAGCGGATGCTTTGGCGAAAGAGCCCTTAAGGAGCAGCGCAAAGGGCGTCTGGGCAGACCTTCAATGTCTTCATCGCGGTCCCTGCACCCGCAAGGCCGTGCGCGCCGCGACACTATCCCTCGCCGACCCGGCGAACCCCTGTACTTGTTGTGGCCTCATGCGTAAGGAGAGGCGCAGGTGCCTTATTGATACTTTCTGGTGAGTGGTAAATTGTTCGGTCCCGTTGACCTTGACGATTCTTGGGTCTAATATGCGGAACCACGCCAAAGGGGAGAGGGTTATAAATGATACTGGTACGTCATCCCTTGCGGGTACTGTCCGCTCTTTTCTGTTCCATCGCTCTCGCCGCATCGTTTATGGTGCTGGGGGCCGGAACAGCCAGCGCCGCTTCGGGCGTCTTGCGCGTCGGCTGCGGCCACCACTCATTCCCGACTATCGGTGCCGCGGTTAGCGCCGCGGCCAGCGGAGACACGATCCTTGTCTGTCCGGGGACCTACCCCGGGGGGATCGTGGTGTCCAAGACCCTTTCGATCGTGGGCATCGGACATCCGGTGATCAACGCGACCGGTCAGAACAACGGCATACAGATCCTCGCCTCCGGTAGCACGGTCAAGGGCCTCACCGTCGAGAACGCGCTGGGCGAGGGCATCCTCGTGGGCCTCGCGGTGACCACCGTCTCGGACGTCACGATCCGCGGGAACACGGTCAGGCACAATGACCGGGGCAACCCGACCGGCGGAGTGATCACTACTTCCAGCTACCCGCAGTGCAATGCGAACCCGGCTACCCCGACGATCCCCGGCGACTGCGGCGAGGGAATCCACCTGGCTAATGCCCTCGACTCGACCGTGGCCGGTAACACGGTGTTCGACAACAGCGGTGGAATCCTGCTCAGCGACGACACGGGCGCGACGCACGGCAACCTGGTCGAATTCAATGACGTATTCGCGAACGTGTTCGACTGCGGGGTCACGCTAGCCGGGCACAGGCCTCAGGCCGCCGGCGGCGGCGTATTCGACAACACGATTCTCGGCAACCGGGTTACCGGTAACGGTACATCCGGTCAGGGGGCAGGCGTCATATTCGCGACCGGTACCCCCGGGGGGGCCGTCTACGACAACCTCGCGGAGGGCAACTTCCTCGCAGGCAACGGCCTCGGCGGCGTCACCCTGCACGCCCACGCACCTGGTGAGAACCTCACCGGCAATGCGGTCATCGGAAACGTGATCGGAACCAACAATCTCGACCCCGACCATGACTTCGGCCCTCCCTTCGACGACAGTCACACGACCGGAGTGATCGTGATAGCGGCATCGAGCATCACCATCACCATCAAGCACAACCTCATCTTCAACAACGTCATCGGCATATGGCTGGCCCAGGTCGGCGGAGCCACGATCACCGCCACGGGCCTCGCTACGAACCGGTTCATCAACGTGCAGAAGCACGTCGTCATCGTCTCGTAGCGCCGTTTCCACTATCGGGGCGGGCGGACACATAAGTCCGGCCGCCCCGAGGAGCCGACCGGGAGGGGTTCGCGCGGGTTAGGCCAACCGGGCGGGGCCGCGCTTGATCATCTGGCGGGCGATGATCAGGCGCTGGATCTCGCTGGTGCCCTCCCAGATCCGCTCGACGCGCAGCTCGCGGTAGAACCGCTCGGCCACGTTCTCGCGCATGTAGCCACGGCCGCCGAAGACCTGGACGGCGCGGTCGGCGACCCGACCGGCCATCTCCGAGCAGTAGAGCTTGGCCATCGAGCACTGGGCGTGCGACACCTTGGTGTCGGTGCCGCAGTCGATGCCGCGCGCCGTCTCGTAGGCCAAGGCCCGGGCCGCGAACAGCTCGGTCAGGCTGTCCGCGAGCATCCCGGCCACCAGCCCGTGGTCGCTGATCGGGCCACCGCCGGCCCGGCGGCTGGCAGCGAAGGCGGTTATCTCCTCGGTGAGCCGGCCGGCCGCGCCCAGGCAGCGGGCCGCGACCATCAGCCGCTCGAACCGGAACCACTCGTACGCGAAGGCCATCCCGTCGCCCTCCGCCCCGACCAGGTTGGCGGCCGGGACGCGCACGTTCTCGAAGGCCACGATCGGGTGATGGTGGCTGATCGTGTGGGTGTAAGCCGGCGTCCTGACCACCCGGATGCCGGGGCCGGGCAGGTCGACCAGGAACATGGCGTGCTCGCCGTCGTGCGGGCCGCCGCGCAGCCGGGCCTGGAAGAAGGCGAAGTCGGCGGTGTTGTACGAGGTGACGTGCCACTTGACCCCGTTGAGGACATACGTGTCGCCGGCGCGCTGCGCGGTGGCCTCGATCGCGTCGACGTCGGAGCCCGCGCCCTCCTCGGTGATCGCGTAGCATTCCTCCCGCTCGCCGCTGATCGCGGGCCGGACGTAGCGCTCGATCTGGTCCGCCGTGGCCACCTCAGGCAGCCAGGACGGCGGGGTGGCCGCCACCCAGCCCAGCGCGTTGGTCACCCGGCCCATCTGCTCCTGGACCAGCACCTGCTGCAGGGTGGTGCAGCCGCCCCCGCCGAGTTCGGCCGGCATGTTGGTCGAGTGCAGGCCCAGCTCGCGGGCGCGCTTGGCGTGCCCGGCGGTCACGTCGGCGGGCAGTTCGCCGCCGGAGGCCTCAGCCTGCTCCTCGAACGGGATGAGCTCGTCCGCGAAACCGCGGGCTCGGGCCTGGATGGCCAGGTCTTCGCTCGACAATCCGTACATCCGGCAATCCTCCCTCGGGCGCGCAGCCGTATTGACTGAATGTTCAGTCTATGCCAGCATCGGTCGTGTGCCAATGAGGACCGCTGGGGCGGTGGTGGGGTGGCGGGCGTGCCGATGACGACGGCTGATGCCGTGGTGGTGGGCGGCGGGACGGTGGGCGCGTGGTGCGCGTGCTTCCTCCGCCGGGCCGGGCTGGACCGGGTCGTGCTGGTCGAGAAGGGCTATCTCGGGCAGGGCGCGAGCAGCCGGGCGGCCGGGATCGTCCGGATGCAGGGCGGGACACCCGAGGCGGTGCGGCTGGGTGTCTGGTCCCGCGAGTTCTACCTGCGCCAGCGGGACGAGATCGGCACCGACTCGGGGTTCACCCAGCAGGGCTACCTGCTCCCCTGCTTCACCGAGGCGGCGGTCGCCGCGGCCGGCGAGCGGATGGCCATGCAGACCGCCCTCGGCGTGCCGGTGCGCTGGCTCGACCCGGACGAGCTGGACAAGCTCAATCCGACGCTGGCGCCGGGGCAGACGCTCGGCGGCACCTTCTGCGTCCAGGACGGGTACATCACGCCGCCGCGCAACGTGGCCGCCTACACGGTGGCGCTGCTGCGCAGCGGAGTCGAGGTCGCCGAGCACGTCGCGTTCCGAGGTCTGACCCGGGGCGGCGTCGACACCAGCCAGGGGCGGATCGACGCGGGCCTGGTGGTGCTCACCGGCGGACCGAAGCTGGCCGCGGTGGGCCGACTGGCCGGCCTGCGCATCCCGGCGGGCGGCGTCCGGCACCAGGTCGCAGTGACCGAGCGGCATCCGGATCTGGATCCCGCGCGGGTACCGATGGTGTTCGACCTGGCCGCGGGGCTGTACTGGCGGCCCGAGGAGGGCGGCCTGCTGTTCGGGATGAGCAACCCGGACGAGCCGCCGGGCGAGAACCGCGAGGTGGACGAGGGCTACCTGGCCCGGATGCGGGCGCGGCTGGCCCGCCTGGTCCCGGTCACCGCCGGGCTCGGGCTGCGCCGCATCTGGGCCGCGACCATCGACTACACCCCGGACCACCTGCCGATCATCGGCCGCGCACCCGGGCTGGACCACGTCACAGTGGCCAGCGCCGGCGGCGCGGGCATGATGTGGGGCCCCGGCGTAGCGAGGGCGGCCGCCGACATCGCGCTCACCGGGTCCACCGACGTGCTGGACGTGTCCTCGCTCGGCCTGGACCGCTTCGACGAGGCCGGACGCAGCCGCCTGGCCAGTGACCCCATCGCTCTGCCCTTCCCGGAAAGGATCTCCTCGCCATGATCACTGTCACCCCGTTCCTGGCCGACGCGGCCCACGCCAAGCTCGAGGAGTGGGGGCCGCTGGACGAGGCCCTGCCCATTTCCGGCGGCGAGCCGATGCAGACCTCCGGTACCACGCTGTGGACCGGAGAGGGCGACCAGGAAGCCGGGGTCTGGGAGTGCACCGCGGGGCCGTCCCGGTGGAGCCTGGAGAACAACGAGTTCGTGCACATCCTGTCCGGCCGGATGACCGTGACGCCCGACGGCGGCGAGCCGGCCGAGATCGGGCCGGGCGACACCGCGGTGTTCCCCCGCGGCTGGACCGGGACCTGGCAGATCCACGAGACAATCCGGAAGCTGTACGTGCTCTTCTAAGCGGTGTTTCTAGGCGGAGGCTCTGGTGTCCCTGGCTGATTTCCCCCGGTATCCGCTGCTGTTCGGGCCGAGCCCGATCCATCCGCTGGAGCGGCTGACCGCCCACCTGGGCGGCGCGGCCATCTGGGCCAAGCGGGAGGACTGCAACTCCGGGCTCGCCTATGGCGGGAACAAGACCCGCAAGCTGGAGTACCTGGTCCCGGACGCGCTGGCCCAGGGCGCGGACACGCTGGTCTCGATCGGCGGGGTGCAGTCCAACCACACCCGCCAGGTCGCCGCGGTCGCGGCCAAGCTGGGCCTGAAGGCCAGGCTGGTCCAGGAGAGCTGGGTCGACTGGCCCGACTCGGTCAACGACCGGGTCGGCAACATCTTGCTCTCCCGGATCATGGGCGCCGACGTCCGGCTGGTGGCCGAGGGCTTCGGCATCGGCATCAAGAGCAGCTGGGAGCAGGCGCTGGAGGACGTCCGCGCTGGCGGCGGGAGGCCGTACGCCATCCCGGCGGGCGCCTCCGATCACCGGCTGGGCGGTCTCGGGTTCGCGAATTGGGCCTACGAGGTCCAGCAGCAGGAGCAGGAACACGGGCTGTTCTTCGACACCATCATCGTGTGCAGCGTGACCGGCTCCACCCAGGCCGGGATGATCGCCGGCTTCGCCGGCCAGGACCGGCCGCGGCAGGTGATCGGCATCGACGCGTCGGCCCGGATCGCGGAGACCCGGGCCCAGGTCGAGAAGATCGCCCGGAACACCGCCGAGCTCATCGGGCTGGGCCGGGACCTGCGGGACGACGAGATCACCGTGCTGGAGGGCTGGGCCGGGGACCACTACGGCATCCCGGTGCGGTCCACGCTGGACGCGATCCGGCTGACCGGGCGGCTGGAGGGCATGATCATCGACCCGGTGTACGAGGGCAAGTCGATGGCCGGGCTCCTCGACCTGGTCCGCACCGGCCGGATCGGCCGGGACTCCACCGTGCTCTACGCCCACCTGGGCGGGCAGCCCGCCCTCAACGCCTACAGCGCCCTGTTCCGCTGACCAGTGCCGCCTCGGTCTGGCTCAGCCGCAAGTAACCGCTCGCTGAACAGGGGCGCAAACCGGGACCATTGACCGATTCCCCGGTGGTGCGCGACCCTGAATGTCATGGTCTGGCGGATCCATTTCACGGCCGAGGACCTCGAGCGGATCCAGGTCAGGCCGACCCTCGGCCCGCTGGCCGAGACCGTGAAGGCCATGGGCCTGCTGCGCTGCACGCAGCAGCCCCGCGCGCCGTACCGGCAGTGGCGCGGCCAGGTGAAGGACAGGCTCACGCCGCAGATGATCGCGCTGACGGCGCTGATCCCGCCCGGGACCAAGGGCGTGGACCTGCCCATGCTCACCGGCACCGCGCCGACCATAGAGCAAGGCGTCCAGGCCCTGCTGGCCGTGCCCCGCGAGCACCTGCTGGTGGAGATGGAGTTCACCGACCGGGAGCATAGCCTGCCCGCCGCCGCGTGGGCGGTCGCCGAGACCGGCGGCCGGGCCCGGCTCCAGCTCGCTGGCCATGGTCGGCCGGACCATGGCCAGCTCGGACCACCGGCTGTGGTTTCCAGCCTCAGGATCACCATCGGCCCAGGCGCGCCGCAAACCCTTTCAGGTGTGGCTTAAACCGGCTGATTGACAGCTGACACAGAAAGAACGGCGGCGCGGCCCGTTCCGGCACCACCGCGGCCATCCGGGGCACGGACAGGCGGGTCAGCGCGGCCGCGCCCAGGGTGACGAGGCTGGCCACGGCGGCAAGCCCGGGCAGATGCACCGCCTGGGCCAGGAAGGGCCCGGCCATGGCGCCGGTCAGGCCCGCCGCGGCCTCGCCGGTCAGGAAGACGGCGCTGATCCGGCCGAGGACCGCGTTGGGGATGATGCGCTGCATGGCGGTCTGCGGGATCACCTCGGACATCGAGCCGAACATCCCGATGGCGACCGCGGCCGGCAGCGCGGTAGCCATCTGTGCGGACGTGAACAACGCGAAGTACCCGGCGGCGGTGGCCGTCAGGCTCGCCGTCAGCAGGGTACGCGGCTGGACCCGGTCCAGCAGCGCGCGGAGGACCGGGGCGCCGAGCAGGAAGCCCACGCCCAGGGCGGACAGCAGGAAGCCGGTGTGCTCGCTGCCGCCGAGCCGGCGGACCCCGAGGGGGATGAGCATGGCGCTGAGCGAGGCGTTCGCGGCCAGGAAGATGACCGTGACGGGCAGCAGCGCCCGCGCCACCGGCTGGCCGCGCAGCACGCGAGCGCCCTCGGCCAGGTCGCGGGCCGCCCCGGTGATCGGCGTGGTACGGCTGGCGTGGCTCCCTGCTGGCCTCGAGGTCAGGGCGTTGGCGGCCGCGGAGATCAGGTAGCTCAGGACGTCGGCGCAGATCAGCCACCGGACGCCGTAGGCGGTCAGGAGAATGCCGCCGAGCGGCCCGCCGACCAGCCGCACGGCTCCGTCGGCCAGGGCGTTGAGCGAGTTGGCGCTGCTCAGCAGCGTCCCGGTGCCCACCAGGGCCGGGGTGCGAGCCTGCCAGGCCGGCATGTACAGCACGCCGCCGCTGCTCTCGGCGAGCAGGGCGGCATAGAGTACCCAGCAGCGGCCGGGAGAGATGCCGAACAGCATCACGGCGACCGCGCCCGCGCGGAACAGGCTGGTCGCGATCATCAGCCGGCGCCGGTCCCACCGGTCGGCGACCACGCCGGCCACCGGCCCGAGGACCAGGACCGGCAGGTACTGCGCGGCGAGCGTGAGCCCGGTGTCGCGCAGCGAACCGGTGACCAGGAGGACGTGCGCGGGGATGGCCAGGACCAGCAGCCACGTGCCGAGAGCGCTGATCACGCTGCCGCACCACAGCAGCCGGAAATCCCGTATCCGCAGCGCCTGGAACATGGGTGCCGCCTGTCTTGTCCGGCCTGGTTAGTATTCTGTCAGAATATCTTTATCTATTATTGTCTTGTCAAGACAGGAGGGCCGTGGAGGATTCAGCGATCGGCCGCCAGCTGCGGGCCCGGCGGACGGCGGCGGGCCGGACCGTGGCCTCGGTCGCCGCTGACGCGGGCCTGTCCGTCCCCTACATCGCCAATCTGGAGAACGGCCGCGGCAACCCGACGACCGCGGCCCTGCGCAGGCTGGCCGAGGCCCTGGACCTGCGGCTGGTCGTTACCCTCGCCCCGGAGGAAGATGGCGCGGCCGCGGCACCGGAGGTTCCCGCCTCGCTCGTCCGGCTGGGCCGCACCCGCCGGTTCCGGCAGACAGCCGCGGCCATGGCCGCGGCGCTGGACCGGGACGCCGACGATCTCTCGGCCCACCTCGTGGCCGCGCTGGCCGCGCTCGCGCAGGCGATGGGCCGGGAGCTGGCCGAGGCGGACTGGTGGCGGCTGCTGGACGCGCTGCTGCTGATCGCCGCTCACCCGTCGGCGCCCTGAGCCCTTCCTGAAGCCGGATGAAACCCCGGGATTCGCTACGCCAGGGGGCAGTGAAACCCGGGTTCCCCCCCTCACATTCTTTTGGCACCGGGACGGACGAGGGGCGGCCGACCTGGCGGTTGCGCCTCGGCGTGGCCTGGGGCGGCCTGCGCGAAGGAGGTCGCCAAGCCGGACGCGCCGGTAAGGCGGCGGTCAAGCGCACGTCCAGCAGATGGCTGATGGCCGTGGCGGCCGGGTTGATCGGCGCCAACCTTCCCTGGAATCTGAAGGCCTCGCTGCCGCCGTCCAGGGCGTGGCAGGCGACGGCGACCTTCGACGCGCTGGCTGGGATCATCGCGTTTACCGGCGCGGCCGTGCTGGCCAGCGGCCTGGTCGCCCTCCCGGCGTTCGTCGCCTTCCTCCGGGCGGGAGGCTGGCCGAAGATCCGGCGCCGGGTGGCCCGGGCCGCGGGAGCCACGATGGCGGCCGGAGCCGGGCTGACCGGGTGAGGATCTGGGGGCGGTGCGCGACCAGTTGTTCCATGCGCGGTCGCACGACCTCCGCTGTGCCCGCACCGTTACGGGGCGACATGATCTTGGTGTCACCCACCATTGACAGCCTCAGGGACGAACGGCCAGGCTTCCGATCAGGCCGCTCGTGACCGGTTCACGGACACTCGTCCGCCAGCGGCCCATGGCAGCAGCAAGACAGCATTCAGCGCCCTTGGAGGTTCTATGACGACGGCAGCGGACCTGGAAGCGGGACGGCCGCTGGTTTTCCGCAACGCGACGGTGCTCACTATGGACGACGGGCACCGGATCCTGGCCGGCGCCGACGTGCTGATCACCGGGGAGCGGATCGCGGCGGTCGGCCCGAACCTGCAGGTGCCCGAGGGCACCGCGGAGATCGACGCGACCGGCGGCATTGTCATGCCGGGCATGATCGACACCCACCGGCACATGTGGCAGACGGCCATGCGGGCCTACGGCGCCGACTGGACCCTGACCCAGTATTTCGTCTGGTACTACCTGAACTGGGGCAAGAAGTTCCGCCCGCAGGACGTCTACGCCGGGAACCTGCTGGCGGCCATTGAGTCGATCGACGCCGGGGTGACCACCACGGTGGACTGGTCGCACGGGCTGCAGACCACCGACCACGCCGATGCCGCCACCGACGCCCTGGAGGAGGCGCGCGGGCGGTTCGTCCTGGCCTACGGGAACATCCAGCAGGGCTCGTGGGAGTGGAGCACCACGCCGGAGTTCCGCGACTTCTATGTGCGCCGGTTCGACGGCAAGGGTGACATGCTCGGGTTCGCGATCGCCTTCGACATCCCCGGTGACGACCCGGCGTTCCCGGAGAAGGCCACCTTCGAGGTGGCCCGCGAGATGGGCGTGCCGGTGACCACCCACGCCGGGGTGTACGGGATCACCCTCGACGCGGGCGTCCGGCGAATGTACGAGAACGGTTTCTGCACCCCGTCGACGGTCTACGTGCACTCCGCATCGCTGTCCCCCGACTCGTATCACATGATCGCCGCCACCGGCGGTTCGGTGTCGGTCTCGACCGAGAGCGAGTGCAGCGCCGGGCAGGGTTATCCGCCCACCTGGAAGCTCCGCAAGTACGGCATCCCGGTCTCGCTGTCCCAGGACACCAGCGTCTGGTGGAGCGGCGACATCTTCTCGGCCATGCGGGCCACGCTCAGCGCCGACCGGGTCATGGACCACTTCGAGAATCACAACCAGGGCAAGGCCGTCACCAACCACCACCTGCGGGCCGAGCAGGTCGTCGACTGGGCCACCCGCGGCGGGGCGAAGGCCATCGGCCTGGACTCCGCTATCGGCAGCGTGCAGGAGGGCAAGAAGGCCGACCTGGTGCTGATCAAGAACGACGAGTCACCGGTCAGCTTCCCGATCCTGCACCCCTACGGCCACGTGGTCTACCAGGCCCAGCGCGGCGACGTGCACACCGTGGTGGTGAACGGGCGGGTGGTCAAGTTCGACCACAAGCTGGTCGGCGTCGACCTGGCCAAGGCCCGGCGGGCGATCGACGAGACCGTCGGCTACCTCAAGGGCGAGCTCGGCGAGCAGGCCTGGGAAGAGGGCATGAACCCCGAGATCCCCGAGCACGAGACCTTGGCTAACCCGTACACCTACACGGGGGCGGCCGCGTGGAAGGAAGACGAAGAGTAGCGCGGCCGCACGGAAGGAAGACGAAGACAAGCTCCAGGCCAAGCGGAGCCCCGGCGATGCCGGGGCTCCGCTTTCATGCTGCTGGGGCGGCTGGTGCCACGGTCCGTTCCGTCAAAAATTCAGGTCTGGCGCAGACGGGACCAGGCGTCGAGGCCGACGGCGATGAGCAGGATGCCGCCGAGCGCGATCTGCTCGTAAAGCGGGTTGAGGCCGAGCAGGTCGAACCCGTTGCCGATCAGGGCGATGAACAGGACACCGACCACCGTGCGCCACATCGCGCCCTCGCCGCCGAGGATGCTGGTCCCGCCCACCACGATGCCGGCCAGCACCGTGAAGGTGAGCGTGGTCTCGCCGTTGGAGGCCTGGGCGCTCAGCACCCGCGAGGCGTCGATGACCCCGCCCAGGGCCGCCGCGCCGCCGCTGAGCACGAACGTGATCAGCTTGATGCGCTGGACGCGGACGCCGGACAGACGGGCCGCCTCGGCGTTGCTGCCGCTCGCGTAGATGTAGCGCCCCGCCGTGGTCCGGGACAGCACGACGGCGAGGGCCACGACGACGGCCAGCATGGTCCAGGTTGAGGTGTTCACGGTCAGGAACGACGACCGGGCCAGGTCGGCGAAGCCCGGATGGGTGTAGTCGATCACCAGGTTCCCGCCCGTGACCAGGCTGGCCAGCCCGCTGACCACGAACGACATGGCCAGCGTGGCGATGAGGGCGTTGATCCTGAAGGCGGTGACGATCACCCCGTTGACCAGCCCGACCCCCAGGCCCACCGCGACGCCGGCCACGATGGCGACACCCGGTGGGGCGAACAGTGCGAGGTGCGCCGCCGTCACTCCGGCCAGCGCGTAGACGGCGCCGACCGACAGGTCGATGCCTCCGGCCACAAGCACCAGCGTGCCGGCCGCGGCGATGATGAGCGTCGAGGCCTGCTGGTCGAGGATGTCGAGCAGGTTGACCTTGGTGAAGAACGGCCCGCTCCACACGGACAGCACGATGAACAAGATGAGGAACGGGTAGAAGATCCCGGCCCGGCGCAGCCCGGTGGCGAGTGCGGCCGGCGCCGGTACCGACGGCAGGCCGCGGCTGGTCCGAGCCTGCGTCAGGTCCTTCTGGTCCATCACGCACCTCTTCCCGGGCCTGCATCGGAGGCGCCGAAGGCCGCCCCGAGTATGGCCGCTTCGGTCATGGCCTCGCCACGGAACTCGGCGGCGATCCGGCCGGCCCGCATCACCAGCACCCGATTCGCGAGCCCGAGGATCTCCTCGGCATCGGAGGAGATGAGCAGCACGCCCAGGCCCTCGGCGGCGAGCGAGGTCAGCAGTTCGTAGATGGCGCGCTTGGCGCCGACGTCCACGCCCCGGGTCGGCTCGTCGGCGACCAGGACCCGCGGTCCCCGCAGCAGGATCCGGGCGAACATGGCCTTCTGCTGGTTGCCCCCGGACAGCGTGCTGACCGGCGCCGCCTGCGTGGGCACCCGCACGCCGACCTGGCCTAGCGCGCTGGTCACTGCCTGCCGTTCGGCCCGGCGCCGGACCACGCCAAGGTCGCTGAGCCGGGCCAGGCTGGCCAGGCTCACGTTCTCCGCGATCGGGCGTCCGAGCATGAGGCCTTGTTCCTTGCGTGATTCGGGAATCATGGCCACCCCAGCGCGTAGCGCGGCCCACGGGCCGGGACCCGGCAGCATGGTGGCGATCCGACGCCGGGCGCC
>Ga0187817_10001174_pt1 | contig 12538 bp, 11 predicted proteins | sample NC_wetland_sal_i_17_FD_132431 | JGI IMG/M metagenome (GOLD analysis project Ga0187817, IMG submission 132431) | Wetland sediment microbial communities from Neuse River Estuary, North Carolina, USA - SO4_2 | ecosystem: Environmental > Aquatic > Freshwater > Wetlands > Sediment | place: USA...
CAGGATGCCGGCTTCGCGCGGCGTGGAATCCGGTTGCGGCAGTTCGGGCAGAAGGTCATCGAACTCGTGGGCGGCAAGCGCATCCATCCCGGGTGGAGCGTGCCGGGCGGCGTACAGACGGCGGTCACTGCCGTTGTGCGGGATGAAATTGCCGCCTGGGTGCCGGAGGCGCTGGAATCGATGGGAATCGCGCTCGACCGCATGAAGTCACTCATCGACTCGTTTCGCGAGGAGATCGAACATATCGGGAACTTCCCTTCGTTGTTCCTCGGCACGGTGAACGATGATGGAGCGCTGGAATTTTACGACGGGCGGATTCGCATTGCGGACAGCGAAGGCAACACCGTGGCGGACGGCCTCGATCCGCTGCGCTATCACACCTACCTGGGCGAGGCGAGTGAAGAGTGGTCGTTCATGAAATTTCCCTACTACAAGCCACTGGGCTATCCCGGCGGCAAGTATCGCGTGGGGCCTCTGGCGCGGCTGAACGTGGCTACGTCGGCCGGCACCCCGCGCGCCGAGCGCGAACTGCGCGAGTTTAAGCATCGCGCCAAGGGAGCGGTGTGCCAGTCGTTTCACTATCACCTGGCGCGCCTGATCGAGATGCTGCACGCGGTGGAACGAATCGAAGAGTTGGTTGCCGACCCGGAACTGCTGAGTGAAGATGTGCGCACGAAGGCCATTCCCAACCGGCGCGAAGGTATCGGCTCCTGTGAGGCGCCGCGCGGTACGCTGTTCCATCACTATTTCGTGGACGCCGATGGGCTAATCCGGAAGGCGAACCTGCTCATTGCTACTTCACAGAACAATCTGGCCATGAACCAGGCTGTGGAGCAGACGGCCAAGCATTTCGTCCTCCCGCGCCAGTTGCGCGAGGGCATGCTGAATCGCGTGGAGGCCGCCATCCGCTGTTACGATCCGTGCCTTTCCTGCTCGACGCACGCCCTGGGTCAGATGCCGCTGATCATCGAAATTCGCGGGCGCTCGGGCGAATTGTTGGACCGCGTCGAAAGGGGCTAGAACGTGGCCGCCCTTGTCGTCGCCGTGGGCAACACGCTGCGCGGCGACGATGGCGTGGCCCACCGCGTGGCGGACCTTCTCGGCGCGCACCCAGGCGTTGAGGTGCGCCGCGTGCACCAGCTCACCCCCGAGTTAGCCGAAGAAATGGCGCGCGCGACAACCGTCGTGTTCGTGGATGCCGACGTACAGGCGAGCGCGGCGTGGTTGGAACGTCTCACGGCGACCCCTCAGAGCGCGCCGATCACCCACACGATGACGCCGAACGCAGTCGTAATGCTTGCCGCGCGGCTATACGAATTTCAGGGCGAAGCCTTCTTGTGCCATGTGCCGGCAGCGGATTTCAGCCCCGGCAGCGAGCTGACACCCATTGCCGAAGCAGGAGCCCGCGCCGCCGCAGAGAAAATAATCCTTCTTCTGTAGCGCAGGTGCGGAAACCTGCGTTACAGTGACGCGCCCGGCGCCGGAAGATCGCGGTATGTCACGGTGCGGTCGATAGTCGTCAGCGCCTTGCCATCGGCTTCCGCGTACGGGTAAACGAAATAATTCAGAGGCTCGCCGGACTGTGCCGGACTCAGCACCAGGTCCCGGCCTCGCGTGAACTCGACACGGTTTTCATCGTGCGCCCCGAAGAAATACTCCCGGCGGGAAGGATCCTTGGACGCCTCAGAAGCGTCGATGGGAACCCAGCCGAGGCCCCTGGCATAAAACTCCGCCCAGCAGTGATAACCGGCAATCTGACCTGAACCGCGTTCTGCCGGCACCGGAAAACCAATGGCAAATCGCGCCGGAATTCCCAGTGCGCGGGCGTAGCCGATGAAAATCGCGTGGAAATCAGTGCAGTTTCCGCGACGATTCTCGCAGGCGTAATAGATATCGCCGCGGCCCCAGCCCTTGCCGGTCTTGTCGTACTTCACGGTTGCGACGACGTGCTTGTAGATGGCTCGTGCCTTCTCCAGATCGGTCTTCGCGTGCGCCGCTTCCACAACTTCGGTGGCCCAGGACCGGATTTGATTGTCGAGCGGAACAAGCCGGTCGGCCTTGAGCCAACGCGCCAGATCATCACCAGCCGGTTCGACGTTTCCGGCTGAAACGGTCACAAGCTCCTTCCTGTGCTCACGACGGGTGACGTTGAAGCGAACCGTCACTTGAATTGTCGAAACTTTCGAATGTTCCACGCGCAAATGAAGGATCCGGTTGCCCAGTGAATCGGCGCTTATCTGATACGGCGAAGCGGCCTCGACTCGCAGGTTTGAGATTTGCTGATACGGATCATCATGCGGCACCGGCATCCATAGATCCACCTGCTGGGTTTCCGCCGGGATGTCTTTCACCAGCGCTGAGTATTCGAATGCCAGAGAACGAGCGCGCGGCGCATCGGCGGGGAATAGCAGCGCCGGCGAGAACACGGCGAGAAACAGCCGGAACGTAAAAGGGTGAGACACCTTTCGATTATAATCTCGCGCCTTCCATCCCTTTTTCGTTATACGCTGTTAATTTCAAGGAGACCTACCTGTGAAGTGGTTTGATTACGCCGCGCCTGCGTCTGTAGCCGAGGCTGTCGGGCTGTTGACGGCGCACCCCGGGGCGCGCCTGCTTGCCGGCGGCACCGACCTGCTGGTGCAACTTCGCGCCGGTCGCAAAGAGACGGACCTGGTGGTGGACGCTAAGCACATCCCCGAGCTGAATACGATTGGTTACGACGGAGCCAGCGGCCTGACTTTGGGAGCCGCGGTTCCGTGCTATCGAATTTACAAAGACAAGAACGTCACGGGAGCGTATCCCGCGCTGGCTGAAGTCGCCTCCCTGATCGGCGGTACGCAGATTCAGGGCCGAGCATCCATCGGCGGCAATCTTTGCAACGCCGCGCCCAGCGCCGATTCGGTGCCCTTGCTGATCGCGCTGCGCGCTACCTGCCGCATTACGGGGCCCCGAGGGTCGCGCGAGATCGCGGTGGAAGATTTTTGCACGGCGCCTGGACGAACGGTGCTTCAGCCCGGCGAGTTGTTGGTGTCGCTGCACCTGCCGCCGCGCGAGCCTAATTCCGGGGCACGATACCTGCGTTTCATACCGCGCAACGAAATGGATATCGCGGTGGCTGGCGCCGGCGTCCAGGTGGTTCTGGAAAACGGCCGATTCCTGTCGGCGCGCGTCGCGCTGGCTGCCGTCGCGCCCACACCGCTCTTCGTCCGCGAAGCCGGCGAAGCGCTAGCCGGCAGTCCGGTTGAGGAAGCCAGCATCGCCACAGCCGCCGAGGTTGCGCGCAAGAGTGCCCGGCCCATTACTGATATGCGCGGCACCGCCGATTACCGAAGCCATTTGTGCGCCGTTCTCACGCGGCGCGCGCTCGAGGCCGCCGTGTCGAGAGCCAGGGGGAAGAACTAGCCATGCACGCCAAGGTTCGAGTACAAACCACCATCAACGGAGAGCCGCAGGAATTCCTGTGCGAACCCCGCCAGAGCCTGCTCGAGTGCCTGCGCGACATTCTCGGCCTGACCGGCACCAAGGAGGGCTGCAATGACGGCAATTGCGGCGCCTGCACGGTGCTGCTGGACGACCGCGTTGTAACGTCCTGCCTGGTGCTGGGCGTGGAGGCCCAGGGCTGCCAGATCACCACCATCGAAGGCATTGCCAAGGGCAGCGAGTTGCATCCATTGCAGCGGTCGTTCCTGGAAAACGCCGCCTTGCAGTGCGGTATCTGCACGCCCGGCTTTATCGTGGCTGCCAAGGCGCTACTCGATCAGCAGCCGAATCCGAGCGAAGACGAAATCCGTTTGTGGCTCGCCAACAATCTCTGCCGGTGCACCGGATATGACAAAATCATCCGTGCGGTGAAACAGGCGGCGGAACAAATCCAGGAGGTGAACGCATGAAGACGCAAGAGTACACGGTCGTCGGCACGCGCCCGGTGCGGCATGACGGCGCCGACAAAGTGACCGGCCGGGCTCTCTACGGCGCCGACTTCCAGATGGCTGGGCTGCTCTACGGGCACATCCTGCGCAGCCAGCACGCGCACGCTCGCATCCGACGTATCGATACGAGCAAGGCGGAGCAACTGCCGGGAGTCAAAGCAATTGTCACCGCCGGCGATTTTCCACAAACGCCGGACCGGCTGGTCGATCTCGGCGAAGGCGACACGCCGCTGAGCTACGCGCGCGGCAACGTGCTCGCCAAAGGGAAGGTGCTCTACAAAGGGCACGCCCTCGCTGCCGTCGCGGCCACCAATGTTCATATCGCAGAAGAGGCGGCTGGCCTGATCGAGGTGGAGTATGAGGCGCTTCCGTGCGTGCTCACCGCGCCGGAAGCCATGCAGGATGGCGCGCCCATTCTTCACGACGACCTCAAAACCAAGGAATTCGGCGAACAAACCGGCCGCGTCAGCAACGTCGCCGAGCATTTCCGCCACGTGATGGGCGATGTCAACGCCGGCTTTGCGGAGGCGGACGTAATCGTAGAGCGTGAGTTCCACACCGCGACCGTTCACCAGGGTTACATCGAGCCCCACAACGCCACCGCGCTGTGGAATAACGACGGCCGCATCCTGGTATGGTGCAGCACCCAGGGCTCGTTTGTCGTGCGCGACGTGACCGCCTGTCTTCTGGACGTTCCCGTATCGCGCATCAAGGTCACGCCCATGGAAATTGGCGGCGGCTTCGGCGGCAAGATCAACGTATATCTCGAGCCGGTGGCCGCGTTGCTCTCGAAGAAAACCGGCAAGCCCGTGAAGATCGTGATGTCGCGCAAGGACGTCTTCGAGGGTACCGGGCCGACACCGGGCTCCTACATCAAAGTCAAAATGGGCGCGCGAAAGGATGGCCGGATTACTGCGGCCCAGGCTTACATGGCCTATGAAGCGGGCGCCTATCCGGGCTCGATGGTCGCTCCGGGCGCCATGTGCGTGTTCGCGGCTTACGATATTTCCAATGTCGTGATCGATGGCTTCGACGTGGTGGTGAACAAGCCCAGCACCGCGGCCTACCGCGCGCCGGGCGCGACCAACGCGGCCTTCGCCGCCGAGAGCGTGGTGGACGAGATCGCAGAGAAGCTCGGCGCCGATCCGCTCGATTTCCGCCTCAAGAATGCAGCCAAAGAGGGAACCCGGCGCGCCGATGGGCCGAAGTACCGCCGCATCGGCTGCGTCGAAGTGATCCAGGCCATGAAGAACCACCCGCACTATTCAGCGCCGCTCGGCGGGCCCAATCGCGGGCGCGGCGTCGCCGTGGGCTTCTGGTTTAACGTCGGTCTGCCCTCCAGTTGCACCATCAGCGTGAGCGCGGACGGAACAGTGAATCTCGTGGAAGGCTCGACCGATATCGGCGGCACGCGCACGTCCATCGCCATGCAAGCTGCGGAGGTTCTCGGAATTCCCGCCGAAGATGTTCGCCCCACCGTTGTGGATACCGACTCGGTCGGCTTTACCGCGGTTACGGGCGGCAGCCGCACGACCTTCGCCACCGGCTGGGCGGCCTATGAAGCCGCTCAGGACGTGGTGCGGCAGATGAAGGAACGCGCCGCCAAGATCTGGGAGACCGAGGCGGCCTCCGTCACCCTGGAGCGCGGTGTGTTTCACTCCGCTGACAAGCGGTTGACATTTCCGGAACTGGCCGCGAAGCTCGATCAGACCGGTGGGCCGGTGGTCGGCCGTGGTGCAGTGAACCCGCGCGGTGTGGGTGGCTCGTTCTCCGGCTGCATCGCGGATGTAGAGGTCGATCCGGAAACCGGCAAAGTAACGATCCTGCGCTTCACGTCGGTCCAGGACGCTGGGAAGGCCATCCATCCCAGCTACGTCGAGGGGCAAATGCAGGGAGGCAGCGTACAGGGCATTGGCTGGGCGCTCAACGAAGAATACTACATGAACGAGGCAGGCTCGATGATGAATTCCAGCTTGCTCGATTACCGCATGCCAACGGCGCTCGACCTGCCCATGATCGATACCGTGATTGTTGAAGTGCCCAATCCGGGGCATCCGTTCGGCGCGCGCGGAGTCGGGGAAGCCAACATCGTGCCGCCGCCCGGCGCCATCGCCAACGCCATCTACCGCGCAGCCGGAGTGCGCATGAACCGGCTGCCCATGAATCCACCAGCCATCATGCAGGCGATCTGGAGCCAAAGGGATTGAAGCTTGCCCACGGTTTTTATTCCGACGCTTCTACGGACCCTAACCGGCGGCCGATCCAGCGTTGAAGTGGAGGGGGCTACCGTGCGCCAGGTGATCGACAACCTGGAGCAAGCCTGGCCCGGAATCCGCGAGCGGTTACTGGATCAGGGCAAGCTGCGGCCGAACATTTCCATAGCCGTGGATGGCGAAGTTACGCCTATGGGATTACTCGAGCCCGTCACGCCATCGAGCGAGGTGCATTTCATTGCCGCTATCAAGGGCGGTGCGCCTGCGCCGGATGCTCAGCGCCATTTATAGAACGTCAGCACGTAGTGCTTGCCGTCCCGGTCGAACTCGGTGATGAGTTTTCCGTCAGGGCTCAACCGGCTTGAGGCGCGTAGCCGCGAAAGCCACAGCATCCCTTGGCTGTACTGCCAGGTCCCCGTCTGCCGTCCCCAGGTGTAGGTGTGGTCTGGTTTCAACTCGAGCCCCGGCTCGGCGGCGCACGATTGGGAGGACGGTTCCGAGCCGCGGATCGAGGAGCACGCCCAGGCACCCGCAATCGGTTCGCCGAGCCGGCTCATCACGTAAAGCGAAAGGATCAGCCCAGCTAACATCATCAGGCCGCGCACAGACGTATCTCCCCACAATATTTATCGGCTCTGAACGTGGTTTCATTAGAGCCCGGCCCACGAGTGTGGTACATTCTCGCCCAGACTCAATACTGATTTCTCATGGACGTCATCCGAACCTTGCTCGACCGGCAAGATGTATCCACGCCTGTGCTGCCCGAAGATCTGCGGGCACTTTACGGTGGCGACCTTTACCTTCCTGCGGCCGGCGAGGTGCGGCCCTACGTGATCGGCAACTTCGTCAGCACGCTGGACGGTGTAGCCAGCTTCGCCGTGCCCGGACACGCGGGCGGCGGCGATATCAGCGGGTTCAATTCCGCTGACCGGTTCATCATGGGGCTTCTACGCGCTTCGGCCGATGCGGTCATGGTAGGCGCCGCCACCTTAGACGAAGTCAGCCAGTCGCATTTATTTGTCGCGGAATCCATCTACCGCACTGCTGCCGGCTCCTACGCGCGTTATCGCCGCGAGATCCTCGGCAAGCCGCAACATCCGCTCACCGTGATCGTCACCGGCAAAGGCAATGTGGATTTGCGACGAGCCGTTTTTCAAACCCCCGGTGTGCGTACCGTGATCCTCACTACACCAGAGGGCCACGCGCGCCTGTCCGCTGCGGGCGCCCAGTCGTTGCTATCAACAGAAGTTCGCGTGATACCGGCGCCGGGTTCGCGGCTGCCCGCCGGCCCTCTGGTGGAACTGCTCCAGCGTGAGTACGGCGTTCGCCTGCTCCTGCATGAGGGCGGGCCTGCCCTGTTCGGCGGCTTCGTGGCCGAGGGGCTTGTGGATGAGTTCTTCCTTACCATCGCGCCGCAGCTCGCAGGACGCAAGTCGGAAAGCCGCCGCCCCGGCATGATTGCGGGCATCGAGTTCCTCCCCGGCGACGCTCCCTGGCTCGAACTCGTGAGCGTCAAGCAGTCCGTGGACCACCTCTACCTGCGCTACCGGAAGCGCGTTGTACCCGCGTGATTCTGGCATCGTAACCCATCTGTTACACTAAGGCTCTCCACGAGGTCCATTGGGTCAAATTCCACGCGTTGCTTTTTTTACTGATGCGTTTCACGAGGCCACCGGGGTAGGCACGCTCAGCCGGGAATTTGAGTCTTTTGCGCGGCGCCACGAACTTCCCTTCTTCAGTGTGCACGCAGGAAGAGACACAGAGCTTAAGCCGGGAGGCTCCGTCACCGCGCTTGAATTACGCCGAAGCCCTCTGGCGTTCGGGCTGGACTATGACCTGCGTTGCGACCCCTTCCTTACCCGCCACAGAGATTTCGTGCTGGCCGAATTAGCCTCTTTCAAAGCCGACTTAGTTCACATCACGGGGCCGGGGGACCTGGGCATTCTGGGAGCCTGGATCGCTCACGATCTGCGCGTGCCGCTGGTGGCCTCGTGGCACACGAACCTGCAGGAATACGCCCAGAAACGCCTGTACAAATCGCTCCAATGGTTCCCTGAAAATCTACGCCGCTCGATCAGTCGCGCGGCCGAAACCGGATCCCTGCGCGCGCTCATGCTCTTCTATACCATGGGCCGGTTGCTGATGGCGCCCAACCAGGAGACCGTCGAGCTGCTCGAGCAACGAACAGGGAAACCGGCGGTCCTGATGGGCCATGGTGTGGACCTTGAGTTGTTTCATCCCGCGCGGCGTGCCCGGCAACACAGCCTGTTTACGCTCGGTTATGTCGGACGTCTGGCGCCGGAGAAAAACGTACGGGCGCTTGCCGGCATTGAGCAGGCCCTCCTCCGGCGTGGCATGCGCGACTTTCGTCTGGTCGTGGTTGGCCGCGGAAGCGAAGAGAACTGGCTCAAAGCGCATCTCAAGCACGCGGAATTCACGGGAACTCTGCGCGGTGTCGAACTCGCCCGCACTTTCGCGGCCATGGACGTTTTCCTGTTCCCATCCACCACCGATACTTTCGGCCTTGTGATTCTGGAGGCGATGGCCTCAGGCGTGCCCGTGATCGTTTCCCCAGGGGGCGGTCCGCAGCACCAGGTCACCGAGGGGCAGAACGGTTTCGTCGTGGGCCGGTCCGAAGAATTCGCGGACCGGATCCTGGCCCTCAAGAACGACGCGTGTCTGCTCGCTCGCATGCGCCAAGCGGCGCGGCATCACGCCTGCTCCGCGTCGTGGGACAAAGTGTTCTCGCACGTCTACGCCGTCTACCAGAAAGTGCTGCCCCAAGAAGTCAGAACCTGGAATGAATGAATGGCGGCAGGATGGCCTTTCAGTTGCCTGCCGGAGCACCCGGCGCTTCGACACGCACCGTCTCGTGCGAGTCGTGAGCCGCCCTGGCGGCGGCCAGCGCACGTCGTTCGCTCAGGCGCTCCTGCACCCAATAGTGAACCATCCGGTAGCCCATCCACGCTGCTTCGGCGCGCTTCCACACCATATGATCGCGCAGGATATGGTTGCGAGCGGTCAACGTGACACGGCGCACCCACCGGACGGCGGCCGGCACCTGCTGGTTCTCCGTTGCCGGTGCCGAACCAAATCGAGGCCTATCGCACGAGTTCAAGGCGACCACAGCAACACGGGCATCAGTGGTCAGACCCTTCCTGCCATCCATCGCAACGTCGGTGGCCGATGGAGGACGTTTGACGTACGACACGGAGTCGACGCAACCGGTGAACACCAGGTCGCTGACTACCCTGTCCCGCTCCAGGTCTACATCATTCTGAATCTCGTGGGTGAAGCCGGAACGCATCGAGAAAGTGACGGCGATATCCTTGGTCGCCGCTGCTGCCCACACCGTTTGGCCCCGAAAGGAACCCGGCCGCTTCCACATTCGCAGGTGATCCCGCTTCACGAAAGTGTTGAGCGTCTTTTGCCGGCTGATATCGGCCTCCGCACCATCCAGCAGCAACGTTCGCATAGGCGCATCCGCGTATTCGTGCCCTTCGGCGATGGCGCGTATCACGCGCATCCCGGTTGCCGGGGACATGGATTCCGACCCGGTCCAGCCGGCGGCGGCAAAGGCATCGTCGAGGGCCTCCCGGGAGCCCAGAAACACCAGATTCGTTGGATCCATGGGCCGTGGCCAACGCTTCGTGTAGGTCCAGGCCGGCACGCCGCCAACCAGTTCTTCAAGCTCAGCCGACTCCTCGGGACGCGCCTGCGGTTCCGGGTCAGCGCATCCCGGCAGCTCACCCGCAGGGATGGGATCCTCGAGTTGCAAGGATAACTCCGTACCCGGACCATAGCTGATCTCGGGATCGGGAAACCGAAACACAGCTGTTTCCACCACGAACAATGGAATCAGCAAGAAGGGGTGGTCATCAAGGGCGAAAAACAAACGGGAACTCATGCGATTCGAGAGGCTGTACGTGGCGCGGATCCCTCGAATAGCACCGTGCTTGTCTACGTGCTCGCGAGCGTTTTCCACACCCAGCAGCCGGGCGCGCATCGCATAGCTCTCGCCGCTGGGCAACCGCAGTTCATGGAACTCGATGTCCATTCTGGCACATTCATAGATCAGCCCCAGACCGACTTTGTGCACGCGCTTCACCGTGCCGCTCACAATGGCTCCGGCTGGTATTCCCCGCGGACACGCGGGCGCAACCACCAGAGCTTCGACACGGGCTCCCGTCTTCGTGCTATAGGATGAAACTGCCGTGAGGAGGCGCACCTCCAACACCGAGCCCGCCGGAACATCAGCCATTGCCGGCGCCGCCAGGATCGCGGCGGCTAGAGCGGTCGTAATGAACTTGATCTGCATCCGGGACACGTCCGGGGGGCCGTCAGAATCTGTACGAAGGTGGGAATTGTATTCTTCAATACCTAGTTCTTTGCCATTCTACAGGACAATCAGTAATGTTTGTAACACTCTTTGGTTATTATTCTGCTTTTTCTGTTGCCACAAAATGCGGAGCCGCTGGAACCGCGACGTCGAACCTGAATTTTTGCCGCATTCCATGGCACCGGCCAAGATCGCTAAGGCTGAACGCTGAGGGCTGACAGCTTCAAATCACCGAGGCCTGCACCCGGCGAAAGTATTGGATCGTCTCGCGCAGGCCGTCTTCGAGCGCTACCCGCGGCTGCCAGCCCAGCAGGCTCCGCGCCTTGCTGATATCCGGCTTCCGCTGCTTGGGATCATCTTGGGGAAGCGGCTCATGCACAATCGGCGACTTCGTCCCCGTCAGACGCCGGATGCGCTCCGCAAATTCGAGAATGGTCATCTCCTGCGGGTTGCCCAGGTTCACCGGGTAGCGTTCGTCCGACTGCATCAGCCGGTACAAGCCATCCACCAGGTCGCTCACATAGCAGAAGCTGCGCGTCTGCGAACCGTCGCCAAAAACCGTCATCGGCTCCCCCCGCAGCGCCTGATCGAGGAAAGCCGGCACCACCCGGCCGTCGCTCAGTTTCATGCGAGGGCCGTACGTATTGAAGATACGCGCTATATTGGTGCGCATCTTGTGAGTGCGGTGGTAAGCCATGGTCAGGGCTTCCGCGAAGCGCTTGCTTTCGTCGTAGCAGGAGCGCGGCCCTACGGGATTCACGTTGCCCCAGTAGGTCTCCACCTGAGGGTGCACCAGCGGGTCGCCATAGCATTCCGAAGTCGACGTAACAAGAAAGCGGGCCTGGTGCGATCTTGCCAGCTCCAGCATCACGCGCGTTCCCGCCGAGCCTACATCCAGCGTTTCGATCGGATGTTCGAGGTAATCTTTGGGGCTGGCGGGCGACGCCATATGCAATACCGCGTCAATGGGCCCGTCGAGGGCAAAGGGCTGCGTGACGTCCTGCCGGATGAATTGGAACCGGGCGTGGCCTCTCAAATGCGCCAGGTTCTGCTCACTGCCCGTCAGAAAATTATCCAGTCCTACTACCGTGTGGCCATCCGCTAACAGCCGGTCGCACATGTGGGAGGGGATGAAGCCCGCGGCTCCGGATACGATTATGCGCAAAGTGTGGGGTCTCCAGAGAAGTTAATCATTGTAGCGAACCAGCCGCACTCACGCTGGCTGGTGTTAGTCTAATCAAAGATTCATGCAGCCATCCCTCGCCGAAGAGCTCATCCTCACGCTGCTGATTGTTGCGTCCATTTCAGCATTCTGGTTTCGATTTCGAAAAGTCGTCTATGTCATTCGCGCGGCGAAGCCGGAGAAGACCTGGCGCCTTCGGCCGCTCGCCCCGCGTCTCGGCCGGTTCATCTGGGAAGTGCTTTTGCAGGGCAAGGTCATTTTCGATCGTCCTCTTCCCGGGCTCGCTCACGCCTTTGTGTTCTGGGGATTTTGCGCGTTCGCGCTTGTGACGATCAACCATATCGCGTCTGGCTACGGCCTGGTTCTGATTCCGCGGGACAGCCTTGCCGGCAGCGTCTACTTCGGCTTTGTAGCCGTGTTCGCGGTGGCCGTCGCCATCTCCATCGCCGGCCTGGCCGCACGGCGATTCCTGGCGCGGCCTGTGTGGCTAGGGAAGGTATCCCCGGAATCGGGAGTGATTGCATTGCTCATTTTTCTGCTGATGGCCACGTATCTCGCGGCGTTTGGAATCGAAGAAGGCACACTCGCCGGCAGAATCAACTGGTGGCTGCACACGCTCACCCTGCTGTTCTTTCTGCCGCTGATCCCGCAAACCAAGCATTTGCACCTGCTGCTGAGTCCGCTGACCGTCTTCGCTCGCCGCGACGGATTCAGCCAGATTCCGCCGCTCGCGGACGATGAAGACTTCGGTCTCGACACTGGAAAGGACGTCACCAAGCTGATCGCGCTCGAAGCCTACACCTGTGTGGAATGCGGCCGCTGCACCGAGTTCTGCCCAGCTTATAACACGGGAAAAGTTCTCAACCCGAAAGAA
>Ga0187817_10001175_pt1 | contig 12536 bp, 11 predicted proteins | sample NC_wetland_sal_i_17_FD_132431 | JGI IMG/M metagenome (GOLD analysis project Ga0187817, IMG submission 132431) | Wetland sediment microbial communities from Neuse River Estuary, North Carolina, USA - SO4_2 | ecosystem: Environmental > Aquatic > Freshwater > Wetlands > Sediment | place: USA...
CCCGTTTGAACAACATCAAGCCCTGACTGGCTCAGAACCTGATGACCTCATCCACACAAAATCCTGCATGCCAGCCCTTCGAAAGATCGGCCTGAAAGCTGCAGGAAACGCTGGCAGAGCTGTAGCAGATCATGGGGCATGGGTAAAGAGATCTCTTGTTCCCTTGTTTTTTGCTAGCTCGTTGCGCATCCCGTGGGGAGAGCCTTCAATTAGTTCAGACAACAGTGGTATGGTGCCTTTCGCGTCCCGGAGAGAAAACCTGTCAAAGGATTGCTTTTGGAAGTGAAATCGAGTAAGCTGTACTTTAGGAAAACTCATGTGGCGCTTCATGGTGATAGCCTGGCTCAGCAGTGATCGCTGAACAGGCGATTCACAGGCACCTGAGAAGGATGCCGAAAGGAGATTTACGATGTTTCAACGAATCCTTGTCCCATTGGATGGGTCATCCCGCGCCGAGCGTGCCATCCCTACGGCTGCACGAATCGCTCGGGCCTTTGGCGGCTCAGTCATTCTGCTGAGTGTGGTCGTGCCCCCAGTCAGCTCCGGCAAGTTTAGTACACCGGAGGCATTTCCAGAGGCCGGGACTGATGAAGAGCTAGCTCAGGCAGCCGAGTACTTGAAAACGCTGGCTCAGTCAGATCGCCTGGGCGGCATCACGACAGAAGTGTCTACCCTCGTCGGGGGAGCTGCTCCGACAATCCTGTCTGCTGCGGGGTCGTTGCACGCCGAGCTCATCGTGCTATGTAGCCACGGCTATACCGGCTTCCAGCGCTGGATGTTGGGCAGCGTGGCCGAGAAAGTGATCCGCCATGCACCGACCCCCGTCTTCGTCCTCCGAGAAGGAGGGCCTGAGCTTGCAGCAGCAGGGCAGCAACCGGTGCGCGCACTCGTGGCGCTGGATGGCTCCTCCTTGTCCGAGGCTATGCTGGAACCCGCGGCGTCCCTGATAGCAGGACTAGCCCAAGCGTCCTCCCAGCAAGGGGCCTTGCAGCTGATTCGGGTGGTTGGTATCCCCCCGAGCTACGGCAAATTCAGAAGTCAGGTGGATTCCTACTACGATGCCCAGATGAGAGCGGAGGAAAAACACGAGTACGAGCAGTACCTGCAAGCGGTAGCCAGACGCTTTTCAGAAGGCGAGCTAGCGAAGTACCCCCTTGCGGTCACTCCCGTCGTGGCGACCGATCCCGATGTAGCAGAAGCCATTGTACAGACGGCAGAGCAAGGCAAGGTTGACTTCATCGCCATGGCGACCCATGGGCACGGCGGTGTGCAGCATTGGGCACTGGGCAGTACCACAGAACGAGTACTCCATGCTACCAAAATGCCGCTCTTCATCATCAGGCCTTATACCATGTAGGCGTAATGCTACGTAAGGTTGTAACTCTTCAGCAGGGGGTGCAGGGGGACGCAGTCCCCTTGCCGGGGCGCGGGGTGTCCCCGCAAAATCCCCTTCTTTTTCCAGGGCCGCCGCAGGCAACGCGAGAAAGGTACCTGAATAGTTACGACCAATCTCAGTATCCTGAACTTCAATGAACTGCACCATCGAAGCCCCAGAGTCAATCAGAGGATTAGGATGGCCGTAATATCCTTGCTGACACATCATCTGGTAGAAGAACTTGAGGCCGCTGAGGAACAATTTGACCGTTTGATGGGTTTGGTTGGTCTTGAGAACCAGGAAAAAACCTTGCTGGTGCTGACGGGCGCTGCAGTGCAACTGGTGAATCAGATAGTCTTCGACAGCTCGTCGGATGCTCTCTGGATCGCACTTCCAGTTCTGGCCAGCGCGCACTTGCCATTCATCCATTTCCAGGTAAGTAAAGAATGGCAGCAGCGCGCCTCGAGAAGAAAACGGTTGAGGGCTATCTCCGCGCGCTGCTGCCTCTTTCCCAAAGACAGTCAGTTCAAAGTGAAGTTGGTCCTGACAATCGAACACTAAAAAGGGGTGCCGATGACTCACATCGGGTGGGCGAGACGCAAACCAGTAGGATTTTCCCATCCCTCTCTACCTTTCCCATCTTGCTCAAAAAGAGCGCCAACTGTTATGTACTACCAGTGCATATCTCCTTCTGCTTTTCACCAAATCCACCGGGACTTCTGGTAAAAGGGTTTACCAATCTGTAGCAATGGGCCTATCATAGCATTTTCCTAAGCAGGTGGTATAATCGGTTACAAGCACTACTTGTCAGTGCGCAACAAAAGAGCAGAGGAGTACATGCTCTATGCCTGTTTATAATGGACGCGTTGCCGTCGTTGGTATCGCTGAATCCGACTATGGCCGCGTTCCCAACATGACCGAATTACAGTTACACGCCCAGGCCCTACAGCGTGCGCTGGAGGACAGCGGCCTGAGCAAACATGAGATCGACGGCGTGTTCTGTAGTTCCGACACGATGAGCATGCCAACTGTCACCCTCTGCGAATATGTGCAGGTATTTCCGCGTTACACGGATTCCACCTCTATCGGTGGTGCCTCCTTTGAGGCGCACCTCAATCATGCTGTAGCAGCCATCCGTACAGGCAAGTGCGAAGTGGCATTAATCTCCTACGCCAGCAATGAACTCTCCAGCCGCGGACGCATGTTCGGCACAGGTAATCAATCAGTAACTATTCCCGAAGCAACCTACGAGGTTCCCTACGGCAATACGCTTGTTGGTGCGTATGCCATGGCTGCACGCCGCCATATGCACCAGTATGGTACCACCTCTGAACAACTGGCCGAAATTGCCGTGGTGACACGCCGGCATGCCGGTCTCAACCCCCTTGCCATGTACCGCAAGCCCATCACGGTACAGGACGTGCTGGACTCGCGCATGATTGCCGACCCGCTGCACTTGCTCGATTGTTGTGTGGTGAGCGATGGTGGCGGTGCTATCCTGGTAACGACGGAAGAACGGGCCAGGGGCCTGAGGCAGCCACCAGTATTTGTGCTGGGAAGCAGCGAGAGCCACACGCATGACAACATCGCGCAGATGCCTGATCTGACTATTACCGCTGCGGCAGTGACCGGCCAACGAGCATTTGAAGAGGCCGGAGTACGGCCAGACGAGATGGATCTGGCCATGATCTATGATTCGTTCACGATCACGGTCCTCCTGCTTTTAGAAGACCTGGGATTCTGCAAAAAAGGGGAAGGTGGAGCATTTGTGCAGGACGGGCGCATTGCCCTGGGTGGACAATTGCCAATGAATACGGATGGAGGTGGTCTCTCAGCAAACCATCCAGGCATGCGTGGCATTTTCCTCATCATCGAAGCCACACGTCAACTACGAGGGCAATGCGGCTCCCGTCAAGTGAAAGATGCAAAGTTAGCGGTAGCTCATGGCAGTGGTGGCTTGCTTTCCTCGCAGGCCACAACGATTTTGGGACGCTGAGGTCTACAACGAGCGGTAACCTGCCGTGTCCTGGCCACGCTCGGATGGCGCGGCAAACTGGGTCTGAAGACGGATTTAGAATATTGGCTCTCTGGTTCCACAGCATGAAGCAGGGCAGCATACACAGGAAGTGTACGAGGGCGCGGGTGGAGGTTGGTATTTGACCTTGTATGAAAAGCAGCGCATCTTGCTCAATGCTATTTACGGCGTGGACCTCGATATCCAGGCGATGGAAGTGACGCAATTTAGCCTACTGCTTGAACGGGTTCTGCTGATTCATGAAGAAAACTCCTCGGCTGCTTCTTGACTAGAAGCAGAGCTTACCATCTCATCGCCTTTTTTGCAACACAACCACATTTCCGGTTTTTCCTCCCACTTTGAGAATAGGAGAGTGTCTTTACTTGCAAATTGCCAGTAACATCAGAACAATGAGAGGAAAAGGAGCATACACATGAGCCAGGTATTGAACAGCCAATCAGTGACGAGATCCAGCAAAGAGTCGAAGCGGAAGATCTGGATCGTAACTGCTACCCTCTGGACCGTTCAAGTGCTACTTGCACTTATTTTTCTCTTCGCCGGAAGCATGAAGCTGATCCTGCCGATTGAGATGTTGACAGCGCAGATGCCGCTGCCGGGTCTGCTTGTGCGTTTCATCGGCGTCGCTGAGGTGGCAGGTGCGCTTGGCCTGATCCTTCCTGGACTCACGCGCATCCAACGAGGACTGACACCCCTGGCCGCCTGTGGGTTGGTAATCATCATGATTGGAGCAACAGTGGTGACGCTGGCGGAAGGATCTGGCGCTTCGGCTCTGGTGCCGTTGGTGGTAGGATCCCTCGCAACAGCAGTCGCCTATGGTCGCCGGTCCTGGGCGTGAGGGCCTGACCATCACAAAGTGATCGCTTCGATTGGAAGGAGGTTCACCAGCCTCCCTCCATCCTTCAGGCATTTCGGAAAGGATTAGCAACGGTGGTAAAACTGTTTCTACGTACAAGAGGGAAATAGCAGATGGTCCACAAGAGAGGAAACACCATGAGAAAAGTCATTTCCAAAGACGGCACTCCTATCGCGTTCGATCAGTCGGGCCAGGGGCCCGCGATCATCCTGGTGGCCGGTGCAACCGCCACCCGATTAGCCGAGGCATCACTGGCCGCAGCCCTGGCACCACATTTCACCGTGTTCGCCTACGACCGGCGTGGCCGAGGCGAGAGTGGAGACACAGCGCCCTATGCGGTCGAGCGCGAGGTCGAAGACATCGATGCCCTGATCACCGAGGCGGGTGGAGCAGCGTTCGTTTTCGGTCATTCCTCCGGCGCGGTTCTTGCTCTGGAAGCAGCGCGCCTGCTCCCCGCCAAAATCGCGAAGCTGGCGGTCTACGAGCCCCCGTTTATCATCGACGACAGCCGTCCTCCAGCACCGGAAGATTTTGTGGCGCACCTCACCGAACTCGTCTCGTCGGGTCGCCGAGGTGAAGCGGTCGAGTACTTCATGACAGAGGTGGGCACTCCTGCCGAAATGGTTGCCCAGATGCGGCAATCGCCCATGTGGCCGGGGTTAGAGGAAGTGGCGCACACGCTCGCTTACGACGTCACCATCATAGGAAACACCCAGAGAGGCGATCCGAGGCCTCTAGGCAAGTGGGCTTCCGTCACGGTCCCCACGCTCGTGATGGACGGCACGGTGTTCCTCGGTCGTAGGGAAAGTCATATGTTTCTGCACCACGGGGCGCAAGAGCTTGCCACCATCCTCCCTGATGCGCAGCGTCGCACCCTGGAAGGTCAAGACCATGGCCCGGCTGACGAAGCCCTCACTCCCGCGCTCGTCGAGTACTTCAAGGGCTGAGCGGAGCCGGCTTTCTTTTCACTCATCAGTTTGTCACAGCAAACCAACGGTTTTCGCACACGTTCTCAACCATTGTTTGTGCATACGTTTGCTCGAACTGAAGGTACAAGCCGCTCACCTGTCCATTTCAGAGGCTGCCCTCGTATGCCAAAAGGTAGTTTCACGGTTCGTGCAGCTCTCAACCAGAGTCAACAATTCGCAAAGGAGTGCGCGGAGGCTGATGCGGATAGCGCCGCTCTTTTACAGTGGGGGCAAGCTCGGAAGAGAGGATACGCTGTGATCGGGACGGCGTCCAAAACGCAGATAACACATCTCTCAGGGGAGTTGAATGGGAGGAGTGGAGGTGGGAGGTTGACAGGTTGAGGAAAAATTGGTAGGGTAGAGCCCATTACAACAGGAGGGCTCACCATGAAGGAAGCGGAAGACGAGGTGCATGAACGGTTGGATCAGCTGGGGATGATAGCAAGGGGGTGCCAAGCAAGCGGGCTCGTGGAGTGGCTGGATGGCCAGGAGCAGGGCCATCGGAAATCCAGTGAGCGTAGGAAACGCCACAAAAGCGATGCGACTCCACGGCCTGGGGTGGAACCTCAGGCCGTGGTAGTTCGTGCCGCAATGCCTCGCCAATACACCCGTCCACTAGGTGGCTATGACCAGCATGGCATGGCTTCCTCTCCGGACGACTACAACTTCCCGCATCCACGTTGCCCCTTCATTGGCTCACTGGACCGCTGTTTGGGCCGCTCGATGAGCCATGCTCTCATCTTTCAGGCTCAACCTGCAGTACGTTGGGACACCTTGGATGGTGCGGAGGGCTGCAATGTCACTGATTGAGACGACCGCTACAATCGTTCCGTTGCTGGCAGTCCCAAACAAGAAGCCAGTCGATCTGGGCTGTGGGCGCCTCTCGGCCAGCGTGAGCGCCGATGGGCAGATTCTCTCGCTCAACGGCTACCACCCACAGGTCGGGTTTGTCACGCTGACTCCCATTGAACAATTTCCTGGCACTCAGTTTTATCATCCTGCTTTTGTGCGTCAATATCGCCGCCGCCTCGTCGATCTCTCAGAACAGCCCCGACATGGCTTTGGTTTGCGTGTGCGGGGAGAGGTCCAACAGCCAACACTGCACCTGCTTGAGAATACCGTCCCGTTGGTGCGCTACCACCTGGAGACCCTGGAGGTCTCTTCGCTTTTCCTGGCAGGAGGCAGCGAAGGCTCTGCTCACCTGATCAATCAGATTGAAATCTCGAATACTGGCGATACCGAAGCCATGTTTCCCTATGAATTCGGCGGGACATTCAGTATGAACCGGTGTAGCTATGCCCAGTTGACCGAGGCCGGGCCGATTCCTCTACCGCCACTGGAGAATGCACTGGAGGTCCGAGTGAATCACCTCTCCATTGTCAATCGCCACCTGCCTGCCAGAACGGATGTCTTTCTGTTTGACAAAAGCAACCCGCTCCCACTATCCCCCGCGCGAGAGACCGCCGCGGAACCGGTGAGCTATGCTCACCAAGGGGAGATCCACCTGGAAAAGGGAGAGAGACGGCTGCTGACCATCGTCTATGTCCTTGTCCCGTCGACAGAAGAGCCGTTGACTATCTCTGCCTCCCAGGTCGAAGCATGGATAAGAGAAGCACAAGCCGCGCTCCCCCACTGGAAGTCGGGGGGGGACGATACAGCAGCCTTTCTTGTTCAGCGCAATCTTGACTATATCCTCTCCTGCTGTGCTGTGCCAGTGACGGATGAGCATGTCTGTGTCATCACCGATCATCAGTTGCTGCCACTGGCCTGGAATAGGGATGTCTATTATATGATCCAGTTGTTGTTGGTTGCTGAGCAACAGACCGAACTCTTAGTTGAAACTTCCTGGCAAAGTGCATGGCGAGAGAAGGTCCAGCGTGTCATCAGAGGGCATGTGCTCTGGATGTTCGAGACGGCTCAGCGTCCCCACAGCTACTGGGGACGTGCCTATCTGACCACAGGGTACTGCAAAGATGATGACTTTCAGCTCGATGAGCAATGTTATCCGCTGCTTGAGCTGTGTGACTACTTCCTGCGCTTCGGAGATGAACCCCTGGTCAGGCGAGTCTCTCCTCAGGTCAATGAGATCCTGACCATGCTCATGGAGTACAAGGATAGTCGTGTGTGGCTCTTCAAAACCAGGGAGACACCCGCAGATGATACGGTCGCGTATCCCTATCACTTTTCCAGTCATGTGCTGCTCTGGTGGACGCTGAAACAGCTTGCCTCCGTCCAGGCTCGTGTACCGTTGACGACGCACGATCTGGCGACATGGGCCGAAAACGTGCGACACGATTGCCTGGCTGCCTTCAGAACGAAGTTTGAGGGCAAAGCGTTGTTCGCCTATGTGACCGATCTGCACGGACACTCCCAACTCTACCATGATGCCAATGATCTGCCGACGGTCTATGCCCCGGTCTGGGGATTTTGCCCCCCGCATGATGAGGCATGGAGCCAAACGCTGCACTTTGCATTGAGCACTCAGAATAAAGGCGGCTTCTACCCCGGTGTCTTCGGAGGTCTTGGGTCTGTTCATACCCCTCATCCCTGGCCGCTTGGCGATGTGCAGGAGCTTCTCTATGCACAGGTCCTTGGCGATCAGGAGCGATGGCAAAGAGTATGGCAGAAGCTCAAGCAGGTCGTGCAATGGGATGGCTTGTTCTCGGAAGCAATCAATGAAGAGACGGGGCGGGTAGAGTCAAGGCATTGGTTCTCCTGGCCGGGTGCCTTCCTCTCCACTGTGTTGCTTCGCCTGGGGAAACGCTAGGTGAGAAAAAGCCGTCTCGAGGGGGATGACACCATTTCCTATCCTGCATTGGCTGTTAGTATGATAAACGTCAGGTTGTAAGATTTAGGATGCCTGCTTTTAACAGTCTATTTTTTGAGAATGTTCCAGGTGGTGGACATAGATTAGGTCCTGCCGTACTAGCTGATGATGGGCCTATTCTTGCTGTTTCTATATCTATACCCCAAGCACTGGCAAATCTTTACGCAAAGTAACAGAAAACCCCTCCCTTCCCCTATAACTGGCATTGCATTGATAGATACCGGTGCCAAAATAAGTTGCGTGCATGGTCCTGTTATGAGCAAACTGGGGGTAAACCCAATAGGGGTGATACAGGGCCTGACAGCAGCTGGACCGACGCCCCAAAATCTTTTCCCCGCACATTACTCAGGGATGCAGGGGGCGAAGCCTCCCTGCCGGGGTCTGGGGTATCCTCAGCAAACTTCTTTCTCCCCTGTGTTTGCCTCCTGCGGAGGCAAGTTATGAGTAGATCTCAGAGGGACTCCCCTTGACAAACAATGCAGATAAGTGTAAATTGCATATAGATGTTCGTAACTATGCTACCTAAAGGAGAAGGAAAAACATGGCACAACCAGAAGTCGTCGTCCTGAGCGGTGTTCGCACTGCCATTGGAGACTTTGGAGGAGGCTTGAAGGACAAGCCGCCAACTGAATTAGGTGCTGCCGTTGTCCGCGAGGCGGTCAAGCGAGCAGGGATCGAACCAGCAGAGGTGGGACATGTCGTCTTCGGCAATGTGATCCATACCGATGTCCATGACATGTACCTGGCTCGTGTGGCCGCCGTCAATGCGGGCATTCCTGTTGAGACTCCGGCCTTAACGCTCAACCGCTTATGCGGCAGCGGCTTGCAGGCGATTGTCTCGGCAGCCCAGACCATTTATATGGGTGATACAACAGTGGCTATAGGCGCAGGAGCCGAGGTGATGAGCCGCAGCCAATACTGGCTCCCCAGCGCACGCTGGGGCCAGCGCATGGGGGATGGCAAGCTGATCGATTCGATGCTGGGAGGCCTCAGCGATCCGTTTGATGATTGCCATATGGGCATTACCGCTGAGAACGTGGCAGAGAAATGGGGCATCACGCGCCAGGCGCAAGACGAGTTAGCCTTGCAGAGCAACCAGCGGGCAGCGGCGGCAATCAAGGCAGGCTACTTCAAGGACCAGATCTTGCCGATTGAGTCCAAGGTCAGAGGACAGACCGTGGTCTTTGATACCGATGAGCATCCACGCGGCGACACCACGCTGGAAAAGCTGGCGAAATTGCGCCCGGCCTTCAAAGGGGATGGGACCGTCACGGCAGGCAACGCCTCAGGTATCAACGATGCGGCAGCAGCAGTGGTGCTGATGGAAGCAAGCGAGGCACAAAAGCGCGGGCTGAAACCTTTAGGTCGCCTGGTCGCCTATGCCTATGCTGGAGTAGAGCCGAAATACATGGGCATCGGGCCGGTCCCGGCAGTGAGGAAGGTGATGGAACGAGCCGGTCTGAGCGTCAAGGACATGGATGTGATCGAACTGAATGAAGCCTTTGCCGCCCAGGCACTGGCGGTCATGCGGGACCTGGACTTGCCGCTGGACCGCACCAACCCCAATGGTAGTGGCATTTCGCTTGGTCACCCGGTTGGAGCAACGGGCTGCATCCTGACGGTGAAGGCGCTCTACGAACTCCGTCGTACGGGCGGCAAGTATGCGCTGGTGACGATGTGCATCGGCGGAGGCCAGGGTATCGCTGCCATCTACGCAGCTATGTAAGTGCAAGCCTTTTCTACTCAGCATTGAGTAGTGTAAGGTAAGCAGGCTCTCGGATATAACGCCTGCCAGAGATAATGCATGCGGATGACCATTGGGGAAATATCTCCTGGTCATCCGCGTGCATTTGTGACAGGTTTGTAAGGAGAATGGAGGCGGTTGTGACGGCTTTGAGTGACCAGTGGTTTACGCTTTTACCAGAATAAGCGAAGGTATTCACCTCAGCGACATGGCTTGAACAGATAGCCAGGTTCCTCAGCAGCAAACAGGAGAGGCAACTGGAAGGAAAGGAACGATCAGCTACCATGAGTATGCAACCTGACATACCCGAATCCCTTGATCCCTTGGGCACCTGGCGTGCAGCGCGTGATGCCAGCCAGGAAATCTGGCAGATGACCCGTGATATCAGCCTGGAGACCTGGTCCAAGCTGATGATCGACCTGGTCAATTCGGAGGAATACAGCCAAGCCACCAGCCAATGGTTGGATGCCTATTTAACGTTATCACAACCATTCCAGCGCGTGCTCGAAACGACCATGACGCAGGTGCTGAGCGGACTGAACATGCCGGCGCGCGCTGATGTGACGAGCTTGGCCGAGCGCATGACCAATGTCGAAATGCGTCTGGATGATCTGGATGCCAAGCTCGACGTCATCCTCCATGCTCTGCAGACCTTCGCTGCGTCCAACCCTGCACCAGGCACAACAACGATGGCACCAATCCCTCCCGTCAAGAGTGCTAGAACGTCTCGTGAGAAATCGTCAGGCAGGACGCAGGGAAAACCCAAGGAGGTGCGCTGATGTCCTTTTCATCTTTGCCCATAATACCAGAGGAGTTGCAAAGCGAACTGCAGCGCATTGAAGAGCGGGCCCGGACGCTGGTGCGTGTGAGTACCAGCCGCGCCAAGATTGGTCAAACGCCCAAACAGGTGATCTGGACGCTCAACAAAGCCAAGCTCTACCGCTACATTCCGGTGGTGCCCGCCGAGCAGCGGCATAAGATCCCTTTGTTTTTGGTGTTCGCACTGATGAACCGGCCGCAGATCCTCGATCTGCGACCCGGCCACAGCTTCATTGAGTACATGGTCAAACAGGGCTATGATGTCTACCTGCTCGACTGGGGTGCGCCTGGTCCTGAGGACAAAGGGCTGAAGTTCGATGATTACGTGCTGGATTACTTGCCACGGGCCATTCGCAAGCTGAAAGCGGCAGCAGGGAGTGAGGAGTTTAGCATGCTGGGCTGGTGCATCGGGGCCATCCTCACGACGATGTATGCCGCCTTGCGTCCCGATGAGGGGCTCAAAAACCTCATCCTGCTGACGGCGCCCCTGGATTTCACCGATAAGCAAGCGGGAGGGTTTGTGCGCTGGGTGAACGACCATAGCTTCGATCCTGACAAGATCGTCACCGCCTTCGGCAATGTGCCAGGCGAGATGATCGACTATGGGGCCAAGGCCCTCAAGCCGGTCGAGAACTACATCGGCTCCTACTTGACGCTGTGGGACCACCTGGATGACCCGCGCCTGGTGGAGTCGTGGCACGCCATGAACACCTGGGTCACCGATATCATCCCTATGGCTGGGGCGACCTATCGGCAGCTCATTCAAGAACTCTACCAGGAGAACCGGCTGATTGAAGGCAAGATGGTCCTGCGGGGCGAGGGAGTCGATCTGCGCCGGATCCGCGCCAACCTGCTCAATGTAATCGCTTTAGCCGATCACATTTCGCCGCCCTGTCAATCGGAGAGCATCATGACCAAAGTCAGTAGCTCGGACCAGTTCATGCTCAAGGTCAAGGGTGGCCATATTGGCATGATGGCCGGCAGCGGCGCGCAGAAGTATACCTGGCCACATATTGACTCCTGGCTCGCCGCCCGCTCCAATTAACCGAAGCATCGTAGTCTGTTGTGTAGTCCCCTTCAGCGAAGCGCGTTTAAATTCTTCGCGGGGAATTCCTTAAGTGAAAAGACAAGGAGATATTCATGGACTTGATCAGTCCGATAGTGCATCGTTGGATAAACGAAGCCAGAGAGGACCCTGACGCCTTCTGGGCAAGAGCAGCTGAGCAGCTGCCCTGGCTGCGCCCCTGGGAGCGCGTGTTTGAGTGGACGCCACCCACCTTTCGCTGGTTCATCGGCGGCCAGACTAACCTGGCTTACAGTGCCCTCGACCACCACGTCAAGCGCGGCTGGGGGGGACACGCCGCGTTGGTCTATCTCAACGAACGCGGAGAGCGGCGCGTGTTCACGTATGCCCAACTGCTCCACGAGGTGGAGCGAATCGCGGCCGCCTTGCGTGGCATGGGCATACAGAAAGGCGATCGCATCACGATTTACATGCCAACTTTTCCAGAGGCTATCATGCTGATGCTCGCTGCCGTGCGCATCGGCGCGATTCACATTGTCGTCTTTGCTGGTTTTGGCGCTAAGGCCCTCGCTGACCGCGTGCAGGCCAGCAGCTCGCGCTTTATCTTTACCGCCGATGTGACCTACCGCAAAGGCAAGGATACGCAGCTCAAAGAGATTGTGGATACCGCCCTGGAGCTTGATCAGGGCAGCGTCGAGCAGGTGATTGTACTCCAGCGCACTGCATCGCCCACGCCGATGCAGCCAGGACGTGATATCAGTTGGGAGGAGTTCCTCAGCCATGCGCAGGGTCATTCAGGGACCTACGTACCGATGGAGTCGAATGAGCCTGCCTATATCCTCCCGACGTCGGGTACAACGGCCAAACCTAAACTAGCCATTCATACCCAGG
>Ga0187817_10001179_pt1 | contig 12525 bp, 5 predicted proteins | sample NC_wetland_sal_i_17_FD_132431 | JGI IMG/M metagenome (GOLD analysis project Ga0187817, IMG submission 132431) | Wetland sediment microbial communities from Neuse River Estuary, North Carolina, USA - SO4_2 | ecosystem: Environmental > Aquatic > Freshwater > Wetlands > Sediment | place: USA: North...
CACAGGGATATTCGACGCCCGGGGTGTTGCCGCCCAAGCTCCCCGTCCGTCCGAGGTCGCGGAAACGGGTGAGACCCGGCGTGTGCCTCAGTGGACTTTCCTTCCCCACCTTTTCAACGACGTCCTCCTAAGAGACACCTCAGCCCTCACCGCGAGCGCTTCCAGCTCGAAGACGAGCCTGTGGAGAAGAGTGCTGCTGGCTTCCGCGATTGGCCTCCTGCTCATCTTCATTATTGGCTTCCTTGTTTCCTTCGTTAAGAACAGCGCCCTAGAATCGCAGGTGGTGAATGCCGCTCAGGGGATTTCAGGTGTGCAACTGACGGCTCAACAACTCCCGTCCCTCGAAGCCCTCACGCGCCTCGATACCCTCCGCCAGTCGGCTGAGACTCTGGCCCAGTACAAGCAGGACGGGGCGCCATTCTGGATGCGCTGGGGATTATACGTTGGAGATGCGCTCTACCCGGACGTCCGAAAGATCTATTTTCAACACTTCCGAACGCTTCTCTTTGGACAAACACAAACCGCCCTTCTGCAGACGCTCTCCGCCCTTCCCGGCGCACCTGGGCCAAACGATCAGTACGACCCAGCCTACAACACTCTCAGGGCTTATCTGATTACAACCTCGAACCACGAGAAAAGCACTCGCCTGTTCCTTTCCCCCGTGCTCTCGAAGGTCTGGACGGCGGGCCGGGACATTGACCCCGATCGGGTGCAGTTGGCTCAGAAACAGTTCGACTTTTATAGCGACCAACTCAAGGACGCGAACCCCTATTCATCCGAGAACGATACGCTCTCGGTGGCGCGCGCTCGCAATTACCTCTCACAGTTCTCCGGCATCGAGCGCGTTTACCGTTTTATGTTGGCGGACGCCTCGAAAGCCAATCCCTCGATCAACTTCAACCGCAAGTTCCCGGGCTCCGCAGAAGTGGTCGTGGACGGAAAGGAAGTGGAGGGCGCTTTTACCAAACCCGGTTGGGCCTTCATGCAGGATGCCTTCAAGAATCTGCCCAAGTACTTCAGCGGAGAAGAGTGGGTGCTGGGTCCGAAGACCGCCCAAAACGTGGACACCGCCAAGCTGGCGCAGGACCTCCAAGCTAAATACCAGCAGGACTACATCACTCAATGGCGCTTGTTCTTGAAGAACGCCAACGTGGTCCATTACACCAGCCTCACGGACGCCTCACAAAAGCTGATCAAGACTTCGAGCAATCAGTCTCCCCTGCTCGCTCTGTTCTGCCTGGCCGCCCAGAATACGTCCGTCGACCAGCCGGACATCGCCAAGGCTTTCCAGCCGGTTCAGTTCGTGGTCCCACCTAATTGCCAGGACCAATATATCGGTGGTCCGAACGCAAGCTATGTGAGCGGTCTGGGTGGAATCCAGGTTTGCTTGGATCAGGTCAACAATAGCCCTCCTGAGCAAAGGGAAGCCACCAAGGCCCAATGCATGAATCCTTCCATGACCGCTCAACAGGCTGCCCGGCAGATTGGCCAGGGATTCAAACCCGACCCTCAAGGTCATGTGGACGACACAGTCGAGAATTTGCTCCTTGCCCCCATCGCCTATGTCTCAGCGACCTTGCGCCCCGGGCCGGTGAGCGGCGCGGGCTTGTGCGCGCAGATGAGCCCCCTGATGGCCAAATTTCCCTTTAATCCCAAAGCCACTTTGGACGCCTCGCCACAGGAGGTTGCCGCGTTCTTTGATTCTTCGAGTGGCGCGCTCACTCAGTTCTACAATGCCTCTCTGAAGAACCTTCTGCTTCCTCAGGGCAGTGAGTATATTTCCAACCCCTCGAGCACTCAGCACGTAAATCCCGCCTTCCTCAACTTCTTTACGCGCGCGATGAATCTCCAGCGTGCTCTCTACTCGGGCACGCCCGGACAGCTACAATACAAGTACGCGCTTCGCGCGCGCCCGACAGAAAGCATCACCAGCCTGACCATGAATATCGACGGCCAGACCCTGACTTACAGCGGCGGAAACGCGCCCTTCAGACAATTCACGTGGCCGGGCACTTCCGCACAGGGCCTCAAGTCGACGGTGAACATCTCCGGTGGGGCGCCAGTGGAATGGGCGAGCTACGAGGGTACCTGGGGGGTCTTCCATTTTTTTGCCGATGCGGACAAATGGCAGCAGACTGGGCCCACAACTTACACCATTGAGTGGATCCTGCGGGGCGCCGGAGGCAGGCCGGTGACAGCACCCAGCGGCAAGCCGGTCACTGTTCAGTTTGACCTCGACACGCTGGGCGCACTGCCCATTCTCCAGAAGGGCTACCTTTCCAGCTTGCAGTGCGTTTCGAGCGTGGCAAAGTAATCTCTAAATGATAAATTGTAAATTCTATAGTTTTTGAATATGGCGGGTGGCACCTGCGTCCCGCAGACCTGAAAAGTAGCTGGCGCTACCCCCTGGGACACGGCGCGGGCAGGATGCGGGCACCAGAGCGGGCGAGACGCCCGCGGTCCATCCCGCAAGTCTAGAACGCCTGGACCTTGGCGACCTTGCCATTGGTGAAGGTCAGCACCCAGCGGTGACCCTCCCTCAAATAGTACCAAGTCTCGGACAAGCTGCCATCGGTGGTGTCGTTGATCTTTTTCTGTTCCGGGTCGCCGAAGGCCAGCATAACCATCTGGTAGGTCATGCCCTCCTTAACCATGTTCTCGGCGATGGCCTGCTTGAATTCCGATGGGAACTCCTTGGCGGCAAGTTGGTTTTGAATCTCGCTGACATCGAGAACCCGCGCCATCAGGCGAAGAAAGTTCTGCGGCGCGATGTCGCCGTCGGTAAGTTCACGCTCGTATCGGAAGTTGATTCGGGAGCCGCCGGCGCGCTTGTAACCCGGGCTAACCTTGTTGGTGTGGCTGCTGCCGCGGCGGCCTTCGCCGCCACCGCCCAAGTGGATTTCGACCTTGTCCTTGTCAACTTTGACATCGGTGACGATGGCAGGCTCATTGGCATCCACGCCCACGCCTTTGGACTTCAGGTACTTGGTCATGGTGCCCATATCGATGCCGCGTTCGTCAAGGCGTTTATTGGGCTCGGGCTTGATGTAGAGGTCCAATCCTTCTTTGGTGGCAGGCAACTGGATCAGAGCCTTCACATCTTTGCCCAGGAGCAGCTTGGTGAGCGCTTGCCTGGCGTCGTTGGAGGTATTGGCGCGAACCGCGCGCGGTGACGCAGAGATCATAAGAACGACGAGAATTGCGGTCAACTCAATGGCTGGCTTCTTCACTTATCGTCCTCCCCGAGCGAGTCTGTCGGTTCCTTGCGCCGCGGCGCTTCAAGTGTCTTCACGCGCTGGAGACGGCCACGGCATCCTTTCACCTCGGGCTCGTGCTTACTACCAGACAGGGTGGATGTCGAGGGAAAATGGCAAGGGGCTTTCCAGCAATATCGTCAGCCTGGGCTTTCTTCTGATTGCACGAGCCCGGGGTTCTATACTCCTCCACTCCTATGAGCCAGACCATGACACCAAAGTACTGCGGCCCGATGATTAAGAACTCTGGCGAGCCTCACGACCGTGCGCGCCGCCCGTTGGCCAACCCCCAGCTTTACGCCTGGAACGACTTCCGCTTGGTGTGGGGCGCAAAAGAAATATAAAATCGGCCGAGAATTACGAAACCCTCACATGGGTGAGCTTTCGGCGCACTCTCTGCTAACCAACTCGCACTGCCGTCGTCAATAGAAACAGCACCAGGAAAGCGGGGCAGTTTGATGTGCAGGCATATCTTTTGCTGGTCCCCGGGTGTGGATGAAATAGACGCTTTCAGGCCCAAAGGGGCGACCTAGCACAGCCCAGGCCAACGGCCTGGGTTAAGAAGTCACCCCGCTCGGTCCTCAAGCCCTGAAGGGGCGTCATAAGACCACGAATCAGGAGGTCTGAAATGCAAAAGCTGCTCGGCGATCTTCGCTACGCGGTGCGACAGTTCCGGCGGTCGCCTGTGTTTACGGCAGCGGCTGTACTCACCCTGGCTTTGGGAATCGGCGGAACCACGGCAATCTTCACATTGGTTAATGCCGTGATGCTGCGTTCCTTGCCGGTGTCTGATCCTGGAAGACTCTACCGTATTGGCGAGGGCGACGATTGCTGCGTCGAGGGGGGCCCCCAGGACCGCTGGGGATTTTACTCATTTCCTTTGTATGAACGGTTGAAAGCGGAAACGCCGGAATTTGAAGAGTTGGCGGCATTCCAGGCTGGGGATTGGCTGCTGAGCGTGCGGCGGCAAAGTGAAGCCGCCGGGAGGCCGGTGTGCTCGGAGTACGTCACCGGGAATTATTTCTCGATGCTGGGGGTCCGGTCCTTCGGCGGGCGGCTGCTTAGCCCTGACGACGACAGGGCAGGCGCTCCGCCGGCGGCTGTGCTCAGCTATCGTATCTGGCAGGCCAATTATGGCGGCGATCCTTCGGTAGTGGGCTCAACCTTCATCGTGGAAGGCCATCCAATTACGGTAATCGGAGTGGCTCCGCCCGGATTCTTCGGTGAAACACTCCGTAGCAACCCTCCCGATCTTTGGCTTCCCGTGCAGCAGGAGCCCATGATCGATGGCGCCGGCGCTCTCCTGCACCAGTCCGTGTCCGCATGGCTGCGGGTGATCGGCCGATTGCGGTCGGGAGCTTCGATTGCCGGAATGGGCCCGCGCCTCACCGGGGTGCTGCGGCAGTGGTTGCAGCATGATTCCGGGTATCCGGCGAACTGGATGCCGGACGTAATCAAAATGCTTCCCAGACAAGTGATCAACGTGGTTCCCGCGGGCGCGGGCGTGGCCGTAATGAAGGAAGAGTACGGGCGCAGCCTTCAGATTCTGCTTTCGATTTGCGGCCTGGTGCTGCTGATTGCCAGCGCCAACGTGGCGAACTTGCTGCTGGCTCGCGCGGTGACGCGCCGTGGCCAAACCGCTGTGCGCCTGGCCCTGGGCGCCAGTTCGCGGCAGATTATTGGGCAGGCGCTCACGGAAAGCGTTCTCCTGGCGATAGGGGGCGGTATCGTCGGACTCCTGGTGGCCGTGGGTGGCGCGCGCCTGCTGTTGACGCTTGCCTTCCGCAGCGCGCATTTCCTGCCGATCAGCCCCCTGCCATCTTTCTTAGTCCTGGCGTTCGCCTTCGCATTGGCGCTGATAACCGGCATCATTTTCGGCTGCGTTCCGGCATGGTTTGCTACACGCACCGATCCCGCGGAAGCCTTGCATACCTCGAGCCGCAGGACCAGCGATCGCTCCTCATTTACTCGCCAAGGTCTGCTGATCGTGCAGGCTACATTGTCGGTGGTGCTGGTGGCCGGTGCGACGCTGCTGGCGAGGAGCCTGAACAAGCTCGAGCATCAGGATTTTGGATATAAAGTTTACGGGCGCGTCGAGGTGGAGCTGCGCAATCCGCCGGCCAGCTATACTCAGCCCCAATTGGCTGCGCTCTACCGCGAGCTTGAGGTTCGCCTCAATCGCTTGCCGGGAGTGCAGGGAAGCGGGCTGGCGCTCTATAACCCGCTTACCGATAACTGGGGCGAAATGATCTACGTGGCCGGCCATCCGGCGCCCAAAATGGATGGGGAAAGCGGCGCGTCCTGGGACCGTGTGAGCTCCAACTACCTTCGGAATTTCGGCATTCCTGTTTTGCGAGGCCGATACTTTACCGCCGCCGACAACGAAACTTCAGAGCTGGTGGCGATCGTGAATCAAGCTTTTGTGAAGCGCTTTTTCAAAAGCGGCGAAGACCCCCTGGATCAGCACTTCGGCTTGGACATGCCCGAAAACGCCTCTACCTTCCGAATCGTGGGCGTGGTGCGGGATGCGAAATTTGCGGGTTGGGGGTTGTACAAACCGGCCATGCCCATGTTTTACGTGCCGCTGGCTCAGAATGTGAACTACAAACAGGAGCTGATGAAGAGCATCGAGCTGCGGTCCCATTTTATTGGCGGCATCATGCTCGTGACCAATACCCCTCCCGGCGCGCTCGAGCCGCTGCTCACGAGGACGTTAGCGGATCTCGATCCCAACCTCACCATCGTCAGCGTTAGAACTATGGAGCAGCAAGTCGCTCTCTCCTTCGATCAAGAACGTGCAGTCGCCAGCCTCGCGGGCCTGTTCGGGATCGTCGCTCTTCTACTGGCGGCAGTTGGGGTGTACGGCGTCACGGCTTACACGGTTGCGCAGCGAACGAACGAAATCGGGATTCGCATGGCGCTGGGGGCGGATCGCGGGAAAGTGGTTCGACTGGTGTTACACGGAGCCTTTAAGCGCGTGGTCGTCGGTCTGTTGCTCGGGTTGCCGCTGGCCATCGGCGCGGGACGACTTATCTCGGCACAGCTTTATGGCGTATCCAGTTGGGATCCGTTTGCGCTGACCCTGGCAGCCGGCGCGCTCGCCGTCTGCGCCTTCTTCGCAACCATAATTCCGGCCGGCCGCGCAGCGTCTATCTCGCCCGTGGACGCCTTGAGGATTGAGTAAAGAGGCGAGGTGAGCCTAGCGTTAGTTAAGCCCTATCAGGTTGGTTCACCAGCGCTGTGACCGCTGCCCATTGTCAACAATAGAGCGGGACAGGAGACTAGATCGCCGCGCGCGGCAATAGTACAGGGGTAAGTAGGGGAAGGAGTACTGCAGCGCGAAATCTCGTAAAGCCCCGTCTTCCCCTGGTCGAGGTGAGAAATCCTTGCGGAGCAAACCAAACCGCCCCGTCGTTCTTCGGGACCTTGGTACCATTGAGTGTCGGTATGTTGGCGGGTAGAATCCAGGTTAGTGTTGCAGTCGGCATGCGCGCAGATGCATTCGATCCCGTTCCCGGCACGGCGAAGAACTCATTCCTCATGGAGAAAAGTGGGCCGATGTTGGACCAGTTCAAGGCCGGGCACGGCCGCGTGGTCGCAGGTCTAGACGGCGAACTCGAAGGAGAGGCAGATGCCCAACCCGGAAGCGCCTAATCGGCGGCCACTCATCCTCGTGGCTGATGATGACATGATGATTCGCCTGCTTATGCGCGAATCACTCGAGCAATCCGGGTTCGAGGTCATGGAGGCTGAGGACGGGGCGAAAGCAATCCAGAGGTTCACGGAAACACTTCCCGAGATCGTCCTCATGGACGTTGAAATGCCTAAGATGGACGGCTTCTCGGCCTGTGCGGCCCTGCGGCGTTTGCCTCATGGGCAAGATACACCCGTCATCTTGGTCACCGGACACGACGACCCTGAAACTGTCAATCGGGCATTTGACGTTGGGGCAACGGACTTTCTCTCCAAGCCCATCAATTGGGCAAACTTGGGCCGGCGCGTCCATTATATCCTGCGCGCGAGCCGAAGCAATTAAGCGTTGCAGGTCCTCAAGCCTAGGCTCGGCAACTTCCCAAACACTTGCCAATAATACGCCCCGCTGAAGCAGATAGCGGAGCGGTCCCATTACCTAATTGGTTACCGGTACTATTACTGTCGTGCCCTTTACCTACGCCGCCCATCCCGAGAGATAATCACGGCAGAGAAGAAGAATTGGTTGGTCAGGAACCACATGCATCGCAATCCCGATCGGCAGGCTAGTAATACCATCGTCGGCAATCCCTGCACACGATATATCGAGAGAACGAATTCTTTCAGAAAGACAGAACCGAACGGAGGCGAACGAAGATGAACCCAAATGTGAAGAAGACGTTGAGGGTTGCGCTAATCGCGCTAGCTTGCATTCTGCTAGGAGTACCGGCGTTTGCCAAACACCCCAAAATCGCGCCTGACTTGGAAGGAGTGGAGCCGTCGTCGACCGTCGACGTCATCATTCAATTCACCCATGTCCCAACCGCCAGACATCACGCGATGGTCATGAGCCGGGGCGGCAGTTTGAAGGCGCGGCTCGACGTTGTGAAGGGCGCCGCATACAGAATCCAGCGCAGCCAGCTTGAGTCCCTGGCGAACGAGCCCGAGGTTGCCTACATTTCTCCGGACCGCAAGCTCAAAGGCATGCTCGACCTCACGGCGGCAGCGGTGAATGCCCCCACCGCTTGGAACTCCTATGGCTTGACGGGCGCGGGCATCGGGGTGGCGATTATCGACAGCGGGCTCCCTAACCACCGCGACCTCAAGAATGGGCGTGGCGTGCTGCGCATCGTTTACCAGCAGGACTTCACGGGCGCCGGCACGGTCGACCAATATGGACATGGCGGACACGTGGCCGGGATCGTGGCGGGCGACGGCGTGGATTCCACGGGTAGCATGTTTAGTCGAACATTCGAAGGCATGGCTCCGAAAGCCAATCTCATTAACCTTCGAGTGCTGGACCAGAATGGAAATAGCACGGATAGTATCGTGATTTCTGCAATTGGCGAGGCTATTACGCTCCAAAGTCAATACAATATCCGCGTTATTAATCTCTCGCTTGGCCGGCCCATATACGAAAGCTATTTGCAGGACCCGCTGTGCCAGGCAGTGGAGGCCGCCTGGCAGTCAGGCATGGTGGTCGTCGTTGCGGCCGGCAATGACGGCCGGGACAACTCGGCCGGCACCAACGGCTATGGCACCATCTACGCGCCGGGCAACGACCCTTATGTCATCACCGTGGGCGCCATGAAAACGATGGGAACACCGCAGCGCTATGACGATCTGATTGCTAGCTACAGTTCCAAGGGACCCACGATGATCGATCACATTGTGAAGCCGGATATTGTCGCTCCCGGCAATACGGTGGTATCGATCTTGTCGAACGGCGCCAGCCTTGCGCAAACCTACCCGCAGACTCTTGTCCCCATGTCCTACTACGTGACCGGCGGCGGCTCCGGTAGCTCGCCCGTATACTTCATGCTGAACGGGACCAGCATGGCCGCGCCGGTGGTGAGCGGGGCAGCCGCACTTGTGATTCAGCAGAACCCCAGCCTGACGCCTGACCAGGTGAAAGCCCGGCTGATGATGACCGCCTACAAATCCTTTCCGACGTCCAGCAGCGTCACCGACCCCACGACCGGAAACGTTTACACAGACTACTACGACGTCTTTACTGTCGGCGCAGGCTATGTTGATATCGCGGCGGCGCTCGCCAACACAAACGTGGCTGTGTGCAGCGCGTCTTCTTCCACGGGCCCGAACGCCACCTCTACCGCGACCTCCGTAACGAGTGCCAGTTCGGCTGCTGGTGCGGGCTGCGCGCTTTCTCCCACTGCAGTCTTCAATGCCAGTACGGGTACGGCCACGCTGGTTCCCGCTCCTTCGTCGATCTGGAACACGCAGACATTGTGGGCTTCGCAGACTATCTGGGGAGCGGCGCAAGTCCTCGACAGCAGCGGGACTCTGTGGGGCAGCCAGACCCTGTGGGGTGCACAGACACTTTGGGGTCAACAGTCCCTATGGGCACAAACAACCCCTTCTGACACTACGATCATTTTGGTCAGCGGGGAGTAATAGCTTGGCACTCCCCCCACCAACATGGTAGAGCGCGCCTCTCGCCCGCGTCCACAAGGTTGGGGGATTCATGGGCCACCGTGACGAACACATTGACGGAGGAACGTCTCATGAAACGCAAAGTGAGGATGAGGCGCGTCGGGTATGTAGCCAGCGCGATCCTGCTATTGGCTACTCAGAGCGCCGGCAGCCTCGACCCCTCGAAGGCCATAACACAGTACACCCATCAAGTCTGGAAGACGGAGCAGGGGTTACCTCAGAACACCGTCTCGGCCATGGTTCAGACGCATGCCGGCTATATCTGGGTCGGGACAGAACTGGGTCTGGTTCGCTTCGATGGGGTCCGCTTCACCGTTTTCGATGAAAGCAACACGCCGGAACTAAAAAGCAACGTCATCGTCGCCCTGGCGGAGGATCACGAACGGCGCCTGTGGATTGGGACTCAAGGTGGCGGCCTGACATGTCTCAAAGATGGAAGGTTTAGGACCTACACTACGAAAGACGGTCTCTCGAATGACTCCATTCTCGTCTTGTATGTGGACCGAGAATCCAATCTGTGGATTGGCACCGACGGGGGTGGCCTGGACCGCTTCAAGGATGGCCACATCGCCGCCTACACCACCAAAAACGGCCTCGCTGATGACGCGGTCTTTTCGATCACGGAAGACCGGCACGGAAATCTATGGGTGGGTACTCGTACCGGGCTGAATCGCTATAAGAACGGCAAATTCACCACCTACTCCACTCAGCACGGGCTGCAGAACGGTTACGTGAGGTCCGTTCTCGAGGACCGGCAAGGAAGGATCTGGGTCGGGACCAATGGCGGGGGTTTGAGCTGGTTCGACGGAAGACGATTCACCACTTTCACGACGAAGGAGGGCCTTTCGAGTAACGAGGTCTTGTCGCTTTACGAAGACAGGCGGGGCAGCTTATGGGTCGGCACGGAAGCTGGGTTGGACCGGATCAAAAACGGCGGATTCGATGCTTACACATCGAAGCAAGGACTCTCCGCCGATGACGTTTATTCCATCTTCGAAGACCGCGAGGGGAGCCTGTGGGTGGGCACGGGCAGCGGTGGGATCAATCGGTTCGCCGACGGCAGGGTGACGACCGTGTCCTCGCAGGAAGGCCTGTCCAGTGACGTCGTCCTCCCGGTCTATGAGAGCCGTGATGGCAGCCTCTGGGTTGGAACCGCCCAGGGAGGCCTGAATCGGATCAAGGGCGGCAAGATTACCACCTATACGTCCAGGGACGGCCTTTCCGGTGATTTCGTCTTCTCGATCGCCGAGGCTCCCGACGGCAGTCTTTGGATTGGCACTCGCCAAGGGGTCGACCATTTTAGGGATGGCAAATTCACGGTGTACACTACCCGCGACGGTTTACCCAACAACATTGTCCCCGTGACCTACGTGGACAGGAATGGCGGCCTATGGATTGGGGGCAGGGGCGGCCTCAGCCGCTTCCAGGGTGTCAAGTTCATCACCTATACGATCAAAGATGGTTTGTCCAATTCGTTTGTGGTGTCGATCGAGGAGGACCATGGCGGTGCCCTGTGGATCGGTACCGGAGGCGGCGGGCTCGACCGGTTGAAGGATGGGAAATTCACCGTATACTCCACCAAGCAAGGCCTCTCCAATGACGTCGTCTTGACCACTTATGAAGACAGGCAGGGGTCCCTGTGGATCGGCACTAACGGAGGCGGACTGAATCGCTTCAAGGACGGGAGATTTACCACTTACACTATGAAGCAGGGCTTGTTTGACGATGCTGTCTCCCGCATTTTGGAGGATGACGAGGGTAATCTGTGGATGAGTTGCAACCGTGGGATTTTCCGCGTTAGCAAACAGCAGCTCAACGATTTTGCGGACGGCAAGGTGGAGAGGATTAACTCGTTCGCGCTCGGCACGTCCGATGGCATGAAGAGCAGGGAATGCAATGGCGGCTATCAGCCCGCAGGGTGGAAGACCCGGAATGGCCGACTCTGTTTCCCGACCATGAAAGGCGTGGCAATCTTCGACCCAAAAACTCGCACCCATGGCCTCCCTCTTCCCGTATTGATCGAGGAGGTGCGAGTGCGCGGCCGGCAGGTTGACCCCGCCGCGATAAACCGTATCCCTCCGGGTACCGGACAGTTGGACTTCTATTACACGGCGCTCGGATTCCTTTCCCCGGAGACAATTCGCTTCCAGTACAAGCTGGAGGGATTTGACCAGGATTGGGTGGACGCCGGGACTCGTCGCGTTGCCTACTACACCAACCTCGATCCGGGGCACTACCGGTTTCGAGTAAGGGCTTCGGGCGAGGGGGAAAGTTGGAATGAAGCAGCGGCGCCCAGCGAAATCTTTCTCGAGCCACACTTCTACCATACCCTTTGGTTCTACGGTTTGTGCGATTTCCTCTTTGTGAGCCTGCTGGCAGGGGTCCACCGCTTGCGCATTCGGGCCCTGGCCTTGCGAGAGAAAGAACTTTCGTTGCGGGTCGAGGAGCGCACTCAGGATCTGCGAGAAGAAGTGATCAAGCGGACGCGCGCTCAGACCGAGTTGCTCGAGGCACATGAGGAACTGGAGCGGCGAGTTCAGGAGCGCACGGCGGAACTGCAGAAGGCCAAAGAGGCCGCTGAGGCGGCCAGCAAAGCCAAAAGCGAGTTCCTGGCGACCATGAGCCACGAGATCCGCACCCCAATGAATGGCGTGCTGGGCATGGCGGATTTACTTCTGGGGACGGAGCTGACCGACCGGCAACGGCGTTTCGCGGAGACCGTCCGGCGGTCGGGCGAAACATTGCTGGCTATCATCAGTGACATTCTGGATTTCTCCAAGATTGAGGCCGGAAAGTTGGACCTCGAAACTGTGGATTTCGATTTGCGCGACCTGTTGGAAGATTTAGTGATGGTGCTTTCCGAGCGCGCCTCGAATAAGGGGCTTGAGTTGGTTTGCGCCTTGCCTCCGGAGATGCATTCTGCGTATCGCGGTGACCCGGCGAGGTTGCGGCAAATTCTGACAAACCTTGTGGCCAACGCCATCAAATTCACCGAGCATGGCGAAGTGGTTGTGCAGGCGGAGACCGTGAGGGAAATGGAGGGTGAGGCGGAAGTCCGGTTCGAGGTCCGCGACACGGGCATTGGCATCGCTCAGGAGAACCAGGGGCGCATATTTAATTCGTTTAC
>Ga0187817_10001180_pt1 | contig 12518 bp, 13 predicted proteins | sample NC_wetland_sal_i_17_FD_132431 | JGI IMG/M metagenome (GOLD analysis project Ga0187817, IMG submission 132431) | Wetland sediment microbial communities from Neuse River Estuary, North Carolina, USA - SO4_2 | ecosystem: Environmental > Aquatic > Freshwater > Wetlands > Sediment | place: USA...
ACTTCTCGAGGAGCTCCTGGGCCGTTCCGTTGACGTTCGTCCCGAGCTGTTCGAGGACGGCCTTGTCGGTCGAGGAGAGGAGACGCGCGTTCGCGCTCGACTGCGCCGAGCCGACCGCGCGCGAGTAGAGGTCGATGTAGCGGACCATGCCCTTCTTCTCCGCCTCGGGGAACGCGGGGTAGAGCGCGGCGAGGTCCTCCGCCACTTGCAGGTAGGTCTTGTCCGTGACCACCCAGATCGAGGGGATGCCCATCTTCAGTCCCTCGACGGAGAACAACCGGGCGAGGACGTCCTTGCCCGTGTGCGCGGGCCCGTTCACGAGGACCTGCGCGCCCGCGGGGAACCCCCCGTAGAGCAGGTCGTCCAGCCGCCGCACTCCGCTGCGCACCTTGACCTCCTGGGCGGACGCGGCGACGTCGTCCCGGATCTGCTTGGCCTCGGCGTCGGCGGCAACGCCGGCCATCCGCTCGAGCTCCTGCATCCGCGCCGTGAGCAGGGACTCCCGCCCGCGCAGCTCGGCCTCCTTCTCGGAGAGCTGATGGCGGAGGTCCTCCATGCGCCGCGCCTCGTCCCCCGGGGCCCGCCCGGTCGCTCCGACCTCGCGACGGACCTCTTCGAGCCGCCGAGCTTCGATGTCGAGCGCCAGGCGGCGGGCCTGCAGCTGCGTGTCGTAGGCAGCGAGCTCTCGCTCCTTGAACTCGAGCGGGGAGCGCCGGCGCTCGAGCTCCTCGGAGTTGAGGCGGATCTCCTCGAATCGCTTGCGGAGCTCGTTCTCTCGGGCGACCAGGTCCTTCTCGCTCTGCGCGACCTCGTCGAGCCTCTGCTGGACCTCGGCGGCGATCGGTCCGCGGTCCTTCGAGAGCAGCGATTCCCGCTCCCGGGCCCGCTCGGCTTCGCCCGAAAGATTGCGGACCTCGCCCTCGAGCTGGACGATCCGCCGGCGCAGCTCGGTCTCGCGCTCGACGAACTCCCGCTCGCGCTCGGAGAACTCTTCCCGAAGGCGCTGGTCGACGTCGCGGCTCGCCTTCTCTACGTCCTCCCCCGTCCACGCCGTCGTCGACGCCTCGGACGGGGAGGGAGCGGGAACGGTGGGGTCGGCCGGTGACCGCCCCTCCACGCCCTCCAGCGCGAGGAGCCGGAGCTTGAGCTCCGCGATCTCGTCGTCCTTCGTTCGGAGAACGACCTCCCGCTCCTTCGCCTCGCGCGAGCGGACGTACTTGATCACCGCGATCGAGCCCCGTTTGACATGCTCGACCTCGTCCTCGAGCTGCTTACGCTTCGCGCGCTCATCGTAGAGCTGGCGGTGGAGCTCCTGAGCCTCCTGGATCATCGAGGAGGGGTCGAATTGGTCGCTCTTCACCCGGTCCAGCAGCCCCGTGAGCCACCGGATGACCGTCTCTTCCCGCTCGAGGATCGGTAGACCGGCGCCCGCCTCGGACGGCCGCGGCGCGGCTCCGGCCTCCTCGCGGCCGGACGGAACGCTCGACGGGGCCGGCATCGAAAGGGCGGGACCGGTCTCGGAGGAGCGGATCCATTCCTCCATCGCCCGGTCGTCGCCCTCGACCCATTTCCTCAGGACGTCCTGCGACTCCTTCGGCGCGAGCCCGACCCGACGGCGCTTCGTCCGCTCGGGGCGGCGGACGGTGCCGGCCCACCGCTCCACGATCCGGTCGGAATCCAACGGCGCGGCCGGCCGGCCGGTATCGGCGGGAGCGCTCGGGCTCCGGTGGAGCCGTTCGATGTCGGCCGTCGGCACACCGGCCTGCTCGAGGGCGGACGCGGGCGCGTCCCGGACCCCCTCGGCCGAGGTGAACCCCGCCTTCTGCAACCGCTCCGCGACCTCGAGCGACACGTCGAGCGCGCGGGCGAACTCCTTGAGCGAGGGAGGCGGCGCCGGAGTCCCCGGCGTCGCCACGCTTTCCGCCGCACCGTCCATGGAATGGGGGAGTGTACTAGCGTACCGTGGGGTCTTAATGTATGCCTTGAGGCGCCGGGAAGCCAGGGGGGCCGGACCCGCGGACCATGGGATAAATACGGAGCGCCTTCCCCCACGCCATGGACCTCGACGAACGCGTGGCTCGGGTCGTCCGCAACGCCGAGGAGGTCCTGACCCCGGCGGAGGTGCGTGCGCTCCTCGAGACGCACGCGAACCCCCGGGCGTACATCGGGTTCGAGCCGTCCGGTGCCCTCACGATCGCCCACCTGATCACCGCGCGCAAGATGATCGACCTCGCCGACGCGGGATGCGACGTGACGGTCTTCATCGCCGACTGGCACGCCTGGATCAACGACAAGCTCGGCGGGAGCCTGCCTCGGATCGAGGGGGCCGGACGGTACATGCAGGCCGCGTTCACCGCGCTCGGGGTCCAATCCGAGCGCGTCCGGTTCCGCTGGGCGCACGAGCTCGTCGGCTCCTCGGAGTACTGGGCCCGGGTCGTTCGGGTCGCGAAGGCCACGACCCTCGCCCGGACCAAGCGGGCGATGTCGGTCATGGGGCGAGGCGAGGACGAATCGAACCTCGACTCCTCCAAACTGTTCTACCCAGCGATGCAGGCCGCGGACATCTTCGAGCTTCCCGTCGACCTCGCCTACGGAGGGATGGACCAGCGTCGGGCCCACGTGCTGGCCCGCGAGGTCGCTCACCACTACGGCTGGCCGGTCCCGACGGCGGTCCACACCCCACTGCTCTCGTCGCTGCGCGGCGGGGGCCGGATGAACGCGGTGGACGGCGTCCTCGAGGGGAAGATGTCGAAGTCGGACCCGGGGTCCGGCGTCCCGATCCCCGCCGAGAGCGCCGAGGTCGCCGCCCGGATCGAGGCGGCGTTCTGCCCGGCAAAAGAGGTCTCGGGGAACCCGGTCGTCGAGGTCGCCCGGTACATCGTCTTCCCCTGGGAAGGAGCGCTGACCGTCGACCGGGCGCCGAAGTACGGCGGCCCGGTCGAGTACGCCGACGAAGCGTCGTTCCTCGCGGCCTGGTCGCAGGGTCAGCTGCATCCCATGGACCTGAAGCGAGCGGTCGTGGCCTCGCTCGACCGACTGCTCGCGCCGGCCCGTCGCTACTTTGCCGCCCACCCTGAGCTCTCGCCCGCGATGTTCGCCGCGCCCGGCTCGGGGTCTCCCCCGTGAACGGGCGGAGCCGTGCCGGGTAACCGAATGGTCGAGGCGACGGCGCTCGGCGCGGAGCTCTACGGCGAGCGAGGGACGACCGGGGTCGTGGTCGTCCACGAGGTGTTTGGCCGGGACGACTACATCCGCTCCGTGGCCCGGACGCTCGCCGAAGCCGGCCACCCGGCCGCCGCGAGCGCGTGGCGCGGACCCTCGCATTCCTCAGCGACCTCGCTCCGGCGTGAGGCCGTTCGTGTCGTGGCCCCGGCATCCTTAAGTATCTCGTCTCCTCCGAAGGGCCCCACCCGTGAGCCGAGGACCCTCCGTTCCGGGGGTTCCGCTGACGCGAGGAACCATGGCGCGACCGATCTACGTACGATTCGAGACCCCGAGCGACATCGCCGACAAGGCCCTTCAGCTCGTGCAGGTCGCGAGCGAGACCGGGAAGGTCCGCGTCGGCACGAACGAAGTGACCAAGTCGAGCGAACGCGCCGAAGCGAAGCTGGTCGTGATGGCGGAGGACGTCGACCCGGTCGAGATCCTGATCCACGTGCCGATGCTCTGCGAGGAGAAACGGATCCCCTACCTGTACGTGCCGAAGAAGCAGCGGCTCGGCCAGTCGGCAGGCCTCTCGAAGTCCGCCGCGAGCGTCGCGGTCGTCGAACCGGGCGAGGCGAAGGCGCTCCTCGAAGAACTTTCCGCCGCGTTCCCGACGCTGAAGAAGTAGGCAGGCGGCGGGGGAGGTCCCGAGCATGGCGGAAGAGAAAGGCTCACCAGCCGAGGTCGTCGAGCTCGTCGGTCGGACCGGCATGGCCGGCGAGGCGACCCAGGTGAAGGTCCGCGTGCTCGCGGGCCGCGACCGTGGCAAGATCATCACGCGCAACGTCGCCGGCCCGATCCGGCTCGGGGATGTCCTGATCCTCCGAGAGACCGCGCGCGAGGCCCGGAAGCTTTCGGTTCGCTGAGGGAATACGGATGGTCGTCAAGCGTCAGTGCTCGTTCTGCGCCGCCGAGATCGAGCCGGGCACCGGCTCGATGTACGTCAAGCGGGACGGGACCCTCTTCCACTTCTGCTCCTCGTCGTGCCGTAAGCAACAGTTGCATCTGGGTCGGGTCGGGCACCGGTTTAAGTGGACCCGGGCCCACGCGCTGAAGGTGGCGGCGAACCGGGCGAGCCCCGCGAAGGCACCGGCGTTCCGAGCACAGAAAGGCGGGTCGCCCGGACGCTCGGCCGCTCCCAAACCGCCGCGCAGCACCGAAGCTCCCGCTACGGCGCTGGCCGTTGAGACGCCGGCGCCCTCGCCGGCCCCGGCGGTCGAGCCCGCTCGAACCCCCGAAGAGGCGCCGAAGCCGCGCCCCCGCGCGCGCAAGAAACCCGGCAAGCCCGCGACCAAGCCGTAAGTCCCCCGGCGGCGCCGGACTTCGAGTAGAAGAGAATCGGTAAGCCCCGGCGGGGCACGAGCCACGGGCGATGGAGCCCGACGACGGCTGGACGTCTCCGTCCGACCTCGCCGACTACGCCTACTGTCCCCGCTCGCACTGGTACCGCCATCATCCCCCGGCGCGGGGGCCGACCCGGGCTTCCGAGGAACGCGTTCGTACGGGTCTCCGCTACCATCGTCGTACGCTGACCGCCGAACGCCGGCGCGCGGAGTGGGGTGCTGCGTACTGGGTCGGGGCGCTCGCGGGCGTCGGGCTCGTCGTAGGAGGGATCGTGTGGCTCTTCCATCCCTGAACCCCGTGCTGTTCGCCGTGGCCGTGGTGGTCTTCGGCGTCGGACTCGCGGCGTGGGGCATGCGAGCCCTCTCGGCCCGTCGGAGGGACGATGCCCTCGGATCCCTCGTGGCGATCGACGCCGGGCGGGCCGTCGTGCTCCGGTCGTACCGCTACCGGATGCAGGGTCGGCCGGATGCGCTGCGTCAGCTCTCTGATGGTCGCTGGGTGCCCGTCGAGGTCAAGAGCCGCGCGTGCCCGCCGAGCGGTCCGACCCGTTCCCACCGCGTCCAGGTGTGGGCGTACTGCCTCCTCGTTGAGGAGGCTACGGGCCGCGCACCGCCGTTCGGGATCCTTCGGTACGCCGACCGGGAGTTCCGGCTACCCTGGGACGCCGCGACCCGACGCGACCTGCTCGGACTTCGGGCGGAACTTCTTAGGCCGTACGACGGACGGGCCACCCCCTCGCCGTCCCGATGCGCGCGGTGCCCTTGGGTCGCGGTGTGCGAGGTCCGTGCGGCCGGCGGCTAGGGTCTCGGGAACCGGCGATAGGCCCAGTACACCTCGGTCCGGTACGGCATCTTCAGCACCGCTCGTCCCCGGGTCGCGGGGTCGGAGGCGAGGAGGGCGCGGACCTCGGAAGCCACCCGGAGTCGTTCGGGCTCCGGAAGGACCGCGATGACGCTGACCGAGAGAACTCGAGCCACGAACGCTTCGGGCCGCGCGACCTGGGTGTAGCGAAAGACCCGCCGGTGAAGGGGGCCGAACGGGCTGTGGGGCCGGTCAAAGGCCGGCCGCCAGCGTCGTTCGCGCGCCCGAGGGATCCACCAGCCGTACCGGTCGAGGATCTCCGTGAGCCGGTGCGACCAACCGACCGATTCGTCCCGGATGTTCCAGACGAGGCCGAGTCCCCCTCCCGGGCGCACCACGCGGGCGATCTCGGCGATCGCCTCCGCTGGGCGAAACCAGTGGAACGACTGGGCGGCGACGACCGCATCCGCGAAGCGGTCGGGGAGGGGGATCCCCTCGGCGGTGCCCGTCAGTACCGGTACCTGCGGCACGGTCCGGGCGAAGACCCGCCGCATCCCCGGCGAAGGCTCCACGGCCACGCGGGTCACGCCGACGGGGCCGAGCGCGCGGGTGAACTTGCCCGTGCCGCTGCCGAGCTCCACGACCGTGCGTCCGGGGGCGAGCCCGAGCACGCGGGCAAGGTGCCGCACCGCGGCCCGGGGGTAGTCGGGGCGGCCTCGCTCGTACAGTTCGGCCGCCTGGCCGAAGCCGCGGACGGCGGCATGCGTTCGCACGCGGGACCGCGACCGAACCCGCTCAGTCGAACCACGCCTCCCGCCGGCCGGTCCGCGACCGCGCGACCCGGCGCGACCCGGCCCATTCGGCGCGTCCGCCGTCCGGTCACGACGTCGGGTAGGCCGGTATCGTGGGGGCGGCACGGAGAACCTCGAGGGTCCGCTACGCCCGGCCCGGAGCGGCGGGGGCAGCCGCCGACCCGGACCCCCACCGATTCGGCGTTTGGGGTGCGTTCCACACTCCCGCGGCGAACGGGGGTCCGGTACAAATCCCTCTCGGACCGCGCCGCGGCCCGCCCCTTCCCGCCGTGCGGAAACCTTTACCCGCTCGGCCGGCTCGGCGGAGCGATGGCAGAAGGGAACCTCGAACGGACCCTCGTGCTCGTGAAGCCGGACGGCGTGCGTCGAGGGCTCGTCGGCGAGATCCTCGCGAGGTTCGAGCGCAAGGGACTGAAGCTGGTCGCGGCGAAGTCCCTCCAGGTGGTCCCCGAGCTCGCCCAGCGTCATTACGCGGAGCACCAGGGAAAGCCGTTCTATCCCGCGCTCATCCAGCACATCACGAGTGGCCCGGTCGTCGCGATGGCGCTCGAGGGTCGGTCCGCGATCAGCGTCGTGCGGCTGCTGACGGGAGCGACGAACCCTCAGTCCGCCGACCCCGGGACGATCCGGGGCGACTACGGCCTCGGCATCACGCCGAACCTCGTCCATGCGTCCGACTCGCCGGCCTCCGCGGCCCGCGAGCTCGACCTCTACTTCGCCCCCGAAGAGTTCCTCGCGTACTCCCGGGTGGGCGAGGAGTACTTCTAGGCCGATGCGCTCGAGCGTTGCGGCCGCCGCGCGAGCGCTCGCGTCCGGCCGGCTCGTCGCCTACCCGACCGACACGCTCCTCGGCCTCGGCGCCCGGGCGACCGACCGCGCCGCCGTGCGTCGCCTCCAAGCCGCGAAGGGCCGCCCGAGCGGACAGGCGATCTCCGTGGCCGTGAGCTCGACCGAGGAGGTCGAGCGGCTCGCGACGCTCTCCCCCGTCGCGCGGCGGTTCCTCCGGACCCACCTTCCAGGACCCTACACACTCCTCGTGCGACCCTCCTCGGTCGCGCGACGTTCGCTCGCCCCGGCAGTCCTCGCCGGGAGCCGGAGCCTCGGGCTGCGCCTCCCGGACCATCCGGTCGCGCGCGAGCTCGCCCGACGCGCCGGTCCCCTGACCGCCACCTCGGCGAATCGCCACGGCGAGACCCCCTGCCGGACGCCGACCGAGGTCCGGCGTACGTTCGGCGCCGAGGTCGCGGTCGCCCTTGCGGCCCGGCCGCGGGTCTCGGGCGTTCCCTCGACCCTGGTCGACCTCACCGGGTCGCTCCCCCGAGCGGTCTCCCGGAGGTGACGCGCTTGGCGACGTACCCTCCGGACCTCGACCGGTGGCGCCAGGCCGGCCAGGTCGCCGCGCGGGCCCGAGAGCTCGGGCTGCGCCTGACCGTGCCCGGCGCTCGACGCAGGGACGTGGCCGACGCGGTCGAGGCGTTCATCCGCGAGCAGGGCGCGGCGCCCGCCTTCCCCGTCAATCTCTCGCGCAACCAGGAGGCCGCGCACTACACGCCGTCGTTGGACGATGACGCGGTGTTCGTCGCCGGCGACCTCGTCAAGGTCGACGTGGGCGCCCACCTCGACGGGGCGATCGCCGACACCGCCGACACGGTCGAGGTCGGTGGCACGCACCGGTACGAGAACCTCGTGCGCGCCGCCCAGGACGCGCTGCGGGAGGGCATCGCCTGCGTGCGCCCGGGCGTGGCGGTGGATGAGGTCAGCCGCTCGATCGCGACCGCGATCCGGTCCCGGGGCTTGAAGCCCGTCGAGAATCTGACCGGCCACTCGATCGAGCGCTACCTGCTCCACGCCGGCAAGGCGATCCCGAACGTTCCCGGCGCGTCGAGCGCGGCCTTGCGCGAAGGGGAGGTCATCGCGATCGAACCGTTCGCGACCAACGGAGCCGGCCGCATCGCCAACGGACCGTTCGGGAACATCGCGCGGTTTCGGGGAGACCCGGGCGCTGCGGACGTGGTGCTGGCCGGCCTGTATGCGCGGTTCCGGACCCTTCCGTTCGCCGTCCGCTGGGCCGCGCTTCCCGAGGAGCAGGCCGCGCTGCGACGCGCCCGCCGCTCCCTCCAGACCTACCCGGTGTTCGTCGAGGAGGCGGGCGGGTGGGTCGCCCAGGCCGAGCACACCGTGCTCGTCGGGCCCGCGCGGGCCGAGGTCCTCTCGGCGGTGCGGGTCGACTGAACGGCTATCGGCGCGGATTCTCGAAGTCAGCGCGCGCGCGGGCCGCGCCCTGCACGACCGCCTCCAACTTCGCCCGGGCCACCGGTAGGCTGCGCGTCCGCAGTCCGCAGTCCGGATTGACCCAGACCCGGCGGGGGTCCCCGAGGTACCGACAGGCGCGCCGGATCCTCTCGGCGACGACCTCAGGGGTCTCGACCGTGTCGCGGTGAACGTCGACCACTCCGAGGCCGACCTCGCGGGTGTCGCCGTACTCGGCCAGCGCGGAGAGCACTTCGTAGCCGTCGTGGCCGGGCGAGTCGCGGTTCGCGAACTCCCACGCCCACTGCCGGCACCCCTTCGCCTCGAGGAGCTCGGGCAGGAGGGCGCGGTAGTCCGAGTAGCAGATGTGCATCGAGAACTCCGCATCGAACCCTTCGGTCGCGGCGTTGAACCCTTCGACCACGAGGGCTGCCTCGTCCGGGTGCGTTCCCGCGGCCGGCTCGTCGATCTGGATCACTCGGCAACCGTGCTCGATCAGCGCCTTGATGGTCGGGCGGAGCGCTCGACGAGCGAGGTCCACGACGAACTCCCGTTGGGCGGCCCGCCGGGCAGAGGGCCCCTTCCAACCCGGCTGGCGCGCCAGGTAGTACTCGTTGTACGACCAATCCGCGAGGGTGTAGGGCCCGGTGATCGGGAGCTTCGGCGTCGCGTGGGCATGGCGCTTCACGAAGTCGAACTCCTCAACGTGGTACGGGTGCTCCAGCTGGACCTCGTCCGTCACCGCCGCCTTGAGGTAGTACTTGTTGTCGAACGACCGAACGTGGCCTTGGAAGTGGAACCCGCGCATCTGGCGGATCGGGTGCTCGTACATCTCGATGCGGCGCGCCTCCCCGTCGTAGACCCGGTCGAGGCCGGCCGTCTCGAGCAGGCGGAGGGCGAAGAGCGCCCCGAGGTCTCGGACGGCCTCGGGGTCGACCTCGCGCGTCCTCCCCGCGAGGAGCGCGTCGCGAAGGGCGGGAAGCTCGGCGGCGAAGGAGCACCGCTCGTCCCAGAGCCGGAACTCGGCCTTCGCCGCGTCGTCGAGCGCCTCGCCCCGTTGCCCGAGAAGCTGCCAGCGCGGCTTGGCGAGACTACCGATCTCCTGCGCGGGGAAGAGGCGGTCGGTCACGGTCGACCCCCCTCCCCGAGCGCGTGGAGCACCTCGAGCAGAACGCCCAGCTTCCGGGTCGCCGGGTCCCAGGGGAGGAGGTCGAGCGGTCCGCCGGGACCCAACGAGACGCTCGCCGGTCGCCGTCGCTCGTAGGCCGCCCGAACGACCTGCGCGACCTCGACCGCGTCCTCCCCCAGCGTCGTACGCGGATCGACGACGCCGAGCCCGAGCCCCGAGCTCGGGGGACCCTCGGGGAGGCGCTCGACGTCCGTCTCGGCGAGGTCGATTCCGACCGAGGATACCGGCAGGCGGTCGAGCAGTGGGAACGCTGGCCGGGCATCCGCCCCGTACGTCCAGACGGTCGAGGTACCTCCGTTCACCGCGGTCTGGATCGCACGGTACCCGGCGAGGACGGCCTCGGCGCGCGGTCCCTCGGGGGGGCGCACGACCAGGAGAGGCTCGGAGAAGAGGAACGAAGCGAACCCGGCACCGCGGAGCTCGCGCACCTCGTCCGCGAGCATCCGTCCCAGCCGATGGATCACCGCCTCGTCCGTTTCGCCCGAACGGTTGTCGAGGACGCTCGCGAACGTGTACGGGCCGGGAAGGATCAGCCGGGCGGAGTGCGGTTGGGCGAGGAGGGGGGGCGGCAGCCGCGCCGCGAACGCCCGTTCGGAGCGTCCCGGCGGGGCGAGCAGGATCGGCTGGCGGAAGAACGTGTTCGTTTCGAGCCAGCGCGTGAGCGGTCCGACCGCGAGGCCTTCCCAGGTCTCCGCGAACGGACGGAAGAGGTCCGGCCAGCGCAGGAAGCCGGCGGTCACGTGGTCGAACCCGAGCCGCCGCTCGAGCGCGACGACCTCCTGCTCGGTGGTCCGGAAGAGCGCCTCGACCGCTTCCGCGTTCGTCCGCCCTCGGTCGAGGTCGCGGGTGGCTTGGATGAGCGCCTCGGGTCGCGGATAGGGGCCGGTGAGTCCCGCGTGGACCTGCATCGGTCCGCCCAGCCCGGAAAAGGTCCTTAACGATGACGAGGGACGCGGGGAGAAAAGGGGTTGCGTCGGGGGTAAGGGCGCTCGGTTCACTCCTCGAGATTCGCGCGGACGATCCGCTCGAAGTCGTCGGGTTTGGGGGGCCATCCTTCGGTCATGTACCGGAGGAACGCCTCCCGCGACCCCTGGGTCAACGCCTCGTTCGTCGCCCGCTCGAACCCGAGCGTGGAGACGTACCGGTCGGGGAGAGCGTGGTGGGGCCCGTAGTGGGCCGGGTAGACTTCGGTCTCGGACGGGAGGCGGAGGATCTTCTCGGTCAGGCTCTCCCAGAGGAGCTCGGGGGACCCGCCGCCGAGGTCGGTGCGCCCGCAGCTGCCGAGGAGCAGGGTGTCCCCCGTGAAGATCCGGTCGCGCACGCGGAGCGTCAGGTGGTCGAGGGTGTGGCCCGGAGTCTCGAGCACGGTGAGCTCCTCGTTCCCGAACGGGACGGCCTCGCCTTCCGTCAGCCCCCGGTGGGGGTACTGCGCCGGCGAACGGTGGCTCACGAAGATCGGCGCGTCGGTCACGGCGTGGAGCGCCGAGTGCCCGGCGAGGTGGTCGGCGTGCGTGTGCGACTCCACGATCGCCGTGACGCGCCAACCGCCCTCGGCGAGGAGCGCCCGGTACGGGCCGAGGTCGCGCGCGGGGTCGATGACCACCGCGAGCCGTTCGTCGAGGTCGCCCACGAAATAGCTGAGACACCCGGAGTCCGGCCGAACGACCTGGCGCAGGTAGACCCGGCTCGCCGGGTCGTCGACCGGGTAGCGCGGAAGGCTCGGGTCGGCGACCCGAGCGTACTCCTCGAGGCCTCCTTCGAGCGCGGCCACGCCGCCGAACCCGCTCTGGCTCAGGAACTCGACCGCCCGGCGGGCGCGGAAGCCGAGGTGGTCGTAGACGACGATCGGCCGGTCGCGCGGCAGCGAGGCGACGGCCTCGGCGACCGACTCGAGCGGCACGTGATGGTCGTTCGGAAGACGGACGACCCGTCGTTCCGACATCGGCCGAACGTCGAGGAGATACGGGGGGTCGGACGATTCGACCCATCGGCGGAGCTCGAGCGGGGCGATCAGAGCGGCCGCGCCCGGGCGGGGCGGGCGGAAGTAGGGATGCGGGAGCGGCTCGGGAGCGGCCACAATCGACGACCGTGGGTTCCCGAGCGGGGCATCCTCTTTACCCTCTCCACCCGCGCCGTTTCGTGACCCGGTGCCGGCGGAACGGGGGAGCCGGCAATTGACGAACCCTCCGAACGACTCCGGCAAAGCGTTAATACGCCGGGCATCGGTGAACGCGTCGTCCATGGCCGATAGCTCGGTCGCGACCGCCCCCGGGGGCCGGGAAGGGCGACGCCGGTCCCGCGCGGTGCGAACCGTCGCCGAGAAGCGGGAGAGCGAGACCGACGCCCTCGGGCATCGCGCCGTCGAACTCTCGGCCTTCTACCAAGGGAAGATCGAGACCGTCCCGAAGGTGCCGGTCCGATCGCTCGCCGACTTCGCCCTCTGGTACACGCCCGGCGTCGCGGAAGTGTCGCGGGCCATCCACGCGAACCCGGACCGCTCGTTCGACTTAACCGGCCGATGGAACACGGTCGCGATCGTGACGGACGGCTCCCGGGTGCTCGGCCTCGGGGACATCGGCCCCCGCGCCGCGCTGCCCGTGATGGAGGGGAAGGCGCTCCTGTTCAAGTGTCTCGGAGGGGTCGACGCGGTCCCGATCCCGATCCAGGTGAGCTCCCCCGACCAGTTCATCGCGACGGTCGAAGCGATGGCGCCGGCGTTCGGCGGGATCAACCTCGAGGACATCGCGTCGCCGAAGTGCTTCGGGATCCTCGAGGAGCTCCAGAAGCGCCTTTCGATCCCCGTCTGGCACGACGACCAGCTCGGCACGGCCGCGGCGACCGTCGCGGGCCTGATCAACGCGCTCGAGCTCACGGAGCGGTCGGTCGGCGAGGTCCGCACGGTCCTCCTCGGGGCCGGG
>Ga0187817_10001181_pt1 | contig 12518 bp, 15 predicted proteins | sample NC_wetland_sal_i_17_FD_132431 | JGI IMG/M metagenome (GOLD analysis project Ga0187817, IMG submission 132431) | Wetland sediment microbial communities from Neuse River Estuary, North Carolina, USA - SO4_2 | ecosystem: Environmental > Aquatic > Freshwater > Wetlands > Sediment | place: USA...
CTTTGCCGGCTTCGCGGAGGAGCCAGCCGCAGGCTTTGTGGATGAGATCGTGAGTATCAGGAAGGAGCGCGGTCACGACCCGGTAGGCCCGGTCCAGGTGTTTTCCTTTGCCCGCGGACTTGACGAATACCACCACGCCGGCGCGGCGCAGCCACAGGTTTGGTGACGCGTGCCACGCCTCGAAATCTCCAGCCGAATCGTCAAATCTCTCGAGCAACCGCCAAAGGACTCCGGTCGCGAGGTCGTCGGTTGCGGCCCAGTTGTCACACAGCCCGGCTTCCAGCCAGCCCCGCACTGTTTCCAGCAGACCCTTTTCGAACTGCTGGTGGTAGCGCTCCAGCAGCAACAGTCCTACAGCTTCGCTTTCCAGATGCGCATCGCGCATCAGCAGATCGCAAAAGGCCAGCGCTTCGGCATAGGTCCACGATTTCCTCACGCTCTGATATAGCTCGCGCTCGACGCGCTTCACGTCCGGTGTTTTAAGTCCATAGAGCCAGATTTTTTCCCACGGCTTGAAGAACCTCTTCTGATCCTGCGCCACGCGGGGATCGGCGGATGTCCGCAATAGCGCGCGGGCGCGATGGGCGAGTCGGCGGGGCGTCATTCTTGGCACTCTATACTAAGTTCAGATAACGGTGGACAACCTGCTCGAGCGCTTGCCTGATGGCCTGTACTGCGCGGCCGGGGGCTTTTATATCGATCCGTGGAATCCAGTCGAGCGCGCTGTCATCACACATGCGCACGCAGACCATCTGCGCCCGGGGACTAAACGATATCTCAGCACACGAGCCGGCGAGACCTTGTTGCGAGCGCGCGTTGGCACTGAAGCCCAGATTGAAGCGGTCGGCTACGGCGAGCCCACTCACATGGGCGGCGTAAACGTGTCCCTCCATCCCGCCGGGCACATTCTCGGGTCTGCGCAGATTCGCATGGAGTACCGGGGCGAAATCTGGGTGGTTTCGGGCGATTACAAGTTAGCCCCCGATCCCACCTGCGTGCCATTCGAGCCGGTCCGATGCCACACGTTCGTCACGGAATCGACTTTCGGCCTCCCGATTTTCCGCTGGCCGGAGACAGAAGAAACCCGTGCCGAAATCAACGCATGGTGGCGCGCCAATCAGAACGCGGGCAAGGCCAGCGTGTTGTTCGCGTATCCACTGGGCAAGGCACAGCGCGTGCTCGCGAGCATTGACAGCACGATTGGGCCGATCTACACGCACGGCGCAGTCGAGCAGTTCAATCGTCTTTACCGCGAAGCGGGCCACATGCTGCCGGCGACTCATTATGCGCGGTCGGCACCGCCTAAGACCGACTGGGCACGCGCGCTGATCCTGGCGCCGCCTATGGCCAAAACATCACCGTGGCTGAAGCGCTTCGGCGATTTTTCCACCGGCCTGGCTTCCGGCTGGATGCGCATCCGCGGCACCAGGCGGAGGCAGTCCATCGATCGCGGCTTCGTTATCTCGGATCATGCCGATTGGCCCGGATTGCTGGCGGCGATTCGCTCATCCAGCGCGGAGCGCGTTTGGGTGACACACGGCTATCGCGCACAACTGGCCCACTGGCTCGAAGAGAATGGCCTGGACGCGCACGCCATCGATGCGCAATATGAGGGTGAACGTGGTGATGCCGAACTTTCTGCGGGCGAGGCCGAACCGTGAAAGCCTTCGCCGATCTTTACGCCGCGCTGGATGAAACGACCAAAACCAACGAGAAGATCGCAGCCATGTCGGGCTATTTTCGGTCGGCGCCGCCCGAAGATATCGCCTGGGCGGTTCACTTTCTGATCGGGCGCAGACCCAAGCGGCTCATCGCCACGCGCGACCTGGTCACGTGGGCCATCGAAGAAGCGAAAATTCCCGAGTGGCTGTTCGGCGAGTCGTATCAGGCGGTGGGCGATCTCGCAGAGACCATCGCGCTGCTGTTGCCTCCAGCGCGGGCCACCAGCAGCCGGCCGCTGCACGAATGGGTAGAAGAGCGATTGTTGCCGATGCGTGAATGGGACGATGGCGCGCGGCGTGAATCCATGATCGCAGCCTGGCGCGAAATGAGCGACCGCCAGCGCTTCGCTTGGAACAAGCTGATTACCGGCGAATTTCGTGTGGGCGTGTCGCAGAACCTGGTGGTGCGCGCGCTGGCGGAGGCCAGCGGGGTCGATGCGAACGTGCTGGCTCACCGCCTGATGGGCGAGTGGCAGCCCACCGCCGATTTCGCCACGCAGATCCTGGCCAAAACAACCGAAGACGCGGACGTCAGCCGCCCGTACCCCTTCTGCCTGGCGTATCCGCTGGAGGGCACGGTGGAGGAGCTGGGGCAAGTCGCGGAATGGCAGATCGAATGGAAGTGGGACGGCATTCGCTCGCAGTTGATCCGGCGGCAGTGGCGGACATTTTTGTGGTCGCGGGGAGAGGAGCTGATCACCGATCGATTCCCGGAGTTGGCTGCCGCCGGCGCGCTGTTGCCGGAAGGCACGGTTCTCGATGGCGAGGTGCTCCCCTGGAAGGATGGCGCACCGCTTCCCTTCACGCAGATGCAGCGGCGCATCGGACGCAAGGAGCTCGGGCCGAAGATTCTGGCCGAGGTTCCGGTGGTCCTGGTCGCGTTCGATCTGCTCGAGCAGGCCGGTCAAGATGTGAGAGAAAAGCCGCTCGAGTGGCGGCGCGCGGAACTGGAGCGCATCGTCGCGGCCACAGGGCCAGAGAGTCACCTCATCGCCTCGCCGCTGGTCGCGGAAGCATCGTGGGAGGAACTGAAGCGCAGGCGGGAGGAGGCGCGGTCCCGAGGCGTCGAAGGTTTCATGCTCAAGCGGCGCGGCTCGCCGTATCGCGTGGGACGCCGCCGCGGGGACTGGTGGAAGTGGAAAATCAACCCGTACTCGGTGGATGCGGTGCTGATCTACGCGCAACCGGGTAGCGGCCGCCGTGCCAGCCTGTTCACCGATTACACATTCGGTGTTTGGGACCAGGGTGAGCTGGTGCCCTTCGCAAAAGCCTATTCCGGGTTGACGGATGACGAGATCCGCCAGGTGGATGGGTTCGTTCGCAATAATACGCTCGAGAAGTTCGGACCCGTGCGCCGCCTGAAGCCGGAGCTGGTGTTCGAGCTGGCGTTTGAGGCCATTCAGAGATCTTCGCGGCACCGGAGCGGCATCGCCGTCCGATTTCCGCGCATTGCACGCTGGCGCACGGACAAGAAAGCGCAGGATGCGGACACCATCGAGACCGTCCGCGCCTTATTGCCTCGGGAGTGAAAACGCGTTATGTTCGGGCGGGAATGCCTTCGGTAAACATTGTCGGCGGAGGACTTGCCGGTCTCGCGGCGGCAGCGGCCTTGGGGTCGGCCGGGTTTCAGGTGGACGTGTTTGAATCGCGCCCGTTTTTGGGCGGCCGCGCCACCTCGTTTCCAGTTATGCCGGGCGATGACGACTCCGAGCTGATCGACAATTGCCAGCACGTGCTGCTGAAGTGTTGCGTCAACCTATTGGATTTTTATACCCGGCTGGGCGTAGCCGACCGGATTCATTTTTACCGCGAGTTCTACTTCCTCGAGCCGGGAGGGCGCCTGTCGGTGCTGGGGCGCGGTTCGCTGCCGGCTCCGTTCCATCTGGCGCCATCATTTCTGCGAATGACATGCCTCAGCGCGAGGGACAAATTCTCGATCGCGCGCGGCATGATGGCGCTCATGCGCGAGCGCAGGCGGCGGCGCGACCTCGAACAGATCACCATGCTTGATTGGCTGCTTCAGAAGAAGCAAACGCCGCACGCCATCGATCGATTCTGGGGGCAAGTACTGGTCAGCGCCGTCAATGAAGAGCTCGACCGCATGGCAGCGGCGCACGGATTTCAGGTGTTCTGGTTGGGAATGTTGGCGCGTGCCAATTCTTATGAGATGGGAGTGCCCCAAGTGCCTCTGCGCGACCTGTATAGCTTGGATGCCTGGCAGCGAATGGGCACAGTGCGCATCCATGCGCGGTCGCCGGTGGACCGCCTGGTGTTCCGAGAGGGCGCCGCCAGCGGGGTCGAGGTCTCGGGCGAGATGCGGGCGGCGGATTTCCACATCTGTGCCGTGCCCTTCGAGCGCCTGGGAGCGCTCGCATCGGAACTCGGGGTCGACACCACGGCGTTTGAACACTCGCCGATCACGGGCATCCACGTGTGGTTCGACAGGCCGGTGACAGATCTTCCACACGCGGTACTGCTTGACCGCACACTCCAATGGATGTTCAACAAGGGCCAGGGCCGCTACCTGCAGTTTGTGGTAAGCGCTTCGCGGGATCTGTTGGAGACGGCTCGGGCGGACGTGATCGAGCTGGCGCTCGGCGAAGCCGCGGAATTCTTTCCCCGGATACACGACGCCAAGGTGGAAAAAGCGAATGTGATTAAAGAAGTCCGTGCCACTTATTCCGCCAGTCCCGGCATGGAGGCGGTGCGGCCGGACGCGAAAACTGTCGTGCCCAACGTTTTTCTCGCGGGAGACTGGACACGCTCGGGTTGGCCCGCCACCATGGAAGGCGCGGTGCGCAGCGGCTATCGCGCCGCCGAGCAGGTGTGCGCGGCTGCTGGACTTTCAGGACAATTCCTGCTTCCTGATATCGCCTGAGCACCTACGCGTTTTGGGATAATCGAACCATGGTGAAGCGCTTCCTGTTCATCGCGGGCCTGATCGCGGTTGCCGTGAGCTTCTTGGGCGCGGCTGAGATGATGACCACGTTGACCGTTGAGGTCAAGACCTTAGGCGGAAATCCTGTTGACCGGGCCAGTGTAATCGTTAAATTCGTGAAGGGTCGCGCCAAGATGAAGCTGGGCAAGAAAATTCTGAAGACCTGGGAGACCAGAACCAACCAGGAGGGCCTTGCCAAGATTCCCCCTATTCCGCAGGGCTCGATTCAGGTGCAAGTGATTGCGAAGGGCTATCAGACCTTCGGCCAGATTTTCGATGTGGATGAAGAACAGAAAACTATCGAGATAAAGCTGAATCCGCCTCAGGCCCAGTACTCATCACACCAGTAACTCTGACTCCGAACTGGGGCGGGCATTCACTTCCGCGCAGTACGGCGTATTATAGAAGGACAACTACCGCCGCCACACGGTATAGTTTTCGCGCCATGTCTTATCGCGTGCTTGTAGTCGAGGACCACAAAATTATGCGCGATGGTATTCGCGCGCTGCTCGAACGCAGCGGCGAATTCACCGTCGCCGGTGAAGCTGAATCGGGAGTCGAAGCGATTCAGGTCTGTACCGAAACCCATCCGGATGTTGTGCTTATGGATATCGGTCTGCCTGGATTAAATGGCGTGGACGCCACGATCGAACTGCTGAGGCACTGCCCGGACGCCAAGGTCATTATTCTCTCCATGTACGATGACGAGGACTCCGTAGTCAGTTCGATTCGTGCCGGCGCGCGAGGTTATGTGGTGAAGCGGGCTTCGTCGGGAGAACTCCTGGATGCGCTGCGCGCCGTGGCCCGGGGCAGTTCCTATCTCAGTCCCAATGTCTCGGAGCGGCTGCTGTCGCGGATCCGCCGCGGCGAGCCCGAGACCTCCAGCCGCCATCCCTTGCTGGCGCAATTGACTCCGCGGGAGTTTCAGGTCCTTGGAATGATCGTTGAAGGCAAGGCCAGTAAAGAGATTGCGGTGATGCTGAGCCTGGGTGTGGAGACGGTGCGCAGTTACCGCAAAACCATGATGAAGAAGCTCCACGTAAACAATGTTGCGGGGCTGATTCGCGTCGCTATGGCGGCCGGCCTCACCTCCAAGATTCAGCAGGGCGCGTCCGGCACCCGGTAAAACCCTCTCACCACATGCTTTACTTCACCGAGTCCGACGTTCGTGCAGTGCTGTCGATGACCGAAGCCATCCGATTGATGCAAGAGGCGTTCGAACGGCTGGCCTTGGGCCAGGCCATCAACAACCCGCGGCGGCGGCTGATCCTTCCAACGGGGGCCGTCTTGCATTACATGGCCGCAAGTGACGGCCGCTATTTCGGTGCGAAGATTTACTCGACTCACGCACGCCACGGCGCGCATTTTCTTTTCCTACTTTACCGGGCGGAAGACGCGCAGCCCTTGGCCCTGATGGAAGCCAATTACCTGGGACAGATCCGGACCGGCGCAGTGAGCGGGCTGGCCACCCGCTACATGGCTCGAGCAGATGCGGAGACGCTGGGAATCATTGGATCCGGATTCCAGGCACGAAGCCAGTTGGCCGCCATGATGGCGGTCACACCCTTCCGGCAGGTGAAGGTCTGGAGCCGCGATGCGCAACGGCGTAGCGCGTTTGCTGCTGAGGGCTCGGCGGCATTTTCCACGCAAATCGCGGCGGTCGAGACCGCGGAAGAGGCCGTCCGCGGCTCGGCCGTTGTGGTGACGGCAACCAATGCCAAAGATCCCGTGCTGTCGCCGGATTGGGTTGCTCCGGGAACCCACGTTAATGCCATGGGGTCCAACCAGGCTCGCCGCCGCGAACTGCCCGCGGACCTGATTCTGAGGGCGGACTGGATCGCTGTGGATTCGATCGAGCAGGCGCGCATGGAATCCGGCGATCTCCTGCTGGCGCTCGATGAGAACGGCTGGAACGATCCCAAGCTGGTCGAGTTAAAAGACGTCGTGGCGTCGAAACCGGCACGCGAGCGTCGGCCCGCCGACATTACTGTCTTCAAGTCGAACGGACTTGCGGTGGAAGATGTGATTTGCGCGGGTTTCGTTTATGAACAAGGACTGAGGGAAGGACGAGGTGCGGAGATGCGCTATTCCTGAGCGGGCATCTGCTGCTCAATATCGCGCCAGGCACTGGTCTTCAACCGGCGACAAACCCAGCAGAGCTGTTCGGGGGACGCCTCGGTGACTTCGGCCCCGCAGACCGTACATTTGATCACGCCCTTGGCCTTGTCCGGCGAAATGGCGCGCTTGGCCTGTTCCAGGATCTCCGGTGAAACCACCGGTCCGGCGGGCTTGGCTGGCGACTTGCGTCTCATATCAAGACATTAACAATATCGCAGAATTGTAGCTAGATCACAATACGGTACTTACCTGTGCCGGACCGGGATCGTTTGCGCGCACGTTTAGGCCGCCACTAGTACCTGTAGCACCGCGGCCACGTCCAGTGTCGACATGCACCGGGGACACTTCTGGCCGGGCACCACCCGGGTTTTCTTTCCTATCTGCTGGACCTCCGCTTCCACGTTGCGGGTACAGATCGGACAATGAACCTGTCCTTTAAACCTTTGCACGATAACCTTTGTGGGCATCTTACCCCCTCCACTTGCACCAGACGCGAGACTGCTAGCAAAGGTTGTGCCAAATTTTGTAATTTTTCTTGACAAAAGTTTAGCTCTGTCAGGCGGAGTACGTCCGCCCGCGGTGCGCGCCCACCAGGATTTGGAACATCCGATGTGCCACCAATTCATGCAGAGTGAGGAGGTCTCGATGGGCGGCGGTGACCGCCTCGGCGTCGTGCGTGTCCACAGGCTCTCCGCCGGCCTTAAGGGCGTCTATCGCCCCTTTGATGATCGGATCGGAGATTACGTCGCCGGCCATTTCCCAAAGAGTGATAAAGCGGTCGACCGCCGTCGGGAAGCTCACAGAAAAAACGCCGCGGTTGCTGGTAGTGCGCGGGGGCTTGAAGTCCAAATTGAATGGGCCGTTGTAGTTGTGGCTGCGGAGGAGCACCAGTACATTCAGCCAGTCGAGCGGGTTCACCAGTCCAATGGCGATATCGACATCGTGTTTCAGCCGGTACCCGTCGTTGATATCGAAGTGCCAAAGCTTGCCGGCCACCAGCGCCCGGGCCAAGGCAGCTCTCGGCGCCGCGCCCCACATCAACTCGTGCAGGTACTCGGGATTGAGGCCGACCATCTCGGGATGTGTGAGCAAACCGGAGGAGATAAAAGCAAGCATAGCATCGCTGGTGGGCAACAAAATCTCGGCTTGCGGCTCGAACGGCTTGGCTTCGAGGCAGTGCTTAAGCGTGGGCCGCTTCTTCTTTGCGGCGATCTCAATATCGCGCTCGCACGCGGCGTCGAGGGCTTCGGCGTACCAGCGCAGTGTCTCGGTCTCTTCCACTGCGCCTTGGGTGTAATAGCCGAGCGAGCCGGGCCAGTATACGGCGAATTTCGCGGCCAGCTCGTGGCCCACGTCGACGGTGTTGCGCACGCGGAAGGACGCGTACTCGCGCACTTGTGGAGATTCCGCGGCGGGGCTCGCGGCCCACACGGCGTGGAAGAAGGTCTCGGTGGTCACCATTGAGCATTCGAGCCCGTGCTTTTTGAGGCTTTTCTGGATCTGCCCGACGATATTCCATTGCTCGTCCTTGCCCAAGGCCGCGGTGGGGATTACGTCGGTATCGTGCGTGGTCCAGTGCCCGATGCCGATTTTTGCATATTCGCGGATGACGTCTTCAAAGCCGATGGCCGCGCGCGTGGGGGCATGAAACAGGGCCTGGCCCTGATATGCGGCCGCCCATTGCGGCCCGGAGATGTAATATTTGCGGCGCGTGGCTGGACTGTAGAAGCCGCCGCAGGCCTTCGTCAACCGGTCAACCAGAGCTTGCTGTTTTGTCGCGGGAACGGGTTTCATGGAATCTCCGAATCAGACATCATACCAACGGGCTACTGAGAGGGCGACGAAACCGGCGGTTTTGTTAACTTGACGGCGTTAGGACCGCGTTCCTACAATAAACAGTGAGAAGGAGGCCGTATGCGTTCCATTGGCATGCCTGAGCTTCTCGTCATCCTGGGCGTAGCCGTGTTGCTTTTTGGCGGCAAGAAGATTCCCGAGGTGGCAAAAGGTTTAGGCGAAGGGATCCGCAACTTCAAAACCGCTCTGAAGAGCGAAGAAGAGAAGGTCGAAGAAACAAAGAAGCAGGCGTAAGCTTCGAAGAACTGCCCGGACGTTGGGCGGGTCTCATCTCGGCTTCAGAAGATCCAAAAAAGAAACCCCGCCAGCGATAGCGGGGTTTTCTTTTGGGCTCTGGATTTCTCAAGTTACTTCTTTTTGGGCGGCACGATGGAATCCTTGGCCGCCTTGGCCACACGGAATTTCACGACTTTCTTGGCCGGAATCTTGATGGCCTCACCCGTTGCCGGATTTCGGCCCATTCTCGCCTTCCGGTCTACTCGAACCAGCCGACCCAATCCAGGCACCACGAAAACGCCGTTCTTTTTTACTTCACTGATAGCCAGAGCGGACAGATTGTCGAGAAACGTCCGCGCGGTCTTGTTCGGCACCTCGGCGGACTCTGCCAGTGATCTCACAAGCTGGGTCTGCGTCATTCGTTGACTTGCCATTCACCCTCCTCAGAATTGAACTCACACATCGAACATGAAATCTCAGGGATGCGTTTGCTGCTATCCCGCGAATCGTTTCAATGATACGGAAGGTGAAAGCCGATGTAAAGAGAAAACACAGGAAAATGGCCTGTTTTTCGCTGTTTTTCGGCGTGTAGGGCCGATTGGCGCTGGCTGGAGCTACTTCTGGGGCACCGAGGCAATGGCGGCCTTGGCGGATCCGTTCTCGCCGGCGGCCAACAGACCGAGCATGGAGCGCAAATCCGCATCGATCTTTCCGAACATTTCCGGATTCTCTTTCAGGAACTGCCGCGCGCTGTCGCGTCCCTGGCCGATGCGCTGGCCCTTGTAACTGAACCAGGAACCGCTCTTCTCAATCAGGTTGCGTGTGACGCCCACGTCCAGAAGATCGCCTTCGCGAGAGGTCCCCAGGCCGTACAGAATGTCGAACTCAGCTTCGCGGAAGGGCGAGGCGACCTTGTTCTTGACCACTTTCACACGCGTGCGGTTGCCGATCACGGTTTCGCCATCTTTGATGGCGGCGATGCGCCGGATATCCAGGCGCACCGACGAGTAGAATTTCAGCGCCCGGCCGCCGGTGGTGGTTTCAGGGTTGCCGAACATGACGCCGATCTTCTCGCGAATCTGATTGATGAAGATCAGGCAGGTATTGGTCTTCGATACCGCGCCCGTAAGCTTGCGCAGGGCTTGCGACATGAGCCGCGCTTGCAGGCCCATGTGGCTGTCGCCCATCTCGCCGTCGAGTTCCGCTTTGGGGACGAGCGCCGCAACAGAGTCGACAACGACCACATCAATGGCGCCCGAAGCCACCAGAGCGCTAGTGATTTCGAGAGCCTGTTCTCCGCAGTCCGGCTGCGAAACGAGGAGATTATCCACGTCCACCCCAAGCTTGCGGGCATACGCCGGATCGAGGGCGTGCTCGGCGTCGATGAATGCAGCCGAGCCACCGGTGAGCTGAGCTTGGGCCACGACCTGCAGGGCGATGGTGGTTTTGCCCGACGACTCCGGTCCGAATACTTCGATTACGCGGCCGCGCGGCACACCGCCAACGCCCAGGGCTGAATCAATGGAAATTGAACCGGTGGGAATCACCGAAACCGGTACGACGTTGCTCGATCCCAGCCGGACGATGGATCCTTTGCCGAATTGCTTTTCTAACTGGACCAGAGTCTGGTCAATCACCTTGCGGCGTTCGCGATCTTCCATGCACAGGAAGTGGAGGGGGGCAGGGGTTTCTCTCAGCAAAACGCGTCACCGCCGAGACGCAAAGCCGCCGAGAGGAATTCAGCGAGGTCTCGCGGCACTCGCAGGCGCGGATCTCGGAGCCTGCGGCGGTTCGAGTTTGGTTGCCGGCGCCGGCTCGCCGTTCACCAACTCGGGCTTGATCAGACCCAGCGACTTGCGCACTTCGGTGTCGAGCTGTTGCCGAATATCCGGATTGTCCTTCAGAAACTGCTTGGCGTTCTCGCGTCCCTGTCCGATGCGCTCGCCTTTGTAGCTGAACCAGGAGCCGCTCTTCTCAACCAGGTTCTGCGCAATGCCCAGGTCCATCAAATCGCCTTCCCGCGAGATCCCTTCGCCGTAAATGATGTCGAACTCGGCTTCGCGAAACGGCGCCGCCAGCTTATTCTTCACCACTTTCACCTTGGTGCGGTTGCCGACCACGTTCTCGCCGTCCTTGATAGCCGCGATGCGCCGGATGTCGATTCGCACCGAGGCATAGAATTTGAGCGCGCGGCCGCCGGTAGTGGTTTCCGGGTTGCCGAACATCACGCCGATCTTCTCGCGGATTTGATTGATAAAGATCAGGCAGGTTTTAGATCGCGAAACCACGCCAGTGAGCTTGCGCAGGGCCTGCGACATCAGCCGCGCCTGAACACCCATGTGGCTGTCGCCCATTTCGCCATCGAGTTCGGCTTTAGGCACCAGCGCCGCTACCGAATCCACTACCAGTACGTCGATCGAGCCGGAGGCGATCAGCGCGCCAGTGATTTCAAGAGCCTGCTCGCCGTAGTCGGGCTGCGAAACCAACAGATTGTCAACATCCACGCCGAGCTTTTTGGCGTAGATGGGATCGAGCGCGTGCTCCACGTCGATGAACGCCGCCATGCCGCCCTTCTTCTGCGCTTCCGCGACGACTTGCAGCGCGATGGTCGTCTTGCCCGACGATTCCGGGCCGTAGATTTCGCAGATGCGCCCGCGCGGGAAACCGCCGATGCCCATTGCTGCGTCCACCGCGATCGACCCGGTGGAGATGACCGAAACCGGGATGATGGCTTCTTTCGAGCCGAGGCGCAGAATCGAGCCTTTGCCGAATTGCTTTTCGATTTGGCCCACGGCCAGTTCCAGGGCGCGGGTTCGCTCTTTGTCTTCCATGGCAGGGAAAACTCCTTCTGTGGGGGCGGTGAAAGAAAATTATACCGTAGCCGTCAGACCTCGTGGATTCGGGTGAGTCCAGGCCAGCGGTCGAAATCGCGGTCGAAACTCAGAATGTGCCGGATGCCGTGGCGCTCCATGACCGCCAGATGGATCGCATCGCGAGCTGACCAGGCCTCGGGCAGCCGTAGGATTTCTCCGGCGCGCAACACATCCCGCTGTTCAATCGGCAGCACGTCGTCGACGATGTCTAGCATCGCCTCCAATGCGGGCCGGATGGCATCGCGGCGGTTAATTGACGCATAGCGATGCAGAACTTCCTGCAGGACTTCAGCATCCGTAACCAGCCGCTCTTTAGACGCTGTCACCCGCTCCAACAGGACCTGGGCCTCGAACTTATGCGGATGTGGCGCGCCGCCGAGGTACATGGGGACGTTGGAATCGACGAAAATCACTCCAGGTAACCGCGTTCAATCTCATCCAACATCTGTTCAATATCGGCAGTGGGAAAAGAATATGTGGCCGCTTTTCGAATCGCTTTCAGTTTCCGTTCCGGATCGCCCGATGCCTGGCTGGCGCGGGCCGAGCGCAGAGCGCGCCGGGCCCATTCCCCGACCGTGAGTTGCTCACGGCGCGCCAGGCGCCGGATCTCCGCCATCTCGGCATCCGGCAACAGCACCTGGAGTCGCTTGCTCATACTCTGAGTATATCTTACTCCACAAGTGAGTATTAGCCAGTGGCGCATTTCGCCGGCGTGTCATAAGCTGATGATTTCCTATGCCTGAACCTGATGTGATCGTTTCCGCCACGGATCTCGCGCCGTTTGCTCAGCGCCTGCTC
>Ga0187817_10001182_pt1 | contig 12515 bp, 11 predicted proteins | sample NC_wetland_sal_i_17_FD_132431 | JGI IMG/M metagenome (GOLD analysis project Ga0187817, IMG submission 132431) | Wetland sediment microbial communities from Neuse River Estuary, North Carolina, USA - SO4_2 | ecosystem: Environmental > Aquatic > Freshwater > Wetlands > Sediment | place: USA...
AAAGAAGAAGACAAGCTCGTTCTCACCTGGGAGCAGCGTCGATGGATGAGGGGACGATTCACGACGGAGCGTGGGCGCAAAATCGGTGTCGCGCTTCCTACTGGCACGACGCCCGCGCATGGCGCAATCCTGTACGTCGGAAAGGATTGGTATCTGAAAATCGAGGCCGCCAGCGAACCGGTCCTCGAGATTCATCCTTTGGACTATAACGAAGCGGTGAAGATCGCCTTTGAAGTCGGCAACCGGCACTTTCCCCTGGCGCTCGAGGAAAGCAAAATTCTGGTTCCGGACGACAAAGCGATGATTCGCTTGATGGACCGGCTGGGCGCGCCCTGGGAGCGGCGCCATGCAATCTTTGATCCCATAGGCAACACACAATTGCACCAACATGGATCAATTTCTTAGCCTGCTGCAATTCACGGACGGACTTTTCCCCGCGGGAGCCTACGCGCACTCGTTTGGCCTGGAGGCCTGCGCGCAATCCGGCCAGATCAGCGACGGCGCAGGAGTCGAAGCCTTTCTGCGCGCATACTTGGAAGGCTGCGCGGGGCCGACCGATGCTGTCGCCTTGCTGTGCGCGCGGCGCGCAGCCGCAAATGAAAATCTTGCCTCATGCCTGGCGCTCGACGAAATGCTCGACGCCTTGAAAACGCCCAGCGAATTACGTGACGCCAGCCGCCAGATGGGAAGACAGACGTTGCGCGTGGCGACTCACTTGCCATGCCATCCGTTGCTCGAAGAATTCGGCAAGGCCGTGGCAAATGAAATCACGCCCGGTCACCACCCGATCGTCTTCGGAATGATTGGCGGAATCCTCGGATGGGAGGCGCTCGAAATGGCCAGCGCGTATCTTTATTCGACGAGCGCGGCTCTCGTTGGCGCGGCTCTGCGCCTCCTGCCGCTCGGCCAGCTTGCCGGCCAGCGCATCGTGTGGAATGTCAGGCCGCTCATCGCAGCGCTCGCGGAAGAAGCGCAGCACAAAAATGAGCAGGACATGTGGTCCTTTGCCCCTGCGTTCGAAATTGCGAGCATGCAGCATGCGTTGCTCGATGCGAGGTTATTCCGCTCGTGATTTCCAAACCGCTCAAGATCGGCATCGGCGGGCCCGTCGGTTCGGGAAAAACAGCGCTGGTCGAATCGCTGTGCACGCGCCTGAAGGCGGCCTATCAGCTCGCGGTGATCACGAATGACATCTACACGCGCGAAGACGCCGAATTCCTCACGCGCCGCGGCGTCCTTGCCCCCGAGCGAATCGTCGGCGTCGAAACCGGGGGCTGCCCGCACACCGCCATCCGAGAGGACGCCTCCGTTAACCTCGAAGCATCGAGCGCACTCATGCGCCGGTTTCCGGACCTGGACATTTTGTTCATCGAGAGCGGCGGCGACAACCTGGCGGCCACGTTTAGCCCGGAACTGGTCGACGCCACGATCTACGTGATTGACGTGGCCGAAGGCGAAAAAATTCCGCGCAAGGGCGGACCTGGCATCATGACGTCCGGAATGCTGGCAATCAATAAGATCGATCTCGCGCCCTACGTCGGCGCGGATCTGGCAGCGATGGATCGCGATGCGAAGCGCATGCGCGGGGAGAGGCCCTACGTCTTCACCAATCTCAAGACCGGCCAGGGAGTGGACACGCTCATCGATTGGATCCGCGACTCCCTGCTCTTCGAATAACGAGCGCAAGGGTGAGCGCGCACCTGAGCGCGTCGGGCGCGACGGGTTTCTCCGTCTGCGCTTTGCGCGGAGCAGTGCGAACACAATCCTCGCGCAGTCGCGCTTCTCGCTGCCGCTGCAGGCGCTGACGCCGCTGACTCTCGCGGACGGCGCTTCCTACCTGATGCTGCTGAATCCAACGGGAGGAGTGCTGGGCGGCGATCATCTCATCACGGACATTGTGCAGGAAGCCGAAACGCACGTTTGCCTGACCACGCCTTCGGCAACGCGAATTTATCGCACCGAGGAAAAGCCGGCGATCCTCGAAACTGCGATTCACCTGGGCGAAGGGGCCACGCTCGAATATTTTCCCGACCACGTCATTCCGCACGCGGGCTCCGCGCTGCGCCAGTCCGTGCGCATTGATATGGCGCGAGGGAGCCGTGCCATCCTTTTGGATTCGATGGCATCCGGCCGCGTGGCCCACGGCGAGCGATGGAGTTTCAGAGAAATGGATTCGCGAACCGAAGTGTACGTGAGCGGCCGGCCCGTCTACATCAACCGCATGAAAATTGTTCCGGCGATGAACCGGCCGGATCGGCTGGGGTGGATGGAGGAATTCGATTACACGTCGTGCCTGGCATTGTTTGCGGATGGATTCGCGCGATGGCCGGAAGTTGCTTCCGCGCTAAACGGAGAATTAAATAGCACGCCGAACATTCGCGGCGGGGCCACGCTCGTTTCGCGGGGGGGCTGCGTCGTCCGATTTCTCGCGCGCTCTGCGTCCGACATGACTCTGGCGAATAAAACATTGTGGGACATGGCGCGCGAAATGCTGGTCCATCTTCCCCCGCTCGATCATCGAAAATATTGATAAGAAGGCCCCGGGTTCGCCGCCTTTGCGTCCTCTCAGGGCAAGAAACCGGAGTTACAGCATTTTTACGAACCGTGACATGATGTTGTGGCCCGCCTCTCTTGCCCTCAGGGAATACGAAGGGGCGAAGGCGGGGCGTGAATCTCTGGCCAGAGTGGCCACTGGAAAATAAAATCGTGACCGCGCTATTCGCCATCATTCTCCTTGGATTTTTCCTGGGGATGCGCCATGCCACCGATCCCGATCACGTGGTGGCCGTGACCACCATCGTCAGCCGCGAACGCACCATGCTGCATGCCACTTTGATCGGCGCTTTCTGGGGAGTGGGGCACACGATCACGATCCTTCTCGTTGGCGCGGCCATCATTCTTTTCAAGCTCACCATACCGCCGCGTCTTGGCCTGAGCATGGAATTGTGCGTCGGCCTCATGCTGATTTTGCTCGGCGTCTTGAACCTCACGGGCGTCCTGAGCCGTGCGATCGAGTGGATCACCAATCGGGGCCTCGGCTCCCGCGCGCATTCTCATTATGTGCTCGGACGCTATATGGTCCACACACACGATGAAGATGGGGAGTCGATTTTACTGGATTCGTTTTCCATCCTGGGATGGACGCCGCAATGGTGGAAAAAATTGGGCCTGTTTCACGTCTTACGTCCGCTAGTGGTTGGAATCGTGCACGGCCTCGCGGGATCGGCTGCCGTGGCGCTGCTGATCTTGACGACCATCAGCCGCCCTTCTTGGGCCATCGGCTATCTGTTGATTTTTGGATTTGGAACCGTTGCAGGCATGATGCTGATCACTGCGGCCATTGCGATCCCATTCGCGTATTCGTTGCAAAAATTCGTGCGCCTGAATCACGGCTTGGCGATGGCTTCCGGATTTGTGAGCGTGGCCTTCGGGTTATTTCTGTGTTACCAGATCGGCTTTGTCGACGGTTTGTTCACCGGCCATCCAAACTGGATTCCGAGGTAGGTGACGAAGGCTTCAGCCTGTGGCTTTAGATCCTGCACGTGCAATACCCACAGGCTGAAGCCTGCGCCACGTCTATGTCACATCATCCGAGGATTTCAACTCAACCGGCTTGCCGTGGGGAGTACGCCGGTAGGCTTCAGCCCAGGCTTCTTTGCGGGCGGCGAGAGATGCCGGGTCGCTCAATCCCCTGGCCGTGACCAGGCGCTCCAGGGTTGCGAGCCAATGTTCGTAGTAATGCGAGCCGTCGTCAGCCTCGCCGCGGTCGGCAGCGGCTTTGAGTTCGTCCGCGAGCGCCGCCGCCCACTCCTTCCACGTGAAGTGCCCTTGCTCGGAAAGTTTTACGGCGAGCGCAAACGCCTGCGCCTCCCACGGCTCGCGAAATACCGGACCGCCTTCATCGCGCGGCAGTTGCGGCAACGCCACAAGTTTTTCGGACTCGGGAACGGGAACGGATTTAGGCTGGTTCAAGGTAGTCATCCCACATCGCAATCACGACAGTATCCTTGGGCTTGGCCTGCTCGCCCCACAGCTCGCGTGCGGCGAAACGCACGGAGTAAACATGCTGCGGCTTCTCGCCAAGAAAATGCGCGTCGGTATCCGGGAAAACGAAAACCCCGTGATCGCGTTCGACAGTTCCGAGCTTCCCGCGCGCGTAACGCGGCAGGCGCGTGTGCCCTACTGGGTTGATGTTGCGGGCGCGAACCCGCTGTCCGGTCTGGAATTGCGGGGCTACAGCCACGTCGCGGCTCGCGGGAGTTCCGTGCGCGACGAGCGGCGGCACTTTTTCCGCGGTGAGCGTGGGCGTCAGCTTGGCAGATCCCGCCGTCGGCATCCCACTCTCAATCTCCGCGCGGGTGACCAGACCATGCTTCACGGAGAGTTCGAGAAGCCCCGCGAGCCAAATTTCGTAATAACTCATGCGCAGATACTCGGCGGGTGGAATTAATTCGCGCTGATGGCGGAGCGCGTCGAGATTCCACTTGCGCCAGGCGGACATCGAGCGCGTGATTGCGAACACGCGCCCTTCCCAGGGATGGTGAAACACCGGCTCGTTTTTTTCTTCCTGGACAGGGCCCATGTCCTGCATCCCGCCCATGTCATGCACGCCGTTCATGCGGCGCCTCCTTCCCGCGGTGCACGGACCTTGGCTACGCCGATCATCGCGTCGCGCGTGACCAGAGCGGCCAGGGCATCTTCGGAAAGGCCATCCGTCCCGGCCGGACGCTCGGGAAGCACCAGGTAACGCAGCTCCGCCGTGCTGTCCCAGACGCGCACTTCCACATCGTCTGGAAGCTCCAGCCCAAATTCGCGCAGCACGCCGCGCGGATCGATCACCGAACGCGAACGATACGCCGCGGACTTGTACCACACCGGCGGAAGACCAAGCACAGGCCACGGATAACACGAACACAGCGTGCAGACAACCATGTTGTGGACTGCGGGCGTATTCTCAACCACCACCATGTGCTCGCCTTGCTGGCCGCCGAAACCAAGTTCAGCAATCGCTTTGTCGGAATCCATGAGCAGGCGCTGCTTGTACGCGGGATCGGCCCAGGCTCGCGCCACCACCTGCGCGCCATTGCGCGGGCCAACTTTATGCTCGTAAGTGTCGATCAACGAATCGAGCGCTGCCCTGTCGACGAGCCCCTTTTCGACGAGCAGCGATTCCAGCGACTTGACGCGCAGCGCCAGGTCCGAAGGAACTGCCTGGTGGGTGTGGTCGTGCGTGTGTTCTTCCTCTTGCGCGCGCGCGCCCAGATCGCCTGCGGCCGCCGCTCCGGCAGCGGTCGCTGCTGTCGCTAAAAAATCGCGCCGGGTCGATTGCATGGAACGCCCCTTTCCACTTCGCCATCATAACCCCAAATTTTTGCGAATCAAATGAGGATAGACTTTTCATCCTGAGCTTTGCGAAGGGCAGCCTGTCTTACTCACGCCGGCTGGCGATACCAGCGCGGCAGCGAATGGCGCCGCAGCCAGGACGCGAGCCGCTCGAAGAATCCCTTGCGCAGCGCGACTTCCACAAAATTGAGGAGCAGAGCGAGGATCAGCCAGTACGGCCATAGCGGCTGGCGTTCGCGCACCATGGCGCCCCGGTCATTCAACAACTGATCGATCGAGGGATGCATCCGCCCGCCCGTTACGCGGCTGATTTCGCCGAGCAGCGCCGTGTTGACCGCCTGGGGTTTCGTCTCTTCGGATTCGCGATAAAAACCTGCCTCGGGCAATATCAGCTCCGAATTGCCCGAAACAATGTGATACAGCCCGCCCTGGTCGGCGGGAATGCGCGCCTCGTAATGCCCCGGCGCGGTTTCTTCGAGAGGCAGCGTGCGCGGCGCGCCTCCCTGCGTCTCGACGAGAATGTGAGGCGGGCCCGCGCTATCCAGCGTCTCGGCGGAGGGATCGTCGGAATTCGCCAGGACGTCGTAATACACCACGGCCTCGCCTTCCTGGTTTCCAGGACGCACGCCCGCGCGGATGGTGCGGTCCCGGTGCGAAACGTCGCGCACCATTTGCGGCCACAGCGTCCCGAACGATTCCCAGCGGACCCACGGCGCGGCCCAGCGGCTCTTGGCGTCGGACATGAACGCGATCACGCGGCCGAGGCCGTAGCGCCAGCGCACGAGCAATGGTTTTTTTTCATCCACGCGCAGAATAACTTCAGAACCTTCCTTCGCCTCCGCCTGCACGAAGCCCCGCAGGCGCGGCGCCTTCGCGAAATCGATGCCGTCCGTGAATTCCACAGGGCGCACGCGCACCGCGCGCACGGGTCGTTCCTGAATCGCCAGGTCCTCCGTGGATTTCACTTCGGCATTGATGATTTGCGGAATCGTCTCCGGATTTTCGACAAAGTGGGATTTCCCTTTCGTTTTATGCGCGAGTTCGTCGAGCAAATCGCGGTTGATATAGTCTCCCACGCCGATGGTGGAAATCGTCACGTGCTTGGCCAGCGCGTCCTTCTCGAGCCTCGGAAAATCTTCCTGCGTGCCGGGAGTGGACACGCCGTCGGTCAGGAGAATGATGTGTTTGTGCGTGGCTTTCTGGTCCACGATGGCCTCGAAGCCGGCCTCTACCGCTTGATAAATCTTGGTGCCGCCGTTGGCGGTGATCTGCGCGATGAGATTGCTCTTGTCTTCGAGCGAGCCGGCCGGGCCCATCGGAATGACCCAGTTGAAAGTTTCGTCAAAGGAAATGACCCCGATCATGTCGATGGGGCGCAGCGTGCGAATGCTGGCGCGCGCCGCGTCGCGGGCCATTTCGATTTTCGGCCCGCTCATGCTTCCGGATTTGTCGAGCACGAGCACCACGGCGGTGGGCTTTTGCGGCGGCGGCTCGGCTTTCACCGGCAGCATTTTCTCAAACGGAGTTTTCGGCTCCTCGGGAAGTTTGGCGTTGCTGTCGCCCGCGATATAAATCAAGCCGCCCCCCGCGTACACGTACCGTTCGATCGCCAGGTCTTCATCCGCGGCAAGATCGTGATCGGGATAGTTGTCCAAGAGGACCGCGTCCCAATCGCGCGCCTGGCGACTCACGGGGAAAGCGTTGACGGTTTCCACATCGACGTCGGCCTGTTTCAATGTTTCCAGGAGCGGCGCGGAAGTCTCGTGCCCGCCCGCGACGTAAAGCACGTGAGGCCTGCGCACGGTAATCGCGCGCGACACGAGCACCTGCTCAGCTCCGGCGCTCGAAATGTGTATTTCCAAAAGGTTTACGCCGCTCTTCGAGACTCGCGCTTCTAGGTCAACCATGTTGCTTCCCGCCGCCAAATCCGCCGTTGTGGACGCGATTTCCTGGCCCTCGGATGTCATCCAGATCCGCGCCTTCATCGCGCTGCCGCTGCCGAGCCGCAGCGTCAAGGGGAAACGCTCTCCCGAAAATACATCTTGCGGAGACGCGACGCTTTCCACCTGCACGGGCAAGGGCGCAGTGCCTCCCGCAGGCGCGGTAAACACGGCTACGCCGCTTTCGCGCGCGCGCAGCGCTTCGGTCAGCGCATGGCCGCGATTTTCATTGCCGTCGCTGATCAGCAGGATGCGCCGCTGCCCCTGCGACGGAAATGTGCTGAGCGCCAGCTGCAGCGCCTCTTCGAGGTTCGTGGCCATCCCTTCTTTCGGATCGACGCCCTGCGGAATATTCACTTCGCTGGCCTGCGTGGGCACCGCGCGAAGTTTGGCGTGCTCCGCGAACGTGATGAGCCGCAAATCGGCGCCGGAATTTTTGCGCACCAGGTCGCGCAGCATGGCCTCGCCGCGCTGCAAGGATTCGCGCGGCATGCTCGCCGAGGTGTCCATCAGCACGGTGACAGCCAGCTTCTCGACGCGCAAGGGAGCCCAGGGCCCGGCCAGCGCGATTACCAGTGCGGTGAATGCGGCGCATTTCAGCGCAAGGCACACTTCCGACGCCCCCGGCGCTTTCCGCATCCAGACCCACAGGACGGGAAGCAGCCCGATCATCAAAAGGAAAATGGGTTGGTCGAACGTCACTCCGTCACCTGCCAACCAAATTTGGATTTCGGAACCGTGATTCTTCTCGCTCATCCGGTTCCAGGTCGAGAATCGCCGGAGGCTGACCGCCGGGCGCTTCGCTGGCTTCCGCCGTCCGCTGCTGCTCTCGCGCCGAGTAGTAAAGCCACCATTCCAGCCACAGCGCCACGGCCGCCAGCAGGACCAGCCAGCGCCACATGTCCCAGGTCGCGGGCGGGCGTGGCTCGCCTTCGATTTCCGCCGCCTCCGCTGCAGTCGGCTTCACGCGGTGCGCGGGCAGCGCGGGAGGATTCACGGCGATGCTGGTTTCGTTGCCGGGCGCGACAATTCTGTACATTCCGGTTTCAAGCGCGAGCCAATGAACATCCGCGCCCTTGCGCGCGAACGGCGCTTCTTTCCCCGACGGCGCGATGATTTTCGTCACCGGTCCGGGCAGATCGATTTCGCCCGCCGGGAATGAATCCGCGACGTCATCGACGGAATGCGTCATCCACTCGACGCTTCCGGCCATCAGCAGCGGGAACGCCGACTCCAGCGGGAAATTGGAATCGTGAGGATTGAAGCCGACGATCAGGATTCTGCGGCCGTTTCGTTCGCGCGCCAGAATCAGAGGGGCTGGAGGATCACCTTCGGTGTAAGCGAGAACGGCATCGCCGGTCTCAACTTTCAAGGCGGCCGGATTGCGCACGCTGATATCGTGCGTGCGGACCCATCGCGTCACCGGATGCTGCGCGTTCCATCCTGTTACTCGCACAGGGCGGGAATTCGCCGCCGGTGCGCCGCTCAGAAACCAGATCGAATTGAACTCCGGCTGCGCGGGCAAATTCGAGCCTTGATAGATCGCCACGTCCGGAGAGAGATTGGCCCCGAGTTCCGCGGGAAAAACCTGCGCCTGCACGTACGGATTGCTCGAAAGCACACTGAGCAGGTCCGCGGCGAATGGAGAGGATTTGCCGGCGAACACCGCGACGCGCACCGTCCGAAACGTCGGGAGATTGACCATGGCCCGGTCATCCGCCTGCAGCGCGTCGGGAGGATTGATTTCCGCCTGCAGCGTTCCGCCCTGGTCCCACGTAAATTCATCTTCCGCATTGGCCAGCGCTTTCGGGGCAAGCGATAGTTTTCGCTGGCCGATCGGCTGTCCGTTCACCGAAAACGCCAGCACCACGTCCGCTTTTTCGTTCCCGTAATTTTTCAGTTGCGTGAGCAGGCGCCAGCGATCCGGTTGCGCGGCGTCCCGGCGCAAGGAAAGCCGCGTGATGCCGCGGTTTTGCACGGACGCCCAGTCCCCCAAGAGGCGCATCAGAAATTGCGGCTGGCTGGCGCTGCGATCAGGCGATTCCACTTCCGCGCGAAATTCGTCCAGGCTGCGCGCTTGCTGCGATTGTTGTTCTGGTTCCTGTTCCGATCCTTGCCCCGCAACTTGCCCTGAATCGACAAGGCCGGGCCCCACATAAACCAGCAAGCCGCGGCTCGACCCTCCGAGCGCCGCGCGGCCCATTTCCAGCGCGCGCGGAATATCGGCGGCCACGCTCGAAGATTGCACTTCCTGGATGGCGCGGCGCAGCGATGCCCGGTCCGTTGTGAATGGCAGAATCGGCGGCGCGTCCGCCTCCGCGCGAAGCAAAAGCACACGGTCTACACCAGGGAGCGAGTCCAGCAAACGCAACGCTCCCGCGCGTTCCAGATCGATCCAGGCTGGTTCGCCCGCGGGATGCGCCTGCGACCAAATCGATGTGTCCAGCACGATCGCAACGCTGCGGCCTTCGTATCCGGGTCCCCATCGCGGATTCGCCAGCGCCAGAACGAGCAGCAATAAAAATAAAATCTGCGCCAAAAAAGCCCAGGGCTCGCGCAGCTTCCGGCGGCGCGGCTGCGAGACCGGCTGCACGCTGGCCCAAAAACGCAACGTGGAAACTTTGCGGTGCCGCGGGCGCCGGTGATGCAGATAAAGCCATAGCGCAGTGGCGGCGAGCGCGGCCCACACAAGCGCGACTTCCGCGGGACTGAGCGCCAGCCAATTCATGCCAGCACCTGCCCGCTGCGCAGGCTTCGCAAGACGAATTCCTGGTAGGCGATATTCGTCACCGCGCGCGCGTACCTTCCGCCGTTGCGGATGGCGAGGCGCCGCAAGCGCGCGGAAAATTCCTGAAATCTGCGCTCGTACAGCGCCGTGCTTTGCGGCGAGCACTCCACCGTGCGCTGCATCCCCGTTTCAGCGTCCTCCAGGATCAACTCGCCCGCCGCGGAGGGATGCTGCTCCTCGGCGCTGTGAATCTGTAGCAACACGAAATCGTGCCCGGCCGAACGCAGCATTTCAACCGCGCGCTCGCAGCCCTGCTCGTCGAAGAAATCGGAAATTAGAATCGCGATTCCGCGGCTGGGAAAACCGCTCATAAATTCCTTCACGGAGGCAAACAGATCCGTGGCGCCCCCGCAGGATTGTTCGGCGAGGAATTGAAGCACGGGCCACAGCCGCTCGCGCCCGCCGGAAACGACCAGCGGCTTCTGCAGACGGTCGGCGAATGGAATCACGGCGGTGGTGTCCAGATGCAGCAGCGCCAGATAGGCAAACGTGGCCGCGAGCCGCTGCGCGTAGAGAAATTTCGACTCTCCCTCGTCGCCGAAATCCATCGACTCGCTGCGGTCCAGCAAAATGCGCACCGGGATGTGCTGCTCGGTTTCGTAGATTTTCAGGAAAAGTTTTCCGAGGCGCAGGTACGCGCTCCAGTCGAGCGAACGGGGATCGTCACCGAAGCTATAGCGGCGGTAATCGGCGAATTCCATTCCCGGCCCGCGCGTGCGCGACCGGTGCTCGGGGCCAACCGCGCCGGACAAATTCGTGCGGCACAGCAGCGTGACCTGCTCCAGCGTTTTCAGGAATTCGCGGTCGAGCAACAGCGGAGAAGTTGTAGCCATCGCATTCGCCGAGTAGCACTGCCTTCAAATCGCGCGAAAAAGTCCATTATTTTGTCATTCCGAGCGAAGCGAGGAATCTCTCCTTTACTGAGTCTCAATCGAAGAGAGATTCCTCGCTTCGCTCGGAATGACAAAATTGTGATTTTCCCGGCCTGTTCAGTTCGCGAGATTTCGTTTGCTCAAAACTCGCGGGCCTAAGCCGGCGCAACAAAACCTTACTTCGCGCAGATCTTTCCGGCGATTTCTTCCAGCAAGTCGTCGGGTGACCGGCCATCCGCCTGGGCCTCAAAATTGAGGATGATGCGATGGCGAAGAGCGGGCAGCATCAGCGCGCGTATATCTTCCATGCTGACGTTGTAGCGCCCGTCCAGGAGCGTGCGCACTTTCCCGCCGAGGATCAAAGTCTGCGCGCCGCGCGGCGAGCTGCCGTAGCGGATGTACTTGCTCGCGAGGAGATTCTCGCGGTTCTCCGGGTGCGTGGCGAGAGTGAGCTTCACGACATACTCCTGCACATGCGGCGCGACCGGTACCGTGCGCACGACCTTCCGCATCTCCAGAATTTGCGCCCCGTTCACGACTGGCGATACCGTGGCGGACGTGCCCTGCGTCGTGCGGTCCAGGATGTCGTGCAGATCCTCGCGCCCGGGATAGGGCACGCGCAGTTTGAACAGGAATCGGTCGAGCTGGGCTTCAGGCAGCGGGTAGGTGCCTTCCATTTCCAGAGGGTTTTGCGTGGCCATCACGAAGAAGGGTTCCTCGAGCAGGTGCGAGGTGTGCGCCACGGTGACCTGCTTTTCCTGCATGGCCTCGAGCAGCGCCGACTGCGTTTTCGGCGTGGCTCGGTTAATTTCATCTGCTAGTAATAAATTAGTAAATATGGGGCCGGGCTGGAACCCCAGCGATTTCCTACCATCCCCGTTTTCCTGCACCACGGATGTGCCGATCACGTCCGCAGGCATCAGGTCGGGAGTGAATTGAATGCGTGAATACTTCAGCGCCACGGCCTGCGCCAGCGTGCGCACCAGCATGGTCTTGCCGAGCCCGGGCGCGCCCTCGAGCAGCACGTGCCCGCCGGCCAGCAAGGCGATCAGTACTCCGTCGACCACTTCCGTCTGGCCGACGATGGCCTTGGAAATCTCTCGGCGGACCTCCGCCATCTTTTCGGCGAGAAATTCCGCTTGCTGGCCGAGGGGCGTCCCTCCCGTCTGGCCTTCCGTCCCCACCGAAGTAGTCATGAATTCATCCTTGTTCTCGCGGGCTCCCCTTCGACTTTTAGAGTAAACAAGCAGAGCCCGATCCCCTGGACCGGCATATGATTTTTCCGGAATTCTAACTCAATTCTTGCCGTTGTCGGCATGCTCAAAATAACGCTGCACGTAAAAGCGGTAGCGCGCCGGAATGTTCTCCTGTTCGGCGCCGTTGATTACGGCGTCCTGCTGGGGCGACACGTCGCGCATGCCAAGCTGCGCCGTGCCTGTCTCGGTCGCAACCTTCATGCGCGTCTGTTCCTTGAACCCGCTGGCCTCGAGCGCGACGCGATCCGGAACGGCGTTGACGGGATGGGTCTCCTGGTCCTTCCGCAATTCCTTGCTGCCCTGCTGGCTTCCTGCA
>Ga0187817_10001183_pt1 | contig 12515 bp, 10 predicted proteins | sample NC_wetland_sal_i_17_FD_132431 | JGI IMG/M metagenome (GOLD analysis project Ga0187817, IMG submission 132431) | Wetland sediment microbial communities from Neuse River Estuary, North Carolina, USA - SO4_2 | ecosystem: Environmental > Aquatic > Freshwater > Wetlands > Sediment | place: USA...
CATCCCATCCGGCATGTCAAACTGCTGCTGCTCGGACGCTTTCACGACTTTGGACGTGGAAATATTCACGACGTCCGGCAATACCCCTTTCACCACGGGCGCAAAACCGGTCCTGCTGGGCCCTTCGGCCGGGTCGGCCATCTTCATGGAAATATGCACGCCGGGAGTAAAGAATTTCTGACTGGCGCGCGCCACGCCCCAACCGGCCATGCCAAGCAAAAGAACCATGGCGCCGGCAAGAATCTTCGATTTCCCCGTAAACCTCTGCAAATTCATGGGTTTCTCCTTATCCGCATTCCGACATTTCAAATTTCTGGCTCAGCGTCGCCAGTATGTGTTCCCTCTATAAGACGGATAAAAATGCCCCACGTTAGCGTCCGAGATGGTGGCCCGGAACCCAACTTGCATATCCAATCAACGATTCAGCAATCGAAAATCGCGACCGTCAGTAAAGTGGGCGCGCGAAGCTTCTCGTGGCGCCGGCATCCCGCCGCCGGTTTTGGAGTGACTGATAGTCAGAAAAACCGGCGGCAAGATACCGGCGCCACAGTGCCATGGACGCGCTCACAGCGCTCGACCTGCCGCTGCGCCGGAAGCCCAGGCCCATTGGAAATTGAATCCGCCCAAGTGCCCCGTGACATCGACCACTTCGCCAATAAAAAGCAATCCCGGCACCCGCAGGCTTTCCATTGTCTTGCTTGACAATTCATCGGTGTCCACGCCGCCGGCGGTGACTTCGGCTTTTTCGTAGCCTTCTGTTCCGGCGGGCTCGACAATCCATTCGTGCATTTCCCGTTCGAGTTTTTCCAGCGCACGATTCGTCCAGGCCTGCGGTGCGTGCAATTCCAACCAGCGAGCGGCCAGGCGCTTCGGAAGGATTTCCTGAAGGGCATTTCGCGCGGCGGCCATATTTCTCTCTTTGGCTTCGCGAATGGCAAGAGTGGCGTCACGGCCGGGCGCGAGATCGATCCGGATCGAGGAATGCTCGCGCCAATACGTCGAAATTTGCAGGATCGCCGGCCCGCTTAGGCCTCGATGTGTGATCAACATTTTTTCCCGGAAGGCCGAATGGTCCGTGGAAACTTCTACTTCCGTGGAAAGTCCCGTCAAATCGCAATAGCGGGCGCGGTCCTCTTTCCCCAGCACCAGCGGGACGAGCGCGGGCCTGGTCTCGCGAATCTTCAGCCCGAACTGACGTGCGATGTCATACCCGAGCGAGGTCGCTCCCAACTTTGGAATCGAAAGCCCGCCGGTCGCGACGACCAGGGCGGGCGCATGAAATTCGCCGGACTCTGTGCAAACGATAAATTCGCCGGTGCGTCGAACCTCTTGAATGTCGCTGTTCAAAATAACTCGCACTCCCGCGGCCAGGCACTCGGCTTCCAGCATATCGACGATATCTTTCGCGGAGCGATCGCAGAAAAGCTGGCCCAGTGTTTTCTCGTGATATGGAATGTGGTGCTTTTCAACGAGCGCGATGAAGTCGGAAGGCTCGTAACGGGCCAGGGCGGATTTGGCGAAGTGTGGGTTCGCGGAATAGAAATGTTCCGGCCGGCAATGCAGGTTTGTAAAATTGCAGCGGCCTCCCCCGGAAATGAGGATCTTCTTGCCCGCGCGATCGGAGCGTTCCAGGACCGCGACGCGGCGGCCGCGCTTGCCCGCCTCAATGGCGCACATCAGCCCGGCGGCCCCGGCGCCCAGAATCACCGCATCGAATTTATGGGCCGCATCGAATTTGTCGAGCATAGATAGAGATAAGAAAGCTCTTACGGTTCAGCTCGCCGGAATCGATTATGGCATTCGTCGGGCGTCTTTGGGCGGAGATCTCCGCCTCCAGCAAACCATGCAAATTCCAAACAATTGCTATATCGCGGATAGATTTTGTCGATTGGACTTTCCATAAAGCGAGAGTGAAAGTAAACGCTAAATATTTGCGTACGGAAAGTTCATGTGAAACAAGGGGAACTTGATGGCGCAACCAAGTATGGGATCGCAGTGGAACGAAGAGGCTCCGGCGGCGATGCAAACCGCGGGACTGATTCGCTCCAGCTATGTTTTGACCCTGGAAGAAATCGGCAATCTCGCGGCTGAAGGCGGCAAGCCGGCGGAAACCTTGATGAACGTGGTCGGCTTGATCGCCAAGCGCTTCAAGACGGAAGTTTGCTCCGCCTATTTGCTCGAGCCGGACCGCACCAATCTCATTCTGGCCGCCACCGTCGGCCTGCGTCCGCAGTGCGTCGGCACTTTGCGCATGGCGTTAAGCGAAGGGCTCGCCGGTCTGGTTGCCGAACAAGTGCAGCCGGTCGCCGTCGAGCGAGTGAAGAATCATCCGCGCTTCAAATATTTCAGCGAGGCGGGCGAGGAGGCTTACCAGTCGTTTCTTGGAGTGCCGCTCATCGAAGGCGGCGTGCTGCAAGGCGTCCTCGTCGTGCAGACGATCGACGCGCGCGTGTTTGACGATGGTGAAATCAAGATGCTTTCCGAGGCGGCCGCGCAGCTTGCTCCGGTAGTGAGCGAGGCGCGCACGCTGGATCGCTTTGTCGCACCCTTGCAGGAGCGTCTTTGGTCCCTCGCGCGCAACCTGTGGTGGAGCTGGGACAACGATTCCACGAGCCTGTTCCACGATCTGGATCCGCAGCGGTGGAGAAAGCTCAATCACAATCCAATTTCACTGCTCTCGGAAATTCCTCTAGCTGTTCTCGAGCGTCGCGCGCAAGAACTTGTGTTGCACAGCCGTGTCAATTACGCCTTTCGCCGCAAGCGCGAATACCTCGATGCGGACCGCACCTGGGGCGCGAGGCACGCCGGCGTTTTGCGGCCGCGGCCAGTTGCGTATTTTTCCGCGGAATTCGGCCTGCATGAGTCCCTGCCCGTCTATTCCGGCGGCCTCGGAGTTCTTGCCGGAGACCACATCAAGAGCGCGTCCGACTTGGGGCTTCCCCTCGTGGGCGTCGGCTTGTTTTACGGGCAAGGCTATTTCCGGCAGCGTTTGGACAAAAACGGATGGCAGCAGGAAGAGTATCTCCAGACGGACGTCAGCCAAATGCCAATGGAGCCCGCCATTGGAACCAAGGGCGAGCCTGTCACGGTGCAAATTGAAACGCGGAACGGCGCGATCCGCGCCAAGGTCTGGCGGCTGAAAGTCGGGCGGTGCGCTTTGCTATTGCTCGATTCCAATGTCGAGGGGAACGCGCCCGAGGATCGCGAACTTACCTCGCGGCTTTATGGCGGCGACAGCCGTTTCCGGATCCGCCAGGAATTGCTGCTCGGCGTTGGCGGTTTCCGCGCGCTGAAGGCCATGGGAATCACGCCAAGCGTGTTGCATTTGAATGAAGGGCACAGCGGTTTTGCCGTGCTGGAAGCGATTCGCAGCAGGATGGAAGAGGAAGGTCTGGACTTCAACACCGCCGTTCCACGTGTTTCACGCGAAGTCGTTTTTACCACGCACACGCCTGTTCCCGCCGGCCACGACCGATTCGACGCGGGGCTGATCGAGGAGCATTTGGGACCTCTGCGCGACTCACTGGGGATTTCGCACGAGTGGCTGATGTCGCTCGGGCGCGAGAACCCCAACAACGGCAATGAAACTTTCTGCATGACGGTGCTTGGTCTGAAGCTGGCGCGGCGCGCCAATGCGGTTTCTGCGTTGCATGGGGAGGTTTCTCGCGCCATGTGGACGTCGCTCTATCCGGGCAGGTCGGAAGAAGCTGTCCCGATCCGCCATATTACGAATGGCGTGCACGTCCCCACATGGCTCGCGCCACAAATGTTCCGTCTCTATGACCGTCACCTTGGAACCGGATGGGCCGAACACAGCGGCGAACCGCAAATCTGGGAAGGCATTGAGAGCGTCGATGACGCGGAGCTGTGGGAGACGCATCTCAGCTTGAAAACCCGCTTGATTGATTTCGCTCGCCTGCGCGCGGTGGAGCAGGCGGAGCGGCGCGGGGAGCCGGCGAAGTTCACGCAAAGTCTCAGCAAAGTCTTGAGTCCTGACGCGCTGACCATCGGATTTGCTCGCCGGTTCGCGACCTACAAGAGAGCCAATTTGATCCTGGCCGACATCGAAATGCTGGCCTCGATGGTGAACGATCCCAAGAGGCCGGTGCAGTTTGTATTCGCAGGGAAAGCGCATCCGCACGACACTCCAGGCAAACAAGTCTTGCAGCAAATCGCGGAGTTGATGCGCAACAAGCGGTTCGCGAATAAATTTGTGTTCATCGAAGACTACGACATCAACGTAGGCCGGCACCTGGTGCAGGGCGTCGACGTGTGGCTGAACAATCCGCGCAGGCCGCTCGAAGCATCAGGCACCAGCGGGCAGAAAGTCGTCTTGAACGGCGGCCTCAACCTATCCATTCTGGACGGCTGGTGGGCGGAGGCCTATGACGGGCTGAACGGCTTCGCGATCGGGACCGGCCGCACGCACACGAACATGGACGTGCACGACCGGCGCGACGGCGAGAACCTGTACCGCGTCCTGCGCGAGGAAGTCATTCCTCTTTTTTATCACCGCGATCATGACGGCTTGCCGCGCGGGTGGATCAAGCGCATGAAGCGGACCATCCGCACACTCGGCTGGCGCTTTAACGCCAACCGCATGGTGATGGACTACACGATGAAATGCTACATTCCCGCCGCCGGCGGCGCCTCCAGCGACATGCGCGCCGCGGGCTGAGTAGGACAGGCTTTTTACCCTGAGTGTTGCGAAGGGCAGTCTGTCTTCTTTTGACTTTTGCTTGCGCAACCAAATTCAAAACCAGACAGGCTGAACAGCCTGCGGACAAATTCGGAATGACAAAAAACTACTGTTTCCGCAAACTGCGAAGCTCACCCTGCATATGAGCTTCTCCCGCCCGAACCCAAATTATTTCTAAAATTACTCCGTCCTGATATGATGTCGCCCATCGTACGATTTCCAATGCGTTAAGCAAGCAATTGGTGGGAGGTTCTTCATGAAGAGGAAACTGCTCGTCGCCCTGATTGCGGCCGCGAGCCTGCTCATATTCTCCGGCGCCGCGATGGCGCATCATGGCGTGGCCGGGTATGACATGACCAAGACAATTACCGTGCACGGCACGGTCACGAAGTTCGACTGGAGCAATCCGCACGTCGTCGTGTATCTGGACGCGAAGAGTGACAGCGGAGAGATGCAGCACTGGACGATCGAGTTCGCTTCTCCGGTGCACATGGTGCGCGCGGGTTGGAGCAAGAATTCGATGAAGACGGGTGATGACATCGTCATCGACACGCATCCTTCGCGAAATGGGGCGCCGGTCGGAATCTCCAGTACGATCACGTTCATCCTCAAAGTTGTTGTCAACGGCCAGGCGCTTCCCGGCCGATCCGAGTGAGGTAGCCCGCTCTGGGGGAGGAAACTCAAGATGCGAATTCGCATGGCTGTTTTGATAGCTGCCCTGGGCGCGACGCTGGCGTTCTCTTCTAACCTGCCGGCACAATCCGCGCCAGCCTCGGCTGGAGGAAAACCGCAACAACCCGGCCTGATGTCCGGTGGCGTACCGGACCTCTCCGGCATCTGGGACCCCGATTTCCACGGCCCAGAAGGCATACGGCTGAACACCTGGGACTCTTCCGACCCCTTCGCCAAACATCCCGAACAAGCTCCGATGACCCCCTGGGCAGCGGAGAAATTCAAAGATGTGCGGCCTCCGTTCGGGGCCATGCAAACGTTCAACGATACGAATGATCCCGTGCAGAGGTACTGCGATCCGCCTGGCGTTCCGCGCATTTACATGTATCCCTGGGAAATTCGATTCATTCAAACGCCCAAGACCGTCTTCATCCTGTACGAGTATACGAAGGTCTGGCGGGAAATTGACCTTGACCGCGACCATCCCAAAGATCCTGACATCAGCTGGATGGGCGACTCGATTGGAAAGTATGAAGGCGATACGTTTGTCATCGACACGATTGGCCTTAGCGACAAAACCTGGCTGGACCAAGCGGGACATCCGCACAGTGACGCCCTGCACGTCATCGAGCGATTCCGCCGATTGGACCACGACAGATTGGAGCTTGCCGTAACGATCGACGACCCCAAGGCTTACACGAAGACCTTCTCAGCAGCAAAAGTCTATAAGTTGACGACCGCCCCGATGGGAGAAACGCTCTGCGCGTATTCCGAAATGAAGGAGTTCCAGGAGAATGTTGTGGACAAGACGCAGACGCCGCCCAGCAAGTAGAGGTTGTATGCCTGCGCTACTGAAACTGCAAGCATCTTCACCAACCCCGTCTCGTTTGTGACCGCTGTCACGCGCGAGAGTTCCCTCCATCACATCATTCCCCACCGTGAAGTGGCATCCTGCTTCTGGGTGAAGGGAAGAGCAAAAGGAGGGCGTCATGGTCAGACAAGACTTTCTTTTCATGGCGATTCTCATGTTGGTCCTCATTTTCATGACTCATTGGGGAGGAACGCATCACTTCCGGCATTGAGACGCAGCCGGTTTGCGACTTAGTGAGGTGTAATGGCTTTGGCCGTGTTATTGTTGGAACCGTGTGGCTCGGTTGCCATCAGGGGGGCATAATGGGCGGGAGTGCCAGCTTTCGGATTCTTACGATTTGTGCGCTTGTGACGTTCTTGCTCATTGGGGGAGCGGTCGCGGCCCAGACAAAGCCAATTCCGCAGAAGCAATATGAGCAGTTGATTTATTCGGTGAGAGGTCCGGACCTTTATCGCGCGCACTGCGCGGCTTGCCACGGCATCGACGGCAAAGGCGGCGGTCCCGTTGCGGCGACCTTGAAGCAGAAGCCTGCCGATCTAACCGTCCTGGCCAAAATGAACGGAGGGAAGTTTCCCCTGACCCATACGGCAAAGGTGATTTCGGGCGATGATCCTGCGTTAGCGTCCCATGGATCCCGAGAAATGCCCATTTGGGGCCCGATCTTTCACCAGATTGAAGAGGACCAGGATTTCGGCAACGTCCGTATACAGAATCTGATCAACTATTTGCAGACGATCCAGCAGAAGTAAGCCGGAAGTGACGAGTCTCGATTAAGATCCTAGTTCATAGCCCGTTGGTCATCGATGTCTGAACCGAAATCCCTCATAACAATTGAAATTTGAACTCAATATCAACGCGAACAGCGACGGGGTGGCCGTCTTTCATTGCGGGTTTCAATTTCCAATCCATAACCTTCGTCACTGCGCGTTCGGTGAGTCCAAATGGCAAGCCTTTCAGGACATAGACAGACGTCACTTCACCGTCGGTAGTGATGACAGCTGATATGATAACGGTCCCATCTTTGAATTTCACTTTTCTCGCTGCGGGTGTAAAGGTTGGATCTGGGCAAGAAATACAATGCGTAGAATCCACTCCCTCGATTTGCTTTGAACCCAACAGCAAAACCCCCGCTTCGTGCGGGATCGTGGCCGGGTCCCTGTAGTTCGAGGGGGCAGGTCTAATGAGGATTTGTTCCAAATCGGTGGATAGCAAAAATGTTGATGCTTCATAAAACTCCGGGTCGCGACTCACCCTCTGTATCGATAACTTCAATTCCCGCCCCTTGTCCTCTGAGAGATAGCCGCGGATCGCATCTGTAGCCCCCAAATCCTCTGCGATTTGCAGATACACCGAATTCGTCTTCAAATCTTCAACATTAGTCTGTAATTTCTCGAGGTAGTTCTTAAGTAAGTCGCGATCCAATATCTCCATCCCGTTACCATAGTGTCTTAAGGCGTCAGCGAATCTATCCGCTAGAAGCATTCCGAGGAGTGAACTTTGGTCTGGAGATACGCGTATAAAATCAAATAGCAGGATTTTTGTGGGTCGATCCTGTCGGTTGGAATTTCTAATTTTGTCGCTAACGCGGGAGGCGAGCGAATCCAGCTGTGATTCTGCTTCGTGCGTGAGGTTTAGTTCCTGTTCCTGCGCTCCGGCAAGATTTGGAGTGGCTACAGATATAGCGATCAAAACAAGCAAGCACAAAATTGTGAATGTTCGGCGTGAGAGGCGCAATGATTCGGAAATGATAGCTATTTGTTGAGCACGATTCATGTTCGGCTACCTCACGGGCTCCAGTGAGCTTAGCAAACACAAAAAAAGATATACAAACTGAATCGATGGGAATGTTAGGGTTTTCATGATCGCGATATATCATTCTCAATTGGATGGGTATTATCTGCTTGGTCCCTCCGTATTTCTTGACCGGCCCTATGAGTTAAAATCAACGCTATGCAACGGAAAGTCTTCTGGACCGTCTTCGCCGTATTGGGCCTGTTGGCCGACCTGGCGTTGCCGCTTTGGTGGGCGATAGGAGCGACGATCCCTGTTGCCTGGGTGAGCTGGTGGGTCGCGTATCGCAGTGACTGGTTCTAGCCGCTCGTCTACGAGCGGACCTCTTTTGCGCCTGCCGCCCCTTCACGCTACACTGCTCGCGGGAGAAAACCGAGTCATTTGCCTCCGATTATCGCTGCACAAGGGCTTTCCAAGAGATACGGCGCCGAACCGCTCTTCCAGAATATTTCGTTCACGGTTTCCGAGGGCGAGCGCATCGGCCTGATCGGGCCGAACGGCTCGGGCAAATCGACGTTGCTCGAAATGCTGTGCGGCCGCGTGCCGCCGGATACGGGTGAAGTGGCGATTCGCAAGCGCACGCGCCTCGCCAGCGTTGCGCAAAATTCGGAGTTTCCGCGGGGCGCCACGATCCGGTCGGTGATCGCAGCTGCTCTCGACCGTGCGGAAGTGCCTGAAAAAGAGCGGGCTGCGCGCGTCGCCGAGCCGCTCGGCCGCGCCGGCTTCACGGACCTGGACACGCCCACCGCGGCGTTGTCAGGCGGCTGGCGCAAGCGGCTCGCGATTGTCGAAGGCCTTGTGCAAGCGCCGGATGTTCTGCTGCTCGACGAGCCGACCAATCACCTTGACCTTGCCGGGATCCAGTGGCTCGAAACGCTCCTGCAAAATGCGCCGTTCGCATGCGTGGTGGTCAGCCACGATCGCTATTTCCTTGAAAACGTCGCCACCGCGGTGGTCGAGCTGGCCCGCTCGTACGAGAACGGATTTCTGCGCGTCAACGGAAACTACAGCACGTTTCTGGAGGCGAAAGAAATATATTTGCACGCGCAGCGCAAGCGGCAGGAAGCGCTCGAAAACCTGGTGCACACGGAAATCGAATGGCTGCGCCGGGGACCGAAAGCCAGGACCACAAAATCGAAAGCGCGCATTGATACCGCACAAGAATTAATCGGCGAACTCGCGGACCTGAACTCCAGGACACGCGCCTATTCCGCTAAAATCGATTTCTCCGCGACTGACCGCAAAACCAAGTGCTTGATCACTCTGGATGACGTGGCGTATGAAATTGGCGGCCGGACCTTATTCTCGGGAATCCATTTCACCGTTACTTCCGGAATGCGAGTGGGGTTGGTGGGACCGAACGGGAGCGGCAAGACCACCCTGCTTCGTCTGCTGCGCGGAGACATCCAACCCACGCGCGGAGAAATTCGTCGGGCCGATTCGTTGCGCATCGTGTATTTCGATCAGAACCGCGAGCTTGATCCGGACATTAGTTTGCGCCGCGCGCTCGCGCCGGACAGCGACTCCGTGATTTTCCAGGACCGCGTGATTCACGTCGCCGCCTGGGCCGCGAAATTTCTCTTCGACCCCGAACACCTCGGCCAACCCGTTGGGAAACTCTCCGGCGGTGAGCGGGCCCGCGTGCTGATCGCGCAGCTCATGCTGCAACCCGCCGATGTGCTGCTGCTCGACGAGCCCACCAACGATCTCGACATTCCCACGCTGGAGATTCTCGAAGAAAGCCTCCTCGAATATCGCGGGGCGCTGGTGCTCGTGACGCATGACCGTTTCATGCTCGATCGAGTTTCGACCATCGTGCTCGGCCTGGACGGCCTCGGCGGCGCGGAACGATTTGCCGATTATTCGCAGTGGGAGGTCTGGCAGCGCTCGCAACAAAAAGGGGCAACGAATCTGTCGAGCGGCGCCAAGCGTTCGCCTGCGGCCGTTGAAGCGCAGCCTGCCGTCGCGAAGAAGAAACTCTCCTACATGGAAGCGCGCGAACTCGAAACAATCGAAGAGCGCATCGCCGAAGCCGACAGGAATCTTGAGGCCCGGCGCGCTGCGCTGGAAGATCCCTCAATTACAAGCGATCCCCAGCGCCTGAAGACGGCATGCATCGAAATGGATGAGGCGCAGAATGTCCTCGACCGCCTGTACTCGCGGTGGGCCGAACTGGAAAAAAAGAAAGGCGCTTGAAAACCGCTTCCGGCGCTGGGCGCCGAAAGCCCAATTCAGGGTATTTTGATGTAAGGAGTAGCTATGTCCAAACAGCAGAAGAACATTTTGGTCATCGACGTCGGCGGGACGCACGTAAAAGTGCTCGCCACCGGACAAAAAGAGCCGGTCAAGATTCCCTCCGGGCCGAAGATGACGTCCAAGAAAATGGTGAAGGAAGTGAAGAAGGCGACGAAAGACTGGAATTATTCCGTTGTCTCGATCGGTTATCCCGCGCCGGTCGTCCACGGGCATCCGTTGAGCGAGCCGCACAATCTCGGTGGCGGCTGGGTCGGGTTCAATTTTCGCGAGGCGTTCGGAAGGCCCGTCAAAATCCTGAATGACGCCGCCATGCAAGCGCTGGGGATCTATCAGGGTGGAAGGATGCTTTTTCTGGGGCTGGGCACAGGCCTTGGTTCAGCCATGATCGTGGACGGCTTCCTCGAGCCGATGGAAATTGCCCATCTTCCTTACAAAAAGGGACGCTCTTTCGAAGATTACCTCGGCATTCGGGGATTGAAGCGGCTGGGGAAAAAGAAATGGCGGCGCTACGTGGCGCGGGTCGCGGAACAACTCAAGAATGCGCTCGAAGCGGACTATGTGGTTCTTGGCGGCGGGAATGCAAAGCTGCTGAAAAAATTGCCTCCGGGGTGCCGTTTGGGCAACAACTCAACCGCGTTCAAGGGAGGGTTCCGTCTTTGGGATGAGCCGGAAGACAAATCGAAATGGAATCGGCCCCTCCGTCCGGAAGTGGCCAGCCCGGCCAGCTAAACTTGTTCCCATTTTGACCGATGATTATTTTGTCCCGGCGGGCTTCAAGTAAAGCCCGCACCCGTCAGAGTCATCGTATGCCCGAACTAAACGACCCGGAAATCTACCAAGCCATCCTCGATGGCCTGCAAACGGGCGTTTACCTCGTGGATCGGAACAGGCGAATCCGCTTTTGGAACGAAGGCGCCGAACAAATTACTGGCTATTTGCGACAGGACGTCGTCGGGCGCTTCCTGCGCGACCATTTGTTGACCACCGGCAACAAGTCCAAGGACCTCGACTCAGATCCTGAAGATCCCATCAACCTCGCTTTTCGGGACGGAAAGCCCTCGACGATGAATGTTTCTATCCTCCACAAGGAGGGATACCGGGTTCCCATCGTTCTTCGAACCTTGCCTATTCGCAATACCCACGGCGCGGTCGTCGGCGCGGCGGAGAGTTTTGAAAAGAACCGTTCGGCCTCCGAGTGGACTCGAAGGCAGTCGGCATATCCCGATTTCGGCTGCCTGGACACGGTGACGGGTGTTCCGGCAAAGAATTTCATGGAGACACAGCTACACGAGCACTTGATTGCCTTTGCCGAAGATAATATTCCGTTCGCCATTCTCCTGGTTCAAGTCGACCATCTGGATGAATTGCGGGCAAGCCGAGGTCCTGGCGTGGTGCCCACCATCCTGCGCGTCGTTGCGCAGTCCCTGGAAAACTGCGTTCGCCCGACGGACCTGGTCGGTTGCTGGGGCAAGAATCAATTTATATTATAGCGATCCTTTTTGGTTGCGGAGAAAACGAAGTGGGGCTGGTCGGGGAACGCGCCAGGAGAATGATCAGCCAGGCGGAGATCGAGTGGTGGGGCGACACATTCTCGGTCACCAGTCCGCTGGGCGGGGCCGGGTGCCGTCCCGGGGACGAACTTGAAGCGCTCGTGGCGCGCGCGGCAGCGTCGCTTCAGGAATGTATTGCGAAGGGCGGGAACTGCGTCACGGTTCTCTTCTGACAAGGCAGGAAAAATTCGGAGGTTCGGACAGCGATGTTTTCGATTATAGGTATCGTGGTGGTCTTTGGCGCTGTGGTCACCGGATACCTGATGGAACACGGCAATTTGAAGGTTCTGATGCAGCCCGCGGAATTGATCATTATTCTGGGCGCTGCGATCGGAACCGTCCTGGTTGCCAACCCCCTTCACATCCTGAAGAAAATCGGCGCGGGCTTGGCTGGAGCCTTTGGCGGATCACCGTTTAACAAGCAAAGGTATACGGATGACGCTATCGAAAAGCACGGCGTTCGCGGGATAAAGGCGCGGGTTTTGCAGAAGCCGTTCACTCATGACTCGCTTGCCCAGGCCGTTCGCGAAATCCTTGGGCCACCCTGCCGCCCTTAAATTCTCCAGATACCACATTCCGAGAACACGACGCAATATAAAAGGGCGCCCCTTTGAAGTAGGTTTTGATCGTTCGCATCAACGCCTACGGAAAGGAGCACCCTCATGTTGAACGACAA
>Ga0187817_10001184_pt1 | contig 12511 bp, 7 predicted proteins | sample NC_wetland_sal_i_17_FD_132431 | JGI IMG/M metagenome (GOLD analysis project Ga0187817, IMG submission 132431) | Wetland sediment microbial communities from Neuse River Estuary, North Carolina, USA - SO4_2 | ecosystem: Environmental > Aquatic > Freshwater > Wetlands > Sediment | place: USA: North...
CGGCATTACGCCTAATGGGAGCTACACCTTCGGCGGCGGCACAGCTTACTCGCCGGTCAGCATTGCCTCCGCCAGCGGCAAGCACAACATTCAACCCGGCGACCCCCTGCCCGACTCGCTGACTGGCCTCCTGACCGCCACTCCCTTCTCATACACTAGTTGGGTCGCCTCACCCGGCTTCCCGCAGGGCGATCACATCGACGAAGAGCGCACCGAACGCGAGGCTTATGACTTCTACTTCCAGGATACCTGGAAGGCCACGCCGCGTTTCACCATGACTTACGGTTTGCGGTACGAGCTGAACACACCCATTCACGAGCCCAACCACCTGACCTCCGGTCCTCGGCTTCTGGGACCTGGCGGAAAGCCGGCGCGGTTCGGGGACCCCGGCGCTTACCAGATTTTTGTTTTCGACCCGCAGCCACCCTACGACACCGACCGGCGCGGCTGGGGGCCGCGTATTTCACTCGACTGGCAAGCCACGGACCACACCGGTGTCCACGCCGGTGGCTCCATCGTGACCCTGTTGCCGAACCTCTTTCAGGAAAACAGTCTTACCGGCAGCATCCCTATGGCTTTCAGCCCTTACATTACGGCTCTGCCCGGCGCTCCAGTTCCCTTCCAGGATTCCGTGATGCCGTTCAACGCGCCGCCGGTTTACACCCCGCAAGGGCAGTTGGTATTCACAACTCCTGACACCAAGAAGGTGCCCGCCAACACGCAGATCGACCTCGAGCGCTTCGAAGAAGACCTGGCAGCTTTGAGCCCGGGCCATGAGTTTAATCCTCTGACTCTCTTCGGCGTGACCCGCAACTTTGGGAACGGCTACGTGGCCACGTATTCCGCCGGCCTGGAGCACAGTTTCGGCGACCTGAAGGTGGGCGTGGACTACGTGGCTACGATGGGCGTCCATCTGCCGGCCGTGATTTTTCCCAATAGCTTCGGTGGCGCCGATCCCGCCTTCGCGCCTTTCACTCAATTCAACGCGGAGGGCAAGGTGGTAGGCGGAATCGCCGAGGAATTGCTGACCTGCAACCGCTCGCACTCCACCTTTCATTCGCTGCAAGCCTCGGCCTCGAAGACGTCAGGTCGCTACGGATTGGGCTTCTCGCTGTACTACACTTTCTCCAAATCCCTCGATGACACGAGCAGTATTATGGGACCGGCGGTGGGTGGAGCGGGCAACGTTCAGCTCGCGATCCCGCAGGATCCCTGGAACCTGGGGGCCGACAAGGGACCCTCGACCTTTGACATCACCCACATCTTCGTGTTCAACGTGATTCAGGTGCTGCCCTTCGATCATGTCGGGTTCCTGAAGCCACTGGGCAGCCATCTCACCTCGGGGTGGCAGTTCCTGAATATCAGCACCCTGACTTCCGGATCGCCGTTCACCGTCTACTCGGGCATCCAGCAGAGCGGCTTCGGCTCCGCTGGCTCGGACCGTCCCGACCAGGTTGGGCCCCCGATCTTCTCCACTGGCCGGACCGTGCGCGAGGATTACTTCGGCCGAGGCGCAGGCAACACGTCCTTTTTCAGTATCCCGATCGGGATTCCTGGAGGAACCGGGCCGAATCAGGGAAGGCTGGGAACACTCGGAAGGGATACTTTCCGGGGTCCGGCTTACAACGATTTCGACGTAGCGCTGATCAAGGACACCACTTTCGGCCGCCGCGGTTCGGCCGAGGCCGCTACCCTTCAATTCCGTGCCGAGTTTTTCAACGTGTTCAACCTGGTCAACTTTGGTTTGCCGGCAAACGTAGTCCGCGGCACCGGATTTGGAGTCATCTCAAAAACCGCCGGGACATCGCGCCAGCTTCAGTTCTCTCTGAAGCTGATCTTGTAGGGGCCGCGCCAGACAGCTTCGGGAACGCCGAGGCGTGTGGAGCTAAGAATTGAGGAGATAGTCAGCGGCCAAGCAGCCAAAGGTTACGGTGTTGACGCGCTGGCCAATCACATTAGCAAAGTATTGCAGAACAGAAGTCAGTTTCAAGATCGCCTTGTTCTCCCTCACCCTCAGTAAACGCCGCACGGCCAATGATAGGAACAGGTAGCGGAAATACAGGACCAGAAGACGTTCTTCGCGGGAATAACGTTGGCTCACATTCGCGGCATTCTTGAGGAGATAGGTCAGAGCGAGGAAGTCGCATTTGAGCACTATGCGGAGACGGGCATAATCGACCGCAGCGCCCATTTCCTCCACTGACTTTCGCAAGGACAGAAACTCCAAACGGTTGGCGTTGGCGATGGATCGAAAGTATTCCCGTTCAAACTGCCGGTGCAGAATCCTCCGGCAGGTAACTTGGAAATAGAAGAAGAACATCGCCGTCGAGAGGATCAAGATAAGGGCAGCAATAAGCATGGCCTTTCACCTGGTTTAGACTCTGAGGTTTGGCGCGGCCCTAGCCGAAGCAGGAATCGTGCAAGGGATGACCTTGCTCGCGTTGTTTCTACCACCCACGGCCGCGCAAGGCCACGTCCAAAACCTCCTACCACACCTTTCACGATACTTATAACCTATATGGACAAGCTGTGATATAGCACAATAGTACCGGTCTTCTCAGGGTTTAAGAAGTCGATAACTCACAAAGGCCAGGTGCTTGCTATCCGGCGACCAGGAGGGTACATTCATTGTTCCCTGCCCTCCAAAAAGTTTCACAAGGACGCGCGGCTCGCCGCCTGCTGTGGGCATCAAGCGCAGCATGACGTCTTTATTGGGCGGATGTCCTTTCACGTGCTTATCGAACGACAAGAACACCAGCCATTTCCCATCGGGCGAGGGATGAGCAAACCAGTTCGAGTAATCGTCGTTCGTCACCTGCTCCTGCGCGGTTCCGTCCGTCTGCATGCGCCAAATCTGCATCCAGCCGGTGCGCTCCGAGTTGAAATAAATGTACTGGCCATCCGGCGAATAATCCGGACCGTCGTCCAGACCCGGGGCATCCGTCAGACGGCGTTCTTCCCCGCCCTCCACCGGAATCGTGTAGATATCGAAGTTGCCGCCCCTCTCCGCGCAATAGGCAAGCGTCTTGCCGTCCGGGGACCAGCCATGCCAGTAAGAAGGCCCGCGCTCGGTGACGCGGCGCGGCTTTCCGCCCAAAGCCGGCAACACGTAAATCAGCGAACTCTCGCCCGGCGAGTTGCTGACCGCCAGCCATTGGCCGTCCGGCGAAAACCCGTGATCGTTGTTGCAGTGGATTGCCTCACCTGTATCCAGAAGGCGAGGCTCGCCACCCTCGATCGGCATGGTATAAATTCGTCCACTACTGTTGAAGAGCAGGAACTTTCCATCCCTAGACCAGTTGGGCGCCTCGAAGCGTTTTTCGGCGCGATAGACAACGTGCCGCTCACTCCCATCCACGGAAATGCTTTCCAGCCGGCTTTCCACCGGCCGATCGCGTTCGTCCGGCGGCTTGAACTCAAGCAGGCTCGCGTCCGAAATCACGGCTTCCTCCAAGGCTTCGGCATCGTGAGCGCACACAGCCAAGCCCACATATACAGGGTCGTGCAAAGGGACTTCGACGGTCCCGGCCAATTCCAAGGGGCCGCCGGCACGCGCCGCCCAGAACGAAAATGAGTTCCCCAGCCGGACCAGCCGAATGGTTTCCGGCATGGAGATTTTGGACTGGATCTCCTGCGTTTCGCCGCCTTCCGTGAGCCGGTATTGGAGGCTGGCAAGTCCACTGGCGTGCAGCACGACATCTGCGTAAGGCGAGTTGGGGGCGAGCTGCTGCCGAACCATCCATCCCGCCTTCTTATGTTCGTTCCCGCCAGGTTGTGGAAAACGCACCAAGGCCGTGAGCGTCAAGTCCCCTGACGCCTGCCGGTAGAGATAATGAAACGCATCCGTCTGGCCCCACATGTTGGCGCCGCCGCCCGTAATGCGGTATACACGCCGCGAGGCGTCGTAGCTTGCTGAACCGGCTCGCAACGGCCCGCCCACATCGGTCTCACGCTCGAGCTCGCCCCACGAGCCCGAGGACACAGCGACCATCGTCCCTAGAAAAGTGTAACCGCAGAGCGCGCCGAACCACCGCGCCGCTTTCCAACGTCGCGGAGGACCATGGCGGCCGAAAACGCCGGCCATGAAACGAGGGGATTCAATCATGACAAACCTCCTGGGTAATGCCCACGTGATGCTGAAAGGTAGATGAAATTCATGCAAGTTGCAAGCTTGTAAGACGCTGCAAGGTTAGAAGTAGAATTTAGCCGCAAGCTGGACGAGGCGTGGAGACGCGGCGCCGACCACTTGGCCGAAGGCCGTGCTACTGATATTTCCGTCAACCGCCGCCGCGCCGTAGAACTGCGCATGATTGAAGGCATTAAAGGCTTCCAGGCGAAGTTGCAGCGTCTTGGATTCTGTGACTCGCAGATCCTTCAGGAGCGCCAAATCGAAGTTGGCGATTCCCGGACCGTAGAAGAAACGCCTGGCTGCGGTGCCCATCATCCCCAGCGGTGGAAGGCTGAACAGCATGGTATCGAAAGCCGGCTTGCCATTCCGAGGGTTGGTATTCACCCGAAGGTTGCGGGGTGTGAAATTGGGCGTATCCACGCCGTTATTATTGATTCCGTTGGGAATGGTGCCGAGCAGAGACGTATCGTTGTTGTTGTAAAGCGTCACGGGGAGTCCGGTGCTGAAGCGCGTGATGCTGGAGAGGGACCACCTTTCTGTCCAGCGGTTGCGGCGCCGCAACAGACGCTCAGCCGGCAGATTGTACTTGTAGCTGACGACGAAGTTGTGCCGCATATCGAATGCGGAAAGGGCCTTGCTCAAGTCTGGATAGAGCGGGTTCAGCGGCTCGGCAAGGCTGGACGAGTCATCGAGGGATTTGCTGTAGGTGTAACCCGCCATGACCTCGAGCGACTTGCTGTTGTGGCGAAGGCCTGCCTCCAGCGCCTGATAGTTGGAATTGGCAATAGTTTTCTGATAGGTGACCGCATCGAACTGGGCGCTGAAAGGCCCGCGTACCTGGACTATCTCACCATCGCTGCGCCTGAAGATCCCGCCTTCGTTGAAAGGGCCGCAGGTCGGCGTGCCCGGCATGACCTCATTTGGCTGGCTGACGCTCAGGCACAGGGCGGGATTGCCGGGATTGGCTGAGGCGAGAACGAGAAGGTGATGGGCCTCGGAGCCAACGTAGCTAAGACTAAATACCGTGTCGGGCCCCAACTCACGCTGGAGCGAGAGCGAATGGCTTTCTGCATACGGTGACACGTTGCCAGGGAAGAACGCGGGAACGCCGGTGATGGGCTCATACTTTGACCAGTCAACCGTAGTGTCGGGCTTCGCGGCCGAAGCTCCATAGGAGGCAATCGGCGAGGGGAAGGGCTGGCCGAGACTTTGGCCAGTCGCCGCCGCCAGGAAGGGCTCAGCGAACAAGGGTGAAGTGCTGCTGTTGTAGTCGTAGCCGTACGGCGGGTTGGCGCTCATGATGCTTGCCGAAAGTCCTTCGAAGGCTGTGTAAAAGATCCCGTACCCAGCGCGCAGGCTGGTTCTTCCTGGTCCTAGGATCTTGCCTAACCAGCCTTTTCGGAAGTTTGGCGAGTAAGCGAGTCCAAAGCGAGGAGCGAAGTTGGAATACTTAGGCGGGGCAAGGGTGCGGGCGATCCCGTGATCACCCGGAAAAACCAGTCCTTCCGGCGCGCCTGGGAAAACGGCGGACTGTTGGCCTGGGACAAGGGTTTGAAGCTGGTTGTATTTTTCGTACCAAGGTGGAAGCACATCCCAGCGCAAACCGTAATTCAGGGTCAGGCTCGGCTTCGCTCGCCAGCTATCCTGCCCATACAACCCGAGGTATTTATTCCGAAGATAAAAGCTCGCCGAATCTCCTTGCCGGTAAAAGCTGGCAACCCCCAAGAGAAAGTCTGCGAAGTCTGACCCGGTCTCGCTTCCTGTGAATTGAAACGAGCCGTTGTAGACAGCGTCCGGATTGACGTTGATCTGGTCAAGGTGGAGTCCGCCCCCCATCTTCAACAGGTGCTTTCCAACAGCTTTGGAAAGGTTATTCGTCATCTGGAATAGATTGTTGGCCTGCTCGAGGCCGGTGGTGTCCACGCCAATGGTGAAGGAATTCAGCGCCACATTTTCAATACCTTCAATCTTGGGATCCAGGGGAACGATGCCAAGAGTGCCGGGGCCTTCCACGAAGCCTTGCTGGCTGAGCTTGGGGCCCACGCCTCCCACCGGCTCGCCCACTTGGTTGGCAAATCTCAAGTAGCTGAGGTGAAATTCGTTAACCATGTTCGAGCCCAACGTCTTTGTCCCGCCGAGACTCAAAAGCTGAGCGCGCCCAATTGACAAGGCGTTGAATCCGGGGACATTGGCTCCGCCTTGTGCCGTGGGGTAGGGGTTGTTCAGAAAATAGTTGTCGAGGGAATAGTAAGCAGAAAACGTTCCCGAAGGATTGACGGTATCGAGTCTCACCGCTCCTTTGTCGTCGCGAAGAGTTTCATCGAAGGCGGAGGTGGTGAAATAACTACTTCCCAGATTGGGTTGCGGGATGTACTTCAGCAACGCTTTGGCTGGGGCTGACCAGGCTCTCTGAGGGATTGTGGCGTTGGGAAATACGCACGCAGCCGAGCGATTGCAGCCAAAGAAATAGTAGGGTTCCCCTACAGACACGGGATAACCCAATTCTTGACCGAGCATATTAGCCCAATAGTCTCCGCTCACGGTTCCCTTAAAGACGCTGGAAAGGTCGGAGAGATTGCCGGCCCGGTCCTCCTGAGATGGGATCGCAATGAGACCGGAATCAACGCCTTGGGCCATGCGGGTGCCCTGATAATCGCCGAAGAAGAAAATCCGGTCGCGCATCAGAGGACCGCCTAAGGCGCCACCAAACTGGTTTTGGCGGAATTCCGCGCGCTGGGAGGAGAAGAAGTTCCGCGCGTCCAGACTCGTATTGCGCAGGAAATCGAACCCGTCGCCGTGGAGCCCGTTGCCGCCGGATTTCGTGACCACGATGACTTGGCCGCCGCTGTAATTACCGTGTTCCGCATCAAAGTTGTTGGTGAGCACTCGCAATTCTTGGATCGAATCGAGATTGGGAACGATGGCCGTACCCATGTTGACGCCTTCGCCCACATTGCTGCCATTCACCACAAATCCGTTGGCGGTTTCGCGCTGGCCGCTCACCGATAGGCTTCCCGGATCGAGGTCGCCGGATGGGGGTGTGCTGCTGACGCCGGACATCACCACAGCATTTGGCTGTTGCGAGCTGGTCGGTATGACCCCTGGCTGGAGAGCCAACAGATCCGTGAAACTCCGGCCGTTCAGCGGAACAGCAGTTATTTTGGTTCCGGTAACGGCCTCGCCCATCTGAGTGCTCGCCGTCTCGACGTGAACCCCCGCTTCGGACACAGTTAGAGTTTCCGTCTGGGCGCCCAGCTCCAACTTGGCGTCTACATGCAAGGCGGCAGTGGCGTCAAGGCTTATTCCCAATTGCCGATACGGTTTGAATCCGGGATGATGAATCTCGATATCATAATGACCTGGCGTCAGTACTGGGAAAAGATAGGAGCCATCGCTATTCGTCGTCGCGGTTTGTTTCACACCAGTTTCTGCGCAAAGCAGGGTCACAGCCACGCCAGGGATGACTGCGCCGCTGGGGTCGACAACTGTGCCGGAGAGGGCGCCCCCGGAGCTAGGGCAAAGTGCACAGGTCGAGGCTATTAGAGCCGCTATGGCGAGCCACAGACTTAGGGGCTTGTGATAGCTTAACGATGCAGGCGTTCGACCTCGCCATTTCATGAATCTCTCCCTCTCAGCCTCGCCAGAACCTTGCTCTTCGCAAGAGAGCTTCCTGCAAGTGAATTGCAATACGTTCCGACAGACAAGAAGTCCTAATCTAGACTCGAACTTACGTTTTTCGCAACGACTCAAGTCTTTTTGGCAGTTTTGGAACGCCACCGTACTGAATTAACTGGGCGATATTGCGCCGAGAGGTGGCGGAAAATAGCGCACTGATGCAATTCCGTTGCAACTCTCCGTCGGAGCGCCCAATTGTGGAATCTCGTCAGGGCAGTGAGGGATCAGTTGCACGGTGAGACGGGATCAGATCGGCCGACCTGGCGGCGATCAAGGGACGGCAAGCCGTCCCCCTACTGCTGCGCCGACGCTGCGGGCGTGGGAGGCATTGTGAACTTCGCGTCATCGATGGGGACGTTCTGATGAATCTCGTCAACCTGAATGGTGAAGTGTCCGCCGGGGCGCGCGATGGTCCAGCGGAACGGGACCTTGATGCTATCGACGTCGCGATAGTCAGCATAATCAATCTGAGTGGGGTTGCGGCCGAGGGGTGTCTCGACATAGCGCACCAAGCGCACCAGCAAACCCGACTGTTGGCTGAAGTAGAGCCTCACGGGCGGCTGGCCCTGGTTAATGCCGAGGGCAAGGTAAGTTTCCTGGTCGCCGACCTTTTCCGGCCGTTCCACGCGAAGCTGGTTGAAGAGCTGTCTTAGCCGAAGGGCAAAGTGAAAGTCAGCATCCATCCTTGCGCCATAGACTTCCGGGCCGGCCATCTCGTGCGGAGGCCCGTGCGAGAAGCCTAGCCAGCCGGCGTGGCCATCGTAGGACGTGATGCTCTCGCCGTTCGGCATGTGCATCACGGACAGGCGCTTATCCGGAGCCTTGGCGAACACTTCGATAGGGAATTGGCGATCGCCAAACCCGGTGAGCGTGCCCTTCTCGACCCGGCTCGAGATCTTTTGGAGAGCGTCGGCGCCGCCCAGCGCCTGTACGTACTTGTCGATAATCTGATCTGCAGGCGGCATGGCGGTGGGATTCGAGGAGCCAGCATTCGTTGCCCCACGCGGCTCCGGTCTTGGTCCCTCCTCACCAATCAGGGGCGTTCCCACCGGGTCAGCCACGCCATGATGGCAGGAATAGCAGGTGACTTCGCGATGCCCGTTGAAGTTGTCTTTATTGATGGCGAACATCATCTGCATCATTTTCCGCGCCGTCTGCTTCGGCTTCTTATCGTCCTTATCAAACGCACGCTCGACGTGGCAGTGCTCGCATTCAACACCCAGCGAGGCCGACATGAACTGCATAGCCGGAATGATCTGATCGGAAGGAACACCTTTCAGAACCTGGATGTTCTTGTAGACCTCTTCCGCCGTTTTGTTTGCCGCCGGAACTGACTGCGCTGGTCCTCCCTGCCCGCGCGCCATCAGAACAACCAAAATGAGGGCCAATGCAAATCCTGCGGCAACAACTAACGCTCTCCCCGACCGGGTTTTCATTTGTGCTCCCTGTTTAGAAGGTAGGAACGAAGTATATCAAAAGTGATGTCATTCCCGCTAAAGCGGGAATCCAGCCCCCTCAAGACGTAGGGGTAAGGGTTGTCCTGCCCTCGTCCCCCGGCAACGGCGCGGACAGGGAGCGGCAAGCCGTCTCCCTACAAATTGTCGGGGCAGAGCCTGCCCAACCACGGTTCAGTCACTGCGGCCAAGCGATGCCAGTGCCTTGATACCCGCCCTTATCTCCTCGGCGGACCGGCCTGTGATGCGAATGAGCTTCCGACGAGACCTCCGCCCCGAGATAATCGTCACACATGCTTGCGGCAAACGCAATGAACGCGCGAAAAAAAAGACACAGGCTTGATTGGCCTCATCATCTTTCGGCGGGGCATGTAACTCGAGACGCAGTTCTCCACTCGAGTCATGGGTCAAGCGCTCGCGGGTGCTGCGGGGCCTGACCTTGAGCCAGAACGACACGCTTTCCGGATTCTGAGATTTCGGATTTTGCATCCTATTCCGCTGTTCCTTTAGCCCAGCCCTTCGGTTTTCAGCTTTCTGCTTTCTGCTTTCCCCCTTCTGCTTTCCGCCGACTGCCTACTGCCCACTGCCTACTGCCCACTTCCCTGCCCTCGGCCCGAAGATCGCGGTTCCCACCCGAATGATAGTTGCCCCCTCTTCAATCGCGACTTCAAAATCGTGGCTCATGCCCATCGAGAGCTCGTGCATGGAGACGTTGGCGATGTTCCTCGAGTTGATCATCTGCGCAAGTTCCCGAAGCCGCCGGAAATAAGGCCGAACCTCTTGCGGGTCTTCCAAGAAGGGAGGGATGACCATCAGGCCACGCACCTCGAGGGTGGCAAGTTGGCTGATCTGCTCCGCGAGTTGGATTATTTCCGCCTCCCCGACTCCTGCCTTGCTCTCCTCTCCGCCCAGATTGACTTCCAGAAGCACCGGCAATCGGCCACCCCCCGGAGCTGTGGCTTGGTCCAGCTTCTGCGCAAGCCGAAACGAATCCACGGAGTGCACCCAGTGGAACAGCTCCCTAGCGACCTTGGCTTTATTGGTCTGAAGGTGGCCCACCAAATGCCACGTGATGCTGAGATCCGAAAGCTCGGGGCGCTTGGCTTTGGCTTCCTGCACGCGATTCTCGCCAAAATCGCGCAGCCCAGCCTCATACGCCGCCCGGATACTCTCGGGCAGGAAGGTTTTTGAAATGGCTAGCAACTTCACGTTATCCGGCGCGCGTCCGCTGCGCCGGCAGGCCGCGGCGATTCGCTCCCGCACCCGCGTTATATTCTCCTTGATGCAAATCATGACAACTCTCGAGTCTCGATCAGTCACCTCATCTCTTCATGTATTATGTCACAGCTCCAGAGGGCTACAATTCCTTCTTGGTTTTCGGACGTATAGAATACCCGCAGTAACCTGCCAGAAGGTACCTTGTTCGCAGGCAACTCCGAATGGTACGATGCCTGTAATGAAACACGGTCTTTTCATCACACTGGAAGGAATAGACGGGACGGGAAAGAGCACGCAACTCCGTCTCCTCGTTCAGTACTTGAAGAAGCGCGGGCTCACGGTGCGCGCTACGCGCGAGCCGGGCGGCACGAAGGTGGGCGAGCGCATTCGGAACATCCTGTTAGACTCGACCACCACTCGCCTGGCTCCCCTGGCGGAGCTGGCTCTAATGTATGCAGCCCGCGCCCAGCACTTGCAGGAGGTAATCCGGCCGGCGCTGGCGAAGGGCCAGATCGTAGTGAGCGATCGCTATAATGATGCCTCGCTCGCTTACCAGGGATATGGACGAAAGTTGGGCGTGGCGACAGTCCGGGCCTTCGACCGCATCGTTTGTGCCGGCACTCAGCCCGACTTGACTCTGGTCCTCGATCTCGTTCCCCGTCTCTCCCTCCAACGCGCCCAAGGCCGCCAGTCAGAGCGGAAATCAAACCAGGAACGGTTTGAATTGCAGGGCATGCGCTTTTACAAAAGAGTCCGAACCGGCTACCTGGCTATCGCCCGCAAGGAGGCCCGCAGGGTGAAGGTCGTGCACGCCAGCGGGCCGGTGGCTGAAGTCCAAGCGGAGATTCGCAAGCTCGTTGACACTTTCCTGGCGCGGCGCCTGAACAGGCTTTCAAGGAAGTGACTGGCACGGCAGCTCCCCTCCTTGATAACTGAGCATGCCCCACATCTTTCGCTGGACGCCGCGAGTCCAAAATGACCCAACCGCCCTCTCCGTTGGAGTTTGTGTAATAACTGCCGCTTGGCGACCGAGGTGGGCTGCCCACTCACGGGTAGCGCAGACGTGCCGTCCTGTGGCATGTCTGCGCTATCGGCAGGAGGAGCTAAACGAGTGGCGCATACATCCCGACAAAAAGCGTCGGGGCGTATGTGCCACCCGCGGACACTGCGGGTGCTCGATATGCTGAGAATCCCCGAAGGGGATTCATATAGTAGCCGGGGGCAACGCCCCCGGAAACTCCCATTCCCCCGCCCCCGACCCTGAAAGGGCCGAAGAAAAACCGTTGTCGCCGCAGTGCCTTACTCCCCTGACCCGCGTCTGCGACCCCTGCAGGGTCGATCGGCGGGTGGGCACCCTTCCGGGGGCGTTGCCCCCGGCTACTGCCTGATGCCCTTTCAGGGCATCGTGCTTGGTTGACCAACGACCTCGCATCCACGAGGTCCCTCGTTATCTCGCACACTCACCCCCGGTGTCCAGCAAAAGATATAGGTAACGATCAAGCCTTGAGGAGAGGGCAAGATTTCAGACTATCTTAGGGTACCCGCAAGCATCTAAGTACGTAGGGGCAGGGCGCAATAAAGACTCTGGGGCGAGCAGCACGAACTGGAGGTTCGTCATGATAGTGAAAGTTTCGAGCAACAGGGTTCTCACTTGCGCAGTATGCTTCATAGTCGCCTTAGCGATGAGCCCAACAGGATTGTTGGATGCCCACCCGTACGGGATGGCTGCACTCGGGGCACAGAGTCCACCGCCGGCGCCGGGGCAGCCCCCACCGGCTCATTTGACGCCCCAACAGTTGCAGGAGTTAGTGGCGCCTATCGCCCTTTATCCGGACGCGCTGGTCGCGCAGATTCTTGCCGCTTCCGCCTATCCGACGCAGATTGTCGAGGCCGACCGCTTCCTTCAGCAGAATCCGAATTTAAAGGGCAAGGCGCTTGCCCAGGCGGTCGACCAGCAGGATTGGGACCCCAGCATCAAGGCTCTCACGCAATTTCCCACCGTACTCGCCAATATGGACAAGGACCTAGGGTGGAC
>Ga0187817_10001187_pt1 | contig 12505 bp, 13 predicted proteins | sample NC_wetland_sal_i_17_FD_132431 | JGI IMG/M metagenome (GOLD analysis project Ga0187817, IMG submission 132431) | Wetland sediment microbial communities from Neuse River Estuary, North Carolina, USA - SO4_2 | ecosystem: Environmental > Aquatic > Freshwater > Wetlands > Sediment | place: USA...
GCTACCTGAATCCGACCTGCCCCAGCTCGCCGCCGAGCTGCGCCAGGAGACGATCGATGCCGTCTCGGTGACGGGCGGGCATTTGGGCGCCGGCCTCGGCGTCGTGGAGCTCACGGTTGCGCTCCACTGGGTGTTCGATACCCCGCGCGACCGCCTTGTCTGGGATGTGAGCCACCAGACCTATCCGCACAAGATCATCACCGGGCGCCGCGACCGCATCCGCACCCTGCGCCAGCCGGGCGGTCTGTCCGGCTTCACGCGCCGCGACGAGAGCGAGTACGACGCCTTCGGCGCCGCGCACTCCTCGACCTCCATCTCGGCCGGCCTCGGCATGGCGGTCGCGCGCGATCTCGCGCAGCGCGACAACAACGTCGTGTGCGTGATCGGCGACGGCGCCATGAGTGCCGGCATGGCCTACGAGGCGTTGAACAACGCGGGCGCGCGCGACGAGCGCCTGATCGTGGTCCTGAACGACAACGATATGTCGATCGCGCCGCCGACGGGTGCGCTCTCAGCCTACCTTGCGCGCATCACCTCGAGCGGCACCTACCTCTACCTGCGCGACATCGCCAAGCAGCTGGCAAAGCAGCTCCCCAAGAGCTGGGAGCGGCGCGCGGCCCGCGTCGAGGAATACACGCGTCACCTGTGGCAGGGCGGAGCCTGGTTCGAGGAGCTCGGCTTCTATTACGTCGGGCCCATCGACGGCCACAACTTCGATCACCTGCTCCCCGTCCTCAAGAACGTGCGCGACGCCAAGCAGGGGCCGATCCTCGTGCACGTCGTCACCAAGAAGGGGAAGGGCTATCCCCCTGCCGAGGCTTCCGACGACAAGTACCACGGGGTCGCCAAGTTCAACGTCGTCACCGGCGCGCAGGTGAAGCCCAAGCCCAACGCGCCGACCTACACGCGCGTGTTTGCCGAGAGCCTCATTGCCGAGGCGAGGAAGGACGACAAGATCGTCGCCATCACCGCGGCCATGCCGGACGGCACCGGGCTCGATCTTTTCGGCAAGGAGTTTCCCGAGCGTACCTTCGACGTCGGCATCGCCGAGCAGCACGCGGTGACGTTCGCGGGCGGCCTCGCCGCCGAGGGCTTAAAGCCGTTCGCCGCGATCTACTCGACCTTCCTGCAGCGCGCCTACGACCAGGTGGTGCACGACATCGCCATCCAGCGGCTGCCCGTGCGCTTCGCCCTCGACCGGGCGGGGCTCGTCGGCGCCGACGGGCCGACGCACGCGGGCGCCTTCGACTTAGCCTATCTCGGCTGCCTGCCGGGCTTTGTCATCATGGCGGCCGCGGACGAGGCGGAACTAAAGCACATGGTGGCAACTGCCGCGGCGATCGACGACCGCCCCTCCGCCGTGCGCTTTCCGCGCGGCGAGGGCTTCGGCGTCGATATGCCCGAGCAAGGGCGCCCGCTCGAGATCGGCAAGGGGCGCATCCTGCGCGAAGGAACGGCAGTCGCACTTCTGTCGCTCGGCACGCGCGCGGGCGAGTGCCTCAAGGCGGCCGAGCAGCTCGCGGCTTTCGGGCTGTCGGCGACGGTGGCGGATGCGCGCTTTGCCAAGCCCCTCGATGAGGACCTGATCCGCCGGCTCGCGGCCAATCACGAGGTGCTGGTGACGGTGGAGGAGGGCTCGATCGGCGGCTTTGGCAGCCACGTGCTGCAGTTCCTGGCCGAGAGCGGGTTGCTCGATCGCGGGCTCAAGGTGCGCACGATGGTGCTGCCCGACACCTTCATCGCGCAGGACAAGCCCGAGCGCATGTACGAGCTCGCCGGGTTGTCGGCGGACGGCATCGTCGCGACCGTCCTCTCAGCGCTCGGGCGCGAGGTCTTGGCTCCGCAGGCCAGCAGGGCGTAGAGCCCCCCACCGGCCGCGCCGGCGGCTCGAGCTTTCGCTCGATGCGCCGCCGCGTCTTCCCCCCCCTCAGAGGGAGGAGGAGAAAAGAGGTGCCGCAAAGCGCGCCCCCGGGTCTGTGAGAACCGCTTCCGGCATCCTCCCCCGTTTTCTCGCCCTCCCCCTTCCAGGGGGAGGGCCGGGGTGGGGGTGGAAAGTCTGCGCTACTCCACCGTGATGGTGATGATGCCCGACTGCAGCGGCGGGTCGTGCGGGATGTGGTTCTTGTCGCCGAACACGTCCTGCAGCGTGTGCTTGCCGGGCTTGAGCTCGATCTGCGCTTCGGTCTGCGCCTTGCCGTAGTGGATGTGGTTGGCATCGGCCGGGACGGGCGCGTTGAAGTCGTCGATCTTGGCGTCGATCAGCAGGTGATGGTGGCCGCTGTTGGGCTTGTCGGTGCCGGCCGGCACCACCTCCACGCCTTCCACGCCGAACTTGACCGTCACCGGGCTTTTCACCACCGCGCCGTCCTTGGGCTCTAGGATCATCACCTTGGCGCCAGCCGGCGACGGCGTGCGTGCGCTCATCTCCGGTGCCGGCGCGGCGGCTTTGTCCTTGGAGGCCGGTTGTCCGTTGTCGCCGCAGGCCGCGAGCGACAGGACGACGAATGTGGCGGCGATAGCGCGTCTCATGGAGGCCTCCAGGGGAAAAGCGAGGACGGGTTTTGAGTGGCGGCACCAAGATAGCTTAAACTCGTCGCCATGCGAAAGCGGTTGGACCTCGTCCTTGTCGAGCGCGGCGTCGCCCCTACGCGGTCGCGCGCGCGCGATCTGATCAAGGGTGCGAAGGTCCTGATCGACGGCGAGGTGTGCACCAAAGCCGGCGCCGAGGTGGACGAGGACGAGATGGTGACGCTTCGTGAAGGCGGCGCAGCGGCGGTATCGCGCGGCGGCGCCAAGCTGGCGGCGGCACTGGCGAGCTTTGAGTTCGATCCCGCCGGCCTCATCGCCCTCGATGTCGGCGCCTCGACTGGCGGTTTCACCGAGGTGCTGCTTGAGCGCGGTGCGGCCAAGGTCTACGCCGTCGATGTGGGGCACGGGCAGCTGCACGCGAGCCTGCGCGACAATCCTCGCGTCGTCTCCTTCGAGGGTTGCGACGCGCGCTCGCTCACTCCCGCGCTGATCCCCGAGCCGGTCGCCGCCATTGTCGCCGACGTGAGCTTCATCTCGCTCACCAAGGCGCTGAGCCCCGCGTTGGCCCTGGCCGCGCCCGGCGCTTGGCTGGTCGCGCTGGTCAAGCCGCAGTTCGAGGTGGGACGCGGCGGCGTCGGCAAAGGCGGCATTGTGCGCGAGGCGGCGGCGCGCCAGCAGGCCGTCGACGCCGTCACTGCGTGGCTCAGCGCACAAGAAGGCTGGCGCATTGCAGGCGTCGTGCCCTCTCCCATAAAAGGGGGGTCGGGAAACGAGGAATACCTGCTCGGCGCGCGCTGCGATGGGTGACACTCAAGCTTTGGACATCGCACGCCTCGGCGCCCAAGGCGACGGCGTGGCCGACACGCCGACGGGGCCCGTGTTCGTGCCCTACGTGCTTCCGGGCGAGCGCGTGCAGGCGGAGGTGCATGGCGAGCGCGCGCGCCTCGTCGCCGTGCTCGCGCCCAGCCCCAATCGCATCGCGCCCATCTGCCGCCACTTCACGCACTGCGGCGGGTGCGCGCTGCAACACGTCGAGCGCGGCGCCTATCTCACGTGGAAGCGCGACAGCGTGGCGACCGCCTTCGGCGCGCGGGGCATTCTGGCGCCGGTCGGACACGTGGTGATGGTAGGTCTCGGCGCGCGCCGCCGCGCCACGTTCTCCGCGCGCCGCACCGGGCGCGGCACCGTGCTCGGCTTCTTCGAGGCGAGGGGGCACGAGATCGTCGATCTGCAGGAGTGCCCGGTCACGGCTTCGGGAATCGTGCGCGCGCTGCCGGGCTTGAAGCGCCTCGTCGAGCCACTGGTGACGCAAAAGTTTCCGGTGCGGCTCACGGTGACGCTCGCCGCCAACGGGCTCGACGTGGCGCTGGAGGACGTGCCGGCCGAGCTTGGCCCTGAGGTGCGCGAGCGCGTGGCGCGGGAGGCGGCCGCCGCGAAACTCGCGCGCGTGACCATCGGCGGCGACACGGTCTACCAAAGCACGATCCCGGCGGTGCGCCTTGGCGACGCCAACGTGGTGCTGCCCGCGCGCGCCTTCCTGCAGGCGGCGCCGGCGGCGGAAGCCGAGATGGTTCGCCTTGTGGCAGCGGCGGTCGGCGGGGCAAAGCGCGTCGCGGACCTCTTCTGCGGGCTCGGCACCTTCACGTTTCCGCTCGCGAAGCGCGCCGCCGTGCTCGCCGTCGACGGCGACAAGCAGGCGATCGCGGCGCTGGCGAGCGCCGCCAAGCGCGCGCCCGGCTTGAAGCTCATCGAGACGAAAGTGCGCGACCTCTTTCGCGAACCGCTGTCAGGCAAGGAGCTCGAGGGCTTCGACGCGGTCGTCTTCGATCCGCCGCGCGCAGGCGCCGCGGCGCAGGCCGCTGCGCTCGCTACGTCCAAGGTCGCGACCGTCGTGGCGGTCTCCTGCAACCCGGCGACGCTCGCGCGGGATTCGCGCATCCTGATCGACGGCGGCTTCAAGCTCGAGGCCGTGACACCCATCGACCAGTTCCTGTTTTCCCCGCACATCGAGGCCGTCGCCGTCCTGCGGCGTTAGGGGGCCAGCAGCCGCTCGACGAAGGCCGGGACGATCTGCGTCGCGGGGCCGTGGATGGCCTCGTGGAAGAGATCCGCGCCGTCGGAGGGCTCGAGGTTGAGTTCCACCGTGTGCGCGCCGCTCTCCCGCGTCACCGCGACGAAGCCCGCGGCGGGATAGACGTTGCCGCTGGTGCCGATCGAAAGGAACAGATCGGCGCGGGCGAGGGTCTCGTAGATGCGCTCCATCTCGTAAGGCATCTCGCCGAACCAGACGACGTCGGGGCGCATGCCGCCCGTCTTCTGGCAGCCCGGGCACGGCGTCTTAAGCCCGAGGTCGTCCGTCCAGCTGTGCCGCGCGCCGCACAGTGCGCACAGCGCCTTTGAGAGCTCCCCGTGCATGTGGATGAGCTTGCGCGACCCCGCGGCCTCATGCGGCGGGTCGATGTTCTGGGTGATGACGGTGACGGAGCCCTCATGCTCGCGCTCGAGCCGGGCGAGGGCAAGGTGCGCCGCGTTCGGCGCCACGCCTTGCAGGCCGCGCCGCCGCTGGTTGTAGAAATCGTGCACGAGCTGCGGGTTGGCTCGGAAGCCCTCGGGCGTCGCCACGTCGCGGTAGTCATACTTGGCCCAGATGCCGTCCTTGTCGCGAAAGGTCGCAAGACCGGACTCGGCCGAGAGGCCGGCGCCGGTGAGGATGACGATGTGCCGGAAGTCTGCCATCGTCGAGGGAATAGCCGCGGCTAAGGATGAGCGCGACGCGAGGGTGACGATGAAAACGCTGCTGAGCTGGAGCACAGGCAAGGACTCGGCGTGGTCGCTCTACGTGCTGCGGCAGACGCCGGGAATCGAGGTCGCGGGCCTGTTCACGACAGTCAACGCCGCCTTCGACCGCGTCGCCATGCACGCCGTGCGCCGCGCGCTATTGGAGGCGCAGGCGGCGGCCGCGGGCCTCCCGCTGCACGTCGTCGAGATCCCGTGGCCGTGCCCGAACGAAACCTACGAGGCCCGCATGGGAACCTTCGTGGCGGAGCAGAAATCGCTGGGCATCGAGGCGATGGCATTCGGCGATCTCTTTCTCGAGGACATCCGCGCCTACCGGGAGGCGAAGCTCGCGGGCACGGGAATTGTACCGCTGTTCCCGCTGTGGGGCCGCGACACGCACGCGCTCGCCGAGGAGATGATCGCTGGCGGGCTCGACGCGCATCTGACCTGCGTCGATCCCAAGAAGCTGCCGGCCCACTTTGCCGGCCGCGCCTTTGACAGTGCGCTCCTCGCCGAGCTGCCCGCCGGTGTCGACCCGTGCGGAGAGAACGGCGAGTTCCACACCTGCGTGTCGGCGGGGCCGATGTTCTCTGGCCCCATTGCCGTGCGCACCGGAACCGTCGAGACGCGCGACGGCTTCGTCTTCGCCGACCTGCTCCCCGCCGCCGCGTGATGGCGACGGCGCTCACCCACCACCGTCATTCCCGCGCAGGCGGGGACCCAGACACGCCTCAGAAGATCGCTGCCGCGAGGTGTCCTGGGTCCCCGCCTGCGCGGGGATGACGTCAGAAATGCTTCCGCATCGCTCCGAACTTACAGCAGCTTGCCCATGGCGACGGCGGTGTCGAGCATGCGGTTGGAGAAGCCCCACTCGTTGTCGTACCAGGCGAGCACGCGCGCCAAGCGCCCGTCGACGATCTGGGTCTGCGTTGAATCGAAGTTCGACGAGTAGGGCGAGTGGTTGAAGTCGATCGACACGAGCTCTTCCGTCACGTAGCTGAGGATGCCCTTTAGCTGCTGGGCCGCCGCGTGCTGCATCGCCTTGTTGATCTCCGCGACCGTCGTCTCGCGGCCGGGGACGAACTTGAGGTCGATGACGGAGACGTTCGGCGTCGGCACGCGGATGGACGTGCCGTCGAGCTTGCCCTTGAGCTCCGGCAGCACCAGCCCGACAGCGGCGGCCGCCCCGGTCGTCGTCGGGATCATCGACAGCGCGGCCGCGCGCGCACGGCGCATGTCGCGGTGCGCCTGGTCGAGGATGCGCTGGTCGTTGGTGTAGGCGTGGATCGTCGTCATGTAGCCCGACTGGATGCCGACGAGGTCGTGCAAGACCTTGGCAACCGGGGCTAAGCAGTTGGTCGTGCACGAGGCGTTCGACACGACTTTATGCTCGCGGGTGAGCTTTTCGTGATTTACGCCGTAGACGACGGTGATGTCGGCGCCCTTCGAGGGGGCCGAGACCAGCACGCGCTTGGCGCCTGCGTCGAGATGCACCTTGGCCTTCTCCTTGTCGGTGAAGATGCCCGTGCACTCCATGACGATATCGATGCCGAGCTCCTTCCACGGCAGCTTCGCAGGATCCTTCTCGGCCAACACCTTGATCGGGGCGCCAAGCCCCACGTCGATCGAATTGCCCTCGACCTTCACCTCGCCCGGAAAGGTGCCGTGCACGCTGTCGTATTTGAACAGGTGCGCGTTGTCCTTGGCCGGCACGAGGTCGTTGATGGCGACGAATTCGAGGTCGCGGCGCTTGGCCTCGGCGGCCGCGCGCAGCACGTTCCTGCCGATGCGGCCAAATCCCGAGATCGCGACCTTCAGTGCCATCGTTGCCTCCTCAAGGCTTGTCGTTTTCCTTCACACATGCAGGCACGGCGCGCAGGCATGCAAAATTGCGCGGCCATTAACTGGACGCGCGCCTTCCCACTGTCAATGCGGCATGGCTCGCGCGGGGCGCTGCCGTCATCGATAAGGCACGATTCGAGAATCCTGTTGGGCGCCGCGGAGTTTGCCGCCTCGTTGGTTGCGGCCCCGAGCGCCGGCACCTAAGTTTGCGGGATCGATAGCAGCCGTACAGCGCCGAGGCCAAAGGCGCGCGCCGGAGGGCAGTCGAGATGGCTCAGCGGGTTACGCGGAAAGGCAAACGCCCGGCGGCGCGGCGGACGGGCGAGCGGGCCGTCACGGCGTTCGATTCGGCCGATCGCCAGGGCCAGCGCATCAAGTCGCTGGAGCGCGAGTGCGAGCGCCTAAAAACGCAACTTGCCGAGGCAAACGAGCGCATTGCGGCCCTCGAGCAGCGCCGCGCAGAGGCGGTCAACCGCATTGATTGGGTTCTAGACTCGCTGCATAACGTGCTCGAAAACGGCTCCTGACGCCTCGAAAACGCAGGGTCTTCGTGCGACGCAACGCCGGAAAACCGATGGGGCAGGTCGCAGTCACCATATACGGCCGCTCGTACCGCTTCGATTGCGGTGCCGGCGAGGAGGCGCGGCTCGGCGAGCTCGCGGCCTTCGTCAAGGGCCGGATCGAGGAGCTCAACCGCCAGTTCGGCAACGCCGGCGAGGAGCGCCTGCTGCTGATGGCGGCCCTTCTCATTGCCGATGAGCTATGGGACGCACGCGCGGCTCTGGCGGAGAAGCCGGGCGCCGGCGCCCGCAAGGAGCCTGCGAGCGAGCCCGTCAAGGAGCCCGCCAGCGAACTCACCCGAGAAGCTGGAGCCGAGCGCCGCGAGCAGGAAGCGATCCGTGCCGAGCACAGGCGCCGCGCGACGGCCCCGGTCGAGGGGTGAGCGCCGCGCGTAGCTGGTCGCGCGGACGATCCCCGAATTAGTCGGCTTTGCCGCCGGCCGCGCGCGCCGCCGCCGACTTCTCGAGCGCGCGCTTGCGGGCCAAGCCCCGGTCTCGATCGGGCACGTGGATGAGCCCTGCGATCTGGCGCAGAAGCATGTCCTCGTGGGGATCGAGGACGCCGTCGGCATAGGCGACCTCCCACAGCATCTCGATGATCCCGACCCGCTGCTCCGTGCTCAGGCGTTTGGTGATCTCGCGGGTGAAGGGAAAGTACTGAGCCGTGGCCTGCACCTTTTGCTCGGCCGCCTCGACGAGCGCGCGCACGGCCTCGGGTGCCAGGTCGAACCGCTCGGAAAGCAGTCGCTCGATGGTCGCCCGCTCGGCGGCGTCGAAGTCGTCGTCCATGCGGGCCGCTTCGATCAGCAGCGCCGCGACCGCAAGCTCGAGCTCGTCGGGCTTGGGCTCCGCCGCCGGCGCTTCCATCCCGGTCAGAAAATTCAAGAGGCGCTCGAGCATGCCGTCTCCGGGCCAAACGCCGTGCTGGCCGCCACATGTCGGTTTGTCAAGTGGTTCTAAGCTGCCGAAAGCATCTGGAAATTTTACCGGTATCGTCTACATTTCTCCTGCTGCGGGGCGCGTTAGAAGCACATATGTTCCCCGGGGCCTATAAGATCCGCACGGGAGCTGTCCCTGACCGGGGCCGTGGCCTCGGACAAACGGCGCCCACCTACTTCTCGTAGGGACCACGCGGGATCATCCGCTTCGACGGCCACCGCGGCATTTTTCGCTTCTTCTCGATGATTACGGACGAAAAGCGGGCAGAGAGAACCCGGGCGCTCGCCCGCCGCGCCGCCGCCCACGCACTGCATGGCAGGCGAGCCGGCCTGCGGCTCGCCAAGCATGGTATTGGCTTCCTCGAGGCCGCGCCGGGCGCCATCGTCTCCGGCTTCTCGGCCATCAGGGACGAAATCGACGCTGGCCCGCTGCTCGATTGCCTCGCGAGGGATGGTTACCAGCTCGCACTTCCAGTGATGCAGGGCAAGGGCAAGCCGCTCCTGTTCCGCGCCTGGGCCCCTGGCGACGAGATGGGATCGGCCACGTGGGGCATCGCCGAACCGCTTTCCTCGCGCGCGGTGCTCGAACCAGACGTCGTGCTGGTGCCGCTGTTGGCGTTCGACGCACAGGGCCACCGGCTCGGCTACGGCGGCGGCTTCTACGACCGCACGCTGGCCGGTCTGCGCGCCTTAAAGCCCATCGTCGCCATCGGCGTCGCCTACGACGAGCTTAAGGTCGACGCCGTCCCCCATCTCGACTATGACCAGCGCATCGACTGGGTGCTGACGCCGTCGGGCCCGTTGCGCTGCTCTGGACCCTAAATGCGTCTGCTCTTTCTCGGCGATATCGTCGGCCGCTCGGGCCGCCAAGTGGTTCTCGAGGCGCTGCCCGGCCTGCGCCGCCGCTATGCCCTCGACTTTGTCGCCATCAACGGCGAGAACGCGGCCGGCGGGTTCGGCATCACCGAGCCGATCCTCGATGAGATCCTGGAGGCCGGCGCCGACGTGGTGACGCTCGGCAACCACGCCTTCGACCAGAAGGAGGCCCTCGTCTTCATCGAGCGCCAACCGCGGCTTCTGCGGCCCATCAACTATCCGCCCGGCACGCCTGGGCGGGGGGCTGGAATGTTCAAGACGGCCTCGGGCGCCGACGTGCTCGTCGTCAATGCCATGGGCCGTATCTTCATGCCCGAGCTCGAAGACCCGTTCCGCGCCGTCGACACCGAGCTCACCGCGTGCAAGCTGAAGCAGGGCGCCGATGCCATCGTGATCGATTTCCACGCCGAGGCGACGAGCGAGAAGCAGGCGCTCGGCTATTTCATCGACGGGCGCGCCTCTGCCGTCGTCGGCACGCACACGCACGCGCCCACCTCCGACCACCGCGTGCTGCCGAACGGCACCGCCTTCGTCTCCGACATCGGCATGTGCGGGGACTACAACTCCGTGCTCGGCATGGACATCGAGGAGCCGATCAACCGCTTCCTGACCAAGATCCCGCGCCAGCGCTTCGAGCCGGCGAACGGTCCGGGCACGCTATCTGGGCTTGCGGTCGATATCGACGATGCGACGGGGCTCGCGCGTGCGTGCTCGGCCTTCCGGATGGGGCCGAACCTGGAGCCGGCCGAGCCCGCGTTCTGGACCTGACTTGACCCTGAGGGCCGCTCTCGCGCAATAAGGCGCGAGTTCCCTGCGCGCGAAGAGAAGACCATGGCCGGCCACTCCCAATACAAGAACATCATGCACCGCAAGGGTCGCCAGGATGCGGCCAAGGCGAAGCTCTTCTCCAAGCTTGCGCGCGAGATCACGGTCTCGGCCAAGCACGGTACGCCGGACCCCGACATGAACCCGCGCCTGCGCATGGCTATACAGGCGGCGCGCGCGGAGAACATGCCGAAGGACAATATCGAGCGGGCGATCAAGAAGGCGCTGGGCGGGGACGCCGACACCTTCGAGGCGATCCGCTACGAAGGCTACGGGCCGGGCGGCGTCGCCGTCATCGCGGAGGCGCTGACGGATAACCGCAATCGCACAGGGGGCGCCGTGCGTGCCGTGTTTACCAAGTACGGCGGCAACCTCGGCGCCACCGGCTCGGTCGCGCACATGTTCACGCACGTGGGCGAGATCACCTATCCGCTGAGCGCGGGCTCGGCGGATGCAATGGTCGATGCCGCGATCGAGGCCGGCGCCGACGACGTGACCTCGGACGCCCACGGCCACGTGATCGTGTGCCCGTTCGACAGCCTCGGTACGGTCGCGGGAGCGCTCGAGGAGAAGCTCGGCGAGGCGCGCAGCGTGAAAGTCGCTTGGAAACCCAACCTCACGACGCAGGTCGACGAGGAGAAGGCGCAGTCGATCATGAAGATGCTGGCCGCGCTCGACGACGACGACGACGTGCAGAACGTGTTCGCCAACTTCGAGGTGTCCGAGGAAGTCTTAAAGAAGCTGACCGCCGCTTAAAGACGGCCAGGCTTCTTCACGCGAGCTCGAAGGCGTCGCGCCACTCCGGGCCCACGTAGTTGACGATGATCGATTTGCGCAGGCCGCTGATCGGGTGGTGGCCGACGCCGTGCCAGGTGTTGCCGGCCGGGATGAAGATCACCCCGAGGTTCCTCCCGTAAGGCGCCGAGGTCACGTACTTGAAATCCGGCGGTCCCTCGTGGATGTCGGTGCCGGCGAGGCGTAAGCCCGGGTCATCCGACAGATAGATCAGCATGGTGAACTTCTTCACCGCGATATCGGTGTGCGGCTCGAGCCAGAAGCCGGGGCCGTCCTGGCAATATTCGATCCGAAGCCGCATGCCCGCAAGCCGCGCGCCGGTCATCCTCTCGATCGCCGCGATGACGCGCGCATCCTTGAAGCCGTCCACGACGCGCCGGCACACCGCAAACCGCTCCTGCGCCTCGCGGCCAAAGAATATGCGCTGCGCATTGTTCGTCTCGCGACGGCCGTTGAACACGGCATCGGCCGGGGCCGCGAAGGGAAGCGCGAGGACGGCGTCCACATCTGCGTCGGGCAGCGCGCCCTTAAGCAGCCAATAGTCGAAGGGCTCGGTCACGTGCTTTGCCCGCGCAAGGCAGCCGAGGAACGACTGAGCGACCGGGTTGCCGACGAGCGCGAGCATCTTTTGAGCCCCTGATGGCTGATTCTGCAAGCGAGGCTAGCCTGCGCTCGGCGCGCCCTGGTTGACGGGGGTCAAGCGCGGAGGCGCCAATTGTCTCAGGCAGGGGGGCAGGCGCGCGGCGCGGCGTCGGGCATGCGCTCACGCGCGGGCGTCGGCGCGCTGGAGTTCTTGCTCGAGCGCGGGGGGTGCCGCGTCGCGCAGAGCGCGCGATGGTGCCAGCTCCATCATCACCGCGCGGAACACCGGAGGTGCGAACAGCAGCGTGCGATGGCCGAGGCCGTCGAAGGGCATGAGCCGCGCCGATGGGCACGCCGCCGCAATCTCCTCGGCGTTGCGGAAGGGGACCTCGCGGTCGTCGCGGCCGTGCACGACAAGCGTCGGCACCCCGACCTTGCCCAGCAGCGCGCAGGCCGAGAACGTCGCGACCGGCCTGTGCCCGACGCGCTCGAGATGGTGCTCGTAGGCGCGCTGGGCGCGTGCGCCAAGACCGAGCCGGGCGCCGAAATCGCGGGTGACGTCGGATAGGCGGTTGGGGCAGGAGAGCAGCACGAAGCGCTCGATCGGCGTTGCGCTCGGCATCGGCGGGCCGCCCTCAGCGACGAGGAGCGACACGAAGCCGCCGAACGAATGCGCGACGGCGGCGTAGATCGGACCGTAATGCTGGCACACGCCGTAGAGCGCCCGGGCGCATTCGGCGAGGTTGGTGCGGCGGCCGGGGCTCAGCCCGTGCGCTGGAA
>Ga0187817_10001189_pt1 | contig 12497 bp, 8 predicted proteins | sample NC_wetland_sal_i_17_FD_132431 | JGI IMG/M metagenome (GOLD analysis project Ga0187817, IMG submission 132431) | Wetland sediment microbial communities from Neuse River Estuary, North Carolina, USA - SO4_2 | ecosystem: Environmental > Aquatic > Freshwater > Wetlands > Sediment | place: USA: North...
GCGATCGTCGCCTCGGCACTCGAAAAGGGCCAGACCGATCCCGTCTATCACGGCCTCACGCGGCCGGCCGAGATGGAGGGCGAAGCCGTCCACCGGGCCGTGGCGCTGGCCCAGGTGGCGAAGGCGCCCCTCTACATCGTTCACCTCTCCTCGGCGCCCGCACTCGCCGCCGTCGTGGCGGCACGGGACAGTGGCCAGAACATCTTCGCCGAGACCTGCCCGCAGTACCTGTTCCTGTCCCTGGACGACCTGGCCCGGCCGGATTTCGAGGGCTCCAAGTTCGTCTGCTCGCCGCCGCTGCGGCCCAAGGACCACCAGGACTCGCTCTGGCGCGGGCTGCGGACCAACGACCTGTCGGTGGTCTCGACGGATCACTGCCCGTTCTGCTTCAAGGACCAGAAGGAGCTGGGCCGGGGCGACTTCTCCAAGATCCCGAACGGCATGCCCGGCGTCGAGCACCGGATGGACCTGCTTCACCAGGGGGTGGTGGCGGGCCAGATGTCGCTGCCGCGCTGGGTGGAGGTCGCCTCGACCACGCCGGCCAGGATGTTCGGCCTTTACCCGCGCAAGGGCGTCATCGCGGCCGGCGCCGACGCCGACATCGTGATCTACGACCCATCCGCCACCCAAACGCTGTCGGCGGCGACCCATCACATGAACGTCGACTACTCCGCGTACGAGGGCCGCCAGATCACCGGCCGGGTGGCCACCACGCTGTCCCGCGGCCGCGTGGTGATCGACGACGGCGAGTACCGGGGCAGCGCGGGCCACGGCACGTTCCTGGGCCGCGGGCTGAATCAGTACCTGCTGTAGCAGGCACCACGCTTCGTTCGGTATCAAAGGTTCTTAAGGAGGGGTCATGGAATTCGGGGTGGTCCTGCAGACCAACCCGCCCGCGAGCCGGGTGGTCACCAAGATGCAGCGGGCCGAGGACGCGGGCTTCTCCTACGGCTGGACGTGGGACTCGCACGTGCTGTGGCAGGAGCCGTTCGTGATCTACTCGGCGGTCCTGGCCGCCACGTCGGCCATCACCGTGGGCACGATGGTGACCAACCCGGGCACCAGGGACTGGTCGGTCACCGCGTCGCTGTTCGCGACGCTGAACGACATGTACGGCAACCGCACCGTGTGCGGGATCGGCCGCGGCGACTCGGCCCGCCGGGTCATCGGCCAGCCGCCGATGTCGCTGGCCACGCTGGCCTCCGCGATGACCGTGATCAAGGGCCTGGCCGAGGGGCGCGAGGTGATGCACCACGGCCAGCCGCTGCGGCTCCCGTGGGTGCGCGACGGCAAGCTGGAGATCTGGATGGCCGCGTACGGGCCGAAGGCCCTCAAGCTGGTCGGCGAGCAGGCCGACGGCTTCATCCTGCAGACCGCCGATCCGGACATCGCCCGCTGGACCATCGGCTCGGTGCGGGAGGCGGCCAAGGAGGCCGGGCGTGACCCTTCCTCGATCACGATGTGCGTGGCGGCGCCCGCCTACGTCGGGGCCGACCTGCCGCACCAGCGGGAGCAGCTGCGCTGGTTCGGCGGCATGGTCGGCAATCACGTCGCGGACCTGGTGGCCAGGTACGGCACGGACGGGCCGGTCCCCCGCGCGCTGACCGACTACATCGCCGGCCGCCAGGGCTACGACTACGCGCACCACGGCAAGTCCGACAATCCGGATGTGGATTTCGTGCCGGATGAGATCGTGGACCGGTTCTGCCTGCTCGGCCCGGCGTCCGGACACGTGGACCGGCTGCGCGAGCTGGCCGAGGCCGGCGCCGACCAGTTCGCCCTGTACCTGATGCACGACCAGGAGGAGGACACCCTGGCCGCCTACGGCACCCAGATCATCCCGACCCTACGTTAGTCGGTTCCCGCGGCGGGGCTGATGGCCGACGCCGGGGCCAGGCCCTGAAGCGTGGGCAGCGCCTGCTGATCGGCCAGGGCGATGGCCAGCTCGCCGGTCGCAGTCGGGTGCAGCGGCGCCGGGTCGCCCGGGCCCTGGACCCAAGGATTCGACGTGCACAGCTCGTGGCCGGTGAACGGCGGATCGGCCACGCCGAACCCGAAGGTCTGCGCGCCCTCGGCCAGCACGGTGTTCAGCTGGCCGAGGCGGGCCAGCAGCACCTTCTCCTTCGCGATCGTGAGGCCGTAGCGGGCCAGGCAGCCGATGTTCGGGCCGAACGGCGAGTAGTACTCGTTGACCAGCACGGCGGGGGTGCCGGGCAGGTCGGCCAGGTCGCCCAGGAGCTGGTAGTAGCTGCGGGTGAACGCGTTGAGCAGCTCGTCGAAGTACGCGGCGGACACCTTATCGTTGCACACCGCGCTGGCCACGCACAGCCGCGTCATGATCGACCATTCGACGTCGTCCGCGCCCACGCTGACGATGATCACCTTGGCGTGGGTGGCCCGCTGGGCCTCGTCCAGCTGCCCCGGCGCCACCTGCCCGTCGCTGAGAACCTGCACGCCGAGCAGGCCGTTCTGGATTGTCGCGCCGCTGCAGGCCAGGTTCAGCACGTTCCAGTTGTTCACCGCGGCCAGGTCGGCCGCGTAGGACTCGCTGCTGCGGCCGCAGGCGTGGTCCAGGGCGTCGGCGTTGCCCGCGGCCGGGTTGCCCACCGCGGCGGCGGTCGAGTCGCCGATCACGACCGCCTGCACGCCGGGCAGCGGGCGGGCGAGGGTCCCCGGGGCGGCCTGGAGCGGGTCGGCGCCGACCAGGTCGTCCAGGGTCTTGACGCTGCGCAGCACCCGCGGCGTGCTGGACGCGCTGAGCAGCACGCCGCCGATGTTCACCGCGCAGACGACGGCCAGGCCGATGGCCGTGGTTTTCAGCATGGCCAGGTGGGTTTGCCTGCGCACCCCGGCGACCGCGACCAGCGCGACGGCCGCGAAGCCGGCCGCGATGAGCGTCTCCCACACGAAGTACCGGGTCCAGCCCTCGGCCAGCTGCTGGCTCAGGCTCAGCTTGAGCTCGCGCGGGTCATCCGAGCGCAGCAGCTGGGCGACCTGCGGGTCGATGGTGATGTGGGTGAGCTGCAGCAGCGGGCGGATCGGGCCCGCGAACTGCGGCTTGGTCGGTATCACCTGGCCGAACAGGTCGAGCTCGCCCGGGCCGGACCAGCTGAGGGACGGGATCGCCGCCCCGACCTGCGCGGTCTGGCCCGCCGCGGAGACCGTCTGCATGGGCGCGACCTGCAACGCCAGCCAGATCGAGCCGGCTGTGATGATCAGGAAAGTGGCGAGGTAGAAGGCAGCCTTCCTGGTCAGCCGCAGGTATGAAGAAATCTCACGCTCCTCGGGGCTCCACTGTGAACACGGAGCCTGCGCTATTCACGCTACCCGGGACGAGCCGGCGGCAACCTCCTTCCCGGCCGCCTCCGGGCTTCAGATGGCGTCCTTGCTCTCCAGGTAGTTCAGCGCGGCGTAGCCGAACGGGACCGGAAGCCAGAAGGTCAGCAGCCGGAACAGCAGCACCGAGCTGGCCGCCTCCGTGCCGTGCAGCCCGGCGGCCACAAGCCCGGCCGTCAGGGCGGCCTCCACGGTGCCGATCCCGCCCGGCGTGGGGATGATCGATCCGAGCGCGCTACCGGTCAGGTAGACCACGGCGATGCTCGCGATGGCCGCCGAGCCGTGGAAGGCCTGCACGCACGCGGCCAGGCAGAGGATGTACGCCGCGCTCAGCAGCAGCGCGCCGCCGATGCCCTGGGCAAGCTTGCGCGGCTGCTGCGCGACCTCGAGCAGCCGCGGCAGGACCTGGCCGAGCATCGGCTGCACCCGGGCGCGCAGCAGCCGCCGTCCGGCGGGCACCGCCAGCACGACCCCGGCCACCACGACCAGCCCGGCCAGCACGAAGTAGGACCAGGTCGGCGGGCGGAACGGGTTCTTGTCCGCGGCCCCGGCGACGGCGATGGACACCACCAGCAGCAGGATGTGCAGGACGAAGGCCACCACCTGGCTCACGCCGACGCTGGCCGCCGCGACCGGCGCCGGGATCTTCCGGCGCTGCAGGTAGCGGATGTTGAGGGCGGCGCCCCCGACCGCGGCGGGCGTGACCAGGGTGACGAAGGATCCGGCCAGCTGGGCGAGCATGGTGCGGGTGAAGTTCAGCCGCTCGGCCACGAATCCGGACAGCTCCAGCGCCGCGGCGACGTAGGTGACGGCGGACAGGGCCAGCGCCACCAGGCCCCAGCGGTAGTCCGCGACCCGCAGGGCGTGGCCGAGGCTGGCCCGCGCGAGCTCGCCCGCGAGCAGGTACGCCGCGGCCACGCTCGCGACCAGCGTCACCAGGCTGCGGAACCGGATCCGCTCGAGCCGGACGGGAACCACCTCGCCGCCGGGGACGGCGGCGAGCAGCCGCCGGCGCAGGGCGGGCAGCACGTCCCGGTGGCGGCGCAGAGCCGACCGGGTGGTGCGGGCCAGGGCCACACGCTGCAGCAGCGGCACCACGCCGACCAGCTCGTCCGCCCCCGCCTTCTCCAGTGCCAGGTCAGCGGCCCGCTCCGGTCCGACGTAGAGGGCCAGCTCGGCCAGGAGCTGGGCCACGTCCAGGCGAACCTGCAGGTCGCTGGCGGCCACGTCACCGTCACCCGGGTCGAGCAGCATGACCTGGTCGTCGCCGGTCAGCAGGATACGGTCGGCGGTCAGCGAGCGGTGCGTGACCCGGTGCTCGTGCAGCACGTGCACGGCGTCCCAGATGTTCCTGAGCTCGGCGTCGGTGCAGCCGGGATTCCGCGCGGCCAGCGTCGTCCCGTCGTGGTGATCGTAGGCGAGCACCGTGGCTTCCGGTCCGACCCGGACCACCGCGCGCAGCTGGGGCGTGGGCGCGCCCGCTTCCTCGGCCGCGTAGGACAGCAGCGCCCGGCGCTCCACCGTGCGGTCCGCCGACAGCGGCGCGCCGCGCGACACCTGCCCGCGCAGCAGCAGCGACCGGTACAGCCGGTAGACGGCGCCGGCCGCCTGCTGGTCCTTGTCATAGACGGTGACGTCCAGCCGGCTGCCGGTGCTCGTCGTCGCGGCGTAGTGGCGCGATCCCGCCCGTTTAGGGGCCCGGCGACCGCGGAGGTCGGGCTCGAGCCGGCAGATCTCGGTCACCTGCCGGTCCGCGCTGTTCAGGGCGGCCGCGATCTCCGCCGCGCTGGGCCGCAGCGACGGGCTGCCCGCCGCATACCGGATGCCGAGGCCGATCGTGCGGCCAACGAGCAGTGTGATCAGGAACGACAGGAGGGTCGTGTCCGTCGCCGCCAGGTGCACGAGGCCGTAGACGCCGATGGCCAGCCACAGGGCGTTCCGCCAGCCGGGCCGCCCGGACAGGCCGATGATCGTCGCGTACGCGACCAGGCCAGCCAGGTACGGGTCGAGTGCCGCAGCGTGGCTGGCGCCGGGCCGGGCCATGATGATCGCGTCGTACAGCCGCTCGGCGAACCCGCGCTGCAGCGCGGCGTTGAGCACGGCCGCCACGACCCCGGCCAGGACACCGGTGGCCACGGCCTCGGCGAGGCTCTGCACCTGGCGCCGGACGACCTGGCGGACGGCCAGCGCGACGGGAATGATGAGGATCGCGAACAGGGCCACGGTAGGTGCCACCACACGCAGGGCGTGCGGCAGCCGCGCGCTCGCGCCGGTGATGTCGGTCTCCACGCCGGTCGTGGTCGCGCTCGCCGCGACCCCGGCCACCGCCAGCACGATGATCTCGATGAACGAGGTTGCGCAGCGCAGCAGGTCGATCGGCTTTCGGATCCGGCGCTCGAGCCGGTCCGTGACCTGGATCGCTCCTGGCTGCGATGGCATCACGGCACGATCGTTTCACCTGCTGGCCCAGCCGCATAGTCAGCCGGGGGTGCGGGCCGGGGCTGGGGATCCGGAGGTGGGGGCGAAGGGAGCCGTGTTCAGGGTTCCGTCCGGGGCACCCTGGGTCTTGGGGTCGGGGTGCTGCCACAGGCCGCGGGCCTGCAGGAGAGGCAGCACGCCCTCGGCGAACCAGTAGGCCTCCTCCAGGTGCGGGTAGCCGGACAGGATGAACTCACTGGTACCAAATCGGGCGTACTCCTCGATCCGGTCGGCCACCTCGGCGTGGCTGCCGACCAGCGCGGTCCCGGCGCCGGCGCGGAGCAGCCCGATGCCGGCCCACAGGTTGGGCGAGACCTCCAGGTTGTCGCGGGAGCCGCCGTGCAGCTCGCGCATCCGGCGCAGGCCCTCGGACTCGCTGTGCGCCAGTTCCTGCTGCACCTTGCGGATCATCGCCTCATCGATGCCCTCGATCAGCCGGTTGGCCTGCAGCCAGGCCTCATGCGAGGTGTCCCTGGTGATCACGTGCAGCCGGATGCCGTAGCGCAGGGTGCGGCCGGCCTCGCGGGCCAGGCCGTCCATCCAGCGCAGCTTGGCGTCGACCGCGGCGGGCGGCTCGCCCCAGGTCAGGTACACATCGGCGTGCCGGGCGGCGACCGGGCCGGCCTCGGCCGAGGAGCCGCCGAAGTACAGCTCGGGCCGCGGGTCGGGCAGCCGGGCCAGGCGGGCGCCTTCGACCCGCAGGTGAGCGCCGTCGTAGGTGACGGTCTCGCCGTGCCACAGCCGGGTGACGATGTCCAGGAACTCGGCGCACCGCGCGTAGCGCTGCGCCTTGTCCAGGAAGTCGCCGTAGGCCTTCTGCTCGGTGGCCTCGCCGCCGGTCACCACGTTGAGCAGTAGGCGGCCCCGGGAGTGGCGCTGGAAGGTGGCGGCCATCTGCGCGGCCATCGTGGGCGAGATGAGGCCGGGCCGGAACGCCACCAGGAACTTGAGCCGCTCGGTGACCTCGGTGAGCATCGCGGTCACCAGCCACGCGTCCTCGCACCAGATGCCGGTCGGGGTGAGCGCGGCCTCGAACCCGAGCTGCTCGGCGCTGCGCGCGACCTGGCCGAGGTAGGCGAGCGTGGCGGGGCGGATGGTGCCCGCCGTGCCGGTCGCGACGCCATGCCCGCCGCCGACGATGTCGCGGCCGTCGCCGTTGGTCGGGAGGAACCAATGGAAGCGCAAAGACATGGCAATGACCCTACCGCCCGTTAAAGTAATAATTCCGATCGATTTAGTATGTAGGCCAGGGTGCGAGCCGCACGGGGATATGTACGAGGTTGCTCCCGGCGGACCGGTATCGTCCGTGACATGAGAGCTTCGGAAATACGCGAGCTGATCCAGGTCAAGCCGGTCGAGTTCGACGCGACCCGCCGACGGCTTTCTGCCTGCCACGACATCGCTGACCTGCGCGCGATGGGGCGCCGGCTGATGCCGCGCCCGGTCTTCGACTACGTCGACGGCGGGGCCGACGAGGAACTGTCGCTGCAGGCGAACACCAGGGCGTTCCGGCAGTTCCGGTTCCAGCCGCGGGCGCTGGTGGACGTGTCGGACCCCGACACCGCCACGGCGTTCCTCGGCTCGGTCGCGCCGCTGCCGCTGGCCCTGGCCCCGACCGGGTACACCCGGATGATGCACCCGGGCGGCGAGATCGTCGCGGCCCGCTCGGCGCAGCGGCACGGGCTGCCCTACACGCTGTCCACCATGGCGACCACCACCATCGAGGCGGTCGCCGAGAGCGCGCAGCCCGATCTGTGGTTCCAGCTGTACATCCTGCGGGACCGCGGGCTGAACAAGGAACTGGTCGACCGGGCCGCCGCGGCCAAGTACCGAGTGCTGGTGGTCACGGTGGACTGCTTCGTGACCGGCCACCGCAGCCGGGACCGGCGCAACGGGCTGGTCATCCCGCCCGAGCTCACCCTGCGGACGCTGGCCAGCATCGCGGGCAAGCCTGGTTACTGGATCCGGATGCTGCGCAACCCGGCCATCGACTTCGCCAACTTCGCCGGGCACGAAGCGGTCACCATCGAGGGCACCGGGCAGCTGTTCAACCCGGCCATCACCTGGGATGATGTCGCTGAGCTGCGGGCCCGCTGGCCGGGCCAGCTGGTCGTCAAGGGCCCGCTCGGGCCGGCGGACGCGGCGCGCGCCGTCTCGGTGGGAGCCGACGGCGTGCAGCTGTCCAACCACGGCGGGCGCCAGCTGGACCGGGCGGTGCCGCCGGTCCACACGATCGCCACCGTCCGGGACATGGTCGGGCCGGACATCTCCGTGCTGGTCGACTCGGGGGTCCGGCACGGCTCGGACATCGCCGTGGCGTTGGCCCTCGGCGCGGACGCCTGCGCCATCGGGCGCGCGTACCTTTACGGGCTGATGGCCGGCGGGGAGGCCGGGGTGGACAAGGCGCTGGATATCCTGGCCGCGCAGTTCAAGCGGACCATGCAGCTGCTCGGCGTGCGTTCGGTGGCCGAGCTGCGTTCACTCGGGTCCTCGTTGCTGGTCAGCGGGAGGTGACGATGTTCTCCACCGGGCAGCTGCTGGGTTTCGCGCTGGCGTCGCTGGTGCTGATCGTGGTCCCCGGGCCGGGGGTGCTGTTCGTGGTCGGGCGGGCCCTGGCGCACGGGCGCCGGACCGCCGTGGCTACCGCCCTCGGGCACGCGGGCGGCAACTACGCGGTGGCGGCGTGCGTGGCCGTGGGGCTGGGCGCGCTGCTGGAGCGGTCGGACCAGGCGTTCATCATCGTGAAGATCGCGGGCGCGCTGTACCTGATCTGGCTGGGCATCCACGCCATCCGCCAGCGCAAGTCGCTGGCCGAGGCCATGGCGGTGGCCGCCCCGCCCCGGGAGGGGTGGCGGGCGGCGCGGGACGGAGCCGTGGTCGGCCTCACCAACCCCAAGGCGTACATCCTGTTCGGCGCGATCCTGCCGCAGTTCGTGAACCCGGCGGCCGGGCACGTGCCGGAGCAGATGCTGGTGCTGGCGCTGGTCTCGGTGGCCATCGGCGCGGTCTCGGACTGTTCGTGGGGGTGCGCGGCCAGTGCGGTACGGGCCTGGTTCGCCCGGTCGCCGCGCCGCGTCGAGATGGTCGGCGGGGCCGGCGGGCTGGCCATGATCGGCGTGGGCATGACCGTGGCCATCACCGGCCGCCACAGCTGAGGGATGCGCCGGTTACGCTGCAGCCGTGCCAGAGACCACTCAGGAAGAAGAGCTTGACCTGCGTTTCCTGTCGGCCGTGCGCGACCTGCCGGGAAGCGGGCAGGCGGAGACGGCGGACCCGGCCGCGCCGGTCAGGCCGGGGACCGGGCTCACCGGCGAGCAAGCCATCGCCCTCTTCGATGCCCAGGCCGGCAGCCGCCACCTCGACCTGGCGGCGCGGTACCTGCGGGCCGAGGGCCACGGCTTCTACACGATCGGCTCCGCGGGACACGAGGCCGACGCGGCGGTCGGCGCCACGCTGCGCCCCTCCGATCCCGCGTTGGTGCACTACCGCTCCGGCGCGTTCTACCTCGCCCGGGCCGCGCAGGTGCCCGGCTCGCAGCCGCTGCGGGACGTTCTGCTCGGGCTGGTCGGCGCCAGCGACGAGCCGATCGCCGGAGGGCGGCACAAGGTATTCGGAAACCACAGCCTGGCGATCATCCCGCAGACGTCCACGATCGCGTCGCACCTGCCGCGGGCGGTGGGGATCGCATTCTCGATCGGACGGGCCGCCAAGCTGGGCGTTCCGTCCCCGTGGCCCGCAGACGCCATCACGGTGGCGAGCTTCGGGGACGCCTCGGCCAGTCACTCCACGGCGACCGGCGCCATCAACGCCGCCTGCCGTACGGCCTATCAGGGCCTGCCGATGCCGCTGCTGCTGGTCTGCGAGGACAACGGGCTGGGCATCAGCGTGCGCACCCCGGACGGCTGGGTGGCCGCGGCCTACTCCGGGCGGCCCGCGCTGCGCTACTTCAGCGCCGATGGCTGCGACCCGGTGGCCTGCTTCGAGGTCGCCGCAGCGGCCGCCGCCTACGTCCGCGCCAGCCGCTCGCCCGGGTTCCTGCACCTGAAGGTGGTGCGTTTCCTGGGTCACGCGGGCAGCGACGCTGAGGTCAGCTACCGGAGCCAGGCCGAGGTCGCGGCGGACTACGCCCGCGACCCGCTGCTCGGGACCGCGCGGCTGATCGTGGCGGCCGGCCTGCTCCGCCCGGAGCAGGTCATAGGCCGGTACGAGGCGCTGCGCGCCCGGGTCCGGACCATCGCCGACGAGGCCGTGACCCACCGCCACCTGGGCAGTCGCGCGGAGGTGACCGGCCCGCTCGCGCCGCGCCACCCCGATCAGGTCGCGTGCCGGGCCGCCGCGGCGGGAACGCCCGCCGCGCGTGAGCGCGCCTTCGGCCGCAGGCTGCCGGAGGAAGCCGGGCCGCTGACCCTGGCGGACACCATCAACCGCGCCCTAGCCGACGCGCTCGTGGCCTACCCCGAGCTGATGGCGTTCGGCGAGGACGTCGGGCGCAAGGGGGGCGTCTACGGCGTGACCCGGGGGCTGGCCCGCAGGTTCGGCGTCAGCCGGGTCTTCGACACCTTGCTCGACGAGCAAGCGATCCTCGGGCTCGGCCTCGGGGCCGGGATATCGGGCCTGCTCCCGGTACCGGAGATCCAGTACCTGGCCTACCTGCACAACGCTGAGGATCAGCTCCGCGGCGAGGCGGCCAGCCTGCAGTTCTTCTCGGTCGGCCAGTACCGCAACCCCATGGTGGTGCGGGTGGCCGGGCTGGCCTACCAGAAGGGCTTCGGCGGTCACTTCCACAACGACAACGCGGTCGGCGTGCTGCGCGACATTCCCGGCCTGGTGGTGGCGCTGCCGTCCCGGGCCGAGGACGCGGCACCCATGCTGCGCACCTGCCTGGCCGCCGCCCACGTGGACGGCACCGTCTGCGTCTTCCTGGAACCGATCGCGCTCTACCACTCCCGCGACCTTCATCAGCCGGGAGATGGCGGCTGGCTGTCGCCCTACGCCAGCCCGCCGCACTGGGCGCAGGAGCACGTCCCGATCGGGCGCGGCCGCAGCTACGGCAGCGGAGCCGATCTCACCCTGATCACGTTCGGGAACGGGGTTCCGATGTCGCTGCGGGTGGCGCGGCGGCTGGCCACAGACGGAGTAGGCGTCCGGGTTTTCGATCTGCGCTGGCTCGCGCCGCTGCCCGCCGAGCAGTTGCGGGCGGAGGCCGAACTGACCGGCCGCGTCCTGGTGGTCGACGAGACGCGCCAGTCGGGCGGGGTTTCCGAGGGGGTGATCGCCCAGCTCACCGACGCGGGATACCAGGGCCGGATGGCCAGGGTCACCTCGGCGGACAGCTTCATCCCGCTGGGCGACGCCGCCGCCCACGTCCTGGTGTCAGAGCCAGATATCGAGCGGGCCGCCCGGCGTCTGCTGGAGTGAGCGGGTGGCGGCCGTGTGGTCCGAGGTCACGGCGTACCGGTGACCCGCTCGCCGCGGGCGGCACCCGCGGGGGACGTGCCGTCGATCCGGACGCCGCGCAGGGTGAGCAGGCCGATCAGCACGGCGGCGCAGGTAATGGCCGCGTCGGCCAGGTTGAAGGTCCACGCGAAGTGCGGCAGGTTGAGCCAGTCCACCACGCTGCCGCGGAACGGGCCCGGGGCCCGGAACAGCCGGTCAGCGAGGTTCCCGGCAGCGCCGCCGAGCAGCAGCCCGAGGGCGACGGTCCAGGCCAGGCTGCGCAGCCGCGCGGCGATGCGGATGACGTAGACCACGACGCCGCAGGCGATCAGGGCGATGATCGCCGTGTAGGAGGTGCCGACCCCGAACGCGGCCCCGGGATTCAGCGTCAGCTTGAGCGTGAGCAGCCCGTCCAGCAGCCGCACCGACCGGTGCCCGGCCAGGTCGCGCAGGGCCAGCGCCTTGGAGACCGCGTCGGCGGCGACCACTACGGCGGCGACCCCGAGCATCACCGCGAACGTCCGCACGCGGCGCGCGGGCTCGGGACCGGGCTGAGCCGCCATCGGTCAGGCCCGGGATGGCCGGGGCGGGAGCGGGGGCCGGGCCTTGACCGGGCCGGTGGCCGGGTCCGGGGGGACCAGGGGTGACTGCTTGTCCAGCGCCTCCAGGGCCAGCTGGACGGCGGTCTCCAGCTGCGAGTCCCTTCCGGCCGCCCAGTCGTCCGGGGTGTTCAGTACCTCCACGTCCGGGTCGACGCCGTAGTTCTCCACGTCCCAGCCGTAGTCCACGAACGAGAAGGCGTACTGGGGCACGGTGATGCTGGTGCCGTCCACCAGTTCCTGGTAGCCCTCGATGCCGATCACGCCACCCCAGGTGCGGGTGCCGACCACCGGACCCAGGCCGAGCAGGCGGATGGCCGCGGTGACGATGTCGCCGTCGGATCCGGCGAACTCGTCGGCCACGGTGACCAGCGGGCCACGGCGCGCCTCCCGCGGATAGGTCTCCGGGCGCTGCCAGCGGCCCAGTCCCCAGGCGATGACGCGGCGGGCCAGCTTCTCCACCACCAGCTGCGAGATGTGCCCGCCGTTGTTCCCGCGCACGTCGAAGATCAGCCCGTCGCAGGTCATCTCGGTCCGCAGGTCGCGGTGGAAGTGGGCCCAGCCCTGCCCCATCATGTCCGGGATGTGCAGGTAGCCCAGCCGGCCCTGGCTGAGCTCGCGGACCAGGGTGCGCCGCCCGGCCACCCA
>Ga0187817_10001191_pt1 | contig 12493 bp, 7 predicted proteins | sample NC_wetland_sal_i_17_FD_132431 | JGI IMG/M metagenome (GOLD analysis project Ga0187817, IMG submission 132431) | Wetland sediment microbial communities from Neuse River Estuary, North Carolina, USA - SO4_2 | ecosystem: Environmental > Aquatic > Freshwater > Wetlands > Sediment | place: USA: North...
GATGCCATCGGCGAGTTTCTGGAAGCGGTGGCGGCCGCCCCAAAGCGCCCCGCCATAAGAAAGGATCTCGCCTACACCTATTTGAAAATCGGGGAAAACGAATTGGCGCGCGAACAGTTCCGCACTGCCATGGAGCTCGACCCCGCGGACGTGCAGGTGGCCCTGGAATACGCCTTCCTCTGTAACGAATCCAAGCGGCAGGCGGAGGCGCGGCGCATCTTCGACCGCATCCGGAAAACGGGCAGCGCGGTAGCGGAGCGGGCTTTTCAAAATATCGATGGACCACTCGCCTATGGCATCGAGCGCTGGAAGGAGGCGCTGCGGATCGGTCCGGACAATTTTTCAGCACATTTCGAGCTGGCGACACTGGCGGAACAGCGGGACGAGCTCGAACTGGCCGCCGAGCATTACGAAAAAGCCTGGCGCCTTTTGCCCGACCGCCGCTCCGTGTTGGTGGACCTGGGCCGCGTTTGGAAGACGCTGAATCGCCCCGACGATGCCACTGCCGCGCTGCTGGCTGCCTCCCGCGGCGGAGAGCCGCGCGCCGCCGAAATGGCGCGCGAACTGCTCCCCGAACGCTACCCTTTCGTCTCCGAATTCCGCCGCGCGCTGGAGCTCGATCCCGCGAATATCGAGCTGCGCCGCGAGCTCGGCTATCTGCTGCTCCGCATGGAGCGGCAAGGCGAAGCCGAAACCGAATTCCGCTACCTTGCCGACCACTCCCCCGGCGACCTGCTGGCGGCCACGCAGCTCGGCTTCCTGCTTTACGCCCGCGGCGAAGTGCAGGCGGCCATGCCGCTGTTGGACCGTGTGCTGGCGGGCAAGGACGAGGATCTGGCCAACCGTGTGCGCGCCGTGCTGCACCTGCCGCAAGTGCTTCACCCGCGCGCCGGTGCCCAACCTGCTTCCATCGATGCCAAGGTGATGGCGGAGCGCAGCATCAAAGCCGGCTACATGAAGGACGCCCTGCAATATCTTCAGGTGGCCCACGAAGCCGATCCCGCCGACTTCGGCATTATGCTCAAGCTGGGCTGGACCTACAACATCCTTCATCGGGACCGGGATGCCGTCCGCTGGTTCGATCTGGCGCGCAAGAGCCCCGACGCGCGGACCGCGGCCGAAGCCGGCAAGGCGTTTCGCAATTTGCATGCGGGGCTGGAGCGCTTTCGCACCTCGGCTTGGATCTATCCCATCTTCTCTACGCGCTGGCACGATTTTTTCTCCTACGCCCAGGTGAAGGAGGAGTGGCGCACGGGTTGGTTCCTGGAACCTTATGCCAGCGTGCGCTTCACCGGCGACAGCCAGCTCAACGTGGGCACGCCCATCGCGCCGCAATACCTTTCGGAAAACGCCTTTATCGTGGCGGCGGGCGTGCACACGCTGCCGTGGCACCGCCTCTTCGGCTGGTTCGAAGCCGGCTCGTCCATGAGTTACGTTACCGGCCATCTGCTGCCGGACTACCGCGGCGGCCTCTCCTTTGCCCGCGCTTTCGGGCAATCTCTGAACGGCGAATCCGGCGGCTGGTTCGCTGATACCACGGTGGATGCCGTCTTCGTCAGCCGGTTCGGCAACGATTTCCTGGTCTACGATCAATCGCGCGTCGGCTTCACCGCAGGGACGGCGGATTTGCGTATGCAGCTTTACTGGGCCGGCAACATGACCTTCGACGATCAGCGCCAGTACTGGGCCAATTTCGTCGAGACCGGTCCCGGCATCCGGCTGCGCGCCGCGTGGATGCCGCCCTCCATGTATTTCACCGGCGGCCTGCTGCGCGGCGCTTATCTGCTCAACGCCGGCAACCCGCGCCGGCCGAACTTCAACGACCTCCGCACGGGGCTGTGGTATGCGTTTAGTCATTAGCCTGGCCTTGGCTCTGACGGCATCTGCGCAGGTCAGAAACCTGCCTTATTTCGCCGTACTTTCCGATGATGCCGGCGCCTGGCCCGACATACTTTCTTCCATCGGGCTCCAGCGCCAGCCCGCCGGATTGGCGCATATTTTTGTGGCGCGCAGCGGCTCGCCGGCTTCCGCCGAATGGACCGGCCGCGTGGACCGCGGAGCCATCCTCATTCTGGAAGGGGAGTCGTCGCTGGCCGATATGTTTGGCTTCCGCCCGGTGGGGCAGGCGGTTTCGCCTGCCAATGTCAAGGTTGGCAGTCTGATCGATGTTCACCAGCCGCAACTGCCCATCGTGTGGGAGAAGGGACTGGAACTGCCGGTCTTCGCGCTGCCGGCCGGGGCGCGCGTTTTCGCCCGCGAGCGCTGGAGCGGCGCGCCCTTGATGGCCGGCCTCCGCCGCGGCGCGGGCGCGGTGCTCTGGGTGGCCGTTCCGCCGGGCGAGCGCGGCTACGAGCGCTTCCCTTACCTGTTGCAGGCGCTCGACGATCTCGGCCTGGCGCCGCCGTTCCGCGGTTCGCGCCTGTGGGCCTTCTTCGATTCCGCCTACCGCACGCGCGTGGACCTGGACTATTTCGCCGCCCGCTGGCGCAAAGCCGGCATCGCCACTCTGCACGTGGCCGCGTGGCACTTCCACGAGCGCGATGCCGAACAGGATGCCTGGCTGGAAAAACTGATTGCCGCCTGTCACCGCGAAGGCATCCTGGTTTATGCCTGGCTGGAGCTGCCGCACGTTAGCGACGCCTTCTGGAACGAGCATCCCGCGTGGCGGGAAAGGACCGCGGTCCTGCAAGATGCCCAACTGGACTGGCGCAAGCTTATGAACCTGGCCAACCCCGGCTGTTTCCGCGCCGCGGCTGAGGGTGTGAGCGCCGTACTGGACCGCTTCGACTGGGACGGGATCAATCTCGCCGAGCTCTACTTCGAGTCGCTCGAGGGACTCGGCAACCCGTCCCGCTTCACCCCCATGAACGACGACGTGCGCGCGGAATTCCGCGCGCAGCACGGCTTCGACCCCATCGAACTGTTCGGCGCGCGCCAGGACGCCGCCTCGCGCCGCTTGTTTCTCGACTACCGCAGTAATCTCGCGGGCCGCATCCAGGAACAGTGGATTGCCGAGCTGGAAACCGTGCGCCGCCGCAAGCCGCATCTCGACCTGGTATTGACGCACGTCGATGACCGCTTCGACACCGGCATGCGCGACGCCATTGGGGCCGATGCGGCGCGCCTGCTGCCGCTGCTGGATAACCATAGCTTCACCTTCCTGATCGAAGACCCGGCCACGGTCTGGGACCAAGGCCCGCAGCGTTATCCAACCATTGCCGGGCGCTACCGCCCACTTACCTCCCATAGCGACCGGCTGGCCATCGACCTGAATATTGTGGAACGCTACCAGAACGTCTACCCCACCAAACAGCAGACCGGAACCGAGCTGTTCGAGCTGGTGCACAGCGCCGCTGCCAGCTTCCGGCGCGTGGCGCTCTACTTTGAAAATTCACTGCTGGCAGCCGACCTTCCGCTGCTGGCCGCGGCGTCTGCGCCGGTCACTCGCGTGGAACGGATCGGCCCCAAGCTGGTGGTAGATTCGGTTGCGGGCGTGGGCGTGGCCTGGACGGGCGAGGCCGAAGTGGACGGTCAACTTTGGCCCGCGGCCGATGCCGCCACCCTTTGGCTGCCCGCGGGTGCGCACGCCATCGAGGCTGCGCCGCCCGGAGCGCCATCCGGGCCGCACCTGCTGCGCCTCAACGCAGACCTGAAAGCCGCCCGCAGGACCGGGCCTGGCGGCATCGAATTCTCCTACCAAAGTGCTTCCCGCGCCCTCGCAGTGCTGGACCGCGCGCCCAAAACCCTCCTGCTCGATGGCGAACCGGCAGCCCCGGCACTGGCCGGTCCCACGACTCTCGTCCTACCCCGCGGCCAGCACGTCGTGACATTGACGGCCGAGTGAGCTACGATGACCGAAGGTCGATGACAGATGTCGCGTTACAGGCCGGGTCGCCGGAGATCCCCGATAAGCTTTATTTCAAGATCGGCGAAGTAAGCGATCTGCTGGGGGTCGAGCCGTACGTGCTGCGCTACTGGGAGACGGAATTCCCGGTGCTGTCGCCTAAAAAATCGGGAACCGGCCATCGCCTCTACCGGCGCAAAGACGTAGAGCTGCTCTTGCGTATCAAGCATCTGCTGTACGAAAAGCGCTTCACCATCGAAGGCGCGCGCCAGAGTCTGCAAAGCGAAGCCAGGCTGCCGAAGGCGCGCCGTCCCAAGCAGGCCCAGCAGGAGCTTTTTGCCGACGATCCGCTGCCCGAAATCCGCCGCGAGCTGGCGGACATTCTGGCGATGCTGAAGTGAACTTCGGCGCGTCAGAAGCTGAATCGCGCTCCGAACTCGCCGGCGAACGACTTGGGCACGATCACGCCTGACGACGTAATAAATCCGGTTGGCTGCTCGAATGTCGACGTACGGATATTGCCGCCGTAACTGGTGCCGAAGTTGGCGCGGTTCGTCAGGTCGAAGGCCTGGAAGAACAGCTCCAGCCGGGCCCGCTCGCCAAACCTGAAGAACCGGCCGAAACGCGCGTCGAGCTGGAAGAAATCTTCGCCGCGCAAATAGTCGTAGGGCACCTGGTGGCACGTATTCGCCGCGATGCAAGCCGTTAACTGCGATGCCGTGTAGGCTGCTGTCGCGGTGAGGTTGGTGGGGTCGCTATTGAGCACGATGGTGTGCGTGGTGCCCACGCCGCTGCCGTATCCGAACACATCCGTGATGCCTTCGGTTGCGTTGTACGGCCGGCCCGTGGCCCATTGCATGATGGGCGTGAAGGTAATGCCCCATTTCAGACTGACCAGGCCGCTCACGGTGATGCGGTGCCGCTCGTCGGCGGGCGTAGGGCCGAGGTCGTGCGGCGCGAACCAGTTCAGCAGATCGGTGGGGCCGTTGCCGAATGCGGCGGAGTTGCCGTTGTACGCCAGGGCCTGCGAGAGCACATAGGTCGCATTGATGGAGAAGTTCTTGCTCATTCGCTTGCGGAACGACAGGTTCATGCCGTCATACCGGCTGCGGCCGATTGACATGTAATCGCGAATCCCGCCCAGTACCGGCAGGCCCGCCGCCTGGAAGGGCGCGGTGGTGTAGCGTACGCCATTGACGGTCGGGTTGATGACGATCGTCTTGCTTTCGTGCAGGCCGAGCTCATGCACGTATTCGGCTTCAATCACGGAATCGTGCGTCACCTGCCAGCTATAGCCCGCATTCCACTGTTCGCTGTAGGGATTGGTGTAGTGCGGGTCCATCATCTGCCCGGTGGCTCCGGCGGGCAGTTGCGCGGCTCCGGGCGCCTGCGGCGGAAGGGGATCGATACCGAACCGGAACGCCGACAGTAACTGGCCGCTGGGGAGAGCGCTGGCGCTCGTGCTGCCCGGTCCGGGGCTGGTATAAGCGACGGTGGTGAACAGGCTCGAGTTCGCCTGCTGTTCCATGAACAGCGGAATGTTCTGGAAAATCTGCCCGTAATAGAGGCCGTAACCGAACCGCAGGATGTGCTTTTCGCTGCCGGTAAGATCGTAGGCCAGACCGAACCGGGGACTGAAGTCCTTGTTTTCGTCGTGCGGCAGCGCCCCGGCGTACGGACTTCCGATCGCCTTCAATTCCAGATAAGCGCGCGATTGCGCCTGGATGGAGCCTCCGTTGAGGCCCATATCCTTGTCCCAGCGCAGACCCAGGTTCAAGCTCAGCCGGCGGCTCACTTTCCAGTCGTCCTGGAAATAAAGGCCGAACATTTTATTGTGCTCGTAGTAATACGAATTGCCGGTGGTGGCCTGGGTGATGGATTGAATCGCTCCCGGAGTCGCAAAGCCCTGCGGGTATTTTGTCGTGTTGGAGAGGATCGTCAGCGGGTCGTCGAAAAACGAGATCACGGGCGTGGCATCGGTCAGGAAAAATCCACCCAGCACCGGCTCCCAAAGAAAATCGACGCCAACTTTGAGGGAATGTTTGCCGCGGTTGAAAGCGATGTCGTCCTTGAACTGCCATTTCTTCTGGAAGGTGTTCTGCGGCACGTTGCCGTTAGTGCCGATCGTGAGATCCGGAAACGACAGGTTGTCCACGTAGCTATTGGTCGAGATCAGGTTGTTCCAGTACTGGTAACCGAAGGTGACGGAATTGACCACCGTCGGCGTCACGATCGAGCTGAGCGACGCGTTCGCGATGATGAGCTGGTTGGTAGTGAAATTGTTTTGCGACAGGTCGCTGGTCGAGCCGTTCTGGTCGTTTAAACCGCGATTGTTCTGGTTGGTGTAGCTGGCCGAAAACGTGTTCTTGTCGTTGATATGATGATCGATGCGGCCGTTGTAACGCCAGTCGTAATAGGGCGTCGGAATGGTCTGCGTGGGCTGCGGCTTCACCGGAAGCCCGGCCACACCGGCCAGCGCCAGGTCGTTGTTATAAGCAGTTCCGTTGATGTTGATGCTGGTCTGCTCGCGCGAGCGTTCGATGGCAAAAAACAGAAACGTCTTGTCTTTCTTCACCGGACCGCCGATCGATCCGCCGAACTGCTGGCGGCTGAAAGGAGCCTTCTGGCCGTTGCCGCCGTGCGCGGTCTGCTCGAAATAGTTCAGCGAATCAAACGTCTGGTCGCGATCCTGAAAGAATACAGAGCCGTGGAAGTTGTTGCTGCCGCTCTTGGTGATCACGTTGACCGCGGCGCCTTCACTGCGGCCATTGGCGGCTGAAAACCGCTGCGTCGAGATGTTGAATTCCTCGATGGCTTCCAGCGGAAGCTGCATTACCGGGCCGCCCACCGAATTGTCCTTGTTGTCGACGCCGTTTACCGTCATGTTGACATTGCGCCCGCTCGATCCATTGGTGGAGAAGACGCCGTAGCGTGCCTTGGTGGGATCGTAAGAGCTGACCGGCCGCGCCCCCGGCGCGAGAATAGCGAGGCTGACGAAATCGCGCGAGTTGAGGGGAAGTTTTCGACCTCCACGGGCGAGACGGAACGGCTGACGTCGCTCTTCTCAACGTCGACGAGCGAGGCTCCCAGCGCCTCCACCATCACTGTGGTCGCCTGCTGGCTGGGCGAAAGCTGCGCGTCGATAGTGGTGGTGTGGGAGACGGCCACTTCCACGTTCTCGAACGCCGCCGTGCTGAACCCGGCCACCGACACGCGCACCTCATATATTCCCGCCGGCAGCAGGTTGAATGAGTAAAGCCCGGCGCCGTTGCTGATGGCGGTGCGAAGCTCGCCGGTGCTTTTGTTGTTGATCTTCACATTCGCATTCGGGATCACGGCTCCCGTGGCGTCGGTGACCGTGCCTTCGAGCGTCGCGGTCGCGGTGATCTGTGCTGGCAGGCTCGACATGCTCAAGCGCACCAGCGCCAGCATGAAAATGATGGACGTAATTCGAAGTCTCACAACCCTCTCCTTTTCCTTTAGCGGTTGTTCCTGTTGAGAAACGCGACCGACGAAGCTCGGGCGGTCAAAGAACCTGGCGCTAACGGAGGACCCAGTTTCGTTAAGGGTATGGCGTGCGCCGGAACGTTGTCAAGTGTAAATAGCTGCCACTGCCGATCTGCGCGCGATTGTTGCGTTACCCGACAGCAAAAACACGGAAAACGATATACTCTGACTCAATATGCATAGGATCTTTTGGCTACTCTTCGCTTCTGCTGCCGGGTACTGCGCCGGATTTCAATCCACGGACTTTCAAAAGCTTCGCTCCGTCGGCGCGGTGCAATTCTCGCCCGATGGGTCGCGCGTGGCCTATATCGTCACGCGCAACGATGGCCCGCGCCAGGCCGTCGGGCAGCTCTGGATCATGACGCTCGCCGGCGGCAAGTCCCTCTGCCTGAGTTCCGGCGACGAGCCTTCGGGCAATCCGCAATGGTCGCCCGACGGCCAATGGATCGCTTACTCCGGCCGGCTGGGCGAGCAGCGCGGCCTCATCCTGGCGCATCCCGACGGCACCGGCAAACGATTCCTGGCCGCCATGGAGGGCACCAACAGCCCTCTGCCCACCACCGGCAAAACGGTGGCGTGGTCTCCGGACAGCAAACAGATTGCCTACGTTTCCGCGCAGCCGGGCCCCGAGACTGCCGACGCCACCGGAGATCCGGTCGTAATCACCCGCTACCTTTACAAACCTTCGGCCGGCGAGGGAAATTCGCATTTCAATGTCAATAAGCGCCTGCACATTTTCGTCGCCGATTGGGCCACCGGACAGTCTCGCCAGCTCACCAACGGCCCGCACCACGAACACTCCATCGAGTGGTCGCCTGACGGCAAGGAAATCGCCTTCATTTCCAATCGCGAGCAGAACGAAGATCAATTCTTCAACTACGATATCTTCGCGCTTAGCCCTTCGAGCGGTGAGATACGCCGCATCACCGCCACCGAAAGCGCCGAGTACCGCCCGCATTGGTCGCCCGACGGCAAGACGATCGCCTACGAGGCCACGAAGCGCGGACTTACCGACCTGGAAACCACTATGGAAAACACGCATGTGTGGCTCATCGATAGCGATGGCAAAAACCGGCGGGAAGCCGGCGCCGGCATCGACAATCGGCAGGGCGAGCCCGCATGGTCGGCGGACGGGCGTTCGCTTCTGTTCACCGTGCAGGAGAAAGGCAGCGTGCGGCTGTATCGGATGCCCGCCGGCGGCGGCAAAGCGTCGTTGGCCGTCGAAGAAGCCGGCAGCGTAGGGGCGTGGTCGGCGCACGGCAACCAGATCGCATTCGCATTTTCCACCGCGGACGATCTCCCGCAGCTCTACTTAAAAACCGGCGACAATCCAGTGAAAGAGCTGACCGACCTGAACCGCGAGGTCATGGCCGGCAAGCGCGTCGAGCCGGTTCAGGCGTTCACTTTTATCAGCAGCGACAATAAGTGGAACATAGAAGCCTTTCTCACCTATCCGGCCGACTTTCATCCCGACCGTAAGTACCCGATGATCGTCCAGATCCATGGCGGCCCGCACGGGCAGCAGGGGCCGCAGTTCAATTTCAAGGCCCAGGTGTACGCATCGCGCGGCTGGGCGAGCCTGATGGTGAACTATCGCGGTTCCACCGGCTATGGCCAGGCCTTCACCGATGCCATCTTCGCCGATCAAAACGGCAACGAGGCACAGGACGTGCTCTACGGCGTCAGCGCCGCGATGCGCCGCAACTTATGGATCGATCGCGACCGGTTGGGCGTAGAAGGCACCAGCTACGGCGGCCAGTTGAGCGACTGGCTCATCACCCAGACCAACATCTTCAAAGCCGCCATTCCCACCGCAGGCATCAGCAACCTGATCAGCTATAACTACATGACGTATTACAACCAATACGAGGCCATGGAATGGGGCGCATTCCCGCACCAGGGCAACCTGATGGATGTGCTTTGGGACCGCTCTGCGTTAAAGCACGTGGCCAATGCCCACACCCCCACCATGCTGGTGCACGGCGAAAACGATAACGATGTGCCCATTGCCGAAGACGAGCAATATTACATCGCCCTGCGCGACGTTGGCGTGGATGCCGTGATGGTGCGGTATCCCCGCGAAGGCCACGGTGTGCGCGAGCCGAAACACGTGGTGGACTGGATCGACCGCTCCATGCGCTGGTACGAGAAATACTTCAAGTAGAAAGCTCTGATCGAGCTGCCCCAGGGCTTCGTGATACATTCGGTTTAGGCGCACGAATCATTGCAATTGACGCACGGGCCCTTAGCTCAGCGGTTAGAGCAGCGGACTCATAATCCGTTGGTCGAAGGTTCAAATCCTTCAGGGCCCACCAGAAAACAAAACACTCGCAGATCACTTCACAACCTCGGATGCAGTTTGGTAACAACCGGGGATTGCGGAGCCAAGATCGCATCGCGTGTGGCGGAACCAGACCTGATGGCAAACGATCCGACGGGCATCCTGGTACGGCAAATGTTGGGAGCCGTGGCGCAATACGAGAAATCGCAAATTGTGCTTCAAACTCCACTGCGCGCATGCGGAAGCGGGCAAAACAGGGCCGTTGTAAAAGACGCAAGCCGTACGGGTATTTACGATGGGGAATCGGCGGTTCTGGAACGGCTGAAGGCGCTTCGGGCCGAAGGCCTTGGTTATAACCGGATTGCACTGCGGATGAACGAGGAGGGTATCCCGACCCGGACCGGCAAAGCGTGGCACGGGGTCGTTGTAACCCGAATTCTAACGGGAAGGAGATGGCAATACCGCGCGTGAAGTCGTCCGACAAGATATTGAAAATAAAAGGCCAGTCAATACGTCTACTTTTCCCTTGTTATTCGTATACGGTTTGGCGTACCCTGTAGTTGATGCTGGAAACGGCAGTTCTCCCCGCCTTATGGCGTGGGAGCTGGCTTTCGCCCCGTGGGCCGGTTTAACCACGGGGCATTACTCTTTTCGGCGCCAAATTTCCTCCCCATTTCTCGTGTAATTCCGAATCAGCGTATCACGGGCGCGATACGCACTAGAGAAGCGCCATGCCCCATCCTTCGTTGGATCAAGCCACACTACGTAGTTCTCGTCCCAAACCAAGTACATCCGGTTCTCAGGACGGCCACGGTTATTGGCGCCCTTTACTAACCAGCAGGCTGAACGGGCAACGCAACCACCTACAACAGGCTCAATCCATCGGACTCTGACCAGACGCTCGCGGTCCAACTTGTCCTTTGCAGACGGGTTCGCACACCAGTCCTGCGCGGTCCTGAATGCATGATCAAAACGGTCAGAAAAAACGCGCACGCGGATACCATCGTGCGTCAGCAAAATACCGCACTTTGCCCGTTCGACAATGCACTCGAACTCTTTTCGGCACACTGACTCCAGTTGTGATTCGTCCTGACTTGTCGGCGTGATTAGACGTTCTCGAAGGTTGATAACTCCTCTCACTGTAGTTGTATCCTGAACACGTTAAACTTGCACACAGCCGGCGATAGGGAAGAGCACCGGAGCGAAGGCCAGCCTAAACGCCCTGCTATGTGAGCCGCAAGTTCAGACTTTGCGGTGCCCGGCTTTAGATCGGAAGAGGAATCAGCCGCCACAGCTCCGGTCAGCAGATCGCAGATTTGTGCAATTGGTGCCTGGCGCGAATCTATGACAGTGAGGTCCGAAATCCACGCGAAACCACGACACCTCCGCTCTAAAAACAGGCGCAATGTCTGATAGCGGTCTGCACCATGGTTTTGCTTGAAATCCAAGAGGACCAGGTATTCGTTTCCTGGCTCAATCCATTTTTCCAACATCTCGTAATAGAACTTATAAAAGCCGAGTTCGCTATCCCCGCCGTGGTGCGTCGCTGGATCAAACTTGGCCTGATCAACTACGATCACTCGAAACTTGGCAGCGGGTTCATCGAAGAAAAAATCAGTCAGCTGTCTGTACGCGGCCAAACAGCGATTCGAGGTTTTGCTCCATTTCACTTCGCCACGAATTCCCGTCCGGCGGCGAATTTCCTGGATTTTGGCCGTGATGCGATGTTTTTCATCGCGGGGGAGCCAGATTCCCCCGATCGCCATATACTTACACGTCGGTCCTGCGGTATGTCGGCTTTCGTCGCAATAGACGACGTATTCCACGGGTTTATTTAAGCACTAAACGGTCGCCCTTGTGGCGAAAAAGGAAAGTGAGGGACAAGTTGTGAAGCCCAGGAAGGGCAGAGCCAAACCCGTTGTGGTCGATGCACCCTCATTCCGCTCCGAGGCGGAGGAGGCGGAGTGGTGGGACCGGCATCAAGACCTGATTGCGGATCTGCTACTGAAGCACGGCCGCCGCGGCGCGGCGCCCGCCAGAAAAGGATTGGCCGCTGATGAACGCGGATAAACGCAGATGGGAAAGAAAGAACTTATCAGCGTTAATCTGCGTTTATCTGCGGCCTGAAAAGTCCCCCTACAGAATGTACCGGCTCAAGTCCTGATCTTTGACGATATCGGCAAGCTGCTTGCGCACGTACGCCGCGTCCACCTTCACCGTTTTCCTCTTCAGGTCCGGACCCTCGAAGGAAACTTCTTCCAGCAGTTTTTCCATGATGGTGTGCAGGCGGCGCGCGCCGATATTTTCGGAGCCTTCGTTCACCTGCGCGGCGAATTTCGCCACCTCTTCCAGTGCATCGTCCGCCAGCACCAGCTTGATGCCTTCCGTTTCCAGCAGCGCGGTGTACTGCTTGGCGAGCGCGTTCTTGGGCTCCTTGAGAATGCGGATGAAGTCGTCCACCGTGAGCGATTTCAGCTCCACGCGGATGGGGAAGCGGCCCTGCAGCTCGGGAATCATGTCGCTCGGCTTGGAAACGTGGAAGGCGCCGGCGGCGATGAAAAGGATGTGGTCGGTGCGCACGAAGCCGTAGCGGGTGTTCACCGTGGTGCCTTCCACAATCGGCAGGATGTCGCGCTGCACGCCCTCGCGGCTGACGTCCGGACCGTGGCCGGATTCGCGCCCGGCGATCTTGTCGATCTCATCCAGGAAAATAATGCCGCTCGATTCCACCCGCTCCAGCGCCACGCGCGTAACCTGGTCCATGTCGATCAGCTTCTGCTCTTCTTCCTGCACCAGGTAATCCAGCGCTTCGGCCACGCGCATTTTGCGGCGGCGCGTTTTCTGGCCGAACAGGTTGGGCA
>Ga0187817_10001192_pt1 | contig 12489 bp, 6 predicted proteins | sample NC_wetland_sal_i_17_FD_132431 | JGI IMG/M metagenome (GOLD analysis project Ga0187817, IMG submission 132431) | Wetland sediment microbial communities from Neuse River Estuary, North Carolina, USA - SO4_2 | ecosystem: Environmental > Aquatic > Freshwater > Wetlands > Sediment | place: USA: North...
GAGGCGCAGGCCAAGGCCGTTGTTAAGCAACTCATCGACAAGAATTACCAGATGGATCTGATCTCCGTGCTGGGGCGCATACACCCAATGGGCGACGACACGTTGGGGATCTATACCCTGAGTGCCGGCGAGCGCATGAAAGTCTGGGGTAAGAAGGGCGTTTTCTGGGGTGGAGTGTGGGGAATGTTGGCGGGGGCCGCAGGGTTTTTCCTCATTCCCGGAATTGGTGCGGTGGCGGCGGCAGGGTACATCGTGGAAGCGATCGCCGGTGGCGCAATCGTGGGTGCCGGCGCCATGGCCGGTGCCGCGGCGCTATCCCAACTAGCCATCGCCTTCCATCGTGCGGGGATTCCGGAAGAACAGATCCAGAGATTGCACCAGGCGGTGGAGGCCGGAAAGTATGTCTTGATGCTGCGCGGTGCGGAATCGGAACTGTCGCAGTGGCGTGGAATCCTTGAGGCCGGCACGCCTGTGGAAATTCATGATCTGCCGTATTCAAGATTAATCGACAAATCATAGTCCCGGCTCGCCTCTCAATTGCCTCGGTCATGTGGCCTTCGTGTACAAGGGAACGTCGAAGCCACGATTTGGCTTGGGCGTGCATTGGTTGCTGAAAGTGCCGTTTTCAAATTTTGACCATTGATTTGGCGAAGGTTTTTGAATGCACACGCGGCCGATTTCGCCGAAAACGCGATGCCACTAGAATCAATATGATAGCGATCTCGACTACCTCGATTCGGCACTTTTGACGTCGAATTCACGCCCAGGCCGAGTAAGGCATCAATCGCCGATCGCACGACGATCCGAGACCCAGTTGGCGGCTCCGTGGCCGATGGGAGCAAATCGAATTCGCAAATGATGTCTTGAGCGCCATCGCGGCTATCTATCAAGTAGACCGGGACATCGTCCTTGTAGCCCAGGAGATACAGATGTCCATCAATTGCAATAACGTCCGACCCGGAAACATCGAATGAATTGATTACATCCGCATCGACAGTTCCATTGGCACCGACCGTCCCGTCATTTTGTTCGAACTCATTGAGATTACCACTGGACTGCAAATTTGCATTTGGATTCGAAGATCGATGAACAAACAGGTCCCGCAGGTGACCGTCATTCGCAGTCCGCGCGACCATCGAACACGGCTCCGGGTTATGTGACGAGTTGACTGAGCTCGCTTGTCCGGCAATCAGACAAAGACAAATCGTGATTGAGGCGGACCAAGCGCCAGTTCGCGGAGCGCGACGTTGATCCATCAAAGAAATCCCTCTGTTGCAACGCTAATCACTCGGCATATGCCACCTAAAACTGCAACGTATGCAGATCCAACACTCATTTCTCGGTTACCGTGACGCTTTCCAAATCGCCCTTCCAGGTTCCGACAGGAAACGCACCTCGTCGTATCAGTTTTCCATCCTCGAGCTCCTCAAATAACACGCTCCAATCCGCGTAATCATGCTCACCAGCCGCGAAGTGCCCGATGCTGGCGAGAAGGAGGCGACCGTGAAATAGGAAAGGTATGCTGAATGCAGAATTTGAGGATGGTTCTCGAATTTGTGCCGCGAAGAGCTCTTGCATTGTATCGAACTGCTCTTCCTGATTCGCAGTTAGCTGCTCGCGCGAGCTATCTTGAAGTGCCTGTGGATCTGATTCGGCGGATTCGGCGAGCGTGAATGATGCGCTGCGCAGTGCATTGCAGTCGTTCCCGTCGCAACTTTCGCCCTGGGGGGCCAGTGTCTTTTCCGTAAAGCGCGGCTTGTAAGTTAATTTAATCTCACATTCGTGGGCAAAGCCTTGCCCATCCCAGTTCCAAACCTCAAGAGTGGCGGTCATTCCGGGTTGCCAGTCGTAGTGTTGTTCTATCGCCATTGGGGAGGTATCGACCATGCCATACTGGAGCGCTCCGCAATTACCTTCGTCGCCAGGCTCCCCCGGGGTATCTGTTGGGATGGCGACTCCTCCTTGGACCACAAATGATTGGCTATACGGGCACCCCGTACTTCCTTGGTCACCTTCAAACGTATAGAGACCAGCCCCGGGCGCCTTGATCAGGTCAGCAACACCGCCGAGCTTTTCATACTGCTTTAGGGAGTAGAGCACGGCTGCTGAAATTGAGAACGGCGGCCTCTGAGCTGCCGCCCATGCAGCGAGGTCGCGCGATGGCATCTTGACCCAATCGGTGTGCTTAACTAATTGGATGCCTGAAGTCGGGGAACCGGCGAGGACATCGAGCGGAGGTTCTCCGGGGTGCGAGTGTGCAAGTGAGCGGTATCGGTCTGCAATCACCTGACAGACGGGCTTAGGCGCTCGCCGTACTGCACCAATGCGCGCGCGCGACTGGATGTCTGCAAATCGGGCCAAATCATAGGCGACGAGACAATCGTTCAAGCTCTGTTCCTCGTTCGGAGCCGTACAGTGATGGTCTCGCTCGCGAATCCATTCCCGCTCATCTTCTAAATAGGTTGCGCGCATTGCCGGTTGGGCGGCAATGAGCTTTCGCACGTTGTTGGCCAATTGGTCGTCAAGGTCTGCGAGTCCCTTATCGCCGCAGATCGCCCGCTCGACAGTAGTCGAGGCTTTTTTGCAATCAAAGCTTTGCGCGAACGCGGATGAAAATGCGAGGCAACCGCTCACGAGGATAAGTGCACCAATGCCTTGCGTAACCCTTAACGCTGGATGTTGAGCCATATGGTCGCGTCCTGTTGACCTTAGTCGAACCCTACGGTTTCCAATATGGCGGAAATCGGGATTAGAAATCGATGAACTATGGCGCGTTTTGCGATGGGACTTGGACATTTGTCGCCAGACGCAGGCGAAATGAGACGTCATTGCCGGTTCGTTGAAACTCGGGCGCGGTCAGTAGCTTACTTTGAACGTCGGCGAGTCTTCCGGCTTCATTTTGCGCCGATCGTAAATGCGGGTAGTGGCAATATTGGCGTGAGCGAGCCATTCCTGGACCTTGGCTATGTCGGCGTCGTGGTCGAGGGCGTTGGTGGCGGCAGTGGCCCGGAGTGCGTGGGCGCCGATTTTGAGACCCAGCGCCAGCATAGCGGCGGACGAGTTTATAGACGCCATCCGGGGTGATGGTGTCGTCGAGCTTGCCGGTACAGTTGTTGCTGACGGGCCGGAACAACGCACCTGGAAGTCGAATATCGCTAATACGCAGCAACGCCGCTGAATGACGCGGCGGCGATACGCCGCTCGCCCCTCATTCGTCGGAATTGCCTCCGTCTTCACAGTCAAGCTGCCAGCGGTTTGCCATAGTTGCGCCCCAAGATTTCCAGAATGGCTCTCTATTCTGCGTCCTGAAATCGGCAGGCGATTGGGAGAAAGGATTCGGATGAGCAACAAGATCGGTTCTCTTAGTTTGGCGGCCCTCGCAGCCGCAGGCATGCTCATCGCACAGGCCGCATGGGCCGTCTTTGACAGCGCAGTGGTGCCGACCGACTCCGCCCTCAAGGTCGCCCGAGTGATCCCTGAAGGCGACCAGGTTCCGAGCCCCGTTCGGCAAATTGTCGTGACGTTCGATCGGCCGGTCGTCGCGCTTGGGCTCATGGCCGTGGACGCCGCGCACTCTCCGGTCACTGTTTCTCCGTCGGTAACTTGTCAATGGCACTGGCTCGACCCGCGCTCACTCGCGTGCGAACTGAATGCGGCGCAAGCCCTTGCGCCCGCCACTCGCTACACCGTTACCGTGGCAGCCGGAGTCACGGCGCAGGACGGAGCCAAACTTAAGGACGAGTACCGCTGGGCATTCACGACCGAACGCCCTGCAATCAAGGGATATTCGTTCACGACCTGGCGGTCTCCCGGGACGCCGGTGGTCCGATTGATCTTCAATCAGCCGGTGACTCACGACACCGTCGAGTCGAATCTGCGCTTCAATGATAAGGCAGGCGTACTGGCAACGCCCGATCCGTACGAACGCGAAGTGTTTTACGTGCTCCCGCTGCCGGGCGAACCGGGCGCCGTACTCATCCCCGGCGGCACAACAGCGGCCAAGAGCGATGACCGGGTCACGACCGGGAGCAACACCGCCGGTCAGCGGATCGAAGCGCGGCGCGTCTGGCTCGTGTCACCGCCGCAAGAATTACCTACTGACGCAGAGATTCAGCTCAAAGTCGTGCCGGGACTTCGCAGCTACGCGGGACCCTTGCTCGGCGTTGAAAGCCGTATCGTGGTGACATTCGACACCTTCCCCGAATTTCGTTTCCTCGGGATTCGGTGCCTGATCGGGACGACATCGATATTGATTCCCGTGACCTCGCCCACCGATGCGCAACCAGCTTGTAATCCTTTCGGCCTGGTCTCGCTCGCATTCTCCGCGCCCGTGATCGCACCGGAAATTAAATCTCATCTTGTGCTCAATCCGGACCTGCTCAATGGCCGCACCGATTACGACCCGTGGGCAAACATCTATCCGATGACTCATCTGGGCTCCCCGCACAAACGCGGCACGGAATATACCGTCGATCTGCCGGAACATTTGCGGGCCTTTCAGTCCTATTCGATCGTGAGTCTGAAGGACGTTCGCGATGAATTCGGTCGATCGCTCGGCGGCCCAGTTGCCATGGCGTTCCGGACCGACCACCGACCGCCACGGCTCAAAGTGACGCACCCCGTCGCAGTGCTCGAGAAGAACGCGCCGACCGCCATGCCGCTGTATGTCACCAATCTCACCGACATCGACATCCATTACCGCAAGCTCACGAGTGCCGGCAATGTCGCGGACCTGAATTTCAACCAACCGGTCGATCCTGCATGGGACATCGCGTACGCAGTGCCCGCAAAGATTCGCGGCTTGCTCGATGGACAATCCGGCGTTGTCACCGGAACGTTGCAGCCGCATCCGACTCCGCTGACCGTGGAGGGCTATCGCTACTTCGACGAGGCGGATGTGGATCCCGGCATCGCGAGCGGCCGCGCGGATCGCGATTTCTTCGCCGAGGTGACGCCCTTCCAGGTGCACGTCAAAATGGGCGCTTACAACACTCTGGTCTGGGTCACCTCGCTCGACAAGGGCTCGCCCGTCGCGAATGCGCAGATCCGCATTTACCGCGACAATTATCAAGGACTCACCGCTGGGAAAGCCGTCTTGGCGCAAGCGGTGACGGGCCGCGATGGAATCGCCTTGCTCTCCGGCCGCAATCTTCTGGAGCACGCGGCCGCGCCTCAATTGACGCCCGCCGACACTTTCATGGTGCGCGTCGATGTCGGCCACGATATGGCGCTGTTGCCGCTCGACGGGCCGTTCATCGTCGATACCTATCGCGCCTCGCGCGGCACTTTTTGGTCCGGATACGGCGGTGAGCGGGACCACATCCACGCCTGGGGCACGACGGCTCAGGGCGTCTACAAGCTCGGCGACACCGTACAATACAAGCTGTACCTACGGAATCAAAACAATCTGACCTTGGAACCCGTGACCCAGCGCTCGGGTTATCAATTGGACATCGTCGACCCCACGGGCAAGATCGTGAAAACCGAGTCCGATGTCAGCCTGTCCGAATTCGGCGCTTACGCGGGTTCGTTCCGCGTGCCGCTATCGGGCGCCGTGGGTTGGTATACGTTCAGCCTCAAAGGACCCGCGAGCAATGACCCCTCGAGCGGTACGAGGCAACCCGGCTCCTGGATGCCAATGCGGGTGCTGATCGCCGATTTCACTCCGGCACCCTTCCAGGTGACGAATACCTTGAACGGGCAGTTGTATCAACCGGGTGATTCCGTGGAGGTCGCGACGCAAGCGGCCCTGCACGCCGGCGGACCTTACGCGAACGCAGCCTCACGCGTGACCGCGCGGCTCTTCCCGCAAGCTCTCGATATCATCAATCCGGCCACAGCTGGTTTCCAGTTCGCGAGCCTCGAGCCGAGCGGCACGTGCTCCTCGCAGCGCGGGCCGGATGTCCTGACCGTCCATCAAGCCGATACCGCCACGGACGAGAAGGGCGAATTCGCCACACAGTTCACGCTACCCGATGCCGACATGTTGAGCGCCAAGCTCGAGGTCGAGAGTGCGGTGCGCGATGAACGGGGCAAGTATGTGGCCAATCGAAGCAACGCGGAATTCCGGGGCCGCGACCGCTTCGTCGGATTGCGCAGCGAGCATTGGACCCTCGAGGAGGCAAAACCGTCCACCGTTCAATACGTCGTCGTCGACAAGAGCGGAAAAGTCGCGTCGGGCGTGCCAGTCGCCGTTTCCATCAAAGTCGAAGTCGTGAGCGCGGCGCGCGTCAAGGGCGCAGGAGCCGCGTATCTGACGAGCTATGAGCCGCGATGGCAAGACGATGGCGCTTGCACGGGAACGTCGGGGAAAGACCCACAAGCCTGCACCTTCACGCCAAGCCGTCCGGGCCTCTATAGCATCACGGCCACGATCAACGATACCCATGGCCGCCCGCACACCACCGAGCTGTGCTTGTGGGTGACCGGCAAGGGCCGGGTGCTTTGGCAAGAACCCGCCGATATGAGCTTGAGTGTCGTGCCGGAAAAGGACTCGTACAAGGTGGGCGATCACGCGCGCTACCTTGTCAAGAATCCGCTTCCAGGCGCCCAGGCGCTCATCACCGTGGAGCGGTTCGGCGTTATCAAGCATTGGGTCCAGGCCCTCCCGGGCAATACCCCCGTCGTTGAATTCACGATCGAGCCCGACTTCGTGCCTGGGTTTTATCTATCGGTCGTGGTCATGTCGCCGCGGGTCGCGCCGGTCCCCGGCGCTACGACGCTCGATAAGGAAGGAGTTGATCTCGGTCGCCCCACCTACCGCATTGGGTATCTCAAAGTGCCGGTGACCGATCCCTACAAGACCCTCGATATCAGCATCAAGAGCGACCACGCGTCGTACAAGCCGCGCGACACGGTCAAGCTAAGCTTGAGCGCGACCCCTCATGGCGTGTCATCCTCAAAAGAGCCGATCGAGTATGCGATCGCGGTTCTGGACGAGGCGGTATTCGACCTAATCCAAGACGGCAAGAAATACTTCGACCCCTACCGCGGCCTCTATAGCCTCGACAATCTCGATCTCGTGAACTACAGCCTGCTCACGCGGCTCATTGGCTTGCAGAAATTCGAGAAGAAGGGCGCGAACTCGGGCGGCGATGGCGGCGCGGGTTTCGACATGCGCAGCGTCAGCCAATACGTTGCCTATTGGAACCCGTCCGTGATCGCCGACAAGCACGCCGCCGCCGCCGTGTCATTCCAATTGCCCGACAACCTGACCGGCTGGCGCGTGTTTGCAATCGCCACGACGCCGGGCGATCGCTTAGGTCTGGGAGACTACAAGTTCAAGAGCTCGAAACTCACCGAGCTGCGCCCCGTGCTGCCGAATCAGCTGACCTCGGGCGACCGTTTCACGGCCGGTTTCAGCGTGCTCAATCGCTCCGACAAGACCCGCACCATCGATGTCGAATTGAAGGCGCAAGGGCCGATCGACGGAACATCGACGCAGAGGCACCAATCAATCACTTTGGCCCCCTTCAAGCGAGAAACGGTTTGGCTCCCCGTCACCACCGTGAGCGACGGCACGCTCAAGCTCACGGCCGTCGCTTCGGACACGCTCGACAAGGATGCGCTTGCCCAAACTTTGGCGGTCCATAAGCGCGTGTCGCTCGACGTCGCCGCGAGCTACGGCGCGACCCTTGCGCCGGGTGTCGATGAGACGCTGCAGTTCCCCGCTGACATGATGCCGAAGGTCGGCGATGTCTCGGTGACACTGGCACCCAGCGTCCTCGGCAATCTCGACGGCGCCATGCGCTACGTCCGCGACTACCCGTATTTGTGTTGGGAGCAGCGGCTAACCAAAGCGCTCATGGCCGCAAACTATCTCAAGCTGCGCGGCTATCTCGCCGCAGATCTCGAGTGGCCGGAGGCGAAATCTCTGCCGCAGACGCTGCTCGATGACGCGTCGAGTTTTCAGGCGCCCAATGGCGGCATGGGATTTTGGACTCCCGATAATGCGCGCGTGAGCCCCTATCTTTCGGCGGCAACCGCACTCGCCTTCAATCATCTGCGCGCTGCCGGCTACCGCGTGCCGGACGATGTGGAAAAGCACCTCGATGATTACCTGCAGGCATTGCTGCGCTCGAACACCGCGCCGAGCTTCTACAGCGAAGGCATGGTGTCGAGCGTGCGCGCCGTTGCACTGCAGGCGCTCGCCGAAAGGAACCGCGTCTCGCTCGCCGACTTGCAGCGCTATGAGAAGTATGCACCGCAGATGGACCTTTTTGGGCTGGCCGCGTACCTCGATGCCGCGGTCAAGGTCAAGGGTGCCGACGGCTTAGCCCGGTCGCTCACCGGACGGATTCTCGCGCACGCGAATCAGAGCGGCGGTGAGTTTCAGTTCACGGAAAACTGGGACGACGGCTATTACCAGACCTTGAGCACGCCCATGCGCAGCAACTGCGCGATATTGAATTCGCTTCTGCACTACGGCAATACACCGCAAGGCGCAGCCCTCGTCGGTGACGTGCCATTCAAGTTGGTGCGCACCGTCACGCAAACGCGGGGCAGCCGGGATCATTGGGAGAACACGCAGGAAAATGTGTTCTGCACGTCGGCGCTCACCGAGTATGCCGCGCTCTATGAGAAAGAGACACCCTCGCTCCAGGCCAGCGCGACTCTCGATGGAGCGGCCATCGGAAGCGCCAAATTCAACGAGTTTCGCAATCCGCCCGCTCTCCTCAGCCGGCCGAACGGCGCAGCGGATGCCGGGCGCAGGGCCACGCTGCACATCGCTCGTGAGGGCACCGGCCGTCTTTATTACGCTACCCGCCTCTCGTATTCGCTGACAGATCAGGCTGCCAAGGAGACCAATGCCGGCATCGAGGTGCACCGCGAATACAGCGCGCAGCGCGACGGCCGCTGGATTCTTCTCGCCTCGCCTCTCGCCGTCAAGCGCGGTGAGCTCGTGCGCGTCGATGTTTATCTTTCGCTGGCAGCGGCACGTCACTTTGTCGTCGTCGATGATCCGGTGCCAGGCGGCCTGGAACCTGTTAATCGGGAGCTCGCGACCGCGTCCACGGTTGATGCGGACGCGACCGAGTTCCAGGCGGCAGGCGGATCATTGTGGTTCAAGTATTCCGACTGGAGCGAATATGGAATCGCGCTGTGGTCTTTCTATCATCGCGAGCTCACACACGAGGCTGCCCGCTTCTATGCCGATTACCTGCCGGCAGGGCACTACCATTTGAGCTATGGCGCCCAGGCCATGGCCGATGGCCAATTCAGCGCCGCGCCGACCAAAGCCGAGGAAATGTACGACCCTGATGTCTACGGCAAAGGTCTGCCCGCCCAAATGACGGTCGGCGATGAGTGAGATGCCTGCCGATCGCGGTGTGGTGACGGATCGTCAGAGCGCAGCGCCGCTCTCGCGGCGGGCTCGGGCATGGCGCGCGGCTCTCGGCTGTGTGCTCGTGGCGGCTGCAGTTCTCGCGGTTGCGACGAGGCTTTCACTGCGTAACTTACCGGACGATCTGCAATCGCTCAATGGCACGGCGATCAAATCCAAGGTGCTTGCGCGGGATGGCACGCCGTTGAGCTATACGCTCGAGAACACTTGGAACACTACCGACGTGGTGGCGCTCGCGGATGTTCCCACACTGCTGCAAACGGCCTTCATCATGGCAGAAGATCAGCATTTCTACGAACACCATGGCGTCGACTGGCCGGCGCGCTTTGCCGCGCTTTGGCTCAACGTCCGCGAGGGTGCCGCTATCCGCGGCGCGAGCACGATCACTGAACAAGTCGTGCGCATGATTCATCCGCGGCCGCGCAATCTATGGTCGCGGTGGGTGGAGAGCTTCGAGGCCGCGCGCTTGGACGCACGCCTTTCGAAGGCGCAAATCCTTGAGTTCTATCTGAATCAGGTGCCTTATGCCGAACGGCGCCGCGGCGTGATGCAGGCAGCGCGCCTCTATTTCGGCCGCGGTCTCGACACCCTGTCGCCCGGCGAACAGGTTGCGCTCGCCGTGCTGGTGCGCTCACCCGCAGGCATGGACCTGCGACACAATGCGCCGAGGGCGCGGCGCGCGCTCGATCAACTTGCGGACCGCTTGCAGCAGCACGGCGACTTGACCGCCTCACAACGCGACCAAATCCGCAGCGAACCCTGGGTTCTCAACGACTCGGAGTCCGCTCTCGACGCCAGCTATTTTGTGAGCCATGCGTTGAACGTGGCTGGAACGGGGCCGGTCACGCCGCAAGTGCGCACGACCCTCGATCCGCACGTGCAAATCACCGCGCAAAACATTCTGGACCGCGCACTGGCCGATCTCGCGAAGCGCCACGTCCATGATGGCGGAGTCCTCGTCATCGATCACCGGCACAACGAAATCCTGAGTTGGGTCGTGGGGCGAACCAGCGTGGCGGGAGGCGCGAGTGAGGCTGCGGCCAACGGCTACGACACGGTGCTGACCCCACGGCAGCCGGGATCGACGATGAAGCCGCTGCTCTATGCGCTTGCGCTCGAGCGCGGTTGGACCGCGGCCACGCTCATCGACGATGCCGAACTCTCGGAATCCGTCGGTGGCGGTCAACACACCTTTCAGAACTACAGCCACCGGCACTACGGACTTCTGCGGCTGCGCGATGCGCTGGGCAACTCGCTTAACATCCCGGCGGTGAAGACACTGAAGTTCGTGGGCGAAAACGTCTTCATGGAGAGATTGCACGCGGTCGGCGTGACTAGCCTCACGCAACATCCGGAGTTTTATGGCGATGGCCTCGCGCTCGGCAATGGCGAGGTATCTTTGTATGAGATGGCACAGGCCTACACGGTGTTAGCGCGTCAAGGCCGCTATCAGCCGCTGACACTATTGGCAAGTGACCCTGCACCGCGACCCGAGATGAGCATGTTCACTCCGGCCGTCGCGACCTTGATCGGCAACATCCTGGCCGACCCTGATGCGCGCATGCTCGAGTTCGGACGCGGGCTGCAATTTCCGGTGGAGACCGCCATCAAGACGGGCACCTCCACGGACTATCGCGACGCATGGGCGATTGCATTTGATTACCGGCACACCATCGCAGTCTGGATGGGCAATCTCGACGGGTCCGCAATGGATGGCGTCACCGGCGCTGTCGGACCGGCCATGGTGCTGCGATCATTGTTCTCCGAACTCAATCGCAATCAAGACACACAGCCGCTCGCGCTCAGCCGCGATCTCGTCCTCGCGAAAATCTGCCGGCGAGACGGACGGCTCGCCGATGAAAGTTGCGAATCCACGACCGAATGGTTCGTGCCAGGTACACTGCCGCCGCCCACCGGCACTCTGAAGGTAGCTGCAGCACCGCAATACCGCCTGCTCCAGCCTACGGCAGGATTGCACATTGCGCACGACCCGCGAATCCCAGCCGAATTCGAGGCGCTGCCCATGCAGATCGCCGCCGTTACCGGGTTGCAGCGAGTCGATTGGTATGTTGATGGGAAGCTCGCCGCGAGTACCACGGACACTCACTTCCCATGGCCGTTACAACAAGGCACGCATAGCGTTAAGGCGCAGGTTTGGACCGACTCAGCCACCAGCGCCCAGGATACCGACGATATTCGCTTTTGCGTTCACTGATTTGTGCCGGTGCAGTGGAGCAGCCACATTTCAACCGGACAAAGCCGCTTAGATAGAAGCTAGGCGCAACCCGACTCGACTTGAATAATCGGGAATTTGACTCACTCTATATTGTGCGCTCAGCCTGCTGGCCAACGCCGATTCAGCTTCTCGCCAAGTTCGTCAAAATTGTAAATTCAATCACTTGCGTGCTCGGCGCATCGACTATGAGCACTTTTTATAAGAATCTTCCCTACGGGCCTACTAGGCGCCCGTTGCTGCTCGAGGCGAAGTATAAACTCCTTCATAATCAATGTGTTAACTACATATAACCTTTATGTTAAATATCGGATCAGCGCATTTGTTCCCTCAAACAAGGTACCGGTACCCAGGGATAGTTGTTGATGGGATGGAATAGATGGTGACGGCCCCCACTCCGAAAGCCATCCCTAGGCGATTTGAGTTCTGTAGATTCAAATCACGGGAGCAGTGTATGCCGTACCTACAGAGCCCTTCCGCGCCCGGGGTGCGAGCGGGTGCACGTTCCGGACCATGACGGACAGGATTCCGGAGACATGGGGACAGTATTCCGATGGCATGACGGACGGCGTTCCGATCTGATGCCGGACGATTTTGGTGTTCGAGCGGAATGCTGTCCAGCATGGCGGATTGCTGTTCATCGCCATGACGGTTAAGCCAACGGTTTCTGTGGGTTGAGTCAGCACTGGCGCACCTCCTCGATCGGCCCGGAGGTCCACTCATCCTGTGTGATGACCAAGCCGATGTAACGAGAGAACGGCAGCTCAATGTCGCGATAGATGGGATCGAAAAGGTCCTCTTGGCTCTCATCCCTCCAGATCAACATGGGGTCGCCGAAGAGGGCGTGTCGCTTCGAGACATCGCTCACGTAATCGGCCGCCGCCTGAATGTGCCGGTCGTCGCCAAGTCCCCC
>Ga0187817_10001196_pt1 | contig 12479 bp, 9 predicted proteins | sample NC_wetland_sal_i_17_FD_132431 | JGI IMG/M metagenome (GOLD analysis project Ga0187817, IMG submission 132431) | Wetland sediment microbial communities from Neuse River Estuary, North Carolina, USA - SO4_2 | ecosystem: Environmental > Aquatic > Freshwater > Wetlands > Sediment | place: USA: North...
CCTCTATGCAATCGAACAGATGCTCGAGTTTCGCACCCAACCCTGTGTGGCCCAGGAATCCTACATCGAAAGGGCCCTTGCAAAATTGCACCAAGAAGGTGGTTCGACAGATATCCCCATTCCGGGGCCTCTCCAGCCCTCGATTATCTCCGGTGCGACGTTGCAAGAAGTCCTGAAGTTTGGAGCCCGGGAAGTCCGTGTGGCGGGGTGTGTCGATAATATTTGGGTAAGACTAAAGGCCCTGGATCATGTACGTGACCTGCTCTTCCACCGCGCCGCCGAGAATGCGCTTGTGATCGCCGCGAAGTAAACTCGCCGCCAGTCGGAATTCTCGCCAAGGGGAATCGCTTGGGCAGCCCGGCGGCGCGAGGCACTGGTGCGCCAAGTTTTTTTTATTCGACGCCTTCAGGGCCGGGGCTGGGGGAATGCCGGTCTCCGGAGGCGTTGCCCCACGTTAACTTAATCGTCCAACCGTTCCCAATGTGGGTTCCGAATCGCCTCTGAGAGAGGCCCGGAGGGCCGGCAGAGTGTGGCCCACGGCGCGAGCCGTGGGGTCGAGTGCCAACCCACGACGTCATTTAGCCCCGGAGGGGCGCCAGAACGATCCGCTCCTGGTCTGTCGCCCCTGCCGGGGCTCGGAAGGTTAGCGGCACATGGCGTCCCACGGCTCGCGCCGTGGGCCACATTCTGCCGCCGCTCTGCGGCTTTTGCGGCCCTGCAGGCCTTAGGTTAAAGCTTATGGGGCGTTCACCCCGCCTACTTTACGAATCCCCCTCAGGGATTCTGGAGTTCCGATTCAATGGATCAATGACTCAATGAGTCAATGACTCAATGGCTCCATGAGTCAATGACTCAATGACAGAATTCCTGAAAAACTGGTCCACCCGATCCAGGACTTCGTGCGTGCCATGCGCGCTTTGGATGGACTTGCGGAGTTCTGCCCCCCTGCGGACTCCGTGAGTGAACCAGCTTGCGAATTGCTTCATCTTGCCTATGGCCCCCGGAACTTCCTCCGTCACCAACATTTGATAATAAGAACGGATCAACTCGTAGCGGTCAGTTTCGCTCGGGTCGGTGAATGTCCCGTTTCGGAAGAAATCGGAGAGTTGGCGGAATATCCACGGATTGGAGGCGGCGGCGCGTCCGACCATCACCGCGTCGCAGGCTGTCTGCTGATAAAGAGCGAGTGCGTCTGGCGGCGTCAACACGTCCCCATTGCCGATGACCGGGATGCGCACTCCTGCCTTGACCTCTTGGATGATCTCCCATCGTGCGCGCCCGCTAAACCCTTGCTCCCGCGTGCGTGGATGAACGCTGAGCGCCTCCACGCCGCACTCCTCCGCCATTCGTGCCACCTTCAGTGCGACGAGTTCCGCCTCACTCCAGCCGGAACGGAACTTGATCGTAAAAGGGATTCGCACTGCGGCACGGATCTTTTGCAGAATCTTCTCCAGCAGCGGAAGATCCCGAAGCAAGCCCGAGCCTCCGCACTTAACCACCTTCTTCGCCGGGCACCCTAGGTTCAGGTCCACCAGGTCGAAGCCCAGGTCTTCGACTATGCGCGCCGCCTCCGCCAATCGATCCGGATCAGCGCCAAAAAGCTGTGCGGAAATCGGCCTTTCTTCGGGGGTGTAATACAAATAGCGCTTCGAGCGCAGGTTTTGACGGAGCATTCCTTCGCTGGATACGAACTCCGTCATGATCAGTCCGCATCCACCCAAGCGTTTGATGAAGCGGCGAAACACCGTGTCGGTAATGCCCGCCATCGGCGCCAGAATATGGGCGGGCCGGATCAGCACGTCGCGAATTTGAAGTTCTTCAAAGGGCATACAGTAATCGATTAGGAGTCAGAAGCCACGAGTCAGAGTGCGCCTGAAAGATTTCGCGCATTGTGGCACCGGCATCCTGCCCGTCTGCACGGCCAAGATGGCCGTGCCACGTTTTGGCTGCGGCTCTGCCGCGTTGCAGCGCTAGTTGGCGAGACCTTGTTCCGCCGCGAAGAAAAGATCCACCACAGAGCACACAGAGATCACGGAGAAGAGCGCTTTGGTTTCTCTCCGTGATCTCTGTGGCCTCTGTAGTCAGTCTTCTTGGTTTTGGCCCCACCGCGCTGCGCGACTGACACTGCATAATAACCACGCCAGTTCCTAGCCCCCAATCCCTAGCCCCTTCGCATCCACAATCGCAAAGCGCACCCTACCTTCCGCCACCAATTCCCGTTCACGGAAAATCGTGCCGCGAAGTTCACCCAGGCGCTCACCGAGTTTTAGTACCTCCGCTTCCACGCGCAGGGTATCGCCAGGCTCAACCGGTTGCGTAAGTCGCGCGGCGGGGATTTGCAGAATCATGGCAACTTTTCCCGCCATTTCCGGCCGTTCCATGACCAGGACGGCTCCGAGCTGGGTGACTAATTCCAATAATACGCCGACCGAAAGGACGGGGGAAGCCGGAAGGTATCCCCGCGAAGCCTCGTCGCCCGCTGAAAAGCGCTTGATAGCCGCAATTCGCTGGCCTGGAATGAATTCGGTGACTCGATCGACGAACAGAAAAGGGTAACGATGCGGAAGGATTCTGAGGATGTCAGATGGTGAATTTACGTCGCTCACGGTTGTCTCTTCAAGAGCTCCCTGCGCAGCACCGGATTGCGCGCTGTCCAATCGCCGAGACGGTCCTGGTCAGTCGCATATTGGGCACGCATCGCTTCCAGTTTAGAATCGATCTCGTCGAGGAAGTGGAGGAGCAGAGCTTCCGGAAACATAGGTTCTTTGGGCGACCCGAACTCCAACTTGCCGTGGTGGGAGAGGATCATGTGCTCGAGCTGGACTTTCAGCTCCTCTGGGAAGCCGGAAATCTGCCGCATCTTCTCTTGCACCATTTCGAGGCCTATCGAAATGTGGCCCAGCAACTGCCCCCGTGTGGAATAGCGGAAGCCGCCAGAGAAACTCAGCTCCTCAATTTTACCAAGGTCGTGCAGCACCAGGCCGGCCAGCAGCAGGTCCCGTCTTAGAAACTCGTAATGGTCGCAAACCTGGTCGCCGAGTTGGACCAGCGACAGAACATGCTCGAGCAGGCCGCCCAGGAAAGCGTGGTGATAACTCATCGCCGCCGGGGCCCTTTTGTATTTCTCCGCAATCGAGGGGTCTTCCATGATAGAAAGCAAGAGTACTCGCAAAGGTCCATCTGGCACGCGGCGTACCCGGTCGAGCAGCGCGGCGTACATTTCCGCAGGATCCCGGCGAGAACGCGGCAGGTAATCGGAAAGGTCCACTTCCTCGGGAGAGCACTTGGAAATCTTACGCACCCGAATCTGCGCCGTTCCCTGGTAGTCTTCGACTACGCCTTCCACCTCAACGATATCCTCCACCTCGAAATCCAGCGTGTATCGATCGCACTCCCATAGCTTGGCGCGCACCGTCCCGCTCGAGTCGCGCAACTCCAAGTCGAGGTACGCGCTCCCCGTGCGAGCAATTTTCCGTTCGCGGGCTTGAACCAGAAAGGTAGTTCGAACGTGGGCGTCCGGGCGGAGGTCGGTTACGAAACGGTCCTTCATTGCCCTTTCTTTGCCAGTTGGGTTTCTGTTGGGCGTTCTTGCCCCGTATCAACATATCCGGGGGCTATAAATGTGTAACTCTCCTTACGCAGTCGTGTCAGGTAGTCCCGATAGCGCGGCGCCATTTGCTGCTCGTAGAGGACTTCCTCGACCCGTTGTTCGACCTCCTCAAATTTGGGAATACCGGGGCTGTACCGCTCCAGCACCTTGAGGATAATATACCCGTACTTGGTCTGGATAGGGTTGCTAAAGTCATTGACGTCGAGCTTCCCCACCACGGCCGCGATTTCCGGCGCCAGCGTCCCTTCCTTCATGAATCCCACGTCCCCACCTTGTTCGGCGCTGGCCCCATCGGAGTACTTTTTCGCAACTTCGGCAAAGCGTTGGCCGGCCTTCAACTCGGCCAGTGCTTCATTCGCCCTCTTCTCGGCCTCATCCGGTTTCCGTTTTTCAGTCGAGACCAGGATTTGTCCGAGGCGTACCATGCCGGGTGATTTGAATTCTTCTTTGTGCGCTTCGTAGTATTTCCTCTCATCGGCTGACGACAACTGAATGCGGGAGCCTATCTCGCGCCCCATGACTTCGCGCATCAACAAGTTGCGGCGGATCTGGTCTTTGTAGTCCTCGTAATTAAGTCCTTCCTTCTCCACGGCCGTTTCCAGATCCTCCAGCGTGGCCAAGTTGTTCTTCTTCCGTATCTCGTCCAACTGCTTGACAACGTCCGTCTCCACATTGATATCCAAATCTTTGGCCTTCTGCACCATCAACGATTCGTCGATCAGGTCACGCAACAGGTTCTTGCTCTGTTCGCGCACTTGCGCCTCGAGTTCCGCCCCCGAGTATTGCTGGGAGAGTTGTTCGCGCAGCTTCGCCTGCTCCTCCTCATACTGGTGTTGAGTGATGATCTCATTGTTGACCCGCGCAATGATGCGCTCCACTATTTTAGCCCTCGCCACGGAGGCCCCGAGAACTCCCGTTAGCAGCGCCACGCCAGCCATTACTGCCCATGTCCTTCTGGTCATTTCCGATCACCCCACAGCCTCACTGTCATTTCCGCGTAGCTCGCCCTCCGCGATGGCGGAGGAGCAGAAGCCCAATTTCTTCCGGACCACCGCCCATCCCCTCGCCTAGGCAAGGGTAGTAGGGGGTAGCGCGGACCCCCGGTTTCGGGGTCCGCGGCCTTTTTTCAAGCCCACAGACAAACCGCGGACCCCAAAACAGGGGATCCGCGCTCTGCCTCACTTATCTTAATGCGAGCCCTGTAATTCCTGCAAGACATTTTGGACCTCCTGCAAAGTGTTCTCACCCACGCTGCGCAACCTGAACCGCAGCACGCCGTCGGGCCGAAGGCTCGCTTCCCGGCGCCGGCGCACGAAAGTCGTGATTCGTTTAGGCTCCAAGGGAGTTTGCTCATGAAACCGCATCCAGATATCTTCCGCCTTCCTTTCGATGGATTGCACCAGAAGCTGCTCGGCGGCTGATTTCAAAAGTCCATACGAGAGGAGGTTCGAAACGGAGAGAGGAATGGGCCCATAACGGTCAACAAGTTCGGTTTCGAGTTCCGTGCGCGCTTCGGGCGTAGCCAGGCTGGATATTCGTTTGTACAGGCGCAAGCGCTGGCTCTCGTCGGCGACGTAGCTGTTGGGAATCTTGATATCGAGTCCCAGGTTAAGGGTGGTGCGCACCTCGATCCTCTGTGGCGCGCCCTTCAGTTCTTCGACGGTCTGTTCGAGCATCTTCAGGTAGAGGTCGATGCCGATGGCATTCAAATGTCCATGCTGTTCGGCCCCCAGAAGATTGCCCGCGCCGCGTAGCTCGAGATCCAATGCCGCGAGGCGAAAGCCGGCGCCCAATTCCGAGAACTCTTTTAGCGCCGCCAATCGCCGGCGGGCCGTGGGGGTCAAGGCCTCTTCCGCGGCCACCAGGAAATAAGCATAGGCGCGGCGGTTCGACCGCCCCACGCGGCCGCGAAGCTGGTAAAGATCGGCCAAGCCAAAGCGCTCGGCGTGATTGACAATGATGGTGTTGGCGCGCGGGATGTCCAAGCCGTTCTCGATCAGCGCCGTCGCCACCAGCACCTCATACTCCCCCTGCATGAATTTCAGCATGACCCTTTCCAGTTCTTTTTCGTCCATTTGCCCGTGCGCCACCCCGATTCGCGCCGTGGGCGCCAGCCGTTGCACGATGGCCGCAAGGCTAAAAATCGACTCCACCCGGTTGTGCACAAAAAAGACCTGGCCCTCCCGCTGTATTTCCTGGAGGATGGCGGACTGAATGATGTTCTGGCTGAAAGGCGCTACAGTGGTTTGAATGGCCAACCGGCCGCGCGGCGGAGTCTCGATGACGGAGAGGTCGCGCAATCCGCCCAGAGACATGTGCAGGGTACGGGGAATAGGTGTAGCGGACATCGCCAGCACGTCCACCCCCGCCTTGAGTTTTCTCAGCTTCTCCTTCGCGGCCACTCCGAATCGCTGCTCCTCATCCACGATCAGCAACCCCAGCTCGCGAAAGCGCACGTCCTTGGAGAGCAGGCGGTGAGTTCCAATCAGGAGATCGACCTTGCCCGCCTCAGTCTCGGCCACGATCTTTTTCTGCTCAGCGGGTTGCCGAAACCGGCTGAGCATTTCCACGCGCATGGGGAAGGCGGCCAGCCGCTGCCGGAAAGTCGTGTAATGTTGGAACGCCAGCACCGTGGTGGGCGCCAGCACAGCCACTTGCCGCCCATCCTGGATGACTTTGAAAGCAGCGCGCACAGCGAGTTCGGTTTTTCCATAGCCCACGTCGCCGCAGAGCAGTCGATCCATGGGTTCCGGGCTTTCCAAGTCTTGCTTGATGTCGGCCAGGGCCTTCAACTGGTCGGGCGTCTCCTCGAATTCAAAAGCCTCTTCGAACTCCTCTTGCCATGGGGTGTCAGGGCTGGTAGGTGTACCGCCCGCCATCTTGCGCTCGGCATATATATCAAGTAGTTCTTGAGTCATATCGCGCAATGCCCTCTTGACACGTGACTTCGTGCGCTCCCATCCGCTCCCTCCCAGACGGTCAAGAACCGGTTTGGCCCCTTCCCCGCTCGACCGGTACTTCTCCACCAGATCCAGCCGCTCCAGGGGGACATACAGCTTGGCGTCATCCTGATAGGTCAGCAACATGAAGTCGCGCGCCGAGCCATTGACGCTCAACTGGCGAAGGCCTTGATAGATTCCCACCCCGTGGTCAACATGCACGACATAATCGCCCACCTTCAGATCACCCAGGCCCGAGATGAAGCTCAGAATCCCGGAGTGCTCCCGGCGTCGCGACGCCCAGTCGAATCCTCCAAAAAGGTCACTGTCCGCGAGCCACATTTGTCCCAAATCGGGGATAACGAAACCCTCAGCAAGATCCCCCCGGACCATGAGCGCTGCACCTGCGGGGGCGGGCCCTGCCCCCGCCCGCCGTGCATCCTCCTCAAGTTGACCTGTAAGGGCAAGCCTTGTGCCAGCCCGCGGGGTCGACTCAGCAGGAGCACCGGTGTCACCTGGTTCAGTGGGGTCACCATCTTGAGAGACGGTTGCAAAGGGAATCTCGTATTCCGTGAGAATGCCGCGCAGCCGGTCTGCTTTGCCGCTGCTGGGGGTGACCAGCACCACAGACATGCCTCGTTCTAAAGCTCCGCGCAGGTTCTCCACTAGACCCTTAACACCCGCCTGGAATTTCGGGGAGGGTTGCGTGAGAAGAACGAACTCCTGGCCGGGTGGATTCTGCACGGCCATGTCCAAATCGCCCTCTGTGCTGGCGACGCTGACTTGCGGCTCCGCCGCCTGACTTGCGGAGAGGACCTGCTCGGCCACGTCCAAATCGCCCTCTGTGCTGCCGACGCTGACCTGCGGCTCCGCCGCCTGACTTGCGGAAAGGCTCAACTCTCGACTCAGCGAGAGCTCTTTGAGATAGAGTTGTGGTATTGCTCGAATGCTCTCGAGGAACTCCCCTTCAGTGAGGAAAACATCCTCAGGCCTTGGCCGAGGCGGGATGACATCGCGCACCTCGTCAAAACCTGACGCTAACCCCTCCAGGAAGCGCTTCCGTTCCGCGCCGCGGTCCAGGGGTTCGTCCCAAAGCAATACGGGGTTGTCAAACAACTCGAACAAGCTGCGCGGGTGAGGCTCAACTAGGGGAGCAAAAAACTCCCAACTCGGAAATGGATTTCCGTATTCGCCCGCCCACTCAGGTTCACGTTCGACTCGGAGGTTCGGTTGCGCCTCCGCCGCGCCCTGCGTCAGTGCCCGCTGGTCGAGAGCGCGGACGAGCTTCTCGAAGAATTGATGGGAGCGTCTTGTTTCCGAAAGCGGAAGAAGCATAGCCCTCGGAGCGGGCCTGCGTGAGCGCTGCGTATCGGGGTAATACTCGCGCAGGGATTCAATCCGATCCCCCGAAAGTTCAATGCGGAAGGGCCACGCAGCCTCGGGAGGGAAGACATCAACGATCCCGCCGCGCACTGAGAATTGGCCCACATCGGAGACCGGTTCTTCCCGCTCGTATCCCACTCCGCCGAGGTGCTCCGCAAGATCCTCGAGGGCCAGTTCATCGCCGACTTTGATCTCGAGCGCCAGGGAAGAATAGAAGGCTCGCTCCTGGAACCGCCCCAGCGCCGCTACTACCGGAACGTACAACACACGCGCTCGCCCTTGCGCCACGCTCCACAGGGCCACCGCCCTTCGTTCGAGAATCTCGGCGTGTGGGGAACGGCCTTCGTACGGAGAGCAGTCGAGTGACGGGAGCGTGAGTACGGCAAAGCTGGAGTGTGGTTCGAGCCAAGCGTGGAATGTTGAGGTCGTCCGTTGGAGGTTGGCGGCAGTCTCGGTATCCGCAGTTAGGACAACGACGGGGCGAGCCAGCCGGTGAGCCAGAGCGGCCACCAGCAGCGCCTTGGCAGAACTGGTCAAGCCGGAAATTGTTGCCGGCGCGCATGTTCCGGGTGTGGCAGAATTCAGGGCTTGTAAGGCGCCGCGAAAAGCCTCGTGCTCGAGAATGGAGTCTAGAAGTGACCGCAAATAAGGCATTCGTCAAACTAAATGGTGAATAGCGAATGGTGAATTGAGACTTGTGACCTCTACCCTTTAAATCCTAATCTTGGCCCTTGCACCTTCACAACTCGCATTTTGATTTTCACTGCCTTGAAAACGCCCTCGAGCGCGGGCATCCTGCCCGCCTTTGGCGCCGCAATTCGACGTACGCTGCGGGCAGGATGCCCGCGCTCCAGGGTATTTCATGCTTTCTGGGTGCCCGTCAGCGGACGGGCCTGAGCGACTGCTCTGAATTCACCATTCACTATTCTCTATTTGCCATTTTCCGTTGTTCTTAACGCTGCCTCGATAATGGCCGACGTAGAGTACCCTTCGACCACGGGAATTGAAACCACCAGCCCGCCCGCCGCCTCCACTTCCCTCCGGCCGACAATGGCATCCGGCCGCCAATCTCCGCCTTTCACAAGCACTTGCGGCAGCATGCGGGCAATGATCGCCTGGGGAGTAAGGTCATCAAAAGTGGTTACATAATCAACGGCTTTGAGGGCAGCCAGGATCTCCGCACGCTCTGCCTCAGACTGTATGGCGCGCTCCGACCCCTTGAGCGCCCGCACGCTTCGGTCGCTATTGACGGCCACAATCAGCACGTCGCCGAGCTTCCGGGCTTCGGCCAGATAGCGCGTGTGACCGGGATGAAGCAGGTCAAAACACCCGTTGGTGAAGACCACGCGTTTGCCGCGCTGCTTCAAGTCCGCCACAACCTCGAACGCGCGCTCGAGAGTCAGGATTTTCTCGACACCCATACCGGCTATTCTAACATGCAAGTATTGCTGTTCTTGACGCCGCAGGGCGCTCCGGCTAGTTTTGGCTCAGCCCCTCGACTGACGCGCAGGCCTTTGGAGGTTGTGGAAGGCGCCGCCACTGGGAAGATCGTATGATCCGGAATTTGAAATCTGGCATTTGCAATATGGAGCACTATTCGGCGCGCAGAGCTACCACCGGATCTGCGCGTGTGGCGCGCTGGGCCGGAATGAATATGGCGAGCATCGCAATTGACCCCATCAATAGGGCGCTTGATAGGCCACATCACCATCTGGCCCAGGTAAAATCCCACTCGAGAGTTTTTCTTGCGGACTCGATCTGACCCTAGCTGGGATTTCTTATCAGGGACGGAAGAGCAGCGCCTTAGCCCCGCTGCTTCCACGCTCTGCGACAAATTCGATGAGGGTGGCGCGAAATCCCGGCTCGCGTCCAATGACTGAAGTCCATTGAAGAAGTCAGCCCGGGCAGCGGGCGGAAGAGTGTCAGAACTGTCCAAACTTCGAGCTAGCACCGGCGCTAACAGCGGCTCCGCCGCGCCGACTTGCGGAAAGCCTCTGGCTTTCCGGCCAATGCCGTACTGTTCCTCCTGTTCCGCGCAGGCTGAAAGGCTAAGCCTTTCAGCCGGTGGGGAGGAGTATGGAAGGCAACTAATCTGGACACTACTCAAATGACCCCACCCGCTCCGTGGGCCGACTTCATTGACGAACTTGCGTTATCGGACGCTACGGGTGCGGCGCGCGGGGGTGAGGCTCTAACAACATCTTCCACTGATCCAACAAAAAAGGCGGCGCAGGACCTGCCCTCCAGCTTCGCATCACTTGGGTATCAGACCAATCCCAGGCTCGCCCCGGTTCATAATCAACGCTGACGGGCAATCCATCCCAATATCCTTCCGGGTAATAAAAGGCGCCCACTACTTGCACCCATAAGGCGATGGCCACCGTCGCAGTGAATGCCCACCGCAGCACACGCCGAGCCCCAATGCTTGTCCACACTGGCACCAGGAACCATGCCAGGAAGGGCAACAGGTCCGTGGCGTAACGTGGACCGAAGCACCAGCCGGCCCACCAGTCGCTCGCCATCACCGGAACCACGAAAATGGCAGCCAGTGCCACGATGAGCCAGCGACTCCATTCGGGATTCTTTTCCTTCCAGAGTCTGGCTGCGCCCCAGAAAGAAAAGGCAGTCCACGGCATGTAGCAGAGCAGGCCACGGCTTGGACTTATCAGTGATCCAGGAAGGCCGATGCCGAGACGCGCCAACAAAGAGTAATGGGCTCCGCCTGCCTCTCCAAGACTCTGGCCTGCGTAGCCGCCCAGGAGATTTGCAAAGAAATAGAGGTTGTAGGCGAACACCAGCGAACCTAAAGCCACTAGCGGTGCCAGGAACAGAAGCAAGTTCTTCCACGGCCCGCGGCCGAAGTAAAGCAGGAAAGGGATAATGAGTATAGCCTCGAGCGGCATGTTGGCGCTCGCCACGGCCAAGGCCAGGCCCGCCCAAAAAGCAGTGCCGCGCGAGTCGGGTGGACGGAGTAGCGCCCACAGCAAGAAAGCGAAGCTCAGTTCCGTCAGCCCATGCCGCCAGAGCGCCTGGCTCGATATCGTCCACGTGTTGCTGGCCAGGCCGTAGATTAATGCCACCACAAGACTGACCCTGCGCGAGGCAACCTTGCGCAAAGCGAGAAAGAGTACTGCACCCGACATCGCGGCGATCAGGGACGCACTGAGTTTCTCCATTGTGATGACGGCCACGAAAAAGCTGGTGGAATGTGGGTAGAGTGGAGGCGTGTGTCGGGAGAGCCACAAAGCTGGTAGGACGTAGAGCGGCGCTACGAAAACAGGAGTGGTGATCGGATACGCCGAAATGAAGCGCCCATGAGACTTGGCGGCGAAGTAAGCCCCATGCGGTCCCAGGGGCTCGGCAAGAAGCGGTTTGATCCATCGATCCAAGTAGAGGTTGTGGTCCAGGAGAAGGTCAAAGGGGAGGAGGCGATTCGGGAGAGTGTCGTCCGTGCTAATGGTACGAAGATTCGCATTATAAATGACGAAGAGAAGAAGCAGCAGGAAGCCGAACACGACGAAATCACGGCGGGTTCCGCCCCCGGCGACGGTCGACGTGCTACCCCCGAGGCGGTCCGAACTCCCCGCTCGGGATCGCCCCGGCTCACGTTTACTTTGCCTTTTCCGCGATCTCACCGTTCCCGCCCTGCCTCGAAGCTCCCGCGGCCTCCTGGCGCAGCGAACTCCATTTGCGAAGTCTACTACACATTACGTACCCGCGCTATTCGGCGCGCAGGGCCGCCACGTGATCTACGCGCGTGGCGCGCTGGGCCGGGATGAATATGGCGAGCATCAGCCCATCGCTCAGAGTGGTTTCATGCGGACAAACTGTCGCTGCCCCGCCGCCCGATCCCATCTGAACGGCCTATAGCGAAATTGCCTATTCGAAAATCCTCCCTTCCTTGTAATAATTGGCTGGCTTGGCCGTCCTCTATATGAAGGTAGCCATTGGGAGGCGCCCTTGCGACCGGCCACAGCGGAGGAAGCAATTCCCAGTCTCATCGATGGAGTCGAGCGACTTTTCCGCGCATACCACGGCTTAGTCTTCCGCGCTGCCTATCGGATTACGGGCAACGTCACTGACGCTGAGGACGTGCTGCAAACCGTCTTCTTGCGCCTTATTGGGCGCGACGGGTCGGCTCCCCCAGTGGAAAATTCCGAGAAATACCTTCGCCGGGCGGCGATCAACGCCGCCCTGGACGTGGTGCGGGCGCGACGGGCGGCTGAGACCGTGCCGCTAGACGACTCCCAGCCCGGTCGTCGCGAGTTGGACCGGAGCGAATTGCGAGACTGCCTGCGGCGTTCTCTGGCCAGTTTGAATCCGCAGGCGGCTGAGATTTTCGCGCTGCGTTTCTTTGAAGGCCACAGTAATCCGGAAATTGCGCAAATGCTGGGAGTGTCGCGAGTGCGGGTGGCTGTGACCGTCCACCGCGCCCGGCGGCAATTGCAGAAGGAGATTCGCTCCTATATTGGAGGCAAGTCATGAGACAACCCACAAAGCAAGGCGAGCCAACGTTAGATGAAATCATCTCTGAAGTCCGCCGGGAA
>Ga0187817_10001198_pt1 | contig 12471 bp, 12 predicted proteins | sample NC_wetland_sal_i_17_FD_132431 | JGI IMG/M metagenome (GOLD analysis project Ga0187817, IMG submission 132431) | Wetland sediment microbial communities from Neuse River Estuary, North Carolina, USA - SO4_2 | ecosystem: Environmental > Aquatic > Freshwater > Wetlands > Sediment | place: USA...
AATTCCCGCCAATTGGGCCGGAAAATCGAGGTTTCTACCAGAATGACAAGAACAGAGAGAAATTCGAAGACTGGTTGGCGGAGAGGGTGGGATTCGAACCCACGGTAGGGTTCCCCCTACACTCGCTTTCGAGGCGAGCTCTTTCAACCGCTCAGACACCTCTCCGCGGCATTCGAGATGATTTCAGCTTAACAAAGGCGCGATAGAGCTACAACTCCGCGTGTTTCCTTGGATCACCAGGTGAGAAAATGGGGGCCAATCTTTGCGTGCGCGCGGAAATCGCTAGCGTCTCATGGCGAAGAAATCGCGCAGCAGGGCGGCGGCCTCGCCAGCCAGAATGCCTGAAACGACTCCCACTCGGTGGTTAAGCTGAGGGTGATCGAGAATGGAAAAGCAAGAGCGCGCCGCGCCGCCTCGGGGATCGTCCGCGCCATAAATGAGGCGTTCGACGCGGGCATGAACCATGGCGCCCGCGCACATCGCGCACGGCTCAATCGTGACGTAGAGGGCCGCGCCCGCGAGGCGGAAGTTCCCGATTTTCTTGGCGGCTTGGCGCAAAGCGACCATCTCGGCGTGCGCCGTGGGATCGCAATCTGCTATGGTTCGATTTCCCGCGCGCGCCACGATCTCATTTCCTATTGCAATCACGGCTCCGACCGGCACCTCGCCTCTTCGCGCGGCCTCGCGGGCCTCTTCGAGCGCCACTTCCATGAATGTACGGTCGCCGCTATCGGTTTCGGTCATCGCGTGCCAGAATAGCATGGCGGCTTTACCCAAGAGCACAATCAGAAGCCTTCACGAATAGGCTCGCATCGTGACCGTCACAGATAACCAGGAGGGCGTATGTTCCGCCGAAATATTTTCCTAGGGTGCCTAGCCTTGGCCAGTCTGAGCCAGCTTACCGCTACGCGTGCAGGCCAGTCCAATTCTTCAGACAATCAACAGGCGGCTCCGCAGCAGCCAGCGGTCTCTCCGGCGCCTTCCGCAAGCCAAGCGCCCAATCCCGCTCCCGGCCCAACGCAGCAACAATCGCCGGCGCAACCTCAGCCATCTGCAGTTGCCCCGGCCGTGCCCCCAAGACCCGTTCGAGTGGTCGCCTGGAAGATGCTGGCGGACGCGGCCGCTTCGGACAAGACTCGCGATCGCTCCGACGCAATTTCCGCTCTCACGATCCTGGATTCCGATCCGCGGGCGATTTCCTTGATTGCCCAAGCTCTCACGGACAAGGAGGAACACATTCGTCTTCTTGCGGCATCGTCGCTCGGCGAGATGAAAGCGCGCGCGGCGATTCCCGCGCTGAAAAAGGCCCTCGACGACAAGTCCGTACAAGTGAGCTTCGCGGCGGCGCAGGCCCTTTGGAAATTGGGCGATCGCAGCGGCCGCGACATTTTTTATCAGGTCCTCGACGGCGAGCGGAAAACGAACCCCGGCGTTCTTCGCAGTAAGGTCAACGACGCGAAGCATGACATGGGCGACCCCAAGGCGCTCGCGCTGCTCGGAGTCAACGAGGTCAGCGGCACGTTTCTCGGCCCGTTCTCGATGGGTATTTCCCTGATTGAGGACTACGCGAAGAACACCGGCGCGCCGGCGCAGGCCCTGTGCGCCAAATTGCTGGCCTCGGACCACACACGGCGCACCTTCAATGAGCTGGAAGACGCGTTAGCCGACAAAAACTGGTCCATACGCGCGGCAGCGGCCCGAGCGCTCGCGCAGTTCGGTGACGTGAAGGTCCTCCCTAGGCTGAAAGACATGATGGAGAACGACAAGGAGCAGCCAGCGCGTTTGACGGCCGCGGCTGCGGTCCTTCGGTTGAGCGGCACGAGGCATAAGCCGGCTGCCGCCTCGGTTCCTCCCGCGGCGCCCGCCAATTCACCGGGAGGCAGCCCCAAGAAATCCACATGGCTGTTCGAACCGTGCTTGTTGCGCTTGGCGCGTGTGCAGGCTTCTGTATAATGATGTGGCACCTTTAATTTTTCGCGAGGAACGATGGAGCTTCGCAAAGATCCCATTACGCGCAGCTGGGTAGTGATCGGGCACCCCGAGCAGCAGAAAATCGGCCCGGACCCTTGCCCGCTTTGCCCGGAGAACCGCATCGAGACCCATTCCCTGCTGGAATTGCCCGCGCACGGGCCCTGGCAGGTCCGGACCTATCCCCACTTCCGCCCGTTTTATCGCATCGAAGGAGATCCCGGGCGCCACGCCGATGGCATCTACGACACCATGTCGCCGATCGGGGCGCACGAGATCCTCGTCGAGACGCCGGACCATTCGCGATCACTCGAGCAGTTGAGCGACGAGGAAATCGAGCGTGTGCTCGAAGCCTACGCCCTGCGCATCACGGATTTGAAGCGCGATGCCCGGTTCAAATACGTAACAGTGTTCAAGAACCAGGGGCTGCAGGCGGGAGAGGAATGGCCACACGCGCACTCCCAGATCACCGCAACCACGTTCGTGCCGCTGCGCATTCTCTACGAATTGCGCGCCGCTCGCGAATGGTATCGCGACCGCGACCGCTGCGTGTTTTGCGACATCCTCCGGCAGGAGATCCGCCAGATGAAGCGCGTCGTGGACAACGTCGGCGACTACTACGCGTTTTGCCCCTATGCCTCCCGCGTGCCCTTCGAGTTTTGGATTATCCCACGGCAGCACAATCATCTGTTCGAGGCCCCGCTGCCGGGCGAAAATCGGAGGCAGTTGGCGAGCCTCCTCGGACGCACGTTGCGCCGCCTTGGCCACATGACCCACGACTATCACATGGTGTTGCACACGGCGCCCAGCACGCTTCAAACCAAGGGCGAATTGAGCGAATACTGGCGCACCATCGAGGGCGATTACCACTGGCACATCGAAATCCTTCCCATCGTGCAGTCTAAGAGCAAGTCCTACAGCATCAAGGAAATCTACTTCAACGGGACGCTTCCTGAAGAGGCAGCCGAGCAATTGCGGCAGTTCGATCCGGACAAATGAGAGTGCCGCTGGCTCGACCCTCCCGCCTGCGGAACCCGCAACGAGGCGGTATTTTCTTCCGGCTCCTATTTCTGCTGTTTTTCATCCTTTTCCTCTTCGTGATTTGGCTCGCTCGCCATCCCCTGCTCCGCTTTGTCGGGAATTTCTGGGTGGTGAACGACGGGCCCGTGGCCTCCGACGCCATCGTGGTCTTGAGCGACGATAACTACAATGGCGATCGCGCGGCGCGTGCCGCCGAGCTGCTGAAAGCCGGCTGGGCACCGCGTGTGATCGCCAGCGGGAGGCTGCTGCGCCCCTATGCCAGCATTGCGGAGTTGATGGAGCACGACTTGACTTCGCACGGCGTTCCCGCCACGGCGGTCGTGCGTTTCCCGAATCGCGCGCCCAACACGCGGGAAGAGGCGATGGCCGTCGGCCAGTTCGTTTCGGCGCACGGCTGGAAGCGCATCATTGTGGTCACGTCGAACTACCACACGCGCCGCGCGAAATATATTTACGAGCGCGTTCTGCCCGCGGGAACGGTGCTTCGCGTGGTGGCGGCGCCGGATTCCGATTACGATCCCGACAATTGGTGGCGAACTCGCGCGGGCACGAAAACCTTCTTCCGCGAAACGGTGGGAATGATCGTGGCCCTGTGGGAATTGCGCCACAGCAGCGTTCAAACCGCTGGTTCGGCGCTACTTAGCGGTGTGGCGGCCCCGTTAACGCATATGCTACGTACTACAAGCTAGTTCGATTTACACGCACCTGCATCTGTACTATATTCGCCCCACTCCACAAATGAGCGCGCCTGCCGCCCCGTTCGGGCTTTCGGCGTCTCCGAGGGAGGCTTTCATGTGGCGTAAAACGAACGAGGCCAAACCATCCCTTTCGGAAGTCGGCACGCCCCCGCCAAGCGCGGTCAAAACGCAAGAGACATCGCAGGGCATATTCCAGACGCGTCCGCAAGAGGCGCAGTCGGCGCCGCCATTTTCCGCGACCGGCGCTGCAGCCGCGGATCTCTCGCCGGGTGCGTCGAGAATCGGCCCCGGCTTGAAAATTCGCGGTGAACTGTCGGGCGACGCGGATTTGTATATTGACGGCGAGGCGCAAGGCAAGATTCGCATCACAAGCGCCAGAATGACGGTCGGCCCCGCGGGGCGTGTTCAGGCCGACATCGAGGCCAGCGAAATTGTGGTCCAGGGATCGCTGCTGGGAAACTTAAAGGCAACCGAACGGGTGCAGTTGGGTTCGTCGAGCCGCACGGAAGGCAGCGTGCAGGCCCCGCGCGTTGCCATTGACGAAGGTGCGAAGCTCCGAGGCAAAGTGGAAACGACACGCCCGGGCGGCGCACCCGGTTCCCGCGCCCCTGCTCCGGAGCGCGCCGATACCTTGCGCCCAGTGCCAGCCCACGCGGAGGTCGGTGAGTAACCGATGAACTGGATGGCCAAGGCGCGTCCCACGCCCACTGCCGGCACGGTAGCTCCGAAGCCCGGCCCTGCCGGCGCGCTCACGTCGTCCATGAACCTGCGTATTTCAAATGGCCTCAAGGACTTTCTCTGGCTTCTCAGCGACGTGCCGCGCTGCCGCGTCCTCGACCTCGGCCCGATCTGGCAATCCACCGTCAGCTTCTTCGTGGACAAGGGCTATCGGATTTCCGCCGAGGATCTCCTGCGGAACTGGAAGGATTTTCTGAGCGCGGAAGAAGAGCGGCTGCGCTTGGCGCCTGTCGGGGGCGAAGAGGAAGGCGTGACGCAACTCGAACTGGCCGAGAAATTTCTCGCCGGCGCTCTGCAATATCCCGCCGAAACTTATCAGGGTGTGCTGGCTTGGGATTTGCTCGATTATTTCGGCGCGGAGGCCCTTCCCTGCCTGATGGAGCGGCTTTTCGGCCTTCTGAATCCCGGCGGCGCCATTCTCGCGCTGTTTCACAGCCGTCCGCCCGAGCGCTTTCACCGCTATCGCATCGTGGATAGCCAGACGGTCGAGCTTGTTCCCGAGCCCACGCTCATCGTGCACAAGCGCGTGTTGCAGAACCGTGAGATTCTCGATCTGTTCGGGCGATTCCGCTCGTCGAAGACCTTCGTGCGCCGCGACCAGGTGCGCGAGGCCCTGTTCCTAAAGTAGTTCCCAAGACAGGAATCCCGTAACTTCCTCAGAGTCAGTGCCCTACAAACAGAGAATTTCCTCCGCTCCCCGTCTTCAGTTTCAGCCATTTTCCACTTGCAATGCGCAATGCACGGGCGTATACGGAAGCTGTAGTAGCTATTCGCACGGAGGGTGAATGACTCCACCGGGCATAGCGTACTTACACTGATTAACACACCGCTCTTGCGGTGCGAACCGCGGGCGATGCCTTTCGGCAACGCCGCGGCTTTCAAAAAGAGCGAAACGGGGAGCTGCCAGGCTCCCCGTTTCGCATTTCAGCGTCGGTTTCCTTGCTTTTCTCGGCATCCTAGGAAAGCTGCTCGGAAGGCCCGCTCTTCCTTCGGCGCGATTGCCACGCGTGGTAAATGGCTGGCAGGAACGAAATCACGATCACTGCCGCGATAATCTCATGGATGCGCTTATCCACGTTCGGCACCGTCCGGCCGAGCGTGTATCCGAGCAGGGTCATGCTCCAGACCCACGCAAACCCGCCGAAGATGTCGTACGTGAGGTAGCGCGCATAGCGCATCTTGGCCGCGCCGGCGACCGGCGGGCAAAAGGTCCTCACGATCGGGACGAAGCGCGCCAGAATCACCGTTTTCCCGCCGTACTTTTCGTAAAATTCATGGGCGGATTCCAGGTGGCGCTTGCGAAAAAAGCGCGAGTTCTCGCGCCGGTAGAGCCCTTCGCCCGCCTTCCGTCCGATCCAATATCCCAACTGGTCTCCGGCGATCGCGCATAGGGTCACCAGGCTGAGCAGCCAGGCCAGTCGGAGTTGTCCCGCGCCGGCAAACACGCCTGCCGTCACCAACAAGGAATCGCCGGGCAGGAAAAATCCCGCGAAGAGGCCCGTCTCGATAAACACGATCACACACACCAGCAGCGTGCCGCCCCATTCGATCAGCCCTCGCACGTTGTAAACGCTGTGCAGGACGTGCTTGAGAACTTCGATCATCCGCGCGATCCCTCTTTCGCCGCCAAACACCGGCCGCGGCGCCATTTCCCACCATAGCAGAAAAAATTCGCACCGGCCTTTTATCCGGCAGTCCTATCGCATGAGTAGTACCCTCGTTCTCCCCCTTTTAGCCACCTGTACCATTGGCCAGGACCGCCCCCTGTCTCACAATCCAGGTTGTTCGAGGCAGATGCAGCACTAAAAAAGGAGACGCCATGGAGGGTGGCTACGCAGTTTGGATGGGACAGCCGGTGGTACTTCGAGTGGTAACGGGGAATCTGCGCGTCCCGTTGCGTGGGCGGTTGCTTTCGGAAACGTGCGATGCAGTCCGGTTGCGCATCGCGAATAGCTGGGATGTCGATATCTTCAAGTCCATGATCGTTGCCGTGGAACACGATAAGACCCTCTGCGTCGTGAATTAAATTAGGCCGTTCCGGCTCTTCCCCGCAAACTCCCTGGCGGGGGCTCTCTCCAACGCGTGGAAGAGCCGGAACGGTCGTTTTAGTTTCGGATGATAAGGATGCCAGCCATGCACTCGAATCCACCACGCGCCGCCGTTGAGTCCGCAGCGCTGCCGCTCGCGCACCGCGATCTCAACGACCAAGCCATGCGGGCAAGGTTGGCCGCGCTGCGCGATACGCTATTTGTGCTGGCGTTTCAGCTTGCTTTCCGCGTTGTGATTCTGCTCCGCTGCTGCAATTACTGAAATTCCCTTCCCCGCATTCTCGCTCCTGCTCTCAAACTCGTCATTCTTCGTTGTCCCACTGCTCCCCGGCATTTTTCATTGAACGCGGCTCCAACTCAAGGTACTGTATTATCTTCCTTCGCGCGCCGATGATTGCCGCCGATTAGGGAGAGCCTCCAAAATGAAAATTGCCGGCGTCGGAAGCGCGTTCCCGAAGCACTACTACAAGCAGGAAGTCCTGGTCGCGGCACTGAAGAACGTCTGGCAGCATAGCCTGCCCAATCCCGATATCCTCGATCGCCTGGATGAAAGCATGAAAGTGGACGGGCGCTATGTCGTCCGGCCCATCTCCTTTTATGAGAATTTCAGCACCTGGGGCCAGGCGAACGACGTGTGGATCGAATCCGCTATTGAGCTGGGCGAGAAATCCCTGTGCCGGGCGCTGGTTCGCGCCGGGCTGGAGCCGCATGACCTGAGCGCGATTTTTTGCACGTCGGTCACCGGCATCGCCGCGCCCTCGCTCGACGCGCGCCTTATCAACCGCATGGGCCTTTCCCCCAACATCAAGCGCATTCCCATTTTCGGGCTCGGCTGCGTGGCGGGCGCTGCCGGAATTTCCCGCGCCGCGGACTACGTGCGCGGCTATCCCGACCAGGCCGCCGCGCTGCTCTCCGTCGAGCTGTGTTCTCTCACGCTCCAGCGTGACGATCTCTCCATGGCCCATCTGATTTCCGCGCTCCTGTTCGGTGACGGCGCCGCCGCGGCCGTTGTCACGGGAGCGGACGTCGAATCCGATGGCCCCGAAATTCTGGCCACGAAGTCCATCTTCTACCGCAACACCGAGCGAGTGATGGGCTGGGACATCTCCGAAAAGGGCTTCCGCATTGTGCTGTCGCCGGAAGTCCCCGACACGGTCATTCGCCACCTGGGAGAGGACGTGGACGCCTTCCTCGGCGAACAGGGCCTTCAACGCACTGACGTGAAAAGCTGGGTGATGCACACGGGCGGCCCGAAGGTCCTCGAAGCGACCTCCACTGCGCTGGGCATCACGAAGAAAGACCTCGAAGCGTCTTGGGAATCCTTGCGCAAGGTGGGCAACATTTCCTCCACGTCCGTGCTGCTGGTCCTGGAAGATGTCTATCAGGAGCGCCGCCCCGACCCGGGCACGCTCAGCATCCTCGCCGCCATGGGCCCCGGCTTCTGCTCCGAACTCGTTCTTCTGCGCTGGTAAGCCCTCGTCTTTTCCTTCGCCTTTGTAGCGGCCGCCTTTTAGGCGGGCGCTTGTGTTTTGTAGCAGGCCAAGCGCCTTGTGGGTCGCGGCTTTAGCCGCGACATAAAGCCTGCAAAATCCGCCGGGCTTTAGCCCCTGAAGTTCCTTCAAACCACTTTTTCAACAAGCCGCCAGAAAATCCTCCACCTTGCTGCCGCAGGCCGTCGCGGAGGCCGCGCGGCCGAAGCGAAAACCCACACCCTTCGGAGAGAAGCTGTGAAAAAAGCTCGTCTAATTTCTCCCTTGAAAATTATTTGAAGCTGGCTATGCTCGGCGCATGAGCCAAGAAAATACGACGAGCAAGCAGCCGTTGATTCGCTTTGTGAACCGGCAGCAGATGAGCTGGCGCGCAGTGGATGTGGAGCGGTTGATTGGAGAAGACCATCCGGCGCGCGCGATCTGGACGCTGGTCGGGCGTTTGGACTTGAGCCGGTTCTATCAGGGTATCGAGAGCAGCGCTGAGGAAGGTGGACGTCCGGCGATTGATCCGCAACTGCTGATCAGTTTGTGGGTGTACGCCTATAGCCAGGGGATTGGTTCGGCGCGGGAGGTGGCGCGGCGCTGCGAGTACGATCCTGCGTTCCAATGGCTGACGGGGTTGGAGGAAGTGAACTACCACACGCTGGCGGATTTCCGTGTGGGAAAGCAGAAGGAGCTCGACGCACTCTTCACGCAGGTATTGGCGGCCCTCAGCAAGGAAGGACTGATCCCCCTGGAACAAGTCATGCAGGATGGCACGAAGATCAAAGCTCTGGCGAGCACCAGGAGTTTTCAGCGCGAAGGAACGATCCAGGGGCACTTGGAGCGGGCGCGGCAGCGCGTGGCCGAGATGGGCGATCCCCGGAACGAGGAGACCCGTCCGAAAGCAAAGCAAGCCCAGGTCCGCGCGCGACGTGAGCAGCAAGAGCGGCTGGAGAGTGCGCTGGAAGAGTTGCAGAAACTGCAGGCCCACAAGTCCGGAAAGAAGGCCCCGAGCGAGCCGCGGGTGAGCACCAGCGATCCGCAAGCGCGAGTGATGCACCAGTCCGATGGGGGATTGGCACTGAGCTACAACGCGCAGATTTCCACCGATGCGACACACGGGCTGATTGTCGGAGTGGCTGTGACGCAGGAGGCGAACGACAGCGCGCAGTTGTTGCCGGCGGTAGAACGCATCGAAGAGCGACTGGAGAAAAAGCCGCAACAGATGGTGGCCGACGGCGGCTATACCACGCGGGATAACATCGAGAAGATGGCTGGACGAGAGATCGATTTCTTGGGGAGCCTGGGGCGGGAGGAAACGCCGAGCGGAGCGACGACTCCGAATCGGTTGCCGCCGAGCGCGTTCCTTTATCAGCCGGAAACGAATCGCTACATTTGCCCGGAAGGCAAGCTGCTGCGACCGCAAGGGCGTTTCCACCATAAGAAGAAGCGGGGCATGGTGGCCTACCGCTACGAGGCAAAAGCCAGCGACTGTCAGCCCTGCATCCGCAAGCCAGAATGCTGCCCGGAAAATCAGAGTCGCGGTCGGGGGCTATTGCGGCGAGAGGAACACGCCGCAGTTGTCACGTTTCGGAAAAAGATGGCCAGCGAGGAGGCCCAGGCGCAGTACCGCCGTCGTGGAAGGGTCGTCGAATTTTGTCATGCATGGATCAAAAGCAAACTAGGCCTGCGGCAGTTTCACCTGCGCGGCCTGACGAAAGCGGGAACCGAACTTCTTTGGGCCTGCCTCACCTACAACCTCCAGCGATGGATTCGTCTAAACAAGCTCCGAGCAACGCCCGCGACCACTTGAGGAGAAAAAGCAAGCCAGAAAGCTCCCCCAGCAAAGACCACCCGCCCCCAAGACTCGTCGCTCCATATCTCTTGCCCTCGTTCACACAAGCTTTTTTCACAGCTTCAGACCGAAGGATACGGCACCCGGAGGAGGTCCGAGCATACCCTTCCCGGTTGACACGATGATGGATCTGACTACTATGTGGATAATGCTGCGCATAAGAGAAATCTTTATTAGGAATTTTAGGTCGATCTGCGAAGAAACCTTTCACCTACCTGCTCTTACAATCCTGGTGGGCAAGAACGACGTCGGAAAGAGCAATCTTCTTGAGGCGCTGAAAATTCTTCTTGAAGGGACAGCTACGAGCGTGGACTCTGAGGATTTCTATGATGCGAATTCGGCGCTAGAGATCCGCGCTGTACTGGAAGGGGTTGGCGACTACTTGGAGCTTTGCGACGAACGCTCCAGAACTAAGGTAGTGCGGAGACTGGACAGGGACGGCTTCCTGACGATCAGACGGCTGGCTGAGGTGCCGAAAAAATTGGGGGACATCGAAGTCCTTGATCCCGAATCGGGCGAATTCGCGGTCACTACGGGCATCGATGCTCCACTAAAGCCACTTTTACCGGAAGTGATATTCATCGCGGCCTTGGCGGATGTCGCCGATCAGACCAAGGGAACTAAAAAGGACGCACTGGGAATGCTCGTAAACCAGGTGATGTCAGAGATCGTGGGGCAAATTGAGCCGAGCGTTCGGAATGCATATGAAGGGGCCAATCAGATTCTGAACGTGCAAGCCGCCGATGGAGTGGAAACCGACAGGAGAGCGCCCGAACTTGTCGCGATCGAGGCTGAAATAACAGCATACCTGAAAAACACGTTTCCGGACGCTTCCGTCCGTTTGCGAGTTGAGCTTGCCTCGGTAAATGAGATCCTGGAGCGCGTGCACGTCATGGTGAAGGAGGGGACGAGCGAAGACGCCTATTACCGTCGCGGCCAGGGGATGCAACGGACGCTGTACCTCAGCCTGCTGCGGGCAGAGGCGGCAAGAATTCGAAGGGGCCAGCGTGTCTCGCGGCCATTTCTACTCCTATTCGAAGAGCCGGAGGCCTTTCTCCATCCGGACGGCCAAATCAAGATGAGGGACGCCCTCCGGTCCATTTCTGAAGGAGCGCAGGTCATAATGGCCACCCACTCGCCGCTCATGGTCACACCCGACTCTCTTCCCCGCACAATTCGCGTAGAAAAGTGCTTAAGGGAGGGGTGCCCAAGGCCTGTTACGCGAGGAATCGGCCCGGTCGATCCTACGAAACTCACCAGTGTCCAGCGGCAGCTGATTCCGCTGTTTGCGATCCAGCGGTCATCGCGCTTCTTGTTCTCCCGGGGCGTGCTTCTGGTGGAGGGCACGAGCGACGACCACCTATTCTCGGCCATTGCTGAGCGCCTCGGGCAGTTTCGTCTGGAGGACCATGAGGCGACGATCGTCGAGACAGGCGGAAAGGCTAACTTCGTATCGTTCGCCGAGGTTTTGACGATGCTGGGTCTAAACGTTTGGATACTCACAGACCTCGATTTCCTATGGGACGGTGCGGGGAAAGTTCTCGGCAGTGACGGGGACCTCTCACGATTCCTGCAGGAACTACAAGCGTTGGTACCCATTAAGGCCGACCTCGATGAGAGCGCGAAGAGGCAAGACAGGATCCAGCGGACGCAAACTTGCGCGAATCAACTAGCGCCGCTGCGCGACGTCATCTGCGAAAAGCTTTTGATGAGGGGCATTTTTGTGCTGAGGCACGGCGAGATCGAGGACTACGTCGGATTAGGGCACAACGCCAAAGGGCAGTACCTCAAGGCTGCCGAGGAGATTCGCCGGGGCCATCGCCCACTGCTGAACGAGGCAGACTTCGAGAGGATTTTGGACGCCCTGCGGATCTGGGCTGCTCCGCCAGCAGTTCTGTAGTAGGACCAGCTGAACAAGCATTACGTCATTGGACCATCAATGGCGGCGGCTTTGGGTGGCGAGTGCATGGGAGCTTTAGGGAATGCCTGAATATGACTTCCAGTCTTTGTCGAGCTATGAATTTGAGATCCTGGTGCGCGATCTGCTTCAGGAGGAGCTGCGCGTGCGACTCGAGAGTTTCGGGGAGGGACGCGATGGAGGGATCGATTTTCGGTATCGAAACGCTGAAGGCGATCTTGTCGTGCAGTGCAAGCATTACGATGACTACGACGAACTATTCAGAGTACTGAAGCGTGATGAGGCCCCGAAAGTTAGGCGACTTCGACCAGCCCGGTACATACTGGCACTCTCAACGCCGCTGACGCCGCAGCGCAAGGAACACATCCTAGAACTTCTTTCACCTCACTGCCGCGGGACGTCCGACATCTTTGGTCGGGAGGACCTAAACAATTTGCTTGGCCTGCATCCGACCATTGAGCGAAAACATTTCAAACTATGGCTGACAAGCGAAGCAGTGCTTACGAGAGTTCTGCATGGCGGAATTTGGGGAGACGCGGATTTGACGGTCCAGCGAATCCGTCAACGGGCGAGCCGATATGTTGCCAATCCAAGCCTGCGGCGAGCGAGCCAAATATTGGACGAACATCACTATTGCATCGTTGCTGGGATCCCTGGCATTGGCAAAACGACGTTGGCCGAAATGCTGTTGATCGAATACGTTGATCGCCACGGGTTTCAGGCGGTGCGGATC
>Ga0187817_10001199_pt1 | contig 12468 bp, 9 predicted proteins | sample NC_wetland_sal_i_17_FD_132431 | JGI IMG/M metagenome (GOLD analysis project Ga0187817, IMG submission 132431) | Wetland sediment microbial communities from Neuse River Estuary, North Carolina, USA - SO4_2 | ecosystem: Environmental > Aquatic > Freshwater > Wetlands > Sediment | place: USA: North...
CCGCGAATCGAAGCCAGCACGGGTCGATGCGGGTGTTAGGCCTTCTGAAACCTGGAGTCACACTGGCTAACGCACGGGTGGACCTGGACGCCATCATGAAGCACCTGGCGCTGGCTGATCCGGGGCCGGAGAACGACCACCGAGCTTTCGCAGAATATCTTTCCGTTGTGAGGACGGGCGACGTACGACAGACGTTATGGATGCTGCTGGGCGCGGTCGGGCTGGTGCTGATCCTTGCGTGCGCCAATGTGGCCAGCTTGCTGCTGGCCCGGAGCACGGCGAGGGCTCGCGAGATCGCGATTCGCACGGCGATCGGTGCGGGGCGAAGGCGGCTTGCACGGCAACTGCTTACCGAAAATCTCGTCCTCGCGGCGATCGGCGGGGGCCTGGGACTGTTGCTCGCCGGGCTGTGCCTGCGAACGCTGGTGGTCTCGGGACCGAGCAGCATTCCGCGGCTCGCCGAAGCCAGCGTTGATGTGCCTGTGCTGCTGTTTGCGGCGGTGGTGACAGTGATCGTGGCGCTGCTCGCCGGCCTTGCGCCGGTTTTTACCGCTGGAAGGGTCGACCTCACCCTCGCGCTGAAAGAAGGCTCCGCTGCATCGGGAGCAGGCAGGCGCGGGCATTTCTTCCGCAATACGCTGGTCACGGCGGAGATTGCGATCACGCTCGTCCTCTCGTTTGCTTCGGGCTTGCTAATTCGAAGCCTGATTATCGCGCAGACTCAATACCCCGGTTTTGACTCCGATCACCTGCTCGCGCTGGAACTCCAGTTGCCACCATCGAGCTACGACAGCGACGATGCTGCGCGGCAATTCTATGGCCGGCTGATGGAAGGTCTTCGCGGCGAGCCCGGCGTGAAGGCGGTGGGCGCCGTGAACTGCCCTCCGTCAGCCGGGGATTGCGGAGATTGGTGGTATTCGATTCTGGAGAAACCGGCACCGGACCGGGGCAGCGTCCCGCTTTCTTTATTCAACACGGCGGACTCCGCATATTTTCGCGCCATGCACATGCGCCTGGTGGCAGGGCGGGAATTTACGGACGCGGATCGCCCAGGCGGCCCGCGAGTCGTCGTGATCAATGAAGAGATTACGCGCAAGTGGTGGCCGGCTCCCCAGCTTGCTTTAGGGCATCGGATCAAAATCGGCGGGCCCTACAGGGAGGGGCCGGTCTACGAGATTGTGGGCGTGGTTGCGAATGTGAGCCAGATGGGCCTGGATACTGAGCCCATGCCTGAGATCTACTATCCGTTCTCACAGCGAGCGGAGCGCGCGATGGTGGTCATGGTCCGCACGGCGGGCGACCCGGCGACATTGATTCCCGCTATACGGCGCCGCGTCGCGGCCGCCGACCGTAACCTGCCGATTCAGTCACTGCGGCCGTTTGAAAAGTGGTTGGAAGCGCCGCTCGCGCAGAGGCGCTTCAGCACGATGCTGCTCGGAGTGTTCGCCGCGCTCGCCATGATTCTGGCCGCAGTGGGCATTTATGGCGTGCTCAACTATTGGGTTAGTGTACGGCAAAGAGAGATTGCGGTCCGCCTCGCGCTCGGCGCACAACGATCCGCGATTCTGCACTGGGCGGGATCGCACGCCATGCGGCTGGCGGCCGTTGGGATTGCTATGGGCGCGTTCGGCGCGTGGGGCGCGTCGCAATTGCTGGCCACCCTGGTTTTCGGCGTGTCCGCGCAAATTCCAGGCATGATGCTCGCGGCAGCAGCGGTGGTGATGGCGATTGCGGCGCTGGCCGCCAGCGTCCCGTTGTGGCGCGCCACGCGGGTGGATGCGGTCCAACACCTGCACGACGCCTGACGACTTCATGAAAGAATCATACGGGGCCAAGATGCAATCGAAAATCGATCTGACCTTCAACGGCCCATGCGAAGCGGCCTTCCAGTTCTACGAGAAGTGCCTGGGTGGCCAAATCCTGCTGATGATGACGAACGGCGATTCGCCATGGCCCAACAGACGCCGCCCGACCGGCTTCCGAAAATCATGCATGCCACCTCCGCCTTGGGCGACCAGGTGTTTTCGGGCTCCGATGCGCCCCCGGAGCGCTATCAGAAACCGCAAGGCTTCGCCGTGCAGCTCAACGTTGGCGATGCGGCGGAAGCGGATGGCATCTTCAAGGCGCTGGCCGAAAACGGCACTGTGCAAATGGCGCTGCAAGAAACCTTCTGGGCGCAGCGTTTCGGCATGCTCATCGACCAATTCGGCACACCGTGGATGATCAATTGCGAAAAGCCGGCTTGACGCGCGAACCCAAGGAAAGCCTTCGCCGCGCCGGCTTGATCGTGTTACTGGCGATGGCGCCATCGCTTCGCGCCGAGACCGGCTACGATGCCTGGCTTCGTTACGCGCCCGTCAATCCGGAAACCGGGAAACTGTACACGCACTTGCCCGCCGCTGTCTTTACGGCCGAAAGATCTCAGGTTCTTGAAGCGGCGCAGCAGGAACTGGTGCGTGGTGTGCGCGGCATGCTTGGCAAGACGATGCGCGTGGAATCGGGCATGCCAACGGAAGACGCGGTTATGCTCGCGACCTACGATGTAACGCACGGCATTGTCCCCACCTTGATCGCGCCATCTGAACCGGGCAGCTATGTGCTGAAGACGCTGAGGCTCGGCGGCCATTTCGTTTTGCTGATCGCCGCACCCGATGACCGCGGTGTGCTCTACGGTGTGTTCGCTCTGCTGCGCCACATCGCTCTCGGACACGAAATCAAAGATCTGGATGGGTACAACGCGCCTTACGCGCCCGTGCGCTGGACCAACGACTGGGACAACCTTGACGGGACCATCGAACGCGGTTATGCGGGCCGATCGATCTTCTTCGAGAACGGGCATGTCGTCCGGGACCTGACCCGTGCGCGCGATTACGCTCGCCTGCTAGCCTCGATCGGCGTGAACGGTTGCACCGTGAACAGTGTGAACGCCGACCCGCGCACGTTGAGGAGCGAATTCATTCTCGAACTCGCGCGCATTGCGGACGTTTTGCGTCCTTGGGGCGTGCGGATGTCCATCGCCATCGACTTCAGCAGCCCGAAAACGATTGGCGGTCTCGACACTTTCGATCCGCTGGATGCCAGAGTCGCCGCCTGGTGGAAGCAGAAGGCTGATGAGGTCTATCGCACGATTCCGGACCTTGGCGGTTTCGTGCTGAAGGCGGATTCTGAGGGGCGCCTCGGTCCCTCGGCATACGGCCGCACTCATGCCGACGCCGCGAATGTCATCGCGCGAGCCCTCAAACCCCACGGCGGCCTCCTGCTCTACCGGGCTTTCGTCTATGACCATCACATGGACTGGCGCAATCCGAAGAACGATCGCGCGTGCGCCGCTTACGACAACTTTCACCCGCTCGACGGCCAGTTCGACGGCAACGTGATTCTCCAGATCAAGCACGGGCCCATCGACTTTCAGGTGCGCGAGCCCGTGTCGCCGCTGTTGGGAGCGCTCGAGCGCACCAACGAAGCCGTCGAATTGCAGATCACCCAGGAGTACACCGGCCAGCAGCGGCATCTTTGCTATCTGGCGCCGATGTGGAAAGAAGCGCTGGATTTCGATCTGCACGCCGCCGGACGCTCGACGCCTGTGAAGGATCTGGTTTCTGGCCGGGCGTTCGGACGTCCAACCGGGGGTTTCATCGGCGTGTCTAACGTCGGGCTCGACACCAACTGGCTAGGTCACGACCTGGCCATGGCCAATCTCTACAGCTTCGGCTGTCTCGCGTGGAACCCCAACCTCAGTGCGCACGACATCGCCGAAGAATGGACGCGATTGACGTTCGGACACGACGCGCGCGTGGTAGATACCATCGTCAGTCTGCTGATGGAATCCTGGCCCGCCTACGAAGCTTACACCGGCCCGCTTGGCGCCGGCACGCTAACCGACATTATCCACGCGCACTACGGGCCCGGAATCGAATCGTCGGAACGCAACGGCTGGGGGCAGTGGCACCGCGCCGCTGCGGATGGCATCGGCATGGACCGCACCATCGCCACGGGAACGGGCTTCATCGGGCAGTACGCGCCGCCTGTGGCGCGCGTCTATGAGTCTCTCGCCGATTGTCCCGATGAGCTGCTTCTATTCATGCACCACGTGCCATGGACTCATGTCCTCCACTCAGGTAAAACGGTCATCCAGCACATCTACGACTCGCATTACGACGGGGCCGCCCTTGCGCAGACGTTCCCGGAGCGCTGGCAAGAGCTCAAGGGCAGCATCGACGAGCCGCGCTATCAAGCCGTACTTGCGAAGCTCGAATATCAGGCCGGCCATGCCATCGTGTGGCGCGACGCCGTGTGCGATTGGTTCCTGCACACGTCCGGCATTCCAGACGCCCGCGGGCGAGTTGGGCATCACGCGGGCCGCGTCGAGGCCGAATCCATGAAACTCGATGGCTACACCGTCGAACCGGTGACGCCGTGGGAAACCGCATCGGGCGGAAAAGCCATCGGCTGCTTGCAGCCGGCATGTTCCGCCGGCTTCCTCTTCGAAGGCCAACCCGGCCGGTACGAGATCGCCGTCCAGTACTTTGACGAGCGCGATGGAGTGGCCCGCTACAAGCTGACCGTCGCCGGCCGTGTTGTGGCTGAGTGGCTGGCCAACGATGATCTGCCATCGGACCAGCCAGACGGGCACACCAGCACGCGCAAAACCGTACGAGGCATCGCGCTCCGCTCCGGCGACGAAATCCGCATCGCGGCAACGAGCGACGCGAAAGATCACGCCGACATCGACTACATCGAGATCGTCTCCGAAGCGCCGTAGCGCGGATCAAGCCTGGCCCCAGTTTGTGTTACAGGACCGCGATAGTCACCGCCGGGCTGGTTAGTTTGGCTTGGCAGCGCTATCACGAATGGAGTCAGATCTTTCTCAGGTTGCGCACCACGCGTGTGACCGTGATATCCTGTAACACTTTTGAACAAACGTGAGCATCTATTACAGATGGCTTGTTGTGTTCAGTCTTTCCCTCACCGCGCTCGTGAGTGAGCAGCCGGTACCTTTTTCTCATAACCGTCATATGTCCCTCGGCCTCGCCTGCCTGGACTGCCACTCGACCGCCGATCAGCAAGCCGCCGCGGGCATTCCCTCTGTGCGAAAGTGCATGCTGTGCCATGAAAAGGTGGCCCTCGACAAGCCTGGCGTGCAGAAGGTGCGCGACTATGCCGCTCGCGGCGTCGAGATCCCGTGGCAGCACGTTTATGGCTTCAGCCCGGAAGCGCTGGTCCGGTTCCGCCACGCGCCGCACTATCAGGCCAAGATTGACTGCTCCACGTGCCACGGTGACGTGGGGAAGGGAACGGTAGCGGTGCTTGCGGTCAAGCACACCATGGGAACGTGCTTGAATTGCCACCGGCAATACAAGGCCACCGAAGATTGCGCGGCCTGCCATTACTGAAGAATTCGCATGGACCGCCGTAACTTTTTCAAAATCCTTTCGACCGCTTCGACCGGGGTTATGACCGGCGCATGCGGCAAAAAGATCGACCACTATTTGCCGCTGCTGGTCTCCGATGGTGAAATTGCGCCCGGCGAGGAGCGGTGGCACCCCGGCGTCTGCTGCGAATGCGAGGCCGGCTGCGGCATCATCGTCCGCGTGATGGAAGGCGAGCGCGTCGTGGAACGCAACGGCGAGAAGTTCCGGGAGCGCATCGCGACCATCAAGAAGATTGAAGGCAACCCGCTCGATCCGGTGAGCGGTGGCCGGCTCTGCGCGCGCGGGCAGGCAGCCGTGCAGGGCCTGTATCACCCCGACCGGCTGCGAGGCCCAATGCGCCGCCAACGGCCGCGCAGCGAGTTCACGCCGGTCGCGTGGGACCAGGCGCTGGCTGAACTCGCCGAGAAGCTGCGCCACGCTGACCCATCGCGCATCCTTTATTTAATGCGCCCGCAAGCCGGCACGCGCGCGCTTACCGTGCGGCAATTCCTGGAAGCGATAGGCGCTCCGCCGCCGGTAAGCTTCGAGCTGGCCGACTTCCCGCTTGAACGCAGAGCGGCGCAAGAAGTCTACGGATGGAACGATGTGCCCGTCTATGATCTGCGCAACGCAACATGCGCGGTGGGAATCGGGGCGGATTTTCTCGGCGGCTGGGCGTCGCCCGTCTTCTACGCGCGGCAGTTCGGCCACTTCCGCCAGGGGCGGCCGGGCTTGCGGGGAAGGCTGTTGCAGGCCGAGTCGCGCTTGTCCATCACCGCGCAGAGCGCCGACCAGTGGATACCGCTGCGGCCGGGCACGGAGCTGGAATTCGCGCTGGCGCTGGGCCACCTGCTGTTGAGCGAGAAACTGGCGCGCGCCGCGGCGCCTCCGCAGGTACTCCAGGCCTTCGAAGCGTTAGACCCGGCAGACGCCGCACGGCTCTGCGGCACCACCGAGAAGCGGCTGCGGCAAGTTGCGCGCGATCTCGGCGAATCCGAAAAGCCGCTGATCATTGCCGGCGCGGGCATTCCACACACCAATTCACTCGCCGCGCTGAAGGCTGCGGGTTGTCTGAACGTTCTGCTGGGAAATGTGGACAAGCCGGGCGGAGTGCGGCCTCCCGCTCCCGATCCGGCCGCCAGCCGTCCGGCTTATAGCAATGCGCTGGCTCAGCTCGACCGCGCACAAATCCTGTTTCTCGACGGCGTCGATCCGCTGTACACGTTGCCCGCAGCAACCGGCGTCGCGGAGAAGCTGGCGCGTATCGAGACCCTGGTGAGCTTCTCATCCTTCCTGAACGACAGCGCCGCGTCCGCCGACCTGATCCTGCCGGATCATCACAGCCTGGAATCAAACGCCGCAGTGTTCCCTGCCGTTGCGGAAGGCGCGTCGGTTGCGACCGCGTTCGTCCGCCCGCTCTACGGCACTCGCGCCACCGAAGAAGTCCTCGCAGATCTGGCGAAGAGAATGAACGTCGAGTTTGTGGCGCCGACGCCGCAATCGGTGATGGAGAAAATTCTCCCACCGGATCAGCCTTGGGACGCGGTTGCCCGTCAAGGAGGCTACTGGACCGCGCACAATCCGCTGCCCGCGAAAGCGCCGGCTCCCTCCGCCCTGGAAACCACGCCCGCCACGTTCTTTGGCGACGCGTCACAATTGCCGCTGCACTTCCTCCCTTACCGCTCTCTCCAATTCGACGACGGCCGCAGCGCGCACCTTCCCTGGATGCAGGAGTTGCCCGACCCGGTTTCGAGCGCCATGTGGACACTGCCCGTCGAGATCGACCCGCAGACCGCGGCGAAGCTCGGCATCAGGACAGGCGACCGCGTCCGGGTCGAGTCAGCGTACGGCAACCTCGAAGCGCCGGCCTACGTCGATCCAGCCGCCGCGCCCGGCGTGCTCAGCATGGCGATCGGCCAGGGACACCGGCAGTTCGGGAGATACGCGTCCCATCGCGGCGCAAATCCGCTGTCGATTCTCGCGCCCGCGTGGGAAAAGGAAACTGGAGCGCTGGCTCTCGGCGCCACACGCGTACGGCTCACACGCGTCGGACCGGGCGGTGGCCTGGTGCAATTTGCGGTGGTGGACCGCGAGGCCGGTCCCTGGGGGCACAGGTAAAACATATGGAACATCGCTGGGGAATGGCCATCGACTTGGACCGCTGCACGGGCTGCGAGGCTTGCGTGGCAGCCTGCCACGCCGAGAACAACCTCCCGCTGTCTGATCCCGCTGAAGCGGAGAAGGGCCGCGCCTTCCATTGGATTCGCGTGGACCGCTACTACGAAGGTGAATTTCCCGACATCCGCGTGAAGCACATCCCTGTGCTGTGCCAGCAGTGCGAGGACGCGCCGTGCGAGCCGGTTTGCCCGACCTACGCGACTTATCACAACAGCGAAGGCTTGAACGTGCAGATCTACAATCGCTGCATCGGTACGCGCTACTGCGGCAATAACTGCCCCTACTCGGTGCGGTTCTTCAACTGGTTTGCGCCCGAGTGGCCGCAGCCGCTCGAGTTGCAGCACAACCCCGATGTTTCGATTCGGCCCGGCGGCGTGATGGAGAAGTGCACCTTCTGCATCCAGCGCATCCAGCGTGCCAAGCGCGATGCCAAAGCTGATGGCCGCGCGGTCGCCGATGGCGAGGTGCAGCCCGCTTGCGTGCAATCGTGCCCCGCCGAGGCCATAACTTTCGGGGATTTGAACGATCCCGAAAGCAAAGTGTCGAGCCTGGCTGCGAGCGGCCGTGCCACGCGTCTCCTGGAGGACCTAGGCACCAAGCCCAAGGTGTTTTACTTGCAACGGGCGAAATAGAGATGGACACAGCAGTCGCCACGCGCGCGGACAATCTTCGGGCTACCCTGTGGCGCCCGCTCACCGGCGCCTCACGAGCCTACATCGCCGCGCTTGCCTTGACGTTTCTTCTGGGCGCGTGGGGCTTAGCTTGCTGGGGCTATCAGATTTTTCGCGGCATCGGGGTTGCAGGCATTCGCCGCCCCACCATGTGGGGCTTCTATCTGGTGAACTTCGTTTTCTGGATCGGCATCTCTCACGCGGGCACACTGATCTCGGCTATACTCAGGCTCACCGACGCAGGCTGGCGTAAACCGGTCACGCGCATCGCCGAAGCCATCACCGTGTTTGCGCTGATGATCGGCGCGATGTTTCCCATCATCCATCTCGGCCGGCCGCTGGTTTTCTTCTGGCTGATTCCGTATCCCAACTCGCGCCTGCTTTGGCCCAACTTCCGTTCACCGTTGCTCTGGGATCTTACGGCGATCGTCACTTACCTGAGCGGCAGCATCATTTATTTATATCTGCCCATGATTCCCGACCTCGCCGAACTCGCCCAGCACTCCACCGGCTGGCGTGAACGTTTCTACCGCCTGCTTTCGATCGGCTGGACGGGCAGCGACCGCCAGTGGCATGCGCTCGAACGAGCCATGCACCGAATGGCCGGCATGATTCTCGCCGTCGCCGTCTCGGTTCACACCGTAGTGGCCTGGGATTTCGCCATGGCTGTCGCGCCGCTGTGGCACAGCACCATTTTCGGCCCGTACTTCGTGGCGGGCGCCATCTTCAGCGGGATCGCCGCGCTGCTTGTGGTCCTGTCGATCATCCGCCGGCTGCTGCATCTGGAGGCCTACGTTCTTCCCGTCCACTTCGACAATCTCGGCAAACTGCTCTTCCTGATGAGCCTGCTCTGGTTCTATTTCACAGTGGCCGAGAATCTCACCACGTGGTACGGAAACAGCCCGGCCGAAATGAACGTCTTCGGCAGCCGTGTGCGTGGCCCCTTCGCGCCGTACTTCTGGGTCATGATTTGCTGCAATTTCGTGCTGCCGTTTCTGCTGCTCAGCAGCCGGCGCATGCGCACCATTCGCAACGTGACCATCGCCGCTTTCACCGTGCTGATCGGCATGTGGTTGGAACGTTACCTGATCATTCTGCCCACGCTGTCTTACCCGCGCCTGGCCGCTGCCACCGGCTTCTACGAACCGACCTGGGTGGAAATCTCGATCACGGCATCCACCTTCGCCGCCATGGTCATGTTTTATTTGATTTTCTGCAAGCTCTTTCCGGCCATCGCCGTTTGGGAATATAAGAATGGTTCTCACCGCTGATTTTGCCGATGCGCAGTCCGTGGCTTCGGCCATCCGGGCACTGAAAGCGCGAGGGTACGGAGCTGACGAGATCGACGTGTTTTCCACCGCGCCTATCCAGGAAGCCCAAGCTCTGCTCGAGCGCCCGAGCCGCATGTCGCTGGTTGCAATCACCAGTGCCGTGGTGTTCTGCCTGTCGGCCATTGCATTTGTTCACTACACGCAGCACGACTATCGCATCGTCACCGGCGGCATGCCGATCTTCTCCTGGTGGTCCACTGGCGTGATTTTCTATGAATTCACCATGTTCGGATCGCTGACTGCGACCTTCGTCATGTTCCTCCTCGAGAGCGGTCTGCTCCAGCGCGGCCGCGCGATTCCCGCTCCCCGGCTCGAAGAAGGCCGCATCTACTTGCGCCTCATCTGCCAAGCGGGCGATGCCGTTCCGGCGGCCGAGTACCTGTACGAGGCCGGCGCGGCCAAGGTGGACGAAATAGAGGAGCGGCCGTGATTTCGCGAATCGTGTTGATTCTCGTCCTGGCCTCCCCTCTGTCCGCTGCGGAATTGCCTTCGCCACCCTGGGAGAGACCCGGAACCGTGATCCGCCTCGGCGAAAGCCTCTATCGCGAAAACTGCGCCGTGTGCCATGACATCGATAAGGATCAGAAGAGCACGCGGAAACTCGGCCCCAGCCTCAACCATCTGTTCAAGAATCCCCGGCTGCCGCTCTCCAAAGGCCGGCCCAGCCGTGAGTATGTGAAGGTCCGTATTCAGTACGGCGGCCAGGTGATGCCCGCTTTCATGAAGCGCATCAACGACGAGCAGATCGCGGCGCTGCTAGCGTATCTCGAGAGCAAGTAGCCCGCGCCGACTACTCCGCATGCACCATCTCTTTCGACGTTTTTCCCTCCGGATGTACCGCCATCCATGCCAGCGAGCCGAGTGCACAAAGACCTGCAGCCACCAGGAACGACTGAGTCCATCCGAAATGTTTCGCAATCCACGGCGTCAGGCTGGCCGTTAGCGCGCCGCCCAGTTGCCCGCCCATGTTCATGACGCCCGAAACCGCACCCGCCGATTTCCCTCCGATATCCGCGCTCACCGACCAGAACGAACTCTGCGAGAGATAGAGCGCCCCCGTTCCGCCGGCAAGCACCACGCTCGCCAGTTGCGCGCTACTCACCTGCGTCGCCAGCGCCAGGAAAACAGCGCATAGTCCGATACCGAACATTGCGATCCCGCAGCGCCCCACCCGTTTGCCAAAGCGCCCGGTGAGTCGATCGCTGACCCATCCGCCCAGCGGCGAACACACGGCCATCGCCAGCAGGGGCAACGACGTGTAGTAAGAGCTGTCTTGCGCGCTCAGCCCACGCACCGTGCGCAGGTAAATGAAAAACCAGCTAAAGAAAATGTACGCTGCGTAGCCGTAAGAGAAATAGCTGAAGGTGACGGCAAGGATGTCGCGGTTGCCAAAAATGAAACTCCACGGCAGCTTGCCTCTGGTCGCGCTGTCCGTTTGCGGCAGCCCCGCTTCAATATGAGCGATCTCCTCTTTCCCAACCCACGGATGGTCACGGGGCGTGTCGCGCGCGATCACATACCAGGCAGCCCCCGCCGCCAGGCCCAGCGCCGCGCTCACCCAAAAGGCAGAACGCCAGCCGTAGTGCAGCATGATATACGTAATCAGCGGCGGCGTAATTCCGGAGCCGAGTCCAACGCCGGAAAAGATGATGCCGTTGGCGATGCCGCGCTCGGCGGAAGGAATCCAGGCCGCCACTACGCAATTGGACGCTGGATACACCACGGCTTCGCCGATCCCCAGCGAGAAGCGAATCGCAACCAGCAGGAGGATCATGCCCGCGCCAGCCGGCAGCAGCGTGATCAAGACGGTGAAAAATCCCCACCAGACCACGCCTAGCGCAAGCACGGCGCGCGGTCCAACGCGGTCGGCGATCCAGCCGCCGGGTGCTTGAAAGAACGCGTAGCCCAGCACAAACGCGCTGAAGATCCAGCCCATCTGAACATTGGTCAAATGAAATTCCTGGATGATCGTGGGTCCGGCGATGGAAATGTTCACGCGGTCCAGGTAAGCGATGGCGCTCACCACGAACATCCAGAAAATCAGGATCCAGCGAATCCTGTTGTGCAAAAGTTTAAGCAACGCGCTCTCCTGTTCGGAATCAGCGAACCTCCATGATCCCGCAATCTCCGAATCTATACGAAAATCGAGGGTACATGAAACTGGACGCCAAGTTGCTCTGCCTGGCCGCGCTGGCAATTCTCACCCCGTGCCACGCGGCGGCGCCTGGTTGGACGCTGGGTCCGTTCGTGCGCCCTGCCGGCGCGAATCCGGTAATTGTTCCCAACAAAGATTCAGTATTCATCTGCCCCGTCAGGCGCGCAGCCGTGCACTGGGAGGCGCTGCACACTTTCAACCCCGCTGCCGTGGTCCGTAACGGGAAAATCTGTTTGATTTATCGTGCCGAAGATGATACCGGCGAGATGATCGTCGGCGGCCACACCTCTCGCCTTGGCCTGGCGGAAAGCGAAGACGGCATACACTTCAGCCGGCGGCCCGCGCCAGTCTTTTTCCCATCGAACGATAGTGAGAAAAGCCGCGAGTGGCCCGGCGGCTGCGAAGACCCGCGAATCGTCGAAACCGGCGATGGCACCTACGTGATGACCTACACGCAGTGGAACCGGCGCACGACGGACGCCGCGATCGCTACTTCCAAAGATCTGCTGCATTGGACCAAGCACGGTCCCGCGTTTGGCGCGGCTTCGAAATACGCCAGCCTCTCTCACAAGTCCGCCGGCATCGTCTGCCGGTTGCACCGCGATCGCCTGCTGGCCGCTAAGATCGGCGGGAAGTTCTGGATGTACTGGGGCGAGGGCGAGGTGCATCTGGCCACTTCGGAAGACGCCATCCACTGGCAGCCCGTCGAGGACGCCAAGGGC
>Ga0187817_10001200_pt1 | contig 12466 bp, 4 predicted proteins | sample NC_wetland_sal_i_17_FD_132431 | JGI IMG/M metagenome (GOLD analysis project Ga0187817, IMG submission 132431) | Wetland sediment microbial communities from Neuse River Estuary, North Carolina, USA - SO4_2 | ecosystem: Environmental > Aquatic > Freshwater > Wetlands > Sediment | place: USA: North...
ATCTCGAACTGAGTGCCGGCGTAGTAGATGTCGCCGAGGTGGATGACTACGTCGGGCTTCTTGTTGGCAATCTGACGCAGCACCAGCTTGGCGGCATCCTGGCCTGTTCCCCAGTCGCCGACAATCGCCACCTTGGTCTTATCGGGAAGCTTGCCGTCGATAACAAAGTCGCTCAGATTTTTGTAAACAATGTAGGGAATCTGTTTCTGCTGGGCGACGAAATATTCGGCGTACTTGGCGGCTGCTTCCGAATATCGGGGATCGCAGTCGCCGAACTTGGCAAGCTCGTCCTTGTAACGTTGCTCGTCGGCTTGGTTCCCCGTGATTTTCGCCTTGGCCAGCTTGAGCGCGGTGAGGGAACAGAAGCCCGCAGTTTGCGCCAGCCCCTCGGTGGCGGGGTGAAAGGCCGTCGCAGCCGAAATGGGCGTGCCCGTGTCAACTTGCGTGCAATAGGAAATGGCCTCGGAGGACATCGCGTCGAGATCGTCGGGACGGCCCGCGATGACTTGCGGCGCGCCTACATCCTCGACTTGCCTGCCGGCAGCGGCACTCGCTTCCACCTCGTCTACCGCGGACTGCCAAATCGAAAGTTCGGGATCATGAAACTGCTTGAAACGCGCCATAAACTAACTCCTTCCTTATCTGACGGAGCGCGGGCATCCTGCCGGCGCTTTGGAGTGCGGCGGCTTGCCGCCGCTTTTTCGGGTGCGAGCTTGCTCACGTCCTCTGACAGCGGGCAGCAGCGGCCAGTACCGCGCGGCCAGCAAGCTGGCCGGGACGAAAGCGGCAGCAAGCTGCCGCAGTCCAAAGCGGGCCCGACGCCCGCGCTCCAGCTCACACCGACATCATCGCCCGCAGCAAATCGACCATGCCCGCGCCTTGGTAGGCACGGTCGCGCCCCAGGTCCGTGGCGGTCTTGACAAAGATCCGTTTCACACTCTCCGGGTCGCCGCGAAATTCCGGGTGGCCCGATAAAAAAGCCGCAATCGCGCCGGAAACGTGAGGGGCGGCGGCGCTGGTGCCGCTCGCTTCCTTGTATTCATACCCCTGCTCGGGATGTACGTGGCATGAGATGATTTTCTCGCCGGGCGCCACCAAATCGGGCTTCATGCGGCCGTCCGCTGTGGGTCCTTTCGACGAAAAGTAAGAAACTCCGTAACGATGCGGAGCGCTTTTGTGGACAGAGCCGACGGAAATCGCAGCCTCGGTGTTGGCGGGATCGGTAATCGAGGAAACCACCGTCACCGGCGCCTGTTCTCCGCTACCCATCGTCGTCTTGCCGTAACCCCAGTTGCCGCAGGAAATCACCACGATCAGGCCGGATTCAACCGCGCGCGTCACTTCCTGGCACAGCGGGCTGTAACCGCAGCCGTAGCTTTGCGGGTCGAAAGGGTAGCCGAGACTCATGTTGACGCCATCCACTTGAATCGTGAGGCTGACATCGTTCAGCTTGCGCAGGTATTCCAGCCCGCGAATCGCGGCCGAGGCTGATCCGGTGCCATCGTCATTCAGAACTTTTATGTTCAGGAGCTTCGCGAGAGGGGCCATGCCGGACGGACACGCCGCAAGTTCGATCACCTGGGGTGTCTCGCCCTGTTCCTCTACGAAAGTTGCGGCATGGTAGGGCTTGTCTTCTGGCCAGGTGGGGGCCATGCCGGCGATAATGCCGGCAACGTGCGTGCCGTGGCCTTCCTTGTCGTCGAGCGTGTCCGAGCTCGAGAAATTGCGGCTGAGATTGCTGTCAACCGTGCTCAACGCGCCAAAGTGCGGGTGCGCGGCATTGATGCCGGTGTCCATGACCGCCCAAGTGATACCCTTCCCCCGCGCGTCAAAAGTTCGCCAGCAAGACGCCGCTTTAACCGTGTCGACAGAGCTGAGCAAGTGGCCATAGGTAGTCTCGTCTTTCCAGATCTGATACACCCATTGCCGGAGTTCGGCAAGTTTCTGAATGTCTTCCGGGAACAAAGAGGCGAAAACATAGAAATCGCTTTCGCTCAATCGATCGCTCTTGTCACCCAGAAACTCCATGACTCTCTTCTTTGATTCTTGCACTCCTAACTCGGGGTGCGAGTCCGCCTCCTTCAGGCACACAATGACGGCAATGCGCCGGGGCGCACCACCTTGCTGCGCTTCGATTTCGCGCTGGATGGGGCCCGCAATCACGAAACTCTTGAGACTGGGGCGGTGCGACTTATTGCCCATACCGTGCCTCGCCTTTTCGTATATGTGCCCTGAACGGTGACTGCGAATGTTGCTATATGCGTATTGTTTATAGCACAACTATCCTGATGAGTCAATTCTAGAAACGCGGGTGGCGCATACGTCCCGACGGTTTTTGTCGGGATGTATGCGCCCCTCGTGCGGCCAACGCCCCCGCCGCCTTCTCACGGCACGCTGTCCATAGCCAGCCGTAAAGCGTCCTGCGGAAAATAATACCTCCAACTCGACCACCGCCAGTCACCGGGCTCCTTTACCAACCCCAGCTTCACTGGATTGTTAGGCAGGTAGTTCAGTTCCTCTTCCACCTTCTTGGCTGTCCAGATGTTCATAATGCCGATGGTTTGCGCCGCAATAGTGTTTCTGCATGGACACGGGGGGATTATACGCCCAGTTGGGGCGCATACATCCCGACAAAAACCGTCGGGACGCATGCGCCACCCGTGGATCTGTCCATCCAATTTGACACTGATTGTCTGGGCATGCCGCCGGGCGGCCACAAGGGCCGCGCCTAAGGCCAGGTCTACGGCCTTGCGACTCGCAGAGTCAGGCCTGGAGATACAATCTGGGCGCTAGCCGTCGAGTGCTGTCCCGAGGCGAGGTCCATGGCAATAAGTCCCCAAGGATCGGCGAACCTGTCGTGGGTATTGCTTGCAACGTCGGCCATTCGATGCCACAAATCGGCCTGAGCTTTTCGGAAGGCCGGGGTGTTGGACGCCGGTGCGGGTTTCTGAGCAAAGAAGCGCTTGGCACCGCTCAACGTTACCGCCAGGCGCGACATGGTAGTTGCCCACCATTCGATTAGTAGGTAGTCTCCGGCAATTATCGGGATCTGGGTGTCAGGCCGCAAATCAGGAAAGAGCGGGGCGAGATTGCCCGCCGTGCCTCCCGTCGCCTTGACCTGCTCCCAAAGGGCGTCGTTTCCCAAGCTCCGCAGGCGGAAGTCGTCGTCACCCGGATGCAAGAGTCGCCGAAGCGCCTGGCGGCCGATCTGTTCGTACTCTTCAATCCCGCGCGGCTGACCGTCGGGGTGAAGGTAGAGGCTTTGGCTGAGGGCATCATCGTAATCAGTGCCTATATAACAGGTGGAGCGCCCAAAATCACTTAGGTTCGAAAGCTTTTCTTGCTTTTGAGCCTCTGAGACCAGCCCTAATGCTTCGAGAGCATCTAGATAGGCCGCCATAGTTTGACGGTTGGTTTTTGCATGCACTGCGAAATGCCAATACGAAGCCTTCAGGCTCGGCCCGTGCGCGATCAAGCCACTGCATCGGTAAGCCGCAGTAATAAGGAAAGACTGCGCCAGCTCTTTGCGCAGTTTATCGGGGTCGGCGAGGAAGTTTACTGCTCCACTTACACGCGTGGCGGTGGCCTCATCCGTGATTAAGACGGACCCACTAACCGGATCAGTTAATATCGTTCCTTTAAGAGTGAGATCGTTGATAGAAGCATAGTTATAAATACCCAGGATGTTGACCTTGAGCGTGTGCCCCTTCGTCCGGGTGGTAGTGAGAAGGCTCTGTATCTCGGAGATGCCACTGGGCAGGGACCCTTCCGATCCCAGCAGGGTGGAAAGATTCAATCGCAAGGCATCTTGTATGGCGGCACGCCCCTCCGGTCCGAGGTCACGCAATTTGATTTCATAAAGGAATGCGGCCTCTTGAGAAGAAAGTGCCTGGAGTTCGGCTTGGACAGCAAGCTCGAGTTGTCGTTGCACTGCCGTCCGCAAGGCGCCCATCACGACCTCTTGTTTCTCCTTGGTGAGCCCTGCACTTTCAAGCTGGGCAGGAGAGGGAAAAGGGCTGGGGGTAACGGCCTTGAGCACCGTAGAGATGAAATCCACATTCGTTGTTCCTGCCGAAACACCTATCGAGGGGTTGACCTGCACGGTGAAATCAGCCCCCCGCTTCCTGTAAAAACCCACCCGGAGAGTCCCGTCATCGACCTTCTGAATCCGCACCTGAAAATCGCCCTCGATTGTGTACGAAGCCGCGATGTCGATCGAAGCCCCTGCGGCTACCTGTATTCCAGGCAACGCCGGAGAGGAAAGGCTTGCCAGAGGATTCACAGAAGTCAACAGATTGACGGTCCCAGATAGCTGGAGGGAGCCGGTTCCTTCCATGGTTGCAATGTCGCCCGTGTCTAAGGCTTCAAGGTCATCCACCCCCAAAGGAATTACATAATCTTGAAGCGACGCCTCGAGCGCAGCCCTAAACGTGGGGGTGGTGGCTGTGGTTTCGAAGCACTTGTAGTGGGTAAAAGACACCTTGGACCCGGCTGTCAAGCCAGATACCAATTTGCCCGAGGGGAGACTTATCCCAGGTGAAATGGAAGCCTGAATACCCAAACCCAGATAGGCATGCCCGCTGGTTATTTCGATGGGATTCGCGAAGGGGTCAGGGTCAAAGAGCTTCCCGGCCGTAGTCACGGAGAGCGAGGCTGAAATTGCCGCGGCACCTGTAAACTTAAGGGTGGTCGATGTGATAACCGTAGGTTCTTTAAATGATAAGCCGATTTGCGTGGATTTCAGCGGAAACGCAGCTAGAGAGAGACTCTGGAGCGAAGCAAGGTCTTGTTGAACGACTGAAAGACTGGGAAGTTGCTGGAAGTACTTGGCAAATGCCGAACTCGCATTCAACGCTGCTTGAAGATCAAGCCCGAAGCCGTCAACAATTTGGATGGTTGGCACCTTTGCGCTCCTAGGTAGATTGTAATGCGTGCGCGGGAAAGACACTTACACTAGAAATCTAATACTTCATCTAACAAGTTGTCAACATTGCCTAACATATTGTCCCATATTTTGCTTGAATTTTATCAGGTGATTATGTACCATACAGTTGCTCCTGGTAGTCGAAACCAAAGGCGAACTCAAAAAGTACTGATTTCGTGTTAGGGTGGCGGTGACTCTCGCAGGGGCGTTGGATCTCTGGTTCAGGGCTGGCAAGTGTTCTCTCGGGCTTAACAGATTCACATTTCCGCAAAACCATCACTACTGACTTCGCCATTGGAGGTCGAACATGTTGGGACTGAATTTTGCTAGCAGGAAGAACATCTACGACTATGTTATCGTTGGTTCCGGATACGGCGGGGCGATTTTCGCCGCGCGTTTAGCCTCCGCGAATCTGAATCCCAAACCTTCCATTTGCATGTTGGAACGTGGCCGCGAATGGCCGGTGGGAACTTTCCCCAGCGAAATGGCCAGCGTCTTGGCAGCCGCGCGAAACGATACCAACCCCTTGGGACTTTACGAGTTTCTGAACTATCCGGACATTTCGGTGATCAAGGGGTCGGGTCTGGGCGGAACCTCGCTGGTCAACGCCAACGTCGCGATCATCCCCGATGCCGAAGTTTTCGAGCAATCGAGTTGGCCTCGGACCATCACTCGCGATGTCCTCATGCCCTATTACCTGCGGGCGCGCCAAGTGCTGGCTGCCAACCCGCATCCTAAGGCCATGGACTTAGCCAAAGTGCAGGCGATGGACCGCCGCGCCGCCCAAATCGGCCTACATGCTTACCCACTCAACATCGTGGTGAATTTCAGCATTAATGGTAAAAACCCCTATGGAGTCGAGCAGAAACCTTGTACTGACTGTGGCGACTGCGTTACGGGCTGCAACGTGGGTGCGAAGAATACCCTTTATATGAACTATCTGCCCTTAGCTCGTAGCGCGGGGGCAGAGATTTATACGCAGACGAAAGTGGAATGGGCGGAAAAGCTCTCGACTGGCGGTTGGCGGATACACGGTTCCCATGTTGCGGACGATCATTCGAGTAAATCGTTCACAATGGACGCCAAAAACGTGGTGCTTTCCGCCGGGGCTATCAATTCCCCAGAGATTCTTTTGCGGTCGGAAATGCACGGCCTTTCCGTTTCACCGGTCCTGGGGACGGGGTTCAGCGGCAACGGAGATTTTTTTGGACTGGCCTACAACGGGTCATACGTCACCAACGTGCTGGGATATGGGTTGAAGACTCCCGTGCCCGGAGAGGCAGTGCCGCCCGGCGCTACCATCGTCAGCGCAATTTCCTATGATGGAAACGCGCCCATTGAGGACCGCATTACGGTAGAAGACCTTTCTTTCCCCAGCGCCTACGTTCTGGGCGCCAAGGCCGGCTTTGCCCTGTTGCACGGCGACCCGACCTATGCAGGGAACGAGAAAGCCCAGCAGCAGCGTGCGCTCATCGATGACGATCTCCTGCACCCGTACCGAATCGACGGCGCTCTGAATCACACCATGTTTTACCTCGTGATGGCCCACGACGACGCGCGCGGCACGATGGTTTTCGATGCGCCCTGGTACGAACGCGACGGGCGCATGAGCATACAGTGGGACGGGGCGGGGAGAGAAATCATTTTCACGCGCATCAATGAGGAGTTGCGCCGGCACGCGCGCGCCCAGCAGGCCAACTACATTTCCAATCCTCTTTGGGATATTTTCAAAACCCGGCATTTAATCACCGCTCATCCTCTGGGTGGGTGCCCGCTGGGAGAAGATTACCTGCACGGAGCGGCGGATGAGTTCGGACGGCTATTTTCGGGCGATGGCAGTGTCCACGAGGGCCTCTTTGTTTGCGATGGCTCGCTCATCCCCTCCGCGCTAAATGTGAATCCTTTTCTGACCATCTCGGCGCTGGCGGAGCGGATTGTCGAAAGGAAGATTCGAGCTCAGCAGGGGGACGCATACCCCCAACCCAACAAGTCCGTGAGTCTATCGGCAATTGACCCGATTACCGTCTCAACCTACAGCGAGGGTCAGTTAGAACCTCTGTTCCGGCGTTGCGCTTCGCTGGGAATCGACACGCTGATCAATCAGGGTGGCGCCCCACAGGTCGATGTGTCCACCCACACCATTCGAAACGACCAATTCTGGAAGGGGTTTTTCCCTCACGATCACATCCTGAACACGATGTCCTCAGCGCTCTTTACGGGGTTCAAAAAGGAATTCCACAAGCAAGACGGCCATTACACCGGAACAACCAGCGACACGGACGATCATATTCATGCGCGCAACAGTTTGGAAGAAATCAACCTCGCCAAGCCTGAGGGAACGCTCGAGGCGGGAAAGTACATTCTGCTTAAATATCTGGACCCGCCGTGGCAGGGGTTCTACGACATCTTCAAGGTCATCAACCAGGACCTCCTGATTGGGCGGGTCTACTTGGGTGAGTACCCGAACGGCATCCGGCAGTTCACTTTTCCCATGACCAGGAAATACAGCTTCGAGCAGATGACGGTAAACGACCATGCCGCGCTTTACGCCGCGGGCGCCGTACCCACCGCCCAGGATCTTCAAGGCGTGTGGAGGATGGATGTCATTTCAAATGCCAACCATGCTACCGGGGCGGCATACCTGAGCTTTGATTCAAATCCCGACGGCACTTTCCAGGCAAGTTACCTGCTGATGGGCTTGATGGAGGGCTTGGTCATGCCCAGTTTTCTCAAGGACCATTTTCAGTTGAACGACTTCACACCGTTCCACGACGAGATTCGCAAAGTCACCAGCGACTTTCTAGTGGGCAAGTATGTGACCAATATTCCGGCGGCCGCGGCGGCTCTCACAGATGATCTATCGCTTGGAATCATCCGCTCCGATTCCGGCGGCAACTTCGGTTTCTATTACATGCTGACGAGGACAAATAAGAGGATACTCCCAACGGAAAGCCTTCTCCGCCCCTTCCTCGACGTCTACCTTCCCGACGGGTTGAGCATGACGTTCAGCGAGGAGATGGTTGGTTGGTACTTCGAAGGCGCAACAACTCCCACGCCAGACCGCGCGGGTGACATGACAATTGCGCAGCGCATTCCCGCGACCGGGACGCCGGCCGGCGGAGTCGATTGCAAGTTTGACGTGCATATGACGGCCCGCGACGTTAACGAGTTCATTGACGGACCGGAGCACGAGGCCGAGATGGAAGGCACCATCACTTTCGGCAAATTCTTGGGCGCAAACCAGGTGACTTACCCCCTCGATTCACAAAATAGCCGCTTCAATTACCTGGAGGTCAATCCCTCTACCGGCGAAGCCGAAATGAGGTATCACCTGGAGTTTTCCACTCCGGAAGGCTGGCGCTTTTACCTCGAGGGAAGAAAATACATGCAGAAGGACAGCGGGGGGAAATTGCGCGGGGTGCAAGAAGTCCTCCAGGATTACACCACCCTCTATGCTCACATCTATGAGGTCAAGGAGGGTCAACCGGACACGCAAGTGGGCCTGGGCTACTTGAAGTTTCGGACCTTCGAGGATCTCGCCGCGGCGGGGAACCTAGTAGGGTTCTTGTCTTCCTTCCAAGTGACGGGGACGAGCGACCCCCTGCTCCAAATTCAAGCTCGGATGCGCTTTCTGGCCTTCACCGCTCAGTTCGTTCAGCTCGAGTACGACCCGCTGGCGCCGCCAACTCTAGTGTCCTGAAGGGGCGCCAGGTAGTAGCCGGGGGCAACGCCCCCGGAACAATAGGCCGAATACGTGCCGACCCTGAAAGGGTCGCATGGGCAGCGAGCGAGGCGCCTGGCCCGGAGAACACGCTTATTCGACCCTTCCAGGGTCGGGTTGGTGGGGCTGAACGTCCCCGGGGGCGTTGCCCCCGGCTACTCTATGAATCCCCTTCGGGGATTCGCTGCGCATCGATTACCCCGGTGCCCAGCGAGAAATTTGGGTAAAGATCACCCCCTTTGGGCAAAGCCGGTTCGTTTACAAGAGAGGAGATCCCATGCCACCGCTCACGGTCACAAATTGGTTTGGAGACTTGGTCTCACATCCACAGGTAGTTGTAGAAGCGAACTCCCTCGAGGACATCGTGGCGATTCTGAAGGACCCGGTGAAGTACCCCTCACCGGTACGCGCCATCGGCTCCAACCACTCTACGGCGCCTTGCGGCGTGGTGGAGGGTGGAACGCTCATTCAGATGTCCAAGATGAACCAGATCCGGCAGATTACGGCGGAGACGGTTACGGCCCAGGCTGGGGCAATTTACATCGACGTCGCCCAGGAGCTCCAGAAGAAGAATTTGCAGTTTTATGTGAACACCGAGATTGGTAATCTCTCTATGGGAAGCGCGGCGTGTTGTGGAACAAAAGATGGCTCCATGCCGGGTGAGTATGGGCAAGTGGGCTCGTATTTGACTGAGGTCGAGATGGTCCTTCCTTCCGGCGACGTTCTGGAGGTTGACGAGAGCCAGCCGGAGCTGCTGCAACAAATTCGCTCCAGCTATGGGTTGCTGGGCATTGTGACGGCAGCTACCTTCCGGGTGCGACCCATTTTCCCCATGGCAGTCAACCACGAAACCTTTACCTTGGAAGATTTCGTACAAAAGCTTCCCGACCTGATTGCCCGCAATGAGTCCATGATGTATTACGTTTTTCCTTTCGACAATCTGATCACGGTGGAATTTCGGAAATATAATCCCGGCGCTTCGGGCTCTCCCAATCACGTCATCTGGCCGCTTCGCAACTATCTGTGGGGAACCACCGGGCCGGCTTTCTGCCGCCAGGTGGCAGCGGAGGTTTCCGATCCGGCCGTTCGCTACGGTGTGATCGATGGTTTCTGCGCCATGTGGCGTTTCAAGCTTACCAACATTATTCGCAGCGATTACACAATTGCCACCGAGCAGATGATCCGTTACCCCCTTTCCGCCACCAACAGCAGTTACACTTTCAGCTTCTGGGCGTTTCCGGAGACCCGCTTCGCTGATGTCCTCACCGGATATTTCAAATTTTCCCGGGACTATTACCAGCAGAAGGGTTATCGCACGAACATGCTCAGCGTGGGATACCGCGTGGCTCAAGATCAAAAATCCTTGTTGTCCTATTCCTTTGACGGCAATGCCATGACGGTGGACCCGGTCTCTACGGCGAATCCTGGGTGGGAAGCATTTTTGGACGCTTACAATGAACTTTGCAGTAATCAAGGCGGGATTCCGCTGTTCAATCAAACCGCTCGAGTTACGGCGGGGCAAGCCCAGAAGGGCCTGGGAGAGCGGCTGAAGTCATTCGCTAAGACGCGTAAAAACTACGACCCTGACAACCGTCTCCTGAACGGTTTCTTCCGAGACCTGCTTGGCGCATGATGTAAACCATGGACACCCCAAATCGCGCGCCGCTCTTCATAGCCCTGTTCGCTCTTGTTTCGGTCCTTTACCCGGTTTTGGGAATCCGAACCTCTGCGAAGAATCCTGCAATCCCCACCAAGACTCTCACAGGCACGTCTAAGACTCCAGCGGGAGAGCCCGCAAAACAGGAGTTCCCTGGCGCAAAGGACCTCGTCGCCCGGTTTCTCTTCAGCCGCGCGTCCGAGCAGGCGAATCCTGCGGGCCAGGCTGTCAACGAGAGATACAGCATCGATTTTCTTATTGCCACTGTGCCTGACCCAGTCGATTCTCGCCTGCCCAACTTCTTCGACAGCTTTGCGGAATCTATCGAAAGCGCAGCAGGTGCCGCAGGCTACGCTTCGGATCGTTTTGCCTTGCCTTGGGGAGCTGAGGGTGACAGTGGCCAAGAAAAACCACCGCTCTGGCGCCGAACTCTCTACGATTCCGTACCCGGCCTGATTCTTTTTCGCGATCCCACTGGACGTAAGCTCCTGCTGGTTTTCCTGGTGGGAGAAACGCCCACCACGGGAATTCACAAAGAGGCCATGTTTTCCGCTCTCGAGCAAATAGCGCAGTTCTATCCCTGGGATCCACATCACGCAGACCTGCCACCCATGTTCCCCGAGGCGACGAGGTCCGGATCCACGGACACATTCAGAATTCTGGGCCCGAGTTTTTCCGGGTCGATGGTGTCATTACGCTTCGCTTTGGAGGGTTGGCTGGCATCTCGCAGCAGTAGCTCCAATTTACGATTTCAAATCATCTCCGGCACGGCCACTGCCGTCGATGCCCGCTGGCTCTCGCATGTGGGCCATGACCAGGCGACCTTCCATGCGACCGTGCCCCCGGATGATGAAACATTTCCAGCCTTCGTTTGCTATCTTCAATGGTATGTTCAGTCTGGTGGTAGCCGGATCGCGGTCCTTAGGGAAGAGAACACCGGGTATGGGCAGACCGCCCTTGGAGGCATCGTTCATGGGTCGTGCGGCGGTGCGTCAGGGTTCCCGGATATCCTTAGCCTACCCTTTCCGTTGCACATTTCCCGCTTGCGCGAGGCCTCGGTCCAGGGGACCAACACGCAGCAGCAACTCGGGTCCGGGCCGGGAAGCAACAAGCCCACTTCCGCACCGCCCACGCAGGAGCGTACTACCGAGCCACGAGAGGTCCTGCCTTCCTTTTCGGATTTGACGGTTCAGTCTGCCGAGTTGACACTCTCGAACCTTCTCTCCACAATTGCCCGCGAGCAATACACCTACGTTGGAATTGTTGCCACCGATGTGCGTGACACTATGTTTCTGGCTCGAGAAGTCCGGCAGCACTGCCCTGCCACGGTATTATTCACCGTCAATTCAGACCTTCTTTACGCCGACCCGACTGTAAACGACGTTACCCTGGGTATGCTCGTCTTTACTCCCTATCCGCTATTCAATCTCGAACAGCTTTGGACCTACCCGTATCGAGGTGACGAAACCCGTCTCCAATTCTCAAGCCAGGCTGCGGAGGGCGTCTACAACGCTACTCTGGCGCTCTTAAATCGGGGTGAACTGATGGTTGATTACGGGCCAGTCCTCCCAACACCTGACCGAACTCCGCGGCCCGAACTCCGCAAACCGTCGCTTTGGGTGACGGCCATCGGAAACGGGGAGACCCTGCCAGTCAAATTGTTGCCGTGGCAAGACCCGAGACGCTACACCTACTCGCCTGTTCAAGCGCCGGGGACCAGCAACGAACAGGTAAATGCTGCTGGAAAATACAATCTGGACCGTGGCCTTTACAGCCGGAGTACCGTGGTCGCGGTCATCGTAGTCAATCTGCTCCTTTCCGCCTTTTCGCTGTTGATCATCAGCCAGTATCGCCGCATGAAGAGCAAAAAGAGGGCTAACCGCGTTTCTGCTCTCTTGGGTGATACAGTCTCGCCGGCTTACTGGTCGGAGGGCCGCCTGTTCCTGCTTTGTTGCTGTTGGAGTTTGCTGACCTTCGATATCGTGGTTGCGGTGGACCTTTGCCTTCCCTTCATCGCGGAAATGAAACTGGGCCAAAATGTGCGCACGGCTCTTACTTCTACTGTTGCAATGTTCCTTTTGCTCTCTGCGGTGACAATGTTCCTGTTGTTGGTTGGGACTCGAGCGCTTTTAGCGGCTTTCCGTGCGGCGCCTGCCGTCCAGAG